>ERZ795032.63-NODE-63-length-158253-cov-474.038976_pt1 | contig 158253 bp, 160 predicted proteins | sample MGYA00375124_ERZ795032 | MGnify/ENA primary metagenome ERZ795032 (study PRJEB30167, sample SAMN05720154) | activated sludge metagenome | isolation source: Anaerobic digester | place: China | collected 2015-12-16 ... | reverse complement strand
GAGAGCGCCAGACTGAAGATCTGGTTGTCCCCGGTTCAAATCCGGGCGGGGGCATCCCAGGCAACTTTCCTGATATCTTCCTTTACATAACGCCGATCGCCGCCACGGATCTGTCGTCGCGGCCTTTGATATCTGCAAATACCCTATCTGCCATAACGACAGAGAGGATCCGATGCGGGTTAAATTCTGTGGAACGACCAGTCTTTTGGATATGCAGTCCGCAATCGATGCAGGCTGCGATGCTGTGGGTTTCATCATGGGCGTGACGCATCAAAGCAGCGATTTCGTAACTCCGGCAGAAGCCGCGAAGATGGTACGCCATCTCCCGCCGTTCATCGAACCGGTCGCAGTCACCCACCTGCAGGAGACAGAAGACCTCATCGAGCTGGTGAACAGTTCGCACTGCACGACATTGCAGATCCAGAATATCGTCGAACCATCCGAGATCGACGTCATCCGCGATGCTCTCCCGTACCTAAAGATCGTGAAAGCCGTTCACGTGATGGACGAGTCGGCTATCGAGATGGGAAAACGCTATGAGCCCTATGCCGATGCGCTCCTCCTCGACACCAGGACCAGAGAAAAACTCGGGGGAACGGGGATCCCTCACGACTGGAATATCAGCGCGGCAATCGTCGCAAACTCGGCAATTCCCGTCATACTTGCAGGAGGGCTTACGCCGGAGAATGTCGCAGAGGCGATACGGAAAGTCCGTCCATATGGAGTCGATGTGCATACGGGCGTCAGGAAAGACGGGATCCGCAACCCCGAAAGAACCCTGGCTTTTGCCCGCGAGGCAAGAAACGCTCTCTTGGAATGTTGAGCGCCCGCATCGCCGCTACCGGGCAGCACCAGAAGGCAAAGTCTTTATGCAGCCGTCAGGTAGGAATGCAGATGAAGATTGCATCAGACAGAATCGGGCACGCTGGAACTTATTCTCCCAACTTTTATCAGAACTCATATCAGAAACTTCTCTTCCGAACATAGTCAGAATACCCGGGAGACCGTACCATGCACGCAACGACACCTTCGACCCAATCCGCTCCGGACCTTTCCCTCGACGAACTCGAGGACGGCCTGCTCCTGCTTGATTCCGAGAGAAGGGTCGTGCGAGTCAACCGGGCCTTTCGTCGCCTCCTGTCGCTGCCGGACGGCCGGGACCTCTCCGGGGCGAACGGGATGGCGCTCGTGCGCACCCACATCATACCGCTCATCGCTGACGCGGAAGCAGCAGGGCGGCTGCTCGCGGCGCTCCGGGCAGGGACAGTGCTCTCCAGACTGGAATTCCGGATCGCTCCCGACCGCTGGGTGGCGTGCTCGATCCGGGTCCAGGACGATGGCACGATGCTCCTTCTCGTCAGCGATATCACCGCGAGGAAGGAGAGCGAGGAGAAGTACCGGCAGATCGCGCAGGAGCACAGCCGCTACCGGGACCTCTTCGACCTCGCTCCCGACGGCTACTTCGTCTGCGACCCGCGAGGCGCGATCCTCGACGTGAACCGGGCAGGAGCCCTCCTCCTCGGCAGCGAGAGGGAGAACCTGATCGGGACATCCAGCCTGGCCTGCATCATCCCGGAGTGCAGGGAGACGTTCCGGGACCTCCTCACGCGCCTCAAGAGCGGTCCTTTCGAGCCCCTGCGAGGGATCGAGGTATGGGTGCAGCCCGCGGCCGGGGAGCCCATCCCCGTCTCCCTCTCGGTCACGGCCGTCCGTGACGACCGGGGGAGCCTTGCGGAGGTCCGGTGGCTCGCACGGGACATCACCCGGAGGAAGCGGGTGGATGCAGAGCGGGAGTGGCTGCTCGCCGAGAACCAATCGCTCGCCGTCGATCTCGCCGAAGAGCGCGACCTCCTCCGAACGGTCATGGAGTACACCGACGTCCACCTTGCCTACCTTGACGCGGAGTTCCGGTTCGTCCGGGTGAACACGGCCTACGCGGAGGGGTCCGGATACACGGAAGAGGACCTCCTCGGGAAACGGCACTTCGACCTCTTCCCGAACCCGGAGAACCAGGCGATCTTCGAGCGGGTGCGGGATACCGGAGAGGCGTTCAGGGTATTTGCAAAACCGTTCACCTACGAGACGCAGCCCGAACGCGGGAAGACCTATTGGGACTGGAGCCTCGTGCCGGTGAAGGATGCGGAGGGAAGCGTTCTGGGGCTGGTCTTCTCGCTCGCCGACGTCACGGAGCGGATGCGGGCCGAGGAGGAGGTCCGTATCCGGAATAGGAGGCTTGCCGTCCTGAACGCAGTCATCACGGCGTCGGCGTCCTCGTTCACCCTGGGCGAACTGCTCGACAACGCACTTGATGCGGTCCTTGATAATCTTGGTTTCGATATCGGTATGATCTACATGCTGGAGGGAAAAGAAAGGATCCAGGCGGTCCTCCGGTGCCATCGAAAGGTCTCCGAGTTCGCCCTGATGCAGAACCGGACACTCAACGCCCGCCAATGGCCCTACAACCGGGTCTTCGTCGCCGGCCAGCCATGGTTCGTCGAGGGGACGGAAAGTGCCGGCAGCCGGGAGCGGGACGTGCTCGCGGACTTCGAGGTCGCCTCCCTCGCCTGCATCCCGCTCGTTGCCGAGTCCTCCGTCGTCGGGGCGCTCATGCTCGGGAGCACCACCGGTCCGGAGATCCCGACCGCGACTCGCCAGATCCTCGTGGCGGTCGGCAGGGAGGTCGGGGCCGGGGCCCTGCGGGGGATACTCTATCAGAGGCTCGAGGCAGCGAACCGGGAGGCGAACCTCTACCTGGACATCCTCACCCACGACATCCGGAATGTCGACAACGTCGCGAACATCTACGCCGACCTGCTCATGGATATGCTCGGCGGGGAGGAGCGAAGATACCTGCAGAAACTCCGTGCCGGCATCAAGAAGAGCATGGAGATCACCGCCAACGTCGGGACCATCCGGAAGATCCGCGAAAGCCGGGTCAGGCTTATCCCGGTCGACCTTGATGAGGTGGTCCGGGCGGAGATCACCCATTACCCGGACACCCGCATCACCTACGAGGGGACGAACGTGACGGTCCTCGCCGACGACCTCCTGCCCGAGGTCTTCACGAATCTTATCGGAAACGCCGCGAAGCACGGCGGGCCGAACGTCGAGGTTGCCGTAACCGTCGAGGATGCCGACGAGGAAGGGATGGTCCAGGTCACCGTCGCCGATACCGGCCCTGGTGTCCCCGACAACGCAAAGGAGAGGATCTTTACCCGGTTCGAGCAGAGAAAGGCCGGCGCGAGCGGACATGGCCTCGGCCTCTCGATCTGCCGGATGCTGCTCAACCGTTACGGCGGCAGAATCCGGGTCGAGGACCGCGTGACTGGCCGGTCGGATGAGGGCGCGGCGTTCCGGTTCACGCTCAGAAAATCTGAGGGCGACGAACCCCGGGAGCACGCCGCGTCCGGGCACACCCCCCGGCAACCCTGATCCCGTGCGAAGATGCAAGAGGGTCAGGTGGTTCTTGTGCAAAGGCTGCGAGAGTTTAACTCGTGACCAGCCGCAGGGCCCTGTCCGTCGTAAAAAAAGGAGTACTTACCGGGCCGGCACCGCTGCCATCCCCTTCTCGACCCGGCGGGCCATCTCCTGCTTGACCCTCCGGATATTCTCCGCCTGGTCGCGCTCTACAAGGCTCGGGCCGGCTTTCCCGACGACTTCCTCGCTCGGAACACCCTTTGCGTTCATGACGCGCTGGTAGCCGAAACTTGCCCAGTTGTCCGGGAGGTCGCGCATCCGCATGAACTCCATGTTGTTCGGCGCAAGGTCGAGCTGGTTGTCGATGACGCTGTTGACGTAGTCCTTGTTCTGCTCGAAGACAACCAGGGGCCCGATGACGTCGGCCTTCACGAGATCCCGGATATCCCGCCCTTCGTACTGCTTCATGAGCCGTGCACACTCGTTGAAGTGCGTGATCTCCATCTTCATGAAATTCTCCCAGATCCCCCTGATCCTCGGATCGCTCTCTTGCTGTACAAAGGAGTAGTAGAGATAGGCCTCGTTGAGTTCCATCATCGCCATCTTCTCAAGCATCGTCTCGTTCGGGTCGCCGAGCAGCCCATACTGGGTCACGTGCTGCTCCTCGATCTCCGCGATCTCCGCATACAGCTGCCGTGCAATCTCGTCGGGGTACATGAACCCGTGCGCCCGGTAGTAAAGCATCGTCTGCTGCTCCCCCGCGGTGATCGTGATGTAGTTCATCTTCGTCTTGATATCGGCCGTATCCTTGTCGTAGTGTTTGCGCATCGAGTCAAAGGGGTGGCGGTGCTCGATGCTCGTCGGCCGGCCCGGCTTGACCTCGGTCTTGCCCTGGACGATCGCCTCCGGGTCGCCGCCCTCGATGTAGTCGTAGAGGCAGCTGTAGCGGTAGAGGTGGTCGAAGTCCTCGAGCAGGGCAAAGTCAAGCGTCTGCTTCACGTAGGGGTCCGGCTCGTTCTGCGCCAGGTTCGCGGTGAGGTCGACCGCCACCTGCTCGTAACCGAGGGTGGTCTCGATGATCGACTGGTCCGCCGGATTGAGCCAGTTGATTGTCTCTTGCTGCTGGGAGTCGATCCGCCGCATCAGGGCCATCGACTTCTTCACCTCGGGATCGGGGTGCATCCGCTCGATCGCGTGCGACATCAGGACAGCGTTGTTCTCGATACCGTTCATGAGGATGATCCGGGTCCGGGTGTAGGCGTCGACCGTCTTCTTGTCATACGGGGCCTTGATCATGTCCTTCCAGTTCATGGGCTGCTCCTCGATCGGCATGCCTTCCATATCAAAGGGTTTAAACTGAGTCATTCCTTTCTCCTCCACAATCCTCGCCGGTTCGTCGGCACTGGAATCTCCGCCGGTACGGCGGTGCAGGTGATTGAGTTACCCCGTCGTCCCGCACCCCGGAACTCCGGGGGTCTCCCACCATACCGGTCACATCATAAAAACCTGACGCCCGGGAAGAGGGGAGCGCAAGAAACACCTTCTTCCGACAACCCGACAGCACCGGCAGGACAAACCGACCAGGGGTGCGCCCGTCTCCAGGATACGAAACGTTAAGTATATTGGTTCAAGAGGGGACGCCGGATGGCCGGTTGCCATCCGGTGGCTACCAGACTGCAGGAGGAGAGAAGCATTGACAGGAAGTGAAGACGAGCGTTTCGGCACCGGGCGGCGGGGGATCGATGAGACGGCGGAGAATCGGGAAGGCAGGGGCGGGAGGACCGCCCAGGACAGCGGAAGCCGCGACTCCCTCAGTTTCTCCACGGACTTCCGGGTCGATATCCTCGACCACGACGATGAGGTGATCGTTGTTGCGGAACTGCCCGGCGCGGAGGAGGACGCGATCAGGATCAACCTGCTCAACCCGCAGACCCTGCGGGTAACGGCGAGGCGTGCCGGACCGGTCGAAGAGGGGCGAGGCTACTCCATCCACGAGCGCGGGAACGGCATCCTGAGCCGGTTGATACGCCTGCCGGCGAGCGTAACGGGTGAGGGAGCCGGGACCCGGTTAAAGAACGGCGTCCTCGAGGTGCGCCTGAAGAAGATGAGGACCGGCTCCGGACCCGGGGGAAAGGAGATCCCCATCCGGTGACCTTGACGCGGGCAGCGAAGGAGCGAATCGTTACCGCGCGGGGCACGTGGACATCCGGGTCGTCACCACCTGCGGGTGGTAGCAGATGACGCTGTCCCGGGCGGTAATCCTCCCGTTGACCATCTGGTCGACGACGGCAAGGTGGTCCTGGACGCCCCGGGGAAGGAGGTAATACTCCCGCACGAACTCCCTCCCTCGCGCTCCCATCTCCTCGGCCAACTCCGGGTTCCGGAGGAGGTGGAGGACACGGTCGGCGGTCTCCTGGACCGTCGAGACCAGGTAGCCGTTCCAGCCATCGCGAATCTGGAGCGGTATGCCGCCGACGTTCCCGCCGATGACGGGCTTCCCCTTCCAGAGCCCTTCGGTCACTGTCAGTCCGAACCCCTCCTTTATGGACTTCTGGACGATCACGTCCGACGCCCGCTGGATCGCGTTGATCTCGCGGTGGCTGTCCGGCGGGAGGTCGAGGATATGGATGTCGGGATCGTCCTCGGCCGTCTCGCGGACCTCGCGCAGGACGAGGTAGCACTCCGGGTCGTCGCACGCCCGCCCGCCGACGAGGACGAGCTGGCAGGGGGTCTTCTGACGTACCCGCCGAAATGACTGGATGACACCGACCGGGTCCTTGAAGACGTCGTATCGAGAGACCTGAGTGACGATCGGCTTTGCCGGGTCGATACCGTACTTCTCAAGGGTGGCGTCGATCTCGGCCCGGGGAAGGTCACGATTCTTCTCGGATAAGGGATCGATGAACGGCGGGATGATGAAACTCGGCACATTCCAGAGAGGAAGATACTGGAAACTTGAAAATATGCTTGCGTGGTACTTCTCGACCAGCCGCCGCATGATGTTGCCGATGCTTCCCACAGTCGAGGTGGGCACCGTCTCCAGCTGGACGTGGCACCGCCAGAGCAGCCTCTTCTGCTCGCGCTCCCTCGCCGTCAGGAACTCGACGAGACCGAGGGGCTGGGGGTCGTGAACGGTCACAACATCGGAGTCGTCCTCGATCAGCCCTTCGTTCTGCCGCTGGGCCTCCCAGTAGGTCTCGACCATCGAGGGTGAAAACCCGTCCCGGCCCTGGAGGAAGTTGTGAAGCGTCTTCGTGACATCGAAGAACGCCGGTTCGGCCTCCATGACACTCCAGGTTGCCTCAAGGCCGAGCGCGTTGAGGAAAGGAACGTACGAGATCAGGATCTCCGCGACGCCACCTCCCTGGCGGGTCGAGTTGATCTCCTGCAGCCTGACGCCTGAAAGGCGATCGGCAAGAACATCGATTGCCGAAAAACGTTCTTCACCCACGATCCGTCGGTATTCCTTGAGGGAGGGACAGCCGGGAAGATCCGTAACGATCATGAGAGCAACACTATCCGGCACTACACTTCCGGCAAAAGAAATGCCTTTCGGTAGGGGCATGCAGACCCCGGAAGGGGGCCGGAAAGGAAGGTGTGAACGTAGAAGAGGTTATCCGCTTCGGATCTGTGGGGTGTAGTGAGTGTCGTCATCCGTGTGAGAAGAGGCATCATGGGGAACAGCCTTCTCCAGTGCCGCCTTCAGCTCGGCGAGCGAGATAGGTTTCTCCAGGACGCCGACGATATCATCCGCATATCGCGAATACTCCTCGGGCCAGACGTGTTTTGCGGTAAAGAGCAGGACCGGGATATCTTTGAGTTCGTCGTTCCGCTTCAACTCCTCCAGGAACTGCCATCCGTCAATGGGAGACATCATCACGTCGAGGATGATGAGCGCAGGTTTCTCTTTCTTGAGCATCCGCAGGGCGTCCCACCCGTTGTGGACCAGAAGAGGTTCGCGGTTGATCTTCCTGAGCAGCAGTTCCATTACTTCCAGCGTCGGCAGGTCATCGTCGACGACCATAATCTTCGTTCCCAAATTCAGGCCTCCTTTGGCAATCTGATCGTGAAAGTGCTCCCCTCGCCCACCGCACTCGTCACCGTTATCTCTCCTCCATGCAACTGGATATATTTCTTCGCAATCGAGAGCCTCAGGCCGATCCGACCGCCGTCACGGTTCGGTTTTTCAGGGTCCCTGATATAAAACTGCCCAAAGATCGCGTCGATAATATCCTTAGGGATACCGATGCCATTATCGCATACCATAATATAATGGTTTTCATTTGATTCGGCATAGCGGATCCATACTTCCTTTGGCAGTTGATTATATTTAACCGCATTTGATACCAGGCTCTCCACCGCAAGATAGAGCCGATCGGGATCTCCCCAGATCCGGGTAGTTTCCGGAATTTCGTTGTGGATCCCGGCATCCCGGTCATACCCGCCATCAGAGATGACAGAGCTGATGAGCTGGCGGAGGGATACGTCCTGAATGGTGAGTTCGACATGGTCCATCGTCAGCAGGCTCAACTCGACCATCCTCTCCACCACCGCCTGTTCCTGCCTCGCGCACGCAAGGCAGGTAGTAAGGAACTTCTCCGTCTCCCCCGTGAGACCATAACGCCCGGGATTCTCGACGAGCATCGCCAGGTAACCGACGAGCGGCTGCAGGGGCGTGCGCAGTTCATGGGAGAGCGTAGTGACGAGCCCCTCCCACTGGTCGATCTCGCATATCATCTGCCTGCAGGCGATCCTCTGCCGCCGTACCTCGGTGGTATCGCGCGCCGACCCTACGATGCCGACGAGGGAGCCGTCCACCCCGGCATACGGGGCAAGTGTGATGGAGAAGGTGTGCCGGGCACCTGCTATCGTGAGGTCAAGATCGTAACGGGCGTTCTTCTGCTCACGGATCACCTTGTGAACCCATTCCATATGCCGCGCGGCCAGGTCAACGGGCAGGAGTGCATCCATTCCCCGCCCGATGAGGTCATCGGAAATTATTCCGTACTCGTGGGCGCGCAACCAGGAGAAGTGCAGGATGCGGCCCGTAGCATCCTGCACGAAAAAGAGGTCGTTTGACTGCTGGATGAGTTCTTTCAGGCGCCCGTTCGACCGGATGAGGCTGTTATGCTTGTTCTGGAGGCTGCCGATATCCACAACCGTACACTCGAAGAGGTTCTCCGGGACCAGAGCCCGGCAGGAGAGGAGGACCACGCGGGCATCGCCGTTCTGCGCACGAAAGATCATCTCTGCGTTCCCGATGTACCCTTCCCGTTTCATCTCCTCGATAAACCGGGCCTTGCCGCTCTCATCCGCCCAGAATTTCTCCGCCGGGAGGCCGACGAGATCCTGCGGGGCGTAACCGAGGATATCGGCGCACCGTTCGCTGACACAGAGCAGTCGGAGGGTTTGCGGGTCGCACAGAAACTTCGCATCGCGGGTATCTCCGAGGATCTGCCTGCACCGGGAGGCGGTCAGGCGGGAGCTCCGCACGAAGAGTGTCGTGGCCGCGAAGACCCAGAAGAAGATCACCATGTGCAACCCGGTCATCACAAGGTCTATGGTAACCCCAAGGACTGATAGGTACACCTGGATAAGCACGAATCCGGCAACCAGGGTTCCGGTCACCCAGATCCCTTTTTCCGGGAACCAGAGAGCAACAAGGAGTATGGAGATACAGTAGATCAGGGGATAGATGAGGAAAGCGTTGTAATCCGGTGCAACAGCCGTCAGCATAAACGATATCGCCGAGAATGACACCACCACGATCATTCTGACAATATCCGTCCCGGTAAACAGGTCTTTTTGAAAACGGCTCAATGGGTACCAATTCCAGGACATACTGAATACGGAGAATATCCAGGAGAATGTATATATGTCATTCGAAATATCCCAATAATGAATACAATTTTTCCAGAAAAGAAGGATTGTTCTTTGGTTTTATGGGGATAGGTGCCGAACATTTCCCCGGTTCCCGAAGAGGAGGAGTGCAGGCGCCATGGCCTCACATACAGTCCGGGAGGAGAGCATATATGAGGGTCGTCGTGTAACCCTAGAATATGCGCCCGTTTGTCTTCGTCAACGTCGCCATGAGCGCCGACGGGAAGATCTCAACACGAGAGCGGCGGCAGGTGAGGATCTCCGGAGTTGAAGATTTCTCACGGGTCGACCGGATCAAGGCAGAGAGCGATGCCATTATGGTCGGCATCGGCACCGTGCTCGCCGATAATCCCTCACTCACCGTCAAGTCCCCGGACCTCCGTGCAGAGCGGAGAGCGGCCGGGAACGACGAGCATCCCATCCGGGTCGTGGTGGATAGTTCCGGAGAGATCCCCCTCACTGCAGACATCCTTCACAAAGGGACCGGAAACCGTATTGTCGCCGTCTCAGCGAGGGCACCCCGCGAAAAGGTGGAAGCCCTCCGGGAACGCGCCGCCGTCGTCATCGCCGGCGACGAGACCGTCGATCTTGTGGCCCTTCTCGAGGAACTCCACCGGCAGGGTGTCCGGCGTCTGATGGTCGAGGGAGGCGGGACCCTGATCTGGGCGCTCTTTGAGCGAGGGCTCGTCGACGAACTCCAGACGTTCGTCGGCAACATCGTCATCGGCGGGAAGGACGCCCCCACGCCGGCGGACGGCACCGGGTTTCTCCGGGAGGCGGATTTTACACGGTTACGCATCATCGAGGCCGTTCAGATCGACGACGGCCTGCTCATACGGTGGAATGTGGAGGGGCGATGAGGAAAACGAGGGGATTGCCCGGATGGTCGTGTTGCAGTCCGGCCACGTAAAAAAGGAGATCGTGAAGGGTTATGGAACCTCTACAATCTCGTCTATAACTGTGTAGGTGCCTCCTGTGATGAGAGAAACAGTTATCGCGACGCGGTTATCCCCTTTTGCATTGTGAATAATAAGTTCTTTGTTGGGAGTCGGCTCCATCGCCTCGGTGATGACCTCCCCGTTCGACTTGGTCACGTGTATGTCAATGGATTTTACGTAGTCCCACCCTTTGCCGCCGATGAACTTGATATAGAGATCGTTCGTAACCCTTGAGGGGAAGCCACCCGTAAGCTCGAACTCAACCTCTTTTCCCGGAGGCACCGTCTGTGTCGGGCCGGGCGTCAGCGAGCCCGAGGTCGTGGGCGCAGGTGTTGCCGTGACCGTCGGGGTCTGGGTCGTAGACGGCCCGGCGGGTTCGCCGGAGCCAGTGCATCCGGCGCAGAGTGAAACTGCGAGCAGAAGCACAATCAGAGCAGATAGCAACCTGAAGTTCATAATCCATTCATGGATATCAAGGTATTTCACCTTTTCGTCATCTTCATGGTACATCCGGGATACGCTGGTATCAAATACCCGGGGTTGCTGCCGGGTAGCCCGTCTGCAGGGACTTCCCCGGGCTCTTCCTGTTGCTGCTCTGGTCCGGGGGCGGTCCCTGCCGATCAGGGTTGGATGGGAGGTCGTGAGAAATATTTATATGCATAGGAAGGAAACTTCTATCCACAAAATAGAGGGCAAGCGATGAACCTACGAAGACCGAACGCTAACGAAGCGACAGGAACGACCAACCGTTCCCGTGATGTCGCGCCCATGTCAGGCATCTGCACCCGGTGTGTAGACGGGTGCAAGGGGGCCTGCGAGATCTGGCTCTCCTCCTTCCGTGGCAGAGAGGTCCTCTACCCGGGGCCGTTCGGTGAGATCACCGCCGGTGCGGACAAGAACTACCCGGTCGACTACTCGCACCTGAACATCCAGGGCTACGCGAGGGGCGCAAAGGGGATGCCGGAAGGTGTCGAGGCCAACCCCGACACCGCTCTGTTCTCGGCCGTCGATACCACGACCGAGTACGGATGGAAGAACAAGGTCCCGATGCGGGTCCCCATCTTCACCGGAGCGCTCGGTTCGACCGAGATTGCCCGTGAGAACTGGGAGCACTTCGCCATCGGGGCTGCTATTGCAGGCATCACGCTCGTCTGCGGGGAGAACGTCTGCGGGGTCGACCCCGGACTGGTCCTCGACCACAACGGCAAGGTCAGCAAGTCGCCCGAGATGGACCGCCGGATCGAGACCTACCGGAACTTCAAGGACCGGTACGGCGAACTCCTGGTGCAGCTGAATGTGGAGGACACGCGGCTTGGAACCGCGGAGTATGTCTCCGCAAAGCACAACCTCGAGACGATCGAGTTGAAATGGGGGCAGGGTGCAAAGTGCATCGGCGGCGAGATCAAGGTCGGCAGCATCGAGCGGGCGAACCAGCTCAACGATCGCGGCTACATCGTCCACCCGAACCCCCGGGCCGCCGAGGTCCAGGCATCCTTCAAGGACGGCGCGTTGAAGGAGTTCGAGCGGCACTCCCGCCTCGGTTTCGTCAGCCGGGAAGGGTTCCTCGAGGAAGTCGACCGGCTCCACGACATCGGATTCAAGCGCATCACCCTCAAGACCGGCGCCTACTCGGCCGTCGAACTCGCGATGGCGCTCCGTTACGGAGCCGAGGCGAAGATCGACCTCCTCACCATCGACGGCGCACCCGGCGGCACGGGGATGAGCCCCTGGCCGATGATGAACGAGTGGGGCATCCCGACCTTCTACATCGAGTCCCTCGCCTACCAGTTCGCCGAGCGGCTGAAGGCACGGGGCATCCGCGTCCCGGACCTCGCCATCGCCGGAGGGTTTGCCGACGAGGCCAACGTCTTCAAAGGGCTCGCTATGGGCAGCCCTTACGTCAGGGCGGTCTGCATGGGCCGTGCCCTCATGATCCCCGGCATGGTCGGAAAGAACATCGAGAAGTGGCTTGCAGCCGGCGAACTCCCGAAGACCGTCTCGAAGTACGGCCGCACCAGAGAAGAGATCTTCGTCTGCTACGAGCAGCTCAAGGAGAGATATCCCGGTCGTATCGATGAGATCCCGCTCGGAGCAGTCGGAATCTACACCTACGCCCAGAAGTTCAGGACCGGGCTCCAGCAGATCATGGCCGGGACCCGGAACTTCAGCCTCAAGACGGTCGCCCGGAACGACCTGATGGCGCTGACCGAAGAGGCAGAGGCGATCTCCGGCATCCCGTACGTCATGCGGGCCTACCGCGACGCTGCCGAGTCGATCCTCGACTCCTGAACGCGAAAAGAATGTGGGTGGGGAGGAGCCTGCCCCACCACCTCTCACAGCCGCACGTGATGAGACCCGTGGAGCAGGCCGCAGGGCGGGAAAAATCCGGAATCTCTCATTTTATTTTTTATCCATCATTCGCGATAATATTTAATGCGAAGACTGCCATCAAGTGTGCCTGATACATCATGCATACGGATACCAGTCCGACCCTCCTCATCACCGGGGGGGCAGGATTCATCGGGTCGCATCTCGCTACGGAACTGCTGCAGCATGGCTATCACGTCCGCATCCTCGATAACCTGTCACCACAGGTCCATGGTCCGGAACGGCACCGGCCCGGCCATCTCGACCGGCGTGCGGAGGTCTTTGTAGGTGATATCCGGGACCCGCACAGCGTCCAGGAAACTCTCGATGGCGTCGATGCCGTCATCCACCTCGCAGCAGTCGTCGGGGAGCGGCCGAGCATGTACCGGATCGAGAAGTATATGAGCGTCAACACCACCGGGACCGCCGTCCTCCTTGAGGCCCTGCTGGACCACCCGATCGAGCGGCTCGTCGTCGCCTCAAGCTCCGCCGTCTACGGCGAAGGCTTATACTGCTCGTACAACGGCACCACCTACCCGAAGATCCGGCGCTCCCTCCACCAGGCGGTACGGGGTGACTGGGAGCCCCGGAGCCCCGACGGGGAGGTGATCTACCCCCTCCCGACACCCGAGACGAAGGAGGTTTCGCCGCTCTCGGTCTATGCCATCTCCAAGTACGACCAGGAGGAGATGTGCAGGATGATCGGGGAGGCATACGGCATCCCGACGACGATCCTCCGGCTCTTCAATGTCTACGGCCCGCACCAGAGGTATGCCAACCCATACTCCGGCATGCTGACCGAGTACGCGTCTCGCCTGCTCCAGGACCTCCCGGTGCGCCTCTTCGAGGACGGCTACCAGCAGCGCGACTTCGTGAGTGTCTACGACGTGGCGCGCGCTTTCCGCCTGGCCCTGGAGTCGCCCGGTGCTGCCGGGGGAACGTTCAACATCGGGAGCGGCCGCCCCTACACGTTCCGGACCGCCGCCACCCTCCTTGCGACGATAACCCGGCGGCAGCACCTTGCGCCCGAGGTAACGGAGACCGGCCGCGTTGGCGATATCCGCCACTGCATCGCGGATATCAGTCGCGCCTGGGAAGTCCTCGGCTATACCCCACAGGTCCCGCTCGAGGCAGGACTGCTCGAACTCGCCGCCTGGGTCGAGACGGAGATCGCACGGCGGCAGCCGGTCGCTTCGCCCATCAACGTCCCGGCATCGTCACGTCTCCGTGTCTGAAGGGCGTCGGGGCCCAACCTTTATTTTCCCCGCCGGACGTACCATCCTTAAACGTATGCCTCTCAATCTCCGGTCCTGGGAAGTGCGGCTCGGGATAATCCTGGTGGCCTCATCGGTGGCCATCTACACCGTCAAGTATCTCATTCTCGGCGATCCGGAGAATACCTACAACTATATCTTCAACGCGCTCGGCTTTCTGCCGATCAACGTCCTCCTGGTAACCCTCATCTTAAACCAGCTTCTGAGCATCCGGGCGAAGCGCGAGAGGCTTGAGAAACTGAATATGGTCATCGGCACCTTCTTCTCGGAGGCCGGCACCTGGCTGCTCACCTTCATATCGGACCGCGACCCGGACCTGCCCCGGCTCCGGCAGGAACTCGTCGTGACGGAGGCCTGGACGCCGGAGAAGTTCTCCGCGGTGCAGGACAGTCTCCGGGGCCACTGCTGCACCGTCGCTCCCGATACCGCAGACCTCGAGGAGCTCTGCCGGTACCTCAAAGGGCGGCGGGACTTCCTCCTGCGGCTGCTCGAGAACCCCGTCCTCATGGAGCACGAATCGTTCACCAACCTCCTTAGAGCGGTCTTCCACCTGACCGAGGAACTCGAACGCCGGGGAGATTTTGCCGGGCTCCCGGAGAGCGATCTACGGCACCTTGCCAGGGACGTCGAACGGGTATACGGCCTGCTCATCAGGGAGTGGCTCGCCTACATGGAGTATCTCCAGAAGAACTACCCCTACCTCTTCTCGCTCGAGATGCGGAGCAATCCCTTCGACGAGACAGCGTCGCCGATTGTCCACTAAGCGTGCCGGAGGACGTCAGAGGGTTTGCGGCGGCCGTTGACTCCCCCCACCGCTCTTCCCGGTAACACAACCTATATACCGGCAGGCGGGCAACGGCACGCCTGATGACCATGGGCGAATACTCCGTGCTGATCGGCGGGAAGGCCGGCGAGGGTATCAATACGGCAGGCCTCTCGATTGCCGCCCTCTTCTCCCGCCTCGGCTACCGCACCTACATGTACTTCGATTATCCTTCCCTTATCCGGGGCGGGCACAACTTCGCGATCATCCGGGCCGCGGGCAGATCGATAGGGGCGCACCGCACCCCGGTCGACGTCCTCCTCGCCTTCGACCAGAACAGCATCGATAACCACCGGCAGAGGATCCACGATGGGACGACCGTCATTTACGACGCCTCCCAGGTCACGAGGGGCGACGGTTACGGCCTCCCGCTCGATGCGATCCTCAAGGAGGAGAAGGCGCCCCCGATCACCGGGAACTCCGCGATGCTCGGGGCGCTTGCGCGGGTCGCGGGGATCGGCCGGGAGGTTCTCGAGGACGTTCTCCGCGAGAGCGTCCCCGCAAAGCACCTGGATGCCAACCTCCGGGTCGCCGGACGGGGCTACGACGCCGTGGATCATGTCTTCTCCGTCGAGCCGCTCGGCGCTCCGGCACTCCCGGTCCTGACGGGGAACGAGGTCACCGGGCTCGGGCTCGTTCACGGCGGGCTTGAGTCCTACGTCGCCTACCCGATGACCCCGACCTCGAACATCCTTCACTACCTCGCCAACCATGCAGAAGACCTCTCGATCAAGGTCCTCCACCCCGAAAACGAGATCAGCGTCATCATGATGGCCCTCGGCCTCGCCTATGCCGGCGAGAAGGCCGCGGTCGGGACCTCGGGCGGCGGGTTTTGCCTGATGACAGAAGGCCTCTCCCTTGCCGGGATGGCGGAACTCCCGGTGACGATCGTGATGGGGCAGCGTCCGGGGCCGAGCACCGGCCTCCCCACCTACACCTCCCAGACCGAACTCCACTTCGTCCTGAACGCAGGGCAGGGGGAGTTCCCCCGGCTTGTCGTCGCACCCGGCGATCTCGACGAGACGTATGCCTGGTCGGCGACGGCGCTGATGCTCTCATGGAAGTACCAGGTCCCCTCGATCATCCTGACCGACAAGACCCTCGCGGAAGGGGCCTACTCCTTCGATATCAACGCCGTCACCCCGCACCCGGACCGGGAGCCCGTGCTCTGGGAGGGCGAGGGCGAGTACCGGCGGTATGCCCGGACCGAAGACGGGGTATCGCCGCTTGCCTTCCCCGGCCGGGAAGGCGCCGTCGTCAAGGTGAACAGTTACGCCCACGACGAGGCCGGGTTCACTACGGAGGAGGTCGAGGAAACCATACGGCTGCGCGAGAAGATGCTTGCGAAGGGCGAGAGCCTGAGCCGGGAACTTACCGCCTACCCGACCGTGAGAACCTACGGTGAACGGAACGCCGGGAAGACGATCGTCTGCTGGGGCTCGGAGAAGTGGGCCTGCATCGAGGCTGCCGCGAAGTTTGGGGCACGGGTCGTCCAGCCTCTCGTGCTTGCGCCGTTCCCCGTCCGTGCCTTCAAGGAGGCGATGATCGGCGCCGGGAGGGTCGCCTGCGTCGAGAACAACGCCACGGGACAGCTTGCCCGCCTCCTCCGGCAGCACGGATTCGACCCGGGACGATCGGTCCTGAAGTACGACGGGCGGCCGTTCGCGGTCGATGAACTGAAAGCCCGCCTTGCGGAGGTCTTCGCATGACCCCGACCAGCCCCCCCGGCCGGCCGGCCGGCAGCCTCATCAGCCCGGCACAGAACACCTGGTGCCCCGGCTGCGGCAACTTCTCGATCCAGCATATGATGAAGTCGGCGATCGCGGAGCTCTCGGCTGAGGAGGGGATACCACTCGATAACTTCGTCATCCTCGGCGGGATCGGGTGCCACGGGAAACTAGCCGATTACCTGAACGTCAACAGTTTCTACGGCATCCACGGCCGTTCGGTCCCGGCGGCGACGGGAGTACGCATGGGAAACCCGGATCTGCGGGTCATCTGCCACGTCGGGGACGGGGACATCTACGCCGAGGGCCTCGATCACCTCATCTTCGCGGCAAAACGGAACAGCGACATCACCGTCATCGTCCACGACAACCGGGTCTACGGACTGACGACGGGGCAGTACACACCGACGTCCCCTACCGGATTTAAAGGCCGCTCCACTCCCGGCGGGATCACCGAGCACCCGATCAACCCGCTCGAGGTGATGCTCGCTTCCGGGGCCACACATATCGCCCGGGGCTACACGAAGAAGGTCCGGCACTTAAAAGACCTCTTCAAGGAGGCGATCATGCACCGGGGGTTCTCGTTCGTCGACGTCCTCCAGATCTGCGCGACTTACTTCAACCTGACCGACTACTACAACGCTCACGCCTACGAGCTCGCGGAGGGCGACGTCGAGACGGGCAGGTTCGAGAGCGCTTTAGGAAAGATCAGGGAGTGGGACTACGACCGGGATGCGCCGACCGCGCTCGGGACGTTCTACTCGGTCAAGAGGCCCATCTACGAAGAGCATTTCCAGGCGCTCACCGCCGGGAGGCCCGACCGGAGAGCGCTCGTCCGGAAAATCCTCGAGGAGCGGCGGTGAAGTCCCGGCCGCGATCTTCATTACCCGCCCGGATCACTGGCCCCCGGGGGACGGGCGGCCCTGCCCGGACCACCAGGAGGCGAGATGAGACGATTGGAAGGAAAGAACGTCCTCGTTACCGGCGGCTCGACCGGCATCGGCCGGGCGACGGCGATCAGGTTCGCGGAAGCAGGCGCAAACGTCGCCATCAACTACATGCAAGCGAGACGGAAGCAGAGATCACGCTTGAGGAGGCCCGGGATGCCTGCAGCCTCATCCGCGAGAAGGGCTGTCGGGAGATGCTGGTCCAGGGGGACGTCGCCAGCGAAGAAGACGTCAAACGCATCTTCGCCGAGGTCCTCACGGCGTGGGGGAGGCTTGATATCCTGGTCAACAACGCAGGCATCCAGACTGCAAGCCCGACTCACGAGATGACTGCGGATGCTTACGACCGGGTCCTCGCGGTGAACCTCCGGGGTGCGTTCTTCTGCGCCCGGGAAGCGGTTCGGCACTTCCTCGACCGTGGTGGCGGGGGCGTAATCCTCAACAACACCTCCGTTCACGAAGCCGTTCCGAAACCGCTCTATGCCACTTACGCCGCGAGCAAGGCAGGGCTCGGGGCTCTCGGGAGGACACTTGCACTCGAGTACTCCAGTGAGGGCATCCGGGTCAACGCGGTCGCGCCCGGCGCGATCGCCACCCCGATCAACCGGGAGTGAGCGGAGGACCCGGAAAAGAAGACGGAAGTGGAGGGACATATTCCGATGGGCCGCGCAGGGGAGCCAGAAGAGATCGCAGCGGTCTTTGCCTTTCTCGTGTCCGAAGAGGCCGCCTATAACGGCGGGCTCACCCTCTATCCCGACTTCAGAACACCCTGGTCGTCAGGGAGCTGAGGCACCGGAGAAACCTTCCGGGGAACCCTGCCGGCGAATACCCCCGATCCCTTCGGGGCCATGACCGACGGGACCACGGGGAGGTTCTCGATTTAATCAAACACATTAATATAATTCTATTTTTATACAATAAGTCCAGAAAACTGATGCCCGCGCGAGGTCCCCCACGGATATTCCGGCACCCTGCCGACGGGCAATCTCTCGGGGTGAACGGTTCGTGAGCATCAGAAAGAGAGGCCCGGATAAAGCATGGTCTTTGAGGCAAAAGAGAGCCTGACGGAAGAAGAGGTCCGTCACGGCTTAAAACTCGTCATACGGGACGGCCTTGCCACTCAGGCGATGGTGACGCTGACCGGCGGCATCTTCCTGGTAGCGTTCGCCCTCCAACTCGGGGCATCGAACACCGTCATCGGCCTGCTCGCCGCCATCCCGCCGCTCGCAGAACTCCTGCAGATGCCCGCCATCTACATCGTCGAGCGGGTGCGCAGGAGAAGGCTGGTGGTCGTCGCGGCATCGCTCGCCGCCCGCCTCTGCTGGATACTCATAATCCTGATACCGTTCTTCCTCTCGCCGGAGCAGGGCATATTCGTGCTCATCCTCTCAATAGCTCTCTACGCATCCTTCTCGGCGGTCTCCCACTGCGGCTGGAACTCCTGGATGCGGGACCTCATACCGCAGGACCGGCTCGGAGCCTTCTTCTCCCACCGGCTGACCCTTTCGACAGCGGTTGCGCTCGTCGTCAGCCTCGTCGCAGGTTTCTTCATCGACTCGTGGGAGGCAATCTTCCCGGACCTTGCACCCTACGGCTACTCTATCCTCTTCCTCCTCGGGCTCATCGCCGGTCTCGCCGGGATCGTGATCCTCATCCGCACGCCCGAGCCCCGGATGGTCGTCGAAGGTGGGGAGGACGGCCTCTTCGCCGCCATCAGGAAGCCTTTTGCGGACCTCAACTTCAGGAACCTGGTCATCTTCCTCGGCTCGTGGAACTTCGCCGTCAACCTCGCGTCGCCGTTCTTTACGGTCTACATGTTGCAGAGGATCGGTCTTGATATCTCGCTCGTTGTCGCTCTCAGCGTCCTCAGCCAGGTCATGAACATCGTCTTCTACCGGTCGTGGGGCCAGGTCTCCGACCGGTTCTCCAACAAGTCGGTTCTCGCCGTGAGCGGTCCGCTCTTCATGCTCGCGATCTTCGCCTGGATGTTCGTCACGCTCCCGGATATCTACGTCCTGACCTACCCGCTTCTCATCCTCATCCACATCCTGATGGGGATCTCACTTGCGGGAGTCTCGCTCGCCTCGGGAAACATCGGCCTGAAGCTGGCCCCACAAGGTCAGGCGACCAGTTACCTTGCGGCGAGCACCTTTGCAAACTCGGTCGCCGCCGGCGTCGCGCCGATCCTCGGCGGCCTCTTCGTGGACTTCTTTGCCGAGCGGGAACTCATCTGGACCCTCGTCTGGAAAGACCCGGTACGGGAGCTCGTCTTCGTCACCCTCGACCTGCAACAATGGGAGTTCTTCTTCCTCTTCGCCTTCATCCTCGGGCTCTACTCCCTCCACCGCCTCGCGGCGGTACAGGAGGAGGGGGAGGCAAAGGAGCAGGAGGTCGTCGACGAACTCATCTCAGGAGTCCGACGTGATATGCGAAACTTCTCCCCCGCGGGAGGTCTCCGGGAGATGGTGAAGTTCCCCTTCTCGTCCGTCAGGGAACGCCGGGAGAAGCGCCGCCAGGAACCACCGGAAGAAGCGATTGGGGAGGAGGATGCTCCGACAGCTTCATCTCCCCGGCACCCATAGCCCCGCCCCGGTGAAGAAGAGCATGCCAGAAGGTGCTACGTCCAGGACTACCGGCCCGGGAAGCATCAGGTCGTCCGGGTCGGCAACGGGGACCGGCGGGCAGCCCTTGAGATCGCGGCCGTCAACCAGACGCCCGCGGGCGGCGCCCCGGCCACCGTCACCATCGGGGCGTTCGATGACGGCGGGGTCCGCGAGATCCTCATGCTTCCGGAGGAGGCGACACCGCTCTGCCCCATGCCGGGGGGAAGGTCGGCCCCGGATGGTGGCTGAAGGCGCGGATGGCTGATACAGAGGTGGTGACATGCCCTCACGCGAAGTGCGAGCCGCAAAGCCACGAAGGGGAGTTACACCATTCATCCGCCGGATTTCGCGTTCTTCGTACCTGACGGTGCTCAAACTTCCGTTCATAGAACCATCGCACCCTTCGGCCAGTCGTTCCCTTCGCCCTCGTCACCGTCGGCTCCCCGGCCGCACGCTCTCCGCCGGTTGACCGCTACCGTAAGGACCGGGTCCACTGCAACGGCTGGTAACTTCCCTGCCGGTGCAGATGCTCACCCCATATCAGGCCGGCCCTCCCAGAAGAGATTGCTGCAGATGGAGGAGAGAGTCGGAGCCGGGAGAGACCGGCTCGTCCATCCCGGGACCGACGTGCGGCGCGCAAATCGGGGGGTGACGATGGTCCCGGCCGTCTCCGTCATTGCGATCCTGCTTGCCTTCGCCGGCTGGACGTGGAGCACGGTTATCTCCGCGTTCATCCCTCTCGCGGTGCGCTTTCTCCCCCCGGGAAGGTGGCGCGCGGCACGATGGATGGCTGCTGCTGGCTGATGCAGTGGATCGCGCCGAACCCCTCGACCATCGCCGTGCAGTCGATCCCGATGACCTCCCGGTCCGGGAAGAACCCCTGGATCCTTGCTACGGCGACCTCGTCGTTCGGGTGCCCGAAGACCGGCACCAGCACGACGGTGTTTCCGATGTAGAAGTTCGCGTAACTCGCCGGCAGCCGCTCTTCGCCGCCGACTCTGCCCGGCATCGGGAGTGGGACGACCGTCAGGAGGTTGCCGTCCTGATCGGTCGACGATTGGAGGATCGCGAGGTTCTCCTGCAGGACGGCATAGTTCTCGTCGTCCTCGTTCTCCTCGACGGCGCAGAGGACGGTTCTCTCGTCCACGAACCGGGCGATGTCGTCGATATGGCCGTCGGTATCGTCGCCGGCGATACCCTGTTTGAGCCATATGACGTGACTGGCGCCGAGGTAAGCCTCCAGGTACGCCTCCATATCCCCCCGGGAGAGGCGAGGGTTCCGGTTCGGGTTTAAGAGGCAGGCCTCCGTCGTGATCACCGTCCCGCACCCGTTCACCTCGATCGAACCGCCCTCCAGAACAATCCCGGGAGTGAAGAGGGGGAGGTCCATCTCGCGGTTCATCACAAGCGGGACCCCGGTATCCCCCATAAGTTCCGGGTACTTCTCCCCCCAGGCGTTGAACGTCCAGTCCACCATCGCGAGGCTCCCCGCCTCGGGGTTGATCACGAACGTCGGCCCGTAGTCCCGGAACCAGACGTCGGCGTAGTCGGCGGAGTGAAACCTGATGCCCTCTGGATTGACACCAACCTCCTCCAGCATCGCCTCGATCCGGATGCGCATCGCCTCGCTCGTGACAAGCAGGTTGACAGTCTCGGACCCCCGGAGGGCCGCGAGGATCTCGACGTAGGCAAGCTCCACCGCGGCAAGGTCGGGGAACGTCTCCCGATCATGAGGCCAGGAGAGCCAGACGGCATCGTGCGACGCCCACTCCGCCGGCATGCGGTAGCCGAGCGCCTGCGGGGTTCTACCCGGCGGAAACCTCCGGGTGAGCACCTTGTAGGTCTCAGGCCGCCGGTTCCGGAAGAAGCCCCAGCCTTCCCGGACAGCCTCGTTTTTCGCGAGGTCGACCTCGACGACGAGCACCTCTTCGTCGGTCTCGCTCGCCCGGGCGAGGACGTTCCCGAAAGCGTCGGCGACGAACGAGCTCCCGAAGAACCGGATATCCCCCTCGGTGCCGACCCGGTTGACGGCGGCGACGTGGACGCTGTTTGCGATCGCATGGCCCCGCTGCACCGTCTCCCACGCCTCGCGCCAGTCTCCCTCCGGCGGCTCCTCCCCGGCAATCCGGCCGATGGCGGTCGGGTAGAAGATGATATCAGCGCCCTGCAGGGCGACCGCCCTCGCGGCCTCCGGGAACCACTGGTCGTAACAGATGAGTACGGCTATCCGGCCGTACCGGGTATCGTAGACCCGGTAGCGGTCCCCCTGCCGGAAGTAGGTCTTCTCGTAGAAGAGCGGGTCGTAGGGGATATGCACCTTCCGGTACGGGGGGAGCAGTCGCCCGTCGGCATCGATCACTACTGCCGCGTTGAAGTACTCCCCCGATTCGGTCCGTTCGTAGAGCGGCACGACGATCACCACGCCGTGCTCCCGGGCAAGCGCCGCGAACGCTTCGGTCGAGGGACCCGGTATGGTCTCGGCGTAGACAGAGGCGTCCGTAGCCTCATACTGCGGGAAGTAGGGGAGCCGGTAGAGTTCCTGCAGGCAGAGGATCCGCACACCCTTCGCGATTGCTGCTCTTGCCATTGCAAGGGTGTGGACCAGGTTGCGGTCGGGGTCATTGCCCGCCGCCGTCTGGATGAGGCCAATCGTTTGCGTGCTCATCGTATCATCTCTCCATACCGGTAGGGCACTCAGGCGCCATATAACAACCGTCGACCATAGCGTTATCCGGTATCGCGCTGGAATGTTATGGAAGCAATGGAGTTCGCAACAACCCTCCTCATCGCCGTCGGACTCGCGATGGATGCATTTGCCGTCTCGATCAGTGGAGGGGCCGCGATGCAAGAAGACCGGGGGCGGTGGGCCCTCATCATCGGGGCGCTCTTCGGCGGGTTCCAGGCAGGGATGCCGGTGCTCGGGTGGCTCGGCGGGGTGAGCGTCACCTCGTTCGTCGGGACCTGGGCACCCTGGATCGCCTTTCTGCTGCTTACCCTGATCGGCGGGAAGATGCTCGTCGAGGCAGTCCGGGGAGACGACGAGAACGTCCGGTTCGGCGCCGGGAGCATGACCACGCTCCTCCTTCTCGCCGTTGCGACAAGCATCGACGCCCTCGCTGTCGGCGTCACGTTTGCCGTCCTGGATATGCCGATCCTCTGGCCCGCAGTCACGATCGGCGCCGTAACCTTCATCCTCTCCGCCGCCGGCGTGCTGATAGGAAGTTCGCTCGACCGGGTCTTCGGGAGGAAGGTCGAGGTCCTCGGCGGGGTGATCCTGATCGGCATCGGTCTCCGGATCCTGCTCGACCACCTCTTCTTCTGATCTTCACGCGGTCTCGTCCAGGATCCGCCGCATATCGAGGACAAGGTCTTTGCTCTCGGAGTCGAGCGCGACGAGCCGGAGGTCCTCCGCCGACCGAACGCCGATGCCGAGCTCCGCTGCCCGGGCTATCGGATCCATCGCAAAGATCCTGCCCTGCATCACCTCGAGTGTTGAGCCGTAACGCCGGAGGAGAGCGATCCCCGCGGCGTCGAGGGCGATCCGGTCGGTGCTCGCGAGGATGACGTTCGGCGCGACGAGGCCGCCCCGCTCGGGGCCCCCGGTCGAGAACCCTTCCGTTGCGTCCATGATAGCGACGTCGCAGGGAAAGGACCGGTTGATCTCGGCGATCATCCTGCGCTGGTGCGGCGACGAATGCAGTTCCGCCATGTAGTTGTAGCCGCTCCCAGGAGCCCTCTTCGCCACGGCCCCGACGGGATTCTTCAGGGAGAGGGAGACGTGCCCGCCGAACCGGTGGGTCTTTAAGCAGCAGGTCTGGACCACTACATCGGCCTCCCGGAAGAGCCGGGCGATCAGGAACCCCCGCTCCCAGTGGAGACCGTCCGGTGGGACCGCCTCCCACCCCTCCGGCGGGAGACCGTCGAGCGCCACCACTTCTGCGCCCGTCCGGGCCGCGACGTCGACGGCGCCCCGGTTCTTCAGCACCGCGCGGGTCTCCCCCATCCCGCTCCGCTCCCCGAGCCGTACCGTCCCGGCACCGGCAGCGCGAACCTGCCCGAGGACCGCCTCCAGCATATCGGGGTGAGTCGTCGCAGGGAACGGATCGTCGCTGTTGAAATTCGCCTTGACCGCGACGGTCTTCCCATCGAGGGGAAGAGGGCCGATCTCGTGCCAGAGCGCTTCAATAGCGCGGTAACGATCCGATGCATCGATGATGTAAACTTCAGATGCTGCTGGCGATGCCATGCAAGCAGAATGCCCGCCAACCTATAAAAATATACGTCATCCTGCCTGCCGGAGGCCTTATTCCGGATAACAAGGTTGATTCAAGGGCATTACGGGTTCGCATGAAGGGCTGGTCGGCCGGGCGTGCGACGAAGACGGCATCCTGACCGCAAGAAGCCGCCGGGCTCCCCAAACAGCCTCCAGACATCGACGCAAGCGTGTTCCGCGGTCCCGGGAACCTGAACCTCAACCACCCGGGGCTCCGCAGATCCGATCACCGCATTCGACACGTATAAGAGCACACCGAGCGCAATACGTAGTAAAACCTCAGAGCACTCGTAGAGACCGCGCATCCTCGCGTGGAACGCTTTCAGCAGACACGCGGCCCCGCCATGTGTCTCTTGAAGAGTAAAAGGTATGAGGCCAGTATAACCATGACTTCCAGAATGCATACCCCCCACACCACCTGTCCCAGCTGCCACGAAGAGGTCTTCCTGGACGAACTCGTGGGCGGGCGCTGCCCCCTCTGCGGGTACTCCCTCGACGAAGACGACGGAACCTGCAGCGAGTATGAGGAGACCCTCGAGCGCTCCGATCTTGGGTGGATGATCTTTCAATTCTATGTCTTTAAACGGTTCTGCAACGAGGGAGCAAGCCCGCTCCAGGTCATGCAGATCCTCTCCCGGTATGAGGAGCTCACCCAGTGCAATCCCGCTGATGCGGAGAAGATGCAGTTTTCTCTGGAAGTTCCGATGAGCCGCTGGGAGCGACTGCTCCCGAAACGGTGCGCAAAGTGCGGTAGAATATTCCTCTCGGGAGGAAAAGTGATGATGTCGGGAGACCTTTTGTCCCCCGAACACAAAAGAACGTATACCTGCCCGTCGTGCTGATCAGTAGGTCCGGGCAACCAGGGTGGACGTGCCGTTCCCGCCGCAGGCGATGCACGGACCGTCCGAGACGGAGATCAGGTCCGACCGGATCTCGGACCCGAGGATGCTCGCATCCACCGCCGCCTCTATCTTTTCTGCGCACTCCTGCGAGCCGCACCAGTGGACGACGGCAACCCCGGTCTTCACCGCTCCGGCGGCCTCTTCGAGTGTCCCGGCCATGGCGATCCGGTCGGCCATCGCCTGCCGCGCCGCCTGCGAGAGTTCCTCCCCGAACTGGGCAAGGACGGAGGAGACGCCTTCAACAACGCCACGCCGGTCGAGCGTGGTCTTCCGACCGCTCCGCGTGACGGCGACGACCGTGTTCGCGTCGATATCACGCGGCCCGATCTCGATTCGGAGCGGCACGCCGCGCATCTCCCAGTGGTAGTACTTCGCGCCCGGGCGCATATCCCGGTCGTCCAGCTTCACGACGAACCCGGCGTTCCGGAGTTCCTCCTCAAGCGCCGCGGCCGCAGAGAGCACCTCGTCGCGCCGTTTTCCGACGATGATCGGGACGATGACGGCCTCGATCGGCGCCACCTCCGGCGGCAGCACAAGCCCCTTATCGTCGCCGTGAACGCTGATGACAGCCGCGATCGACCGCTCGGAGATCCCGTAGCAGGTCTGGTAGGCATGCTGCCGCTCCCCGTTCGCGTCCTCGTAGGTGATATCGTAGGTGCGAGAGAAGTGGTCGCCGAGCATATGCGCCGTCCCTATCTGGAGCGTCTTCCCATCGGGCATGATGGTGTCGACCGCGATGGTGTAGTCGGCGCCCGGGAACTTGTCCCAATCCGGGCGGCGGGAGACGATCACCGGCACCCGGAGGCGGTCGTAGAACTCCTTGTAGAGGCCGAGCGCGACCTCGACCTGCGCCGCCGCCTCCTCCCACGTCGCGTGCACGGTATGCGCCTCCTTAAATGACGTGATCTCCCGGAGGCGGATGAGCGGGCGGGTGTGTTTCGTCTCGTAGCGGAAGGTATTGACGATCTGGTAGAGTTTTAAGGGCAGGTCCGTGTGGGACCGGATCCAGAGGGAGTACATCGGGTAGATGGCGGTCTCGCTCGTGGGCCGGAGAGCAAGCGGCACGTCGAGTTCGCTCGTGCCGCCGTGGGTGACCCAGTAGACCTCGTCCTCGAAGCCCTTGATGTGCTCGGCCTCCTTCATGAACTCGGTCTTGGGGATCAGGAGAGGGAACATCGTCTCGGCATGGTCGCGGTCCATCAGGTCCCGGAGTATCCCGTATGTACGTTTCCGGATGCCGAACCCGTGGGGGTACCAGACATACAGCCCCTTGACCGGGTAGCGGACGTCCATGATCTCGGCTCGCCAGAGAACTTCGTTGTACCACTGGGAAAAATCACTTTTCCGGGGAAGTGCCCCTGTATCTTCTTCCATCCGTCTCGTACCTCAAAAAATTATGATCTGCCGCTCTTTTAAGCTATCATACTTAGGACTGCCGGCGTAATAAATGCCTCTACGAGCGCGGCAACCGCGAGGAGCGGGACGACGACCCGGAGAAAGAGGCGGGCGAGAGGCACTGCCAGGGTGGCGGCATCGCCGCGTCCGTGCCACTCGGCAATGAGGCCCTGCCCGAGAAGGAGCCCGAGACCTCCTGCGATGAGGAAGGCGGGGATCTCGAAGATACCGTGCGGCACGAGCGCCGCCGCGATAAAGAGCAGACCCTGCTGCTGTCGCATGAGTTCCGTCACCGCACCGATCAGGAGCCCGTTGACCGAGAGGATCAGCATCGTGACCACACCGAGCGACGCTCCCCCGAGAAAGAGGAGGAGGCAGGCGGCCAGGTTGTTTAAGAACAGTTTTCCTGCAAGGACTGCCGGGGAGTCGGAGAGGATCTGGCTCACGATCCGGTCGCTGAAGAGGGCCAGGACCTCCGCGCCGATGCCCGGGTCGCGGGTCACGGCAACGACGCCGATGCCGACCGAGACGGCAAAGAAAAGAGCCGCAAGGCCCGTGGTCCGGGCAACCGGGAGATCAGACATAGAGCACCATCCGCACCAGATCCCGTATCCCCGGCGCCATGCCGACGACGATCATGGCAAGGAGGATGAGGTGCCAGAGTTCAGGGTTTCCCTCCCGCCGGTACATCTCGAGGACATATATGGCGGGGACGAGCACCGCGATCTTGAGGAGGAACATAGAGAACGCGGTGCCGGTCAACTCGATCAGGCTCGAACCCACAACGTGCTGCTCCACGTAGTGGACGGGGTGGATATCGATGCCGTAACTCGTCGCGCTCGCATCGAGCATGTGCCCGAAGATGAGAAGCTTATAAAGGATATTCGAGGCGTAATCCCACTTCAGCACGTACACAAGGAACGCCCAGAAGGCAAGCGACGACACGAGTGCGAGGGCAAGGATGGTAACAAGCACATCGAGCGCGATCGTCGTCTCGGCAAGGCCGAACCAGACGAGCGCCGCCCCGGCGAGAAGGCAGGCGACGATGCCCGCCCCCCCGTAGACCCGGCTGTAGCGGGAGACCAGCCCGGCGTTCTCCGCAAGTTTCCCGGCAAAGAGGGCGACCGCCGCAACCGCAAAGATCGTAAAGAAGATCAGGGGCGTGATCAAGAGGAACCGCAGATCCGAAGTGATCATCCCGGTATCCTCGACGACACGGAGGAGCCCGCCGAGGACGACGAAGGGCAGGGTGGCAAGCACGAGTTCATCGTCGACGGCAATCCTGTACCGCCGGAGCCCCCGGTAGAGAAGGTAGACCGCTACGATGAGGATCAGGGCGTAGGTCAGCGTATCGACGAGCGTATATGCCTGCCCGTAACGAATGGGATCTATGTAATATTTGTAGAGGAACTCCCTAATCATTACTGATCTAAATGAGCGCAGACGGCATAAACCTACTCAGAACCAAGGTCTTCGACAAGTCCAAATGGATGCAGCTCCCTCGTGACGTCGTCATCGGCCACGATGTTCTCGAGCAGATCCCGGCTGTCTGTGAAGACCTCGCTCTGGGCGAGTCTGTGCTCATCATCTCAGGAGGCCGGACACGGGATGTTGCCGGGAAGAGGGTCGAGGCGCTTCTCTCCGGATCCTACGACGTTGCGACGTTCGCTGCTGCCGGCGACCCCCTCGGGACGATCAAGAAGGCCGAGGCGGCGGCGGCAGAGGCAGGGTTCGTCATCGGCGTCGGAGGGGGGCGGGTCATCGACACGGCGAAGATCGCTGCTTATAATACCGACCGCCACTTCATCAGCGTCCCCACCGCCGCATCGCACGACGGTATCGCATCGTCGCGGGCGTCGGTCCCGACCGCCGACGGGAACGTATCGCTTGCCGCCGAGCCGCCGCTCGCCGTCGTCGCCGATACCGCCATCATCGCCTCGGCGCCCCACCGGCTGCTCGCATCCGGGTGTGCGGATATCATAGCGAACCACACCGCAATCCTCGACTGGGAACTCTCCCACCGCCTCAGGGGAGAGCCGATCTCGGAGTACGCCCTGACGCTCTCCCGGATGACCGCCGAGATCCTCTTTCGGAACGCAGATCTCATCAAACCACATTCTGAGGAGAGCGCCTGGATCGTGACGAAAGCCCTGGTCTCCTCGGGGGTCGCGATGAGCATCGCGGGGTCGTCCCGTCCGGCGAGCGGCGGCGAGCACAAGTTCTCCCACGCCCTGGACCGGTTTGCGCCGAACAAGGGCCTCCACGGGGAGAAGTGCGGGATCGGGACAATCATCACGATGTACCTCCACGGCGGCGACTGGAAGGCGATCCGTGACTCGTTACGAAAGATCGGCGCACCGACCACCCCAGCAGAGATCGGGGTCGATGACGAGACGGCCGTAGAGGCGCTCCTCGCCGCCCGGACAATCCGGCCGGAGCGGTTCACGATACTGGATATGGGACTGACGCCGGAGTCGGCACGGAGCCTCGTGAAGATGCTCTACCGGGAGTGAGAAGAAATGGCAAGTGAGAAGACAAAAGTGACGCTGATCGGGGCGATGCTCGCGAGAGTTGGACTTGAGTTTGTTTACGAAGGCAGCACGTGCACCGAATGCGAGGGGTGCAAGGTGCAGAAAGTCTGTCATAACCTGCAGTCCGGGAAGAAGTATCGGATCGTCGGGATCCGCTCGAACACACGGCACGACTGCCCGGTCCACCACGAGGCAGCGGTCGCGGTCGACGTCGTGGAGGCCCCCGTCGTCGCGCTTATCGGTGCCGATATGGCGATTGTGAACTCAAAGGTCAGTTACGAGTTCTCCTGCCCGAGGACGGGTTGCCGGAGTTACCGGCTCTGTCGCCCCGACGGCATCATCGAGGGGGAGAAGTACGTCGTCAGGGAGGTCCTCGGCAACGCTCCCGACGTCTGCGAACGGGGCCGGCCCCTGAAACTGGTGGAACTGAGGCCGGCCTGAGGCTGCTGCAGCGAACGGTCGTTCGTTGAAGGCGGAGCCATTTTTTGTGGTGCGGGAGGCGAACCGCCGGTCATCCCACGGATCCAGTGGCCTCCGCCGTTCGGGCGCTCACGCTAATCCTCTTCGCGTTCTTCGCGAAGAACGACTTCCCCGAGGTGCGACGGACAGGGGGCGTGTATGAGACAGTTGTAACCCGGAACGCTACGGCCGGCTCGCGAGAGAGAGCCGCCGGGCAAGGGCCAGGAGTTCCTCCCGGTCCTGGAGCACCGCGAGCCACAAGGCCGGGATCGCCTCATACCCGAAACGCGCCCCGGCGAGGCCGCCGACGATCGCGCCGACGGTATCGGCGTCGCCCCCGAGGTTGACTGCCGCGATCACTGCGTCACGGAAAGATGAGGCCTCCATGAAGACCCGAACCGCGCAGTGGGTGCAGAGGACGGCATCGAGCGAGGGCTCTGGCGGGTATGCCCGGTAATCTTCGAGCATTCCACGGAGTTCCGGATCCGGGCAGGCGGCGAGGGCCTGCCCGAAGGCCGCATCCACCTCTTCCCCGCGGCAGATCCCGCTGACCATCCGGTTGACGAACGCCGAGGCCTCACCGGCGACAGGGTCAAAGTGGGTGACCAGTGACGCGGCAAGACTCACCTCCCGCACCTCGCGGGGGGGGTAAAAAATGCCGACCGGGACCCCGCGCATCACGCTCCCGTTGCTCCTGCTCCGACCTAACGCCCTGTGCGCCATCCTCGCGGCAACCGAAGATGCAAGGCCGTTCCCGATCAGGTCGAGGACGGCCCGTGACGTCGGCCCGAAAAACTTCGGATTGGCGCGATACACCAGAACCAGGCGCCGGGCGAAGTCCTCAGGGTCGAAACTCCCGCACCGGAGAAGGGTCTCTGCAAGAGCTGCCGCCTGCAGGGTATCGTCGGTGTACTGGCCGGGGAGGGTGTTGTGAATTCCGCCCCCTTGCATCTCCGTTACGACGATCGGACCCGGCGGAAGGCCTTCCAGGGGCGCGCCCAGAGCATCCCCAATTGCAAGCCCAACGAACGCCCCGACCGCCCGCATCTCATTCATATAAAAACATCACCAACAAATTATATTTACCAGCGCACAGTAGTATTCTTCGAGGCAAGGTGATATTGTGCAAAAAGAAGAGCTGCTCCACTTACACATGCTGTTAGTCCACATTAAGAAGTATTATGAAAGCACGACCGACGAAGACATCGCGACCGACCGATACAACGCTCTCCACATCTCACCCGTCCATATCCATAAGAACAAGGTAACGCATAAAAAAGCTATCCTTACTCTGGGCGACGAGATCGTCCACCACATCAGGGATCATCACAACCCCTACATCGAATATCACGCCGATTTTCAGTCCGAACGGATTGCAACCGAACACTAAACGATGAACGATACCGATTCGCTCCGGGAGATCATCTCCCGCATCCTTTCTTTTGGCGAGGACGCCGATATTCAGAAGATTAAACTTGAGATCTGCCGGGAGTACGGCGTCAGTATGCCCAAAAACTCCGCTGTTCTCGCCGCAGCTACCCCGGAGGAGCATGAGCGGCTCCGGCCGCTTCTCCTGGTCAAACCCACCCGGACACTCTCCGGGGTGGCGCCCGTCGCGGTGATGACCTCGCCCCACCCCTGCCCCCACGGGAAGTGCCTCCCCTGCCCCGGCGGGCCGGAGCACCCCTTCAAATCCCCCCAGAGTTACACGGGAGAGGAGCCCGCGGCGCTCAGGGCACGAGAGCACGCATTCGATCCCTACGAGCAGGTACAGGCCCGCCTCGGGCAGTTCGAGGCGCTCGGGCACCACGTCGACAAGGCCGAGCTGATCGTCATGGGCGGGACGATGACCGCCCGCCCGGTCGAGTACCAGGAGTGGTTCGTCGCGGCCGCCGTGCAGGCGATGAACGACTACCCGCGGGTGGGCCTTCCGCAGGAGAATCCCGATCTCGATACGATCTTTGCCGCAAACGAGGCATCGAGGGTCAGGTGCGTCGCCACCACCTTCGAGACGAGGCCCGACTGGTGCCGGGAGGACCACATCAACCGGATGCTCGCGATGGGGGTGACGAAGGTCGAGCTCGGCATCCAGCACGTCGACGACCGGATCCTCGACTACAACCGGCGGGGCCACACGGTTGCGGACTCGGTCGCGGCAAACTGCCTCCTGCGCGACGCCGGGCTGAAGGTGGGGTTCCACGTGATGCCGAACCTTCCCGGTGCGAGCATGGCGGACGACCGGCGGATGTTTGAGGAACTCTTCGGCGACCCGCGGTTTCGGCCGGATTTCCTGAAGATCTACCCCACCCTGGTGACACCGGCCTCAGAGATCGAGAGCCTCTGGGAGCGGGGGGAGTACCTACCCTACACCGAGGAAGAACTGATCGACCTCGTTGCCTACGCGAAATCGCTCATCCCGGAGTACGTCCGCCTTCAGCGGATCCAGCGGGACATCCCGGCAAAGTTGATCGTCGCGGGCTCCCGGCACAGCAACTTCCGGCAGCTTGCAGAGGCGCGGCTCCATGAGCAGGGACTCCGCTGCCGGTGCATCCGGTGCCGCGAGGTGGGGAGGACGGTTGCCCCGGAGGCGGCGGCGGTCTCGACCCTGGCCTACCGGGCCTGCGGCGGAGAGGAGCGGTTTATCCAGGCGGGCACCGGCGACGCCCTCGTCGGGTTCGCCCGTCTCCGGTTCCCGCACCGGCCCTTCCGCGACGAACTCACGAGCGCCGCGCTCCTGCGCGAGCTCCACGTCTACGGGAGCGTGGTCCCCCTCAGCACGCAGGCAGGCACCGACGAGTGGCAGCACCGCAGTTTCGGCGCAAGGCTCCTTTCCGCCGCCGAGGAGGAGGCCCGTGATCATGGTTACCGGCGGCTCGCGGTGATGAGCGGTGTCGGGGTGCGGCCCTACTACAGGAAACAGGGATATGAACAAGTGGGCCCATACATGATCAAGACGTTCCCATGAGGCCCGCGACGCTCGAGTTTGTGAAACAGAGGTTTGCCGAGTATTACCAGAGGCAGCACCTCACCGTTCCGTCCTCTCTTGAGCAGCGCGAATGGGGGTTCGTCTTCTTTGACGCCGCGGCCGAGGTCCGGATGCGGCGGCACATGGCTTTTGTGGACCGCGAGGAACTTGCCGCCTACGTCAAGAATCTGGTTCCCGCCCACGTCTACTACTCGACGGCCTACTACCAGACGCCTTCGGCGCCGACGATGAACGATAAGCACTGGGCCGGTGCCGACCTGATCTTCGACCTCGACGCCGACCAGATCGTCCGCGGCCCTTACGCGATGATGCTTGCGCGGGTCAAGGAAGAGACCGGAAAACTGATCGAGATGCTGACCGACGAGCTCGGCTTTGCGCGGAACCATATCCGGGTCGCCTTCTCCGGGGGACGCGGCTACCACGTCCACGTCACCGATATCGCTGTGCGGGGATGGGGGAGCCCGGAGCGGCGCGAGGTCGTCGACTACGTCTGCGGCATCGGGCTTGACCCGGCCGTGATGCTTACTCCGGGGGGCGCCCCGACCGGATGGCGGCGACGCTACATCGATGCCCTCCAATCTCACCTGCTCTGGCTCCGGGACCTCAATCCTGCCGAGACAGCGGCCTATCTTACGAGGCTTGAAGGCATCAGCAAGCGGACGGCCGCGGAGTTCCCCGCAGATCTCGACGCCATTCTCGTGAAGGACCCCGGCGACCTCCTGCAGAACCGGGTTGTCCGGGCGATCGCGGCCGCGCCCGACTTCGAGAACCGGGTCCGTGACGCCGGAGCACGTGCGGACGAGCCGGTCACGACCGATATCAAGCGGCTGATCCGGACGCCGGGGTCGCTGCACGGCGGCAGCGGAATGCGGGTCGTGCCACTCGATATCCGGGATCTTGAGGGATTCGACCCGCTCGTGGACGCGGTAGCCTTCGGCGACCGTGAGGTGCGGGTGGAAATGAAGGCAAACTTTACCACATCCCTGCTCGGGAACACCTACACGCTCAAAACCGGGTCCGCAAACGTCCCCGAGGCGCTCGCAGTCTTCCTCTGCTGCCGGAACATGGCAGAGATCAGCGGGGGTGCATGAGAGTATGGCCGCGAACCTCCTGGAGAAACTGCGGCAGATGCTGCTTGACATGCAGCACTCGGGACGGCTTTCAGACATCGAGCCCGGCCTCTACGAGGATGCCCGGGCATACGTCGAGAAACTCAAGGCGGACTATTACGGCCTGAAAAACCCCCTGGAGAGTCGGGCAGGAAGTCTGATCATCGAGGAGATAGGGAGCGTCACCGAGACCGTACAGGAGATCTTCTCGATCCGGACCCGGCAGATCCTCGGTCTCGCGTTCCAGCAGATGGAGGGGCAGTACTTCGATAAGGAAGAGGCCAGGAAGATGCTCCCGGCAGAACGAGAGATGTACGGGAGGATCATCGACGCCATCGAGGGGTGCCGGGAGACGCTCGTCCATGGGGGGGAGTATACCTTCAGCAGTGGCGGTGCGGCTGCCGCCCTCCGGGACAATGATGAGGTCGACGACGAAGCCCCGGAAGCCTCCGGATCGGAGAGACCGGGAGCCCCTGCCTCCCGTCCCATCCAGTCTCCCTACGCCCTCGTGCATATTCGCTCGGATATGGAGTCGTTCATGGGGGTGGACGGCAGGACGTACGTGTTGAAGCAGGGGGATATCGTCACCCTGCCGGAAAACAATGCGGATGTGCTCTGCGAGCACGACATAGCCTTAAATATTAGGCTTAACAAGTAATATAGGTACTCGAATCAATTGAATAGAGGTTACTATCATGAAAATGCCGTCCAAATTCAAGACGTACTGTCCGTTTTGCAGGAACCACCAGGTTCATGAAGTCGTGAAGGTGAAGAAAGGCAAGGTACGCCACTTCAACTGGATCGACCGCCAGAAGGGGCGCAGAAGCACCGTGGGCAACATGGGCAAGTACAGCAAAGTGCCCGGCGGCGACAAGCCGACGAAGAAGATCAACGTCAGGTACCGGTGTACGGTCTGTGGAAAGGCGCACCTCCGGCCGGGATTCCGGATCGGTAAATTTGAACTTACGGAGTGAGGTTATTATGGTCCGGCTGAACAGAGAGAACAGGAGCACATTCCTCCGGGTAAAGTGCCCTGACTGTGAGAACGAACAGATAGTCTTTGAGAGAGCGAGTACCGTTGTGGAGTGCAGTGTCTGCGGGCGTATCCTTGCAGAGCCCCACGGTGGAAAAGCTGATATCAAGGCTGAAATATTGGCAGTACTTGAGTGAGTAAGTCCATGCACGAGAGAGAGTGGCCCGAAGAAGGAGAACTCGTCGTCTGCACGGTCGCCGACGTCAAAGACTTCGCGGCGTTCGTTACCCTGGATGAGTACGACGGGCGAAGAGGGCTCATACCCATATCCGAGATAGCGCGGGGCTGGATTAAGCACATCCGGGACTACGTACGAGAAGGACAGAAGGTCGTCTGTAAAGTCCTGAATGTGGACCCTGACCGCGGCCACATTGATCTCTCGTTAAAAGACGTAAATGAGCACCAGCGACGCGAGAAAATCCACGAGTGGAAGAGCGAGCAGAAGGCCGCGAAATGGGTCGGGTTTGTCTCCGAGGCAACAGGAGCGGACCGGGCGATCATCGAAGAGGCCATATACCGCGAATACGGCCTGTTGTACCCGGCCTTCGAAGATATTGTCATCACCAACGGCGAGGCGGCCGAGCGGCTGAAACTCGACGAGCCGGTCAAAAAGTCGCTCATCTCCACAGCACACGAGAACGTGAAGGTCTCCAGGGTGACCATCACGGGGCACCTCATCCTGACGTCGGCCCGGCCCGACGGTGTCAACGTGATCCGCCGGGCGCTCCGGAGCGCTCAGCCGAAGGTTGACGACGTGGAGATCGACCTGATCTACGTCGGGGCTCCGAAATACCGGATAAAAGTGACCGCACCCGATTATAAGGAAGCAGAGAAGGCAATCGAGAAGGCGGCAAGTGCCGCCGTCGGTGTGGTTGAGCGGGCGGGCGGTTCCGGTAAGTTCATCCGGAAGCAGAAAGCCGGATAAGACGGTATGAGTAACCGCATTCGCCGCTGTCCGGACGATCGGAGATACACGCTCTCTCTGGTCTGTCCGGTCTGCGGCCGGTCGTGTCGGCCGGCTCACCCGGCCCGTTTTTCCCCACAGGACAGGTACGGCAACTACAGGAGGGCAGTACGCAGATGGAACACGTCAGAGTGAGTTTTTCAAGAGACGATAATATCGATGCCCCGATCCTGATCGAGGGCCTGCCCGGGATCGGGCATGTCGGGAAACTTGTCGCCGACCACCTGATCCATGAACTCCAGGGCGAGAAGATCGGAGAGATCTCCTCGCTCCACTTTCCTCCACAGGTGATCGTCGACGAACAGGGTGTCACCCATCTGGTCAACAACGAGCTCTATCGCAGCGAGAAGGACGGGAGGACGGTCCTCTTTCTCGTAGGCGACTTCCAGAGCAACTCGGCCGAAGGCCACTACATCCTGGCCGAGCGGTACCTTGATATCGCCGAAGACCTCGGCGTCCGGCGAATTTATGCGCTCGGGGGATACGGCGTCGGCCACCTGGTCGAGAGCCCGAGAGTGCTCTGTGCCGTCAACATGGAACATCTCCGGCCTGAGGTGGAGGCGGCCGGCGGGTCGTTTGAGAACGCCGGAGGCGGCGGGATGATCGTGGGGGCGTCGGGGCTCCTGCTCGGCCTCGGTGAGGCCCGGGGTATCGAGGGGGTCTGCCTGATGGGCGAGACGAGCGGCTACATCGTCGACCCGAAGAGCGCCGACAGTCTTCTTGCCGTCCTCTCCCGCCTGATGGGAATCGAGGTCGACCATACCTCCCTGCAGCAGCGTGCCGCGGATATGGAGCAGATGATAGCGAATATCCAGGAAGCCGAGGAAGCCCGGGGCCGGGAAGAACTCAGTTATATCGGCTAAAAAACACCATTTTTGGTCCCGGAGCAGCACCGCCGTTTATGCCGGAGGACCGCTGCCCCGTTGCACCTCTGCAACAACCCTCACCGGATCGGTGCGATCGTGGCAGGAAAACCTGTTCGTCCTCTATCGTGCCCCACAGGCCAACCATGGATTGCCGATACGAACTCTTAAGGCCCGCGGAGGACGACAGATCTGCAATATGGTCACCCTCTACCTCGCCAGCTGGGAGAGCCGTTTCTGGGCCTGGCTCATCGACATCATCTTGATCGGGCTGCCCCTCTGGGCAATCTCCGACCGGCTGCCGCCCGCCTGGCGGTTCACGATCGATCCCGGCCTCATCTCCATAAGCCTCTCCTCCATCATCCTCTTTCTCTACTGGACGTTGCTCGAAGGCTACCGGGGCCAGTCCATCGGCAAGATGGCGCTGAAGATCAGGGCCACCGGCCGCGCAGGGGAGGATATTGGTTTTGGTGCCGCGGCGGTCGAGAGCTTCGGGAAGGCGTTCCTCCTCGTCCCCGACTGCCTGATCGGGTGGCTCGCGATGTCGGGCTCAAAACAGAGGCTCTTTAACCGGATCTCGGGCACCGTCGTGATAGAGACCCGTGAAGCGGAAGAGCCGGAGGGCGTCACCTACGTGAAAAGCGACGGATGAGAGTCAATCCCTGACCACCGGGAACCCGGCAGCCTTCCAGGCGCTCATGCCGCCTTTGACCTCGTGAACGTTGTGGAACCCGGCCTCCTCCATCAACTCGCGGACACCGGCGCTCCGTCCGCCCCGCTGGCAACAGAGAAGGTATGTTCCGTCCGGGTCGAGGCTTTCAAGGTGCTCGGAGAATTGGGCCGAGTTGATGTTGATTGCGCCCGGGATGTGCCCGCCGGCATACTCCTCCGGTCTCCTGACATCGATGATGGCAAATGTTGGATCCTGCTTCATCTCTTCGATCAGGGCGGACGCTTCGGCCGGAGGTAGGGTCCGGTTGATCCGGTCTTCCGAAGCGGGGCCGCCACCAACGCATCCGCCGATCAACACAGCTACAATAGTGCTTCCGGCCATGAACAAAGACGTAAGCGGAGAACGGGGATTGGTCATGCATCCATGTCGCGGCCACAAGTGTAAATAGATTTTGGTTCGCCGGATTGCCGGTATATCCGGTTTCCGATCACCGGCGCAGGGCCCGGAGACCTAGGCGGTACCGTCAAGTGACGCACCATTCACGGCCATGATCGTGAGGAAGGTCTCCACCGTGTCCAGGGCAACAATCTCCCCGTCGTCCACCACCGCAACCCGGTTGCAGATCGCCGCCGCTTCCTCCAGGTCGCGAGTCGTAAAGACGATCGTCACCCTCTTCTCCCGGTTCAGCCGCCGGAGCACTCCCCAGATCTCCAGGCGACCGGGCTCGTCCAGCCCCTCCGTCGGCCCGGCGAGAAAAAGGACGCGTGGGTGTGCAAGATACGCCCGGGCGATCTCAAGGCGCTGCACCATGGCCGGGGTATAGGTCTCAACCGCGGCGGCAGCGCTCCCGGAGAGCCCGAAGAGGTCTATGACCTCGGAGAGCCTCCGGTCCCGGGCCCGCTCACCCAGCCCGTGCAGCCGTGCGTGAAAGTCCAGGTTCTCCCTGCCGGTCAGCGCAGGATCGAGCACCGGGTTCCGGAGGACGATGCCCATGCTCCGCCGCACGTCCCCGAGGTTCCCCAGGATTGCAAGGGGCGAGCGTTCGGCGAATTCGGAGATAGGGTAGAGGATCGTCATGAGTATCGCGATCAGGGTTCGCTGGCCCTGGCTGCACGTGCAGAGGAGACCCAGAATCTCTCCGCTCTTCACGTTGAACGGGATCGGGCCCCGTGCCTGAAGCCGTTCCAGGTGCCGGATAAGATCCTCAACGGTAAAGGCAGCCATGCCCCTCCGCACAGATGCGGCCAGCCGGATAGAACGGAATCGCCTTCAATTAGCCATCGCCCCGACACATGCACCCACTATTCTCATACGATCTCTCACCTGCGGGATGCTCCCAAGAGATCCGATAACGGGTCTCCGTTACGAAATTCGAGGACGGAGATGTTGTATAGTCATTATTTTTTACGGCCACTATATATGAATATCTATATGTAAATGAAGATGAAATACGCCATTTAAGGTTTCTATATTCTATAAAATGCCATTTTCACGGTAAGAGCGCCGAAATGCGCCTGTACTTAAAATTTCCAGCCGGGTTCGGAAAAACGGATTGGCGTCGTTATCCAGTCGCATACGCCCGGTCGAAACCCTGAGGAGGGCTGATCCACAGAACGGCCCCGGGTCTCGAGTCTCAAGGTCGTGCTGATCAACCTATATCTGGCATGGACCCGTCCGGTATATCCGGCCTATGGAGATCGAGTTGTCCACGATCGCGATTCTACCGGTTCTTTTCAGTCCGGAGCAGATCCTCGTCGCCTTAGCCGTCCTCATACCGACCCTGGTCATATTCAACTTGCTCCTCATAACCGAGGGCATCTTCGAATCGATCGGCCTCCGGTTCTACCAGGCGGTGCTCGCGACAGCAGGCGCGCTTCTCGGCAGCCTGATCGACATACCGCTCGTTCCTGTGGGAGAAGCAGTCATCGCGGTCAATCTCGGCGGTGCCGTAATTCCGCTCTTCGTGACCGTCGGGATGGTCGGACGGGGGCGGGTATCCCGCATAAAGGCCCTCATCGCCGTCGCCGCCGTATCGCTCGTCGCCTACGTCTTCGCGACGCCGGTCCCCGGCCTCGGGATCACGATACCGTTTTACGTGGCGCCCCTCACAGGCGCCGCCGCGGGGCTTCTCCTCGCTCGCGGCTGCCGTGCCGCCCCCGGACTCGCCTATGCGGGCGGGACCATGGGTACCCTGATCGGCGCCGACATCCTCAACCTCGCGAATCCGGAAGTGCTCGCGGCGCTTGCGGGGGACGGTGCGACGGTCCTCTCCATAGGAGGAGCAGGGATTTTCGACGGCATCTTCGTCACCGGCGTCCTCGCGGTCCTGCTCGCGATGTATGCAGGAAGAGGCCTGCGGGAGAAGAGAGGGGTTTGCCTGGAGGAGAAAGAGTGATGGGGGCGCTGTTTACTTGAACTGTCTCAACCACAACTCCGCGCAGGCTATCCGCCAGAACTCGGTTGAGTACGCGCTCTTCCCGTCGAGGAACGCCCGGTAGTTCCGGAGCACCCGCTCTGCATCCCAGTAGGGCCGCCGGGTGAACTCCGGCGAGGAGAAGAGAGCGAGGATCTCGGGCGCGAGTTCATCCTTCATCCAGGCCTCCTCGGGGGTGACGAACCCCATCTTGTCCATCCTGCACCTGATGGTGTCCGGGACCAGCCCCCTGATCGCCCGCCGGAGGACATACTTCGTGACGCCGCCGCGGACTTTCTGGTCGAGCGGGAGGGAGGCGAGGTACTCCACCAGCCGGTAGTCGAGGAACGGGACCCGTGCCTCGATCGAGAAGGCCATCGAGTTCCGGTCCTCCCAGTGCAGCAGAAGAGGGAGATTCGAGGTCGTGACCTCCCGCGCGAGCACCTCATCGAGCGACCCTGCGTACCGGAGGACCTCCGGTACCTGGCCCCGGAGAAGCCCTCGCCGCTCCGACCGGACGAGAGACTGACGGAACGCCCACGCGAAGAACGATCCGTGGTGCCTCGTGCTCCCGAGAGCCTCCCGGAGGGCCGTGAGGGCGTGCCCCTGCCGGAGGAGTCCACGGATATACGGCATCTGGTAGGCGATATACCCCCCAAACTGCTCGTCGGCCCCCTGCCCGTCGAGGACCACCTTCACCTCGCCTCCTGCAAGCCGCATCACGCAGTACTGTGCGTAGATCGAGAGCGACGCAAACGGTTCGTCCTGCATATAGAGCAGCCGCCCGATATCCTCCCAGAGCCCCTCCGTGTCGGGAGTGGTCCGGCGGCTTGCGACCTCCGTCGCCGCAACCACCGTATCGATATGTCTGCTCTCGTCGAACCTTTCATCCTCAAAACAGACCGAGAACGTCTTCTGTCGTTCACCGACGCTCTGCGGAGCCTCCCCCCGGAGAAGAACGTTGATGAGCGCGGTGACCGTCGAGGAGTCGATGCCGCCAGAGAGGCAGGTCCCGACCGGAACGTCGCTCCTGAGCCTGAGCCGGATCGCGTCGGTCAGGAGGTCCCTGACCCTCCGGGCGGCGACCTCGTCGTCGTCAGTCCCTCGCGGGGCGCCGTTCATCACGACGTCCCAGTAGCGTTGCGGCTCCCCGACACCCTCCCCGGAGACGACGACCAGGTGGGCCGGCGAGAGCTGGAAGATACCGTCGTACATCGTCTCGGCGGTATGATCCGCGACCCCCCAGGCAAGAAACGTCGAGAGCATCCGGTCGTTCGGCCGCCTGCCGACCTCCGGGTGCGCCCGGAGCGCCTTGATCTCCGACGCAAAGAGGAACGAGTCGCCGGCCATGGCGTAATAGAACGGTTTTATTCCCAGGCGGTCCCGGGCGCAGAAGAGTTCGCGGCGCCGCCCGTCCCAGAGGGCGAACGCCCACATCCCATTGAACCGGGCGAGGCAGTCCCTCCCCCACTCCTCGTAGGCGTGCAGGATCACCTCCGTATCGGTTGCAGAGGCGAAGCGATGGCCGGCGGCAGAGAGTTTCTCCCGGAGTTCGCGGTAGTTATAGATCTCGCCGTTGAAGACGACCTGAAGCGACCCGTCCTCGTTTCCCATCGGCTGCCGACCCTCGTCGGAGAGGTCGATGATCGCCAGGCGGCGGTGAGCGAGGCCGACCGGCCCGGAGAAATACCTCCCCTCGCCATCGGGCCCGCGATGACCGAGTCGCTCCGCCATGACCCCGACGAGGGACGCATCCGCCAGATCTTCGTTCAGGACAAACTGCCCGGCAATACCGCACATGCTCCGGATACCTGGGGTCGGTCACTCGTCGGAACAGGTCTTGTTGAGGCCCGTCCCGTTGATGTCGCAGGAGGGGCAGGGACCGGACCCGTTCACCACCCGGTAGGCGTCCGCGAGGACCGCAGAGTTCGCGAGCATCCCCGCGATCAGGATCACCTCCAGGATCTCGGCCCGGGTTGCGCCCTTCGCCATCGCCGACTGCATGTGGTACTCGACGCAGTGGCTGCACTTGAGCGCGGCGCCCACCGCGAGGCTGATCAGCTCGATCACCTTCGGCTCGAGCCGGGTGGTCTCGGTAACGGCACCCTTGTAGAGCAGGTGCGAAATGAGGATCTCGGGCCGCTCCGACATCCGCTCAAATATCAGGGGGACCCTCCCGTACTCGGCCTCGATCTCCCGGAGGAGTTCCCCTGCTATGGCATCCGATCCCCGTTCGGCAACCCTCGCAAGTATCTTCTCAAAGTCCATCGCTACACCAATATCCTGGTTTCCGAGAAAGGTTTAATCCGGATCAATATGTAATTGCGCATCCGTGACGGCGTAACATCGGCAATATCGCCGATGGTGACCCCATCGGCAATCTCAAGCGACCGGACCGCCGGGGCGTATGAATCATACGGAAGTTTCAGCCGCAGGCCCTCCATCTGGGCGGTCACCGGCGTCGGGTGCGTCAACATGCTGATCTCATGGATCCGCTCCTCGAGGATCGCCATCAGGCGGGGCGGGAAGACGGAGAGGGGATCCTTTGCGAGGACGTCCCGCCGGGCATCCAGGGTGCGGGAGACCTCGTCCACCAATTCATCGAGTTTCGCGAGCTCTTCGGGACGCTTGAACCGGTGCATGATCCTGCCGATCCCCCCGACGTAGCCCTCGACGGGCGGGTCGACGATCGCGACAAGCGTCTCGCGGTCCGGGGCCCCGGTCACCACGATCGGGACGTGGATCCCCCGCCTGAGCACCGGGAACTTCTGCCGGATACACTCCTCGAAGTTGCCGAGCGCATAGACGGCGAGATCATGCTCGTTAATGACATCCCGTTCCTCGTCGTTGAGATTTGCTATCCGCTTCCCAAATCCCCGCGCAAGCCCGACCATGTTTGTCTTCGCGCCGGCCCGCCGGAGGTACTCGGCGATGTCGCAGGCGGTATGCGGGAGGTGATGGATCTCCAGACTCGGGCTGACCACGGCGATCTCGGTCCCGACGAGGGGTGCTTCGGTCACTTCGCCGGCGAGCGGTTTTGCAATCTCTCGAATCAGGTCGATATCGTCTCTCGGCACGAACGACTGGAGCACGACGTCCTGGGCCATGATGTGTTTCTGCACGATGTAGCCCCCGAGGTCGTCGATCAGGTCCACGATCTCGTCGTGCCGGTAGACGCCTCCCTTATAGGTCACCGGCACCAGCGTCGTCACAGCGTCACCCCCATCTTTGCAAAGATCGGTGCGACCATCGTCTCCACGATGTCGCCTTCCAGGGTATCCTCACTCGCCACATAGTAAAACTTCTCGTCCTTGATGTACTGGCGGCGGACCTTGAACCCCTCGGGAGCGATGTACTGCAGGGCGTAGATGATGTCCTTATGGAGCGTCTCGCTTGGGTCTGCCACCACCATCTGCTCAAGGTCCTCTTCCCCGGCCAACCCCGCCGGGAGGACGACGGTGAACCGGTCGGGCTGGTCGACGTTCTCCTTGCCGTATCGGGCCCAGAGTTTCTGGAGCAGCGGCGCAAGGTAGGCCTCGTCGCCGATATCGAGGACAATCTCCTTCTCACCGGGGTTGATGTTCGCGAAGTCGGTAACCCGGATGGCCCGGGGCATATGCCGGAGCATTCCAGCGGCGATGAAGATCGGCGCCTTCGGGTCGACGTAGATGTGCAGCCGGTCGACCACCTTGATCAGGTCGAGATCCTGGAGGACGTCGCCCGCTATCCGTTCGTAGGCCTCTCTCCCGGTTGCATCGGGAGACTCGACGACGAAGTAGTTCAGCGGCGGCATCTACTTCTCCTGGACGAACCCGGACGCGAGCAGGGCAGACCCGACCGCGCCGATGTACTGCGAGTAGGGCGGGACGACGATCTCGGTCTGCAGGAGCTGGCCCATCGCGTAGACCAGCCCCTCGATCAGCGAGGTGCCGCCGACCATGATCACCGGCTCCTTGATGTCAACCTCCTGCAACTGCTGTTCAAAGACCTGTTCGGCGACGCTGTGACAGGCCGCGGCCGCCACATCCTCAGGCGAGGACCCGGCCGCGAGCGCGTTCACCAGGCTCTGCGTCCCGAAGACAATACAGTAACTGTTCATCGGGACGTTTTTGCCCATGCCCTTCATGGCGAGGGGCCCGAGCTCGGTGATATCGATCCCGAGACGCTTCGCGGTCATCTCCAGGAACCGGCCGCTCGCACCGGCGCAGATCCCGCCCATCGTGAATGTTCCCGGGATACCGTCGATCACGCTGATCGCCTTGTTGTCCATACCGCCGATATCGATGACGGTCGAGGCTCCCCGCTGGTGGCCGGCAAGGTAGACGGCGCCCTTCGAGTTCACCGTCAACTCCTCCTGGATCAGGTCTGCTCCGAAGTGTTTCCCGATCAGGAACCGCCCGTAGCCAGTGGTCCCAATTGCCTGGATATTCTCACGGGCAAGGCCCGCCATCTCCAGGGCCTGGGCAACGGCACCCTCCGCGCTCTTGATCACCTCGGTCGTCGGGAGCCAGCCGGTTCCGACGATCTTGTTCTCCTTCATCACGACCGCCTTCGTGGTGCTCGACCCCGAGTCGACGCCCATCGTGATCCCGGTCTGCTCCTCGCGGGCAAGGAGCGCTCTCCGCCGGGCGATAGTGGTCAGGGCCTCCATCCTCGTGAGAAGAGTTCCGGAGGTCGTCCGCTCGGTGAAGGAGTAACTTACCACCGGCAGCTTCGAGTTTTCGGGGATATATCGCCTGAGTTCGTTCCTGACAATCGCCGCCTCGGCGCACCGGAAGCAGGTGCCGATGAAGACCCCGTCCGCCTCCACCTTCCCTTCCACCAGGGCCATGCCCCGGGCGATCATCAGTTTTAAGTCGGCGCTTCTGACATCCAGCCCGAACGCCTTGACCGCTCGCTCGACGTCGGCGAGCGCGATATCGGGGAAGAACATCTCCGCGCCCACCGACTCGGCGGCGTCATAGATCTCTTTCTGGACGCCGCTGTATTCGGCGCCGCAGGTGAGCTGGGCGATCCGTACTTTCCGGTTCACGCTTCACCCTCCTCCGGGAGACTTGTGAGGAACTTCCTGACGGCGGCGACGAACAGTATGCCCTCCTCCTCGTTCGTGGGGTACTTCAGTTCCAGGATCGGCATGCCCTTCTGGCGCAGGGAGAAGAGGATCAACTCGTCGGTGCGGGCGCATCCCATGCACCCGAACGCAAGGTCGGCGTCGGTGACGATGATCGCGGCCTCGGCCTCCTCGATGAGAGGGCCGTAAATCGCCATCCTGCCCCGGACGCCGGACGGCACTTCGACGGCCGCATACTTCAGGCCGCGCTTGGGCTCTTCGGGCGTGATCTGCAGGGGCGGGGAGTCGACCCCGGCGGTCTGTATCCGCTCCCGGATACCAAGGGCTGCACCGAGCGGTTTATGGCCGAACCGAGCCACCAGGTCGGAGAGGATGAGGCTCGTTGCAGGGTAGATAAACACCTTTGCCATGTTATTGCTCCTCTGTCTCTATCAGTTCTTGTAATCGCTTGATATCCAGCAGGGGTCTCTTCTCGCGCAGCACTTCCGCTTCCGGCACTTCCGCATCCTCTCCCCGGCGATCGAGTTCTTCGAGGCCGCGGGTGATGTAGCGGAGGATGCGGAACTCACGCTCGTGGCCGAGGTAGCCCGGCCGTGCCCCGCCGAGGTTCGCCCGACACCGCCGCGGGTCACCGGGCGGGAACCCGCGGTCCTTGACGAAGATGTGGGTGGGGTCGAAGGAACGAATCTCGTCGATGAGGCGGTCGACCGCCTCAGGAACGCCGGTCAGCTGCAGCCCGAAGCATGTCTCCTTGATCAGGACGCCCTCGGACGCCTCGTATGCCCTGAGCGCGAGCTCGCCGGGGGTCATGGACGGGGACTCGATGAAGACGTATTTCGTTATCGTGCCCACGTATTTCGGGATGTACTCGGCCATCACTTCACCTCTCTCACGTATACCGTCGCCCCTTCGCGCATCCCGGCGAGGTTCCCCGCATCAAGCACGTTCCCGATGACGTTCGTGCCCGTGAGCGGTTCAGATGTCGGCCCGAACTCGGCGTTCGGTGTCGTGCGAACGCCGACCATGCCGGCACCCCGCCGGGAATCGTTCGTCATCGCAAGGGTGAACGCCGGTACCTCGCCTGTCGGGGTGTTCTCCGGGATGATCCCGACACCCTTCCCGATCTTGGGCTTGAAGAGGAAGACGTCCTCGAACGTGAATACGAGCGGCATCTTCCCGACGGCATGATGTTTAAGCCCGGTCACCTCACGGAAGATCGTGACCGACCGGGGAGCAGCCGCTTCGTCGAGCGTGATGCTGATGACGTGAGCGGAGGGTTCCGTCGTGACCTTGACCGCTCCGGCGGCCAGGACCTCGAGCGTCGTTGCCGGGGTCTGGCCGACCACGACGCGGTCACCTTCAGCCGCATCGGCGGTGAGCGTGATACCGCGCCGGGCAGCGACCGCTTCGGCCTCTCCAAGGTCGAGACCGACCAGATCAAACCGTTCCGGTTCGGCCCGGATGGCGAGGAGGTCGCCCTCGCCGGCAAACCGGACGAGTTCAAGCCCGTGGCGGACCCGGCCGACGACGGTATGCACCGGGCTTGCCGATACGCCCTGCGTGTAGATGTAGACGGCGCCCGATGATTTCCCGGCGGTCCGGACCGTGATGGTCCCCTCGAGCCGCGGGCCGGGAAGGTCTGCCGGAACCTTCGTCGGGACCAGGTGCGTATCGGCGATGTAGGTGCTGCTCGAACGGTCCACCGGGAATCTGCCGTTCTGCACGGCGAGGAGAAAATGCTCGACGCTGCGGGCGGTCCGGATATCAATCCCTTCTCCTCTGAAACCCTCCACATCCGCCTCCACGTAGGAGATGACCTGCATCCCGTCTTCGAGCGGGAACCCCGCATCGCGGGTGATAACGGCATGCGACCGGTCGGCACGCCTGAATATCCGCTCGACTTCGACGATCCGGTCGCCCTCGACGATCCGGTCAAGCAGTCCCCGGCCGGTGACGACCCTGCCGATGACGCCGCCTCCCGCCGGAGCTCCGTAGTCGGCGGTATGCCGCATACGCGCGAAGATCAGGTAGGACCGGGACGGTTCGTAGCCGCCGCACCCGAGGATGACGTCGCCTCGCTCGTACCGGCCTGGCTCCCGTGCCGGCCTGATATCGGATTTAAACGGCCCGAAGGCAGCGGCGTGGCGGTCCTGCCAGTGCAGGCGGAGGTGCTCGGAGAGGCCCGGCCGGAAGAGCCGGGAGACCATCGCCGGCTCCGCTATCTCGGCGACCGAATCACCGGCCGAGGTGACGAACCTGACCTCCTGCGACTCCGCCGCGTCCTCTTCGATTGCCGGGCGGATGACGGCGACGCTGCACCGCCCGGCCCGCCCGGGGAGGAGATCCCCGAGTCGGGCGCCTGCCGGGACTTCTACACGTTCTCCGTCCAGGTGGATCTCCATCCTTCACACCTCAGGGGGCGCCTGCCCCCATCACGCGTCGTTCGTCCTCGGTGAGGTGAGCAAGCACCTCCTCCGTCGGACCCATCTTGATGATCTTGCCACCCCGCATGAGGGCGACCCGGTCGCAGACATCGCGCACGAACTCCATGTCGTGTGAGACCACGATGAACGTTTCGTCCATCTCCTCACGCGAGTGGAGGATCGAGTGCTTCACATCGATCTTCGTGATGGGATCCATCGTGCCGGTCGGCTCGTCGAGGACGACAATAAGGGGCTCGCGGATGAGAACCTGGGCAAGCGCCACCCGATGCTTCTCGCCCTCGGAGAGCTGACTTGGGTAGCGGTCCAGGATCTCCCGGCTCTTCTCGGGGGTAAACCCGGCCATCCCGAGGGTGATGATCGCCTTCCTCATCGCAAGTTCTTTGGGGAACTCGAGGCCGATGGCGTCGGTGAGGTTGTCGAGCACCGTCCTGTGCGGGTAGAGGTCGTACTCCTGGTGGAGAAGGCCGATGTAGCCTTTCGCCCGTCCGCGGTGCTCAATGCCGGGTTTCGTCATATCGATCCAGTCGTCCCCGATCCGGATGTTCATCTCGCCGCTGGTGGGCTCGAGGATCCCGGATATAATCCTTGAAAGGGTCGTCTTACCCGCACCGCTCTTGCCGATGATCCCAAATATCTCCTGTTCGGCGACTTCGAAGGAGACGCCGTTGACCGCCCGGACCATGCCCCGGTCAACCGAGAGGTAACGCTTGATCACGTCCCGGGCGACCAGGATCTTCTCGCCGACCTCCGCAGTCTCGTGCTGCTCGGTGTCGCTGTAGTCCTCCATGAACCGGTGAATGACCTCCTCCGGGGCCCCGATCTCCTTGATCTCCCCGTCCTCAAGGAGGATTGCCCGGTCCACGACGTCCTTGATGACGTTTGAGAAATGCGACGTGATTACCATTGCCATGTCGTTTTTCTCAGCACTCTCGATGAGCATCCGGTGAACGAGCGTGGCGGTCTCCGGATCGAGCGTCCCGGTCGGTTCGTCCGCAAAGAGCATGAACGGGTTCTTGGCGAGCTGCCGGGCGAGCACCACCCGCTGCTTCTCGCCGCCGGAGAGGTCGCGGGCGATGTGCATCATCCGGTGGGAGAGCCTGACCTGGTCGATGAGGTCGGCGGCCCTGCTGACCGCCTTCTCCGCCGGATAGCCGATGTCGTCGAGCGCCCGCAGGATGTTCTCGATCACCCGGTCGTCGCCGTAGAGGGCGAACGTCCGCTGGAACATGATAGCGGTCCTTCGCATGATCCGTCGTTTTATCGCCGCGCTCTCATCCGCCCAGAAATCGACGTCCATGGCTTTGAGTTCGCCGCCACAGACGGGGCACGGCTTCCCTCCCTCGCTCGGGACGCCGACATAATCGCACGCACCACAGGCGACGATATGATAGATGATCGATCCCTGTGTCGGGGGCTGGTCCACGCCCCGCATAAGGTGCATAAGAACGGTCTTGCCGGCCCCGCTTCTCCCGATTATGCCGACTGTCTCTCCCTCCGCTACCTCAAAATGTATATCTTTGAGTACAACAGTCCCGTTGAACTCCATGCAGAGGTTCTTTACCGTAATGAGTGGGGTCATCTCGAGTTCCTCGTTAATCTAATCTTCTCGTGGTATCATATTAGGGTTTATATTGTTGCACTTTTCCCGCTCTCCGTGGTTTCCACGAGAAGTTCCGCCACGATACCGGGCACCTCGCTGACGTTGCGGATCACCCGGTCTGCGGTGGTATAGAGTATATCCGGTTTGTGATCGGACTGCTGTTCGGTCAGCAGTGCAAGGTCCGCCTTCCGGAAGGCATGGAGATCGTTGATGGCATCGCCAACCATAACAACCTTGTTGTACTGCTCTTTGAGGTCTTCCACGATCCGGGCCTTCATCGAGGGGGTCGCGACGCCGTAGACCCGTTCTCTGGGGATGCCGAGGTAGTCCCCCATCCGTTCGAGTTTCGTCACGCGGTCCCCGGATGCTATGTATGCGGGGACGCCCATACGGTGCAGTTCGCTGATGGCCTCTCTCGCACCGCTAAAAGGTCTCCCGCCGGTGGTCACGGTGAACTCGATGCAGGAGAGGTCCATGTTCAGGATGACGCCGCTGTTCATGGTGACGATCGACTCTCTCTTGCAGCAACTCCAGACCTTTCGAATGCAGGCCTGCAGGTCGCCGATGCGGGCACGCCTGTCGGTATAAAGGATATCTGCAACCTCCTCGGCGGGGATGACCCGCCGCGAGCAGGCCACCCCGAACCCGACCGACCGTTCGAGGAAGAACTCCGAGAGGAGCCGGTCCTCCGGCGCCTCCATGACATCCCGGGAGTGGAGGTGGAGGACGACGAGCACCCTCGCCTCAACCCCAAAGGTGATGGTCGTGGTCTCGACCTCAGTCAACATCTCATCGTGGAGGAGATCCCGCGCCACGCGGTAGGTCCGGAGAAGTGTGCCTGCACTATCGAAAACAACGGCAACCGACATGTGTTCTCACGTCAATAAATCTATGTAGTCTCTGGTCGTCTCTTCAATGAAGACCTATGGTACTGAGTAAGACGGCAGCAAGCATAAAGAATATGGAGATCCGGGGCGCCGGCAGGATCGCCCGGGCGGCGGTAGAATCACTGGCCGATTATGCCCGGAATCTTGACGTATCCGACCCAGAGACCTTCAAGCAGGAGATGCAGAGAGCGGCCGATATCCTCACAGCGACTCGCCCTACTGCCGTCTCGCTCCCGAACGCGGTGCGCTCCGTGATGCGGGCTCTCGATTCGTTCGAGTCCGTGGAGGCCGGACGGGACGCGGTTCTTGCGCGAGCAGCGGAGTTCGTCGACCACTCGGAGCACGCCATCGAGCGGATAGCGGAGATTGGGGCACGCCACATCTCCGACGGCGACGTCCTTATGACCCACTGCAACTCCGAGGCGGCGCTTTCGTGCATCCTCGAGGCCCACCGGCAGGGCAAGGAGATCGAGGTCTACGCGACGGAGGTCCGGCCCCGGGGCCAGGGTCTCATCACCATCAGGACCTTAAACGATGCCGGGATCCGCACAAACTATATTGTCGACTCGGCGGTCCGCTACTTCATCAATGACGTCGACCTGGTCGTCGTCGGTGCCGACGCGATCGCGGTGAACGGCGCGGTGGTGAACAAGATCGGGACCGCCCAGATTGCGCACGCAGCACACGAGGCGCGGACGAACGTCATCGTGGCGGCGGAGACCTACAAGTTTGCGCCAAGGACGATCCTCGGCGAACTGATCGAGATCGAGGAGCGGGACCCCTATGAAGTGCTCCCCCGTGAAGAAGTGGAGAGACTTCCGTTCGTCCGGGTCAGGAACCCGGCCTTCGACGTGACGCCCGCGGAGTATGTCGACCTGATCGTCACCGAGCAGGGGGCGATCCCGCCGGGGCTCGCGTTCACGGTGATACGGGATTACCTGGGGTGGAAGATCGAGGAGCTGCGGTGAGGTGGGGATCATAGAACCAATTTTTCAGTAACACTGAACGTCACGAGATATATTATTCCACAAAACAATATGATAAAATTGGTATGAAAGTCAATTGCCTCATAGAGAAAGACGAGGATGGTTACTACTATGCCTCGATTCCCTCGCTTCCGGGGTGTTTTACACAGGCAAGGACTTATGAAGAATTAATAAGACGACTTGACGAGGCAATTTCGTTATTCCTTGAAGTCAATGAATCACCCGAACCGGATGAACTGCGAGAGTTTGTGGGGGTTCAGAGAGTTGAAATTAAGTCCTGTCAAGGCTGAAATAGTCATAATATTAAAATATTAACGTACTCCGGCTCTATTGACCTCTCAACGACGCCCCTCTCCTGCTCAACCCGGCCCTCGTGGTCGGGAGAATCCATTTGGTCCTGCTATCGAGAGGTAAGGCACCGGTTTTCTCCAGAACCCAGGCACAGAATGACCTCAACGGGCGCCTGCAACCGCCGCCACACATCCCCAAACCCTGCCACCTGCGCCCTCACCGGGATCACCCCGGTGCCCGGAGAAAATCCCCCACAGCCTGAAGACACGCCTATCCCCGCTCACGGCCCGGGCGGTCAACGTACCTTCTCGACCGTTGCATCAACGACGATCCGCCCACTCGTCCCGGCGGGGACAGTCTCCCTCACTTCTGTCCGGTAGGTCTCCTGCGCCATCCCGTGGAAGAGGCCGCACCCGGCCGTCAGCGTGAGGGAGACCGTCAGTTCTCCGGGTGGGCCGATGCCCTCGTCAACGAAGATGACCGTTACATACCGGTCATCCGCGCTCCTCTCGACGACCGGCGAGAGGTGTTCCACCGGGGAGCGTTTCGTCCCTTCTATAGTCTCCTCGTCACGCGTGAAGCGGGCCTGGATATCGGTCAGGGTGTTGTTCCGGTTCTGGAACGCAAGCATATTCCCGTCCCGTGTCCCGACGATCGTCGTCGTCCAGCCGTCGAACGTCCGGCCTTCAAGTCTGGATGCCGGGATGATCACCTCCCCGTCCTGCACGGGGAGGGGAACGAGGATCGTCGTCACAAGCCCCTCGGTTCGCCCTTCAAGGCCGTCTACCGTGACTTCGTAGCCGACAAGGCCAGGACGGTGTTCGTACCACCCGGCCCAGACGTTCAGGCCGAGAAAGATCAGGCCGCAGAGGATCACCCCGATGACGACCGAGGCCGCGAGCCGCTGAACCGCCGTCCCCCTCCCGAGCGCAATGATTCCCAGGGCCACAGCGGCGATGACGCCGCCAGCAAGCACGGCGTCGGCGATGAGGGGAAGCGAGCTCATGCGGAGGACCCAGTAGATCAGGTAGGCAACGAAGAGGACGACGGCGATGAGCAAGGTCAGGGTGCGGGAATTTTGTTTCATGTGAGGCCTCCTTATGTCCCGGGGGGAGCCTCGGGAATATACGACGGATACGTCTCGTAGACGGAGTAGACCATGCAGGAGTCGTTGATCTTCACCACAATCATCGAAGAGGTCTCACGGTCGTCAGGGTCCGGGTCCAGGGGACGGAAGACGAGCTGGGTGTAGTTTGTGTCCCTCTCGGGATAGGAACCTTTTGAGAACGTGATCGTATCGATGCTCTTGTTGTCCAGTAGTTCGACGACCTCCGGATCGTGAAGCGCCACGGTCAATGCGTCGAGAGACGTGATCTCTGCCGGGCATATGCCTGCAGCCCCTGCTGCTGCGGGCTCATTCTGCGTTGGAAGGAGATAGCCAGCCCCGATTCCAGCGATGAATGCCAGGATTATGAGGGCGGCGGTCAACGGGTTTATGCCAGCCATGATGTTACCTGCTGCTCATTTGATTACTGCTCGTATGGGAGCCAACCCTCTGGAGAAACCAAAGGAGGCATCACCGAGAGCTTTTCTGAGATTATATGATCCGTTTTCACCCGGACGATCTCCTACCGGAAGACGAGATCTCCTCGCGACGAAGTGCTCTCTCCGCCTTTATTGCACGCGGTCTCCCAGTGGTACGCACCGGGACCCTCAGGCATGAAGTCCACCGAAAGCGTTCCCTTCCAGTTGTCGTTGAGGAGCAGGGTGTCGTCTATGGTCCACGCATCTACCGTGCCATCCGGTCCTTCCAGTCGGAACTCGGCCGTACCTCCGATTGCACTGTTGGTGTCGACGTATTCGCACTCCACGATGAACCGGTAAACCAATCCCGGCGTATGGTTCTCGACGAACCATGACCCCGCGTCTGCCGTACAGTCGACACCTCCGCCCTCGTCGATGACGAGGGAACCGCCGTCGACGGGTATGACGCGCGTCAGGTTCCCGTCGACGGACACGATGGGGGTCAAGCCCACATCTACGGGAGTGACGCGTGTCAGGTTTCCGTCGACAGGCATAACATGGGGCAGATCATTCTCTGCGCCGACCGGCACCGCCGCCATGCAGACCAGGAGCAGGCCGATGACGGCAACAGCGCACGTTCTGAAGATTTTGTTCCGTTTCATGATGGTTTCACCTAATTCTATTCACGCTCCTCCCGGAGGCCGCGGAACTGCAATGGCTATCCCCGATCGCAGCCAACAGCACCATTGCCCTCCGGGCACGCGGTGGGAGCCGGGACACGACGCCGATCGAGGTCCCCGGCCCCTGCGGGATACCACACGTGGTATCACCGATGGAGACGTCGACGTTCTCTCATATACCTTTTCTGTGACGATCAGCTACACATCCGGGCATTCGAAGGCTCCGGATCGGAAGAAAAGGGGGGCCTGCCGGCAGCGGAGCCCGGTGCTCCGGTCTCTCCCCCCGGATGCCGGCTACAGGCGGATTGCGCGCATTCAGGATTGGATCGCTCCCGACCGTCACCGGATATCCATCCGCATGAACGTAACATACGCGGCAGAGAAGAATACGCACGGCAGAGCAATGAGTGCAACAACATTTGCCCAGATCCTGCCGAGAATTTCATCCAGGCCGGGTTGTGTCTCCGGAGGACCTTCAACGAAGGAGTATGGGTTGTTGTCCATTGTCACGGCAATCTTCGGATCGGTGACAGCAAGTGCAGTTTTTTGGTAATTGACGTTCGGAGAGAGCAAATTGATCAGAGATGATGCGGCAGCCCGTCCCTCCCAGTAAGACTGCATTTCTCGCTCATACTGCTCAAATTCACTGGAATCGATGTTTTTAGAGATGTAATGAGAGCCCTGGGCATCGACAGGAGAAGCGGGGAGCGGTCCGGCAATCATCTCGGCGGCCGTCCAGCCTAAGATTGGTACGGCTGATGAGAGGAGCAGAAAGATTGCAAGGGTGGATATGAGGGCTGTTCCGCTGTCCGGCGCGACGGTGGACATCATGAGAGCAAGCGAGAAGTAGGTCAGGACGAACATCGTGGATATACCGGTGAACATCAGGATCGCACAGAATTCGTCGACGGTTGGTACGATACCCATAACAAGGAGAATGGCGACCGATACCGCTATCGTCGCACCGAGGGCGATCGCCAGTACCAGGGCGCTGGCGATTGCTTTTCCGTTCACAATCTCATCCCTGAAAACCGGGTGGGAAAGGAGGGTTTTGAGCGATCGTGTCTCTTTTTCTTTTGAGATGAGGTCAAATCCCATTGCGATGCCGAGGAATACCCCAAACATCACAAAGTAGTCGGTCATTTTTGTAAAAATTATCAGGGGCGAGGGTATTTCTGGCATATATCCCGGTATCTGGGTATCGGAAGAGATGGACTGCATCCGCTGCGCGTACGATGCGAGCATATTGTTGTATTGGTCTGCCCCATCGTGTACGCCGATCGCAGATATGATCAGGAACAATGCAAATATAGTGAGGAAGCGTCGGTTGGTCAACTGGTCGACAAACTCTTTCTGCAGCACGACGAACAAGCCTGAAGTCACGGAAAGCCACCCCCGGCAGCGAGCGACGAGAGCGTAATAGTCCTGCACCGCCGCGGACTGAAGGTCTGCATCGGCATCGCTGCACCGTCACCCGGGCATCTCAACCCCGGCAACCGAAACCAGTTCGTCTGAATAAACCGGCCCTCCATCGGAGAATGCTTGATATTTACCATTTTTTCACTCGGAATCCGATTGTCATCGCAGATCGATCCGCATGAACCGCACATAGGCTACGGCAAGGAAGATCGCCGGGAACACAACGAGGGCAACGATGTTCTGCCAGAGCCGGTCCAGCAGTTCCCCGGGGGCGTGAGTCACCGCGTCCTCGCCGTGATAGTCAACCAGAACCTCCGCCACTGTATCACACATCGTCTCGTAGTTGCTGTTTGGGCTGAGCGCCAGGAATGCGTCTCTGACGCCGTTGTACGTCCCGTAGTACCTGCTCTGCTCCTCCTCCAGGTAGCTCTGCATCTCCTCCGGCAGGACATCCTCCGGGAGCGGTTCGGGGAGGGGGCCGGCGGCCAGACCGGCGGCATACCCGGCCGCGGCGGGAACGACCGTCGAGAAGAGGATGAAGACCGCCATCGCCCAGGCAAGCGCCCGGCCGCCGTCTTCGGTAAACCCGGAGAACACGACGGCGACGGCAAAATACGCCAGCAGGTAGAGGACCGTGGCTCCCCAGAAGAGCGCTACCATCACCGCCGCGTAAGGCGTGACGGTGAACCCGGCGGCGAGCATCGCGCCCAGCGCCAGGATGAACGGCACGGCGGATGCGAGCGCCAGCACGGCGGCGCCGCCCACGGCCTTGCCGGTGATGACCTCGTCCCGGAAGACCGGCCGGACGAGGAGCATCCGGAGCGATCGGGTCGTCCGCTCCCCGGAGATGAGGTCGAACCCCACGGCGATCGCGAGAACCGGGCCGAAGAGGAGAAAATTCTCCCCGGGGGCCAGGAGGATGTACATGGCCGACGGGATAAAAGGGGAGGAGTAATTTGCCGGTATAGGCGGGAGGGCGATCTTCATCTGCTCCAGTTGAAGTTCATACCACTGCAATGAACTCGCGTAACTGTCAAATCCGTTATGCAGGGCAAGAACGGTCAGGATCCCGAAGAGCGCAAGCACCAGGAGGAATGTCCGGTCGGTGAGGTGGTCGGCAAACTCCTTTCGCGCGATGATCGCGACACGGGAAAGATCGATTCTCATCGGGGCATCACCGGACATCCATCCTCTGGAACGCTATATAGGCGAGCACAAAGAGCGCGAGCGGCGCCAGAAAGAGCACCAGCGCGTTCTGCCAGAACCGCGCGAGGGCGTCCATCGGGTGGGCGCTCCCGTCGTCGGGGAGAAACACCCAGGAACCCCCGAGAAATGAATAGGCGGTGAGCCGCGGTTCAAGGGCGCTTGCTGCAACCAGTTTGTAGTTTCTCTGCGGAGAAAAGACCGTCACGACACTCTCGACCAGATCGAGCCGGGCCTGATACTCCTCTCGTTCGGCGGGGCTTGCTCCCGGGAGAGGATGAGCCCCGGCAAAGGTGTCCTTCGCAACCTCTCCCGCCGCCGGAATTACGGCTGAAAAGACGAAGAACGCAATCAGCGCATACAAAAAGGCTTTCCCCGTCCGCGGAACCACCGTCGAGATTGCCAGGGCAAGGCCGAAGTAGAACGCCAGAAACGCAACCGTTGCGAGCGAAAAAAGCAGGATCGAGACCAGATCGTCCGGGCCGGGCACGATCCCTTCAAGGAAGAGGACCGCCATCGAGACGGCAAGCCCGGCGGCGACGACCATCGTCAGGGCAAGGAGGCCTCCGAGCGCCTTGCCGGTGATGACCTCGTCCCGGAAGATCGGCCGGACGAGGAGCATCTTCAGCGAGCCGGTCTGCCGCTCCCGCGAGACGAGGTCGAACCCCATGGCGATCGCCAGGATCGCCCCGGCGGTCGATATGGCCTCCGGGAGGGGGAAGTAGACGTCGGCGGCGTTCGGCAAGCCAAGCATAGGCTCGTGAAAACCCCATTCGTCGATGACGGGATCGGCGTACGCCTCCTGGGCGTATCGATATCCGGCAAGGCCCTGCTGGAACGGGAGGATGCAGACCACGAGGAGCAGGACGGCGAGGACGAGGAACGTCCGGTTCGTCAGGTGGTCGGCAAACTCCTTGCGTACCACAGTCATCAGGCCGCCTCCGGTCGGTCGGGTGCTCGCCGTTACTTGCATGGGTTGTCACCGCTCATATGCTCACGCCCAATGGGATGCCAAAGGGACCGCAGTTTACGGGAAACAACGGCCCCACGGCAAAATTCATGAGAACAGGCTGTCACACCTGGGTCCAGCCGCTCTGGTCAAACCAGCTCTTCGATACGACACCGTTCTCGACCAGCGCACGGTAACCATGGGCCTGGTAATTGCCCGGCGCGGGATTGGAATACGATCCAGATGCCGTGGCATGACGCTCGTTGTAGTAGGGCTGTATTTGAGTAATGGCGACCTCCGTGAGTGGCGAAGAACCATCAGTATACCGGAGGCTTGCCTGGATGTAGATCTCATCCATAGGCTCCGTCACGTGAGTCTCAGCGGAATACTGAACTCGGGTTGGTGACGTCTCTTTATACGACGTCGCGGAGTCTGTCGCCTGATACGCACTCACCGCAGGCACGGCAACCATGGCCACAAGAAGCAGGGCCATGAGTACAGGCCTGATATAAGGACCTTTTTTCTGTGTCATTTTCGTTCCTCCTTTATGCATACCCGGAAGGCCACGGAACCGTAACGGCTATCCCTGATCGCAGCCAACAGCACTATTGCCCTCCGGGCACGCTGTGGGGGTCGGGGCACGACGCCAATCGAGACACCCGGCCCCCGCGGGATACCGCAGGGGGTATCGCCAGTCGAGACGTCGTTGTCCTTCTTTATACCTTTTCTGTGACAATCATCGACTCGAACAGGCATTCGAGGGCTCCGGACCGGGAATACAATCCGTCCTGCATCTGCAGGAGCCCGATACTCCGGCACTATCCCCGAATATCAGCTGCAGGCCGATGGCGCACGTCCGCGCGCCGGTAGCAGCGTCCGGGCATTCCGGCAATCGGGGGTAAAAGATCCATTGCGACGAGGACACACCGCTCGTACTCTTCAGGTGGAAAGAGCAGTCATCCCCGCGAGACTGACTCACACAGCATGTTCCGCCGGAATCCCTGCGGATCCGGAACTGCGGTTATGCGCATACTCCGTCAGTATTCGAGAGTAGTCGTCGGTGAGAGTATACCGCACATACCGCCCCTCCCTCTCGGATGTTACGATACCCAGGTGTTCCAGATATTTTACGTGCGTATAGACTGTGGCTCTGGACAGACCGGACTCTTCGGCGAGTTCTTCGGTGCATGCACCCTGATTCAGGAGGATCCGTGTTATAATTCCTCGCAGAGTGTCATTACCCATGGCAATGATAAAAGCCTCTTTTTCAGCAGAGTACGGCGAACCTGTGGCGAAATAATGGCATCTCCCCCTGCTCTTGATCGCCTTCAACAGGCCTGCGGACTCCAGTCTTTCCACATGGTAACCAAGTGTCCCTCTCGTCAGCGACATCTCCCTCAGCAATTCCCTGAAGTGCAACCCCGGGTTTGCCTTGATGAAGCGTAGAATCTCAAGCCTCCGCGGACTGTCCAGAACATTCTTTCTGCAGATTCGTTTGTACCCGAGGTAGCCGACGGCCTTCAGGGGGAGAAGGGTCTCGATCGGGGCCGCCGTCAACTGGGGAAACACGCACAGTAGCAGGACGAGCCAGAGCGGGATCGGGTCGAGCTCCTGAACCGTCTCGCCGGATACGGACATGCCGGGTTCTTGCCCGACGTTTCTCGATGGCCGGACCGTGTATTCGGCGGCATCGGCAACCGCTACCAGCAGCACCAGAACGAGGATCGAGAGGGTGAACAGCCGGAAAAGTCTGCCCGGTCCAGCGCAGGTAAATGTTGAGGGTGTATGGTCTCTGGAACGGCACCCGCTCGCCGTATACATCGAATGTCCGGGCTCCTGGTTCCACATAATTGCTATCTGGGTCAATGTCGATATCAATCCTGTTATTTGTCTTCCCGTTGCTATCGTCCGGAACGTGCCGAGCCTACTCCCCGGAAGGGCGTATGTCAACATCCGGGTTGAGGCTCAGCCCTCCGGGTACACCCAGGATGTGCGACACCGCTTCCGAGATAGAACCGGTGCCTGTTAGTCTCCCCCTGACCGATGCTGTCGCACAGCCGCAGGATCGTTACCGGATCGTCCGACGCCGGAGGGCGAGCCGGGTGCCCGCCTTCAGTTGGCGACACCGGGGGCACGGGCAAAGGAGGTAATGGCCGACAGCAGGGCAAGGGCCATACATTTTCTCTTTTCTGATACCTCAATGTCGTATTCCAGATTTTATGAATTTTATAGCACAAACACCAATTCTATTCTCGTCTCTGCCCCCATCTATTCCCGGAGACGAACTTGCCTGAAGATTATCGAGCACCTCAAAGCCGGCCTGAACAGGCAGGAGCCCGTCACCATCACGCTCGGAGGGCTTCCGTCCTCGAAGGGCGGCAAAGGCGTACCGCTTTCAAGTTTCACTGCCGCCACAAAGAGTCTGATACGGGAACGCTACCTCTACCCCAACGGGTCTCTCATCGGTTTCGGCCACGATCTTGACGGGTATCTCCGGGTGAGAGCATCTGGAACAGCCCGCCCCCGCCGGAGAACGTCTCCTCGATAGAAGCGGTGTATGCGATGCTTGATACGCGGGCAAGGGAGATGGGGATCGAGGATATCCCAGTGAAGTTCACGGTATTCACCTCTCCGCCGGAGCTGGTCCTTGGCCCTCAAATGGATATCACATGGTGGATGCGTCTATGCGGTGCAACGTGAGGAAGCCATAATCCCCGGCGCCGCATCCCCCCACGAACCCCCACGGTTTATCACCCGCCGCTCCCAATACCTACGATAGAGAGGCTACACTATGGAGATGGAGCTCGGGTTTACCAAACTGCAGGGAAACGGCAACGACTTTATTCTGATCGACGAATTCGAACAGGAAGCCATCCCCGAGGATATGAAGGGAGGGTTCGCGGCACTCTACTGCGACCGCAGGTTCGGCATCGGTGCCGACGGTATCCTCTTCCTTCAGGCGTCCGATAAAGCCGATGCCCGGATGAGGCTCTTCCAGCCCGACGAGAGCGAGGCCGCGATGTGCGGAAACGGCATCCGGTGCCTCGCGAAGTACGCCTATGACGCCGGCTACGTGAAAGAGTCCTGCTCGATCGAGACCGGGGCCGGGGTCGTCCCGGTGACGATGGGCTACGCGGACGACGAGTTCACCGCGACGATCACCATGCCGACGCCCGCGTTCGAGCGGAGCGCCATCCCCGCTGCCGGAAACGGCGAATATAAAGAGGAGATCCGCAACTTCACCGTCTACGCCGCGAATACCGGCGTTCCTCACGCCGTTGTCTTCGTCAATGAGATCGGCGCCGTCGACATCGCCACCGCCGGCCCGGCGATCCGGAACCACCCCACCTTCCTTGAGGGCGCGAACGTCAACTTCGTCGAGGTTGCCGGCGACGGCACGCTCCGGATCCGGACGTTCGAGCGCGGCGTCGAGGACGAGACCGAGAGCTGCGGCACCGGCGCCACCGCGTCCGCCGCGGTCGCCCGTCATCTCGGCAAAGCCGGGAATGCGGTGAGGGTCGAGACAAAAGGCGGCCCGCTCGTCATCCGCTTCGGGGAGGCCGTCACCATGGAAGGCCCCGCCGAGATGGTTTTTGAAGGTTTTATACCGTTCTGATACCGTCTTCGATGATCACAAAATCGAACGAGAGCCCTTCCGGCCGGGACCGGTGCTTCCGGAGCATCGCCCGCCGGACACTATCCTTCTTTTCGAGCCTGATAATGGCCTTCGAGATATGTTCAAGCGCCGTCCCCCCAAGACCCGCGACCCGGTCCCGTTCCACGTCCATATAGATCTGGTTGGTGATCAGGACCGGGATGTCGTACTTCTTCGCAAGCCCGAGGAGTTTGATCATATGGTGCGAGAGTTTCCGCACCGCCTCCCGCCCGAGGTCGAGTTCGGTTCGGTAGAGGGCGGTCGCTGAGTCCATCACCAGGAGATCGACGGGGGCGCCGTCCCTCTTCCGGAGCAGTCCTTCCGCATCGGCTATCATCGCCCCCTGCTGGGCGAAATCGATCGGCTCGAAGAGGTAGAGCCGGTCGGCGAACGCCCCGGCGTTCTCCCCGGCGATCTGGGTGAACCGCTCCACCGAGAACCCTTCGGTATCGATGTAGACGACCGAGTTTCCGGACCTGAGAGAGGCCACCACCGCCATCAGGCAGAACGTGCTCTTGCCGCTCGCGGGCTCGCCGTAGATCTGGGTGATCGTCCGCCGCTCAAGCCCGCCGCCCAGCAGGTCGTCGAGGGGCAGGCTCCCCGTGCTGACCCGTTCCGGCTTCATGGCACAAGCACACCCCGCTCGATGAAGCGTGCTCGTGCAGCCGCTTCGACCGTCCCGGCAACCTCCCGGAGCGGGATCCCGAGATCCCGGGCACAGGCCGCCGCCTGCTCGTACTCCGCCTTGAACGAGGTGATCTTCCCTCCCGACCAGCCGCACTTGACGTCGATCGTGTACTCCCGGCCGCGGATCGTCACCGTCACCGGTTCGATCGTCCGTTCGGCGACCGCCCGATGAACCATCGGCAGGCACCGGATCCCAAGCGTCCCGAGTTCGGCGGCCATCACGCCCACGAGGCGGTCGGTCGCGTCGGGGCGGCAGACGACCCGGACAAGATGGCCACTCCGCCCCTTCTTCATCACGACGGGAGTAGCGCTTGCGTCCCGTGCCCCCTCCTCCATCAGGCGGCCGATCGTGTAGGCGAGGGCCTCCCCGGTGACGTCGTCGACGTTCGTCTCGAGGATATCGACCCGGTCGCCGTGAGCCCGACCCTCCGTCTCAACAAGCATCGACCGGAGGACGTTCGGCCTTCCCGGCGGGTTCCTGCTCCCCGCCCCGTAGCCGACCGCCCGGATAGTCCGGGGGCCGAGGTCCTCCGGACGGACCGTCGAGAACTCGGCGAGGAGAGCGGCCCCCGTGGGGGTGCAGAGCTCCCGCTCCTCCTCGCCGGGGGCGGTCTTGAGATCCGATGCGGCAAGGATCGCCACGGTCGCCGGGGCAGGGATGGGGAAGGTGCCGTGTGCCCCGACCGCAAACCCTCTCCCGAGGGCGACCGGGAGGACGGCGACCCCGTCGGGGGAAAGGGAGTACAGGGCAGTGCAGGCCCCCACCACGTCGGCGACGGCGTCGTCCGCACCCACCTCGTGGAAATGCGCTCCGGGCCCGTGGATACTCTCCTCGGCCCGGTGTATCCGGAGAAATACTCTCCGGGCCATCTCCCGTGCAGGGGCAGGAGCGTCGCTCTCGGCCACCCGGTCGAGCACCTCGTCGAGGGTGCGATGAACGACCGGGGCATGCGCTCTCACCCGGACGGCCCGGATGCCGGAGCGGTCTACCCGTTCTATTGTCGGTTCCCCGACGACGGAACGCATTGCCGCCCGGACAAGCCCTTCATCGGCCCCCAGATCGAGCAGAGAGCCGATGATCATGTCGCCCGCGGCCCCGTTGAACGGGTCGAAGAGAAGTGTGTTCATGCGCCTCCAGTACTTATAAATCCCCGAAATATAAGAACTAGAGGTAATGCCCGAGATATACTTGAAGGTGGATAGCGCTTATCCGGAGGATCAGGGGGCGGGCAAGGCACGGCTTGACCCCGACACCATGCTGCAGCTCCGGCTCAGCCCCGGAGACCTTGTTGCTATCGAAGGAAAGCGTCGCACCGTGGCCAAGGTCTGGCGTGCCATGGTGAACGACTGGCACCAGGGGAAGGTCCGGATCGATAATTTTACCCGGCTCAACACCGGCGCCAGCATCGGGGACCGGGTGAAGATAAAGACGCTGGACGAGGAGGTCGAGGCGAAACGGGTGGTGCTCGCACCTCCAGAGGACCTCCCCAAGCAGCTCCCCATCAACTACGGCAGCGTCGTCAACAAACTGATCGACTTTCCGATCGTCAAGAACGATTCCGTGCCGATCCAGGCGGGGCTCCCGTTCATGCAGCCCCAGCTCGTCGCGTTCAAGGCCGTGGTGGTCGAGCCGGAGAACGCCGTCATCATCACCAAGAACACGAAGATCGAGTTCTCCGAGAAGCCGGCGGCCGGGTTTGAGGGCGTCAAAAGGATCAGTTACGAGGACATCGGCGGCCTGAAGGGCGAACTGCAGCGTGTCCGCGAGACGATCGAGCTCCCCATGCGCCATCCGGAGATCTTCCGGAAGCTCGGGATCGAGCCCCCGAAGGGCGTCCTCCTCTACGGCCCGCCGGGAACCGGGAAGACCCTGATCGCGAAGGCGGTCGCAAGCGAGAGCGGGGCACACTTCATCTCGATCGCGGGGCCGGAAGTGATCTCGAAGTACTACGGTGAATCCGAGCAGCGGCTCCGTGAGGTCTTTGAAGACGCCCGGCAGCATGCGCCGGCCATCATCTTCATCGACGAGCTCGACTCGATCGCTCCCCGGCGTGAAGAGGTGACCGGGGAGGTCGAGCGGCGCGTGGTGGCCCAGCTCCTGACGATGATGGACGGACTGGAGGAACGGGGGCAGGTCGTGGTGATCGGGGCCACGAACCGGCTCGACGCCATCGACCCCGCCCTCCGCCGGCCCGGCCGGTTCGACCGGGAGATCGAGATAGGAGTCCCCTCAGAGGACGACCGGACCCAGGTACTCCACATCCACACCCGCGGTATGCCGCTTGCGGACGACGTGGCGATCTCCTCCATCGCCCAGCAGACCCACGGATTTGTCGGGGCGGACCTTGCCGCCCTCGCCCGAGAGGCGGCAATCAAGGCGTTGCGGCGCTACCTCCCGGAGATCGACCTGGAGGCCGAGGAGATCCCGCCGGAGATCCTCGAGAAGATGGAGGTGCAGGGCAGGGACTTCCGCGACGCCCTCCGTGACGTGGGCCCGAGCGCCATGCGGGAGGTCCTCCTCGAAGTGCCGCACACCGTCTGGGAAGATGTGGGAGGGCTTGAAGAGGCAAAGCAGGATGTCCGCGAGGCGGTGGAGTACCCGCTCACCGAGCGCGAGCGGTTCGAGAATCTCGGTATCGAGCCCCCGAAGGGTGTCCTCCTCTACGGCCCCCCGGGGACCGGAAAGACCCTGATTGCAAAAGCGGTCGCGAGCGAGAGCGGGGCGAACTTCGTGCCCGTGAAGGGTCCCCAACTCCTCTCGAAGTGGGTGGGCGAGAGCGAGCGGGCGGTCCGCGAGATCTTCAAAAAGGCCCGGCAGGTGGCACCGTCCATCATCTTCTTCGACGAACTCGACGCCCTCGCCCCTGCCCGGGGCGGTGGGACCGAGTCGCACGTCATCGAGAGTGTCTTGAACCAGATCCTGACCGAGATCGACGGCCTTGAGGAACTCAGGGGCGTCGTCGTGATGGGAGCGACCAACCGTCCCGACATGGTCGACCCGGCGCTGCTCCGGCCCGGACGGTTCGACCGGCTCGTCTACATCGGCGAGCCCGGACGAGAAGACCGGGAGAAGATCCTCGCCATTCACACCCGGTACATGCCGATCGAGGGCTCCACCGTCGAAGACCTCGTGGCGATGACGGAGGGACTCGCCGAGAACGGGATCGAGGACCTGATCCTCGCCGTCGGGGCCAACCGCCGGGTGAACGTCGAAGATTTGAGGCAGCATCGCGCTGCGATTCAGGCAAACGAAGATGAAGGGCTCCGGAGCCATCTCCGGAGGAAGAAGCTCGTCGACCTCCTCGCCCAGCAGAGCGTGACCCTCGACGATCCCGCACGAGCCCGGCTCCTCAAGAAGGTATCGACCGATACCGAGGGGTTCGTCGGCTCGGACCTCGAGGCGCTCGGCCGGGAGGCGGCCATGCTCGCGATGCGCGAAGGCGTCGCGGTCGTGAACCAGACGCACTTTGACCGGGCACGGGAGAAGGTGCACGCGACGATGAACGAGCGGCTCCGGCAGTATTACGGGAAGGTGCAGCAGCACTTCAAGGGCGGGCTCCCGAAGGAGATCCAGCCGCCGGAATACCAGTGAGCGGATCTTCGGGGGGAGACCCCCGGAGAACTCTTTTTTGTACGGGCTGAACGGTCTCCGTTACGCATCATGGGGATGGGGTAATCCCCGCCCTCACCGCCGGCCGCACCAGACCGCGACGCCCATAAGCGCCGCAAGCACGGCAGCCCACCCGGCCGCAGCCTGTGTCGGCACCGCCAAAGGCTCCGCGGTCGTGCTCTCCGCCTGCGTCCAGATCCACTCGACCGCATACGAGAGCTGGACATCCTCCCCGGCCATCGCCCGTGCCAGGGTCTCCTCGTTCATCGGCATCCGGGCCGTCGGGGCGACCCCGCCGGCCAGCGACGCGTTGCTGTCGACCTGTATCCGGCCGTGCTCATCGAGCGACGCACCCGCCGGGAAGGCGGTCATGACCCCGAGAGGGAGCACCGGGCCGAGGGACTCCATCCCGAACGCCCCGTTCGTCCCATACCACGAGATGATCGCGCCCGTCCCGGATTCCGCAAAGACCTTCGGGAGGCCCTCGCCCGAGCTGATGGTGTAAGGGCTGACGAGGAGGGCAACCGGGCCCGCGTAGCGGTCGGGCCGGGGCTTGCTCCAGGACTCCCAGAGAACCGCCTGCTCCCCGGTCCCGGGGTCGTAGGTGGTGCCGTACTCGTAGAAGACCGGCCGGTCCACGAACCAGCCGGCGTAGGCGGCGGCCAGGTTGTCGTCCCCGCCCCGGTTGAACCGGAGGTCGACGACGATGCCGGGCGCACCGTCGGCGATGGCACCCTCCACCGCCGCCCTGAAGGGCTGGTAGACGTTATAGGACTCTTCGTAGACAGCGATGTAAGCGATGCCTCCGGGGAGGGTCCGGGCGGTCACGCTCTCGTTCGTGATCATCGCCTTGAGCTCCGCCGACGATCCGGCCGCTCCGTCGTTCACCTCGCGGCCGAGGAAAATGCTCGTCCGGGCGAGGGTCTCGTAGCCGTCGTCCGTCGCCGTCAGGTTGATTGTGCGGGGGACGGAATCCTCCGGGCCGGCGATGCCGACGGTTGCCGGGGTCCCGACCGGCGCCCGGGTCAGGAACCGCAGTTTGTGGAGGAGGATGCCCTCGGCGGTCGAGGGCTTGACCGGGGTCCAGATGATCGAGGTCGCGTTGATCGCCTCCCCGACCGGCCGGCCGTTCCAGGAGACCACCTCGTCGCCGAACCGGATCCCTGCCCGCTCGGCCTCGCTCCCGTCCGCGACGCACATCGCGATCACCTTTCCGGAATCGAGCCGTGCGACGGCGAGCCCGTAACCCCCGCCGATATCGGCATGCTTCGTCCCGAAGTCGTCGGGAGAAAGGACCAGGACGTGCCCGTCGGGGATGGCATACACGAACTCGCGGAGCGTCCGGTAGTAGGCGGCGTTATCCCGGGTCTTCTCGGCGTCCGCGATCTCCGGCGCGTAGGCCGCATACAGGGCGTCCCAGTCGACGCCGCGCCACTCCGTGAAGGCGTAGCGCTCTTCCATATAGGCGCACGCCTCGCGGAAGGCGTCGCTCCAGGACCTGCTGCTGAGATCGGGAGCCTCCGTCAGGTTCGCCATGATGGGCGCGTACGACGCCGTCAATTCCTCGTTGTAGGCCGTCTCGTTGTTCCGCTCAAACGGGATGGAGGCGTCCATCCATACCGTCCCGCAGGAGTCGGTGTAGAGGCCGGCGAATGCCGGCAACGTTATGGAGAAGAGAAGCAGAACCAGCAGGGCCAGTCCTGCCCTCATACCGCGTAAGTTTCTTGCATGCACGATCTTCTACCTTAGATATCAATTTTGTGCAGCGTGATTTGGGTTTTGCGGTTTTTGCGGCAGTTTTTGGCCGGCGTCCGGAAAGATTGCCGGGACAGGGAGCCCGGGGTCACCAGCCGCCCGGCGGCGGATACGCGATCAGCCCTTCCTTGACGCCCCGGACGAACCCGGCCTTCTCGTAGAGCCGGAAGACGTTTTGCTCCCTCCGGCCGGTCAGAAGCATCACCTTGTAGCAGTTCTTCCCCCACGCACGGTCCAGGGCATGGGCGAGGAGGGCCGTCCCGAATCCCCGGTTCCGGAACTCACGGTGCGTCACGACGTTCTCAATGAGGCCGTAGGGACGTGCGCCCCGCGTAAGGTTCTGGAGGATGTGGAGGACGCACGAGGAGACCGGCACGCCCCCGTGCTCGAGGATGAAGAGACAGGTCCGGGGGTCGGCGAGGATAGCCTCCCATGCCGCCTGGAGCGTATGAACATCAGCGCTCTCATCGGCGTCGTGCATATGGGTGTAGAGGGAGAGGACCGGGTTCAGGTCTTCGGAGACGGCCTCGCGGACGAGTGGCGTGTCGCTCTGCATATACCCCGGTTCTCCCTCTCCGGTAATCTCCTTTTGGTTTTACCCGCCGGGGTCCCGACCGCTCCCATATCCCCGGGGGCAACCTATTTACAGCACTATGCGCAAGCATATACATTAAAGCGCAACCCTGTAACACGGAGCCCCTCCATGCCGAACTGCACCACGTTTCTCGACGCCAACGCCTGTAACCCCACAAAAACCGCTCTCGTCGTCCCCTCCCGGGGGGAGTCCTATACCCGCGCCGACCTCCTCGACCTGGTCGCCCGGGCCGCAGGCGGCCTCCTCGCCCTCGGGATCGGGCGCGGGGAGCGGGTCTGCATCTATCTCGACAGTTCGCCGGAGTACCTCATCACCTACTTTGCCCTCTGGCGGATCGGCGCCGTCGCGGTCCCGACGAACCGGGTCTACCGGGAGAACGAGGTCCTCTACGCCGTCCGCGACGCAGGAGCCGCCGCCGTCATCACCGACGTCGAGGGTGCCGCCCTCGTCGGCCGCATCCGCGACCGGGCCCCAACACTCCGGCACGTCGTCGCCGTCGGCGGGGATGCCGCGGGCGCAATCCCCTGGGTTGACCTCCTCCGTGCCGAACCGTGCCGCCGTGCCGCCCACTGCCGGTTCGACGACCTCTGCCAGATCCAGTACACCTCCGGGACCACCGGAAAGCCGAAAGGCGCCATGCTCACCCACGGAAACTGGATCGCGGCAATGGACGCCGAACGGGACGTCCTCCGGATCACCCCCGACGACATCTACCTCGGCATCTACCCGATGGGGCACGTCGGCATCAGCTGGGGCGTCGCCACCCTCCGGGCCGGCGGGACCTACGTCGTCATGGAGCGGTTCGACCTTGACCGCTACCTCGACCTCGCCCATGAGCACCGGGCGACGATCGTCGCCGGGATGCCGCCGGTGATCCACTCACTCCTCCAGACCCCGCCGGGGACCGAAGCGGCGCTCGCCACCGCACGGGCGATGATCAGCGGCGGCGGCCCCCTGACGCCCGGCGTCTGGAAACCCTTCCACGAGCGGTTCAAGATCCCGGTCGTCAACGCCTACGGCCTCTCCGAGACGGTCGTCGTCGGGACCGGGACCGCCATCCGCCCGGAGCACTACGCGACCGCCGACGAATTCCGGAGTGTCGGCACCCCGGTCGGCTTTTCGGAGGTGAAGATCGTGGACGCGAACGACCCCGATCGGGAGCTCGAGGCCGGTGAGGACGGGGAGATCGCTCTCCGGGGACCCGGGGTGGCGCTCGGCTACTGGCAGATGCCGGAAGAGACCGCCGCCACCTTCCTCCCTGAGGGCTGGTTCCTGACCGGCGATGTCGGCCACCTGGATGCGGACGGGATGCTCTACATCACCGACCGCAAAAAGGACATGATCGTCATGTCGGGCTGGAAGGTCTACCCGACCGAGGTCGAGGACGTCCTGGTCCAGCACCCGGCCGTCCGCGACGCGGCGGTCTTCGGGTGCACCGACGAGCACCGGGGGGAGGTCCCGGTGGCGGTGGTGGTCCCCGCCGGAGAGGGCGTCGCCGCCGAAGATATCCTCGCCTTCGCCCGCGAACACCTCGCGGGCTACAAGGTCCCCCGCCGGATCATCTTCACCGCCGAGATCCCCCGGGTGAACGGGTGGAAACTCCTCAGGAAGCGCCTGCGGGAAGAATACTGCACCGCCAGCGGTGCGTGAAGCCGTACCCGACGGGTAGTATTAAGAAACGGGCCGTGAATAGATAGTCCCGAGAGATAGCCGAGGTACAGACGTGGCAAACACCACCAGACGTTCGACGGGGATTGCGGGCCTTGACCTTGCGCTCGACGGGGGGTTCCCGCCGGGCACTCGCATCATCATCTCCGGATCTCCTTTAAGCGGCCTTGAACTCCTGGCGCAGCAGTTCTGGCAGGCCGGAGAGAAAACAGGCACCTACCTGATGCTTGATGCCGTGCCGACCGAGGAGATGACCGACGCACGGGGGATGGACGCCGTAACGCTCGCCGGAGCCATGCAGGGAGAGCGGATCGTCGTGGACTCACTCTCCACGCTGATCGCCGACCGGGGGATCAATGCAGCCACCCGGTTTGTCCTCGAGGATACCCGGGGGATCGTTGATTCCGGGGCAACCATCGTCTACCTCCTCTACACCGGTCTCCACAGCCCCCTCGAGGAGGCGCGGATGATGCGTGCCGCCGACATCTTCATCACCCTCAGACACCAGGTCCACGGCAACGAGTTCGAGCGGACGCTCGCCATCGAGAAACTCAAGGGTGCGGACGTGCCGCAACGGGTGATCCCCTACCACATCATCGCCAGGGGCCTCGAACTCTCGACGACCTCGCGGGTGGTCTAGGCCGGGACCCGCCTTCGCGCCACACAAAGACCTTCGGTCTTCTCAAACTCGCTTACGCTCGCACTTCGCGTGAGACGGTGGAAGGCTCAGTCCGGATACCCGGCCCGGACCTCGCCTGCCGCAGCGACCATATTCTTCAGTTTTCCAGACGCGGCTTCGCGTGACTGCATCCGGAGGCCGCAGTCAGGGTCAAGGAGCATGGCTTTCGCCGAAAAGACGTCGACTCCGGCCTCGATCCGTTTGCGAATAACCTCGACGCTCTCGATCGCGGGGCTCGCCGAGTCCACGCAGCCGTAGCCGACCATCCGGCCACGGAGATCCTTTGCCGAGAGCACCTCGATGTTATGAGGATTATTCGCAAACTCAAAATCGAAGATGGCGACATTCGTCTTCAAGACATCGTCGATGACCGCCTCCAGATTTCCGCAGACGTGGAGGCAGACGGGCACCCGGAGCCGGGCGGCGATCGCGTTGACCGCCTCGCGGCCGACGGCGAGGTTTGCCGCCCCCGTCGAGAAGATCGGCTCGTCGATCTGGAGGAGCGCGACCCCGGCGTCCTGGAGGTAGCCCGCCTCGACCGCGAGCGCCTGGGCGAGGTCCTGGACCAGTTCGTCTTTGTTCCGGTAGAACGGCGTCTCGATCGAGAGCCCGTGCGCAAGCGTGCTCGGCCCGGTGAGGATCCCCTTCACCTTCGGGTGCCGGGAGAGGGCGTACTTCGTGTCTGCGAGGGTGATCGCCTGCCGGGCGGGCTCGACCTTCCCGACGACCGACGACCCCCGGATGCCGGGGAGGTGGGAGGTGAAGGCCCGGATCATGTCGCTCCGGACCTGGCCGTCCGAGATGATATCGATCCCGGCGCTGATCTGGTCGGCGACCGCTGTCTCCACCGCGTGCTTCAGCGGGTCCATGCGGGCGAGAAGCCCGGAGCCTTTCACCACCGGGTAACTCCCGACAACGGTGGTCGGGAGACACGTGCTTATCAGGGTCATGGGGTCACGGCCTGTGCCGGTCAGACGGCTGGCAGATAACTGCTACGTCGCCGGTGTAATTAAACTCATGGGGTCAGTCTGTGCCGGTCGCGGGGGAAGAGCACCGCCTCGCGGATGTTAGGGAGGTCGAGCATCGTCATCACCAGGCGCTCGATGCCGAGCCCCCACCCGGCGTGCGGGGGCATGCCGTAGCGGAACGTCTTTAAGTAGAACTCGAAACTCTCCGGGGAGAGGCCTTTTGCGCGGATCCGCTCCACGAGGAGGTCGTAGTCGTGGATACGCTGGGCACCGGAGGAGAGCTCCATCCGGGGATGCATCATGTCGAAGGCCTTGCAGAACTCCGGCCTCTCCGGGTAGGGCATCGCGTAGTAGGGCCGGATATCGGTCGGCCAGTCGACAATGAAGTAGTGCTGTCCGACCGTATCGCCGATCGCCCGCTCGGCAGCCGGGGAGAGGTCGTCGCCGAAGGTGAGTTTCTCCTCGATCGTTCTGTTCGCGATCTCGATGGCTTCCGTATAGGGGATCCGGGGGAACGGCTTTGCCGGGGTCTTGAGGTCGACACCGAGTTCTGCGAGCTGTTCGGCGCAGTTCTCCCGGACATACTCGTAGACGTGGACGATCAGGTCCTCAAGGAGCACCATGACGTCGTTGTGGTCGGCAAACGAGACCTCGAGATCGAGGCTCGTCGCCTCGTTGAGGTGCCGGACGGTGTTGTGCTCCTCGGCGCGGAAGATGGGGCCGAGCTCGAAGACCGCCTCGAACCCGGCAGCCATCATCATCTGCTTATAGAGCTGCGGGCTCTGATTCAGGAACGCCTCCTTCTCGAAGTAGGCGATCGGGAAGAGTTCCGTGCCGCCCTCGGTCGCCGCCGCGACGACTTTGGGGGTGGTGATGTTGATGCAGCCTCTTGAGGCGAGGAACGCGGTCGCGGACGAGGTCACCGCCGAGCGGATGAAGAAGATAGCGCGGACACGCGGTTTCCTCGCATCCAGGAACCGGGAGTCGAGCCGGGTATCCATCTCAGCGGGCACCTTCTCGGCGACGTCGAGGGGGAGCGGGCTCCCTGCGAGGCTAACGATCTCGAGTTCGTCCGGGACTATCTCGCGCCCGCCGGGAGCCTTCTCGATCGCCTTCACCCTGCCCTGGACCCTGACCACAGACTCTTTTGAGACGTTCCTGGCGACATCGAGGATCTCTGCCGTGACCTTCTTCTTGGGGATGGTCACCTGGATGATACCGGTCCGGTCACGGATCAGGAAGAATGCGAGTCCTCCGAGATCGCGGACCTCATGCACCCAGCCGATGACCTCGGCAGATTCGGTTGTCGGGGTTACGGCCCGTATTGGTAGACGCATATGAAAAACCTGGATACAATGTGGGTCCCGGGAGGTATTTTGTCTTGCGCTCCAGCCCGGGAGAGCGCTTCGGTGGATGGCCGGAAGTGGCCGGCCCCGGCAGCGGGCGGGAAAAAGACGACTGCCGGAGAGGGTGCAGCGTTACAGGAAGACTGCTGCGGCGATGACCGTCGTCCAGCGGCCGTCCATAACCCCTTCAGCCGCCTGGCAGGTGTGAGTCGTGTTGATGATCCGGCCGCTTGCTTTGTAGATCTGCTCCCGTTCCTGCCACGCCTGGTCGGGATCGAACTCGATGCCGAGCGTTGTCGCAAGCATGGTTGCCGCAAGGTCTTCGGCATATTCGCCCGAGACTTCCGCTGTCTCGCCGAAGGCGTGGTGCTCGGAGAGGTAGCCGTAGGCGTTGCTCTCCTTGGGCATCGCGTGGCCGATGGCGGCTGAGGCGAGCCTGCTCGGCTCGTTGGTCTCGTTCCGGGCCATGACGACGTAGACGATGCTGCCCGGCGAGAGGTCCTTTAGACCCTCCTCTGGCGAGATCAACTGGCAGTTCGGAGGAAAGATACTCGAGACGTAGACCAGATTGTACTTCTCGATGCCCGCCTGCCGGAGGGCCAGCTCAAATGACGCCAGTTTGTCTTTGTGGATACCCACACCCTTCGTAAAGAAACACTTGGTCGGAACGAACATTAAGGATCTTCTTATCGTTTGAGTTTTTTAAAATTTTCGGTAATAACAAGCACAATTTGAGAACGGAGCAAAATTTTCACCCAATATGCCATTAGAGATAAAATGTGCAGGCAAATGGCAAAATAACCGAAAAAATAAGGGTTTCCCCGGTGCTCCAGGACGACCGCAACGACGATCGAGGTCGCCGGTCTTCTCCTGCAAAAGAGCCTGAACAGAAATCGGCGATAGAACCGTCCAGATAGGAAACTCTTGCGGATCTGCAGGGAGAGCGACGGTGCGCGCCCACAGAGCCCGACCGCCGCACCGGGGAGATCGGTCTTCTCCGGCTGATACATGACGGCAGAACACGGAGTCGGACTCCCGGAGCCTCCGGGGCCGGCCGACCCCATCCCCTCCTGTCGACGCCCCTCCGGATGCTGTGTTGCATAATCCCTATGATGCTTGTCCTCCTGCCAGAGCCAGCATTCTATTATAGCAGTTCACCTTCATCCGGATTTCACGAAACATGCCCTCCTGCGATGTCGCCTGTACTCCTTCCCCGAAGATCCGTTTGAAGCCGGAGAAGAACCCTTCGACCTTCCACCGCATACCATACGTGACTACCCGCGACCACCTCGGATATCCGCCCCATCGGTTTCGGTCTCGAACACATTCAGCCCGATAGGGCGACCCGGTCGAATGCGTCGCGGCATCAACCCGAGTCTTGATGCCGGAGGCGATCCTCCGCTGTTCGAGGGTGTTGAAGAGTTCGTTCCGGTCGTAGGCGCCATCGGCGAGCACCCGGTACACCGGATGTTCCTCGCTCCCGTGCTGCTGGGTTTGGTCGAGGAGCGGGATGAACATCTGGTCATCCTGTACGGATTCATCGGTGATCTCCAGTCCGAGAGCCTGGTTGGTCTCGACGTCGATCATGGCGTGCAGTTTGATCCAACCGCGGCTGACCCGCCACTTCTCGCGCATCCACTCCCCCCGGTTCGTGACCTTGATCCCGGTGCTATCCGCGGCGACGATGATATCCTCACCGAGGAGCTCGGGAACAACCGGTAACGAGAGATCGAGACGCTGGATCCGGCGGAAGAGCGTGGTATAATCGGCTGCTTTGAGGCCGGGAATGAATGCTGCGAGTCTCCGGACAAATCCTTCCATCTGGCGGTAGGGCATCTGCAGGAAGGTGTGAATCCCGGCCATCCACGCAATGAATGACTCAGGATACTGAAACGGCCGACCACGCTTGCCGGCGTTCATCTGGGAGAGATGCTCATCCCACCGATCAATGAAGTCCAAAGAAAGGTAAAACTCGCCGCGCTTGACCAGGAGTGCATTATATATACTCCAGTCGCGATTGTCAGGGTACGGGCGTCCCCAACGTTCGTTTCTTGGCATGAAGGGGCGGAAGGGACGTCCGGCACCTTTTCTGTTTGGGTCGAAGAAGCAGAGTTATGCAACACTGCACCTCCGGAGGAACGCTTATAAGGGAGGGTGCATGATCCGGTGCAACCGGGAGTGTACCGTTGACACGTCACGGCACCCGGGTTCCCACGCGCCCCACAACGGATGGTAACGGACATGGATCTGAAAGATAAACCCATGGCGGTCGTGGACTGTATCGGGTTCTACTGCCCCATGCCGATCACGATGACAAAAGAGGCAATCGAGAAGCTCGACATCGGAGAGGTGCTCATGGTCGAGGCAGACGATCCTGCCGCGGAGGAGGATATCCGGCGCTGGGCAGACCGGGTGGGTCATGAGATCGTGAAGTTCGAGAAGGATGACGGGGTCATGAGGTTCTGCATCCGGAAGATGAAGTAGGTGATACGAATGATGTATGCGGATAAGACCGTGAGCTGCGTGGGCATCTGCCAGTCGCCCATGCTCTCGATCGAGACCGGGATGGACGTGCTCAACGCAGGCCAGATCCTGCAGGTGACAACCGACAAACCGGACCTTGTCGAGACGGTCAGGTCCTGGGCCGGTGAGAAAGGACATACGATCGAGGAGGAGCACGTCGCCTCGGGCGTGACCACACTCATCCTGCGCAAGGGAGCGGCGGCCACGACAGAGGCACGGTGAGCGGATGGACGCCGACGGCTACGTGGACGCGAGAGGAGCCTACTGCCAGGCGCCGATCACCCTGCTCAAGGAGGGGATGGACGGGCTCGTCAGCGGTGGCATCCTGAAGGTCGAGATGGACAACGCGCCCACAGAGGAGGATGTCAGGGTCTGGGCACGGAGGATGGGCCACGAAATCCTGGGCGAGGAGAGGGAGGGGGAGAAGACCACCTTCTCCATCCAAAAACGGGGCTGAGATGTATGGCACGGATACTGTATATCCAGACGAGCGGCGCCGACACCCCGGAGAGGTTGTATGCGCCGTTCGTTCTCGCAATGACGGCACGTTCGATGGACATGGACGCCGACATCTACTTCATGATCAAGGGGGTGACGGTCGTCAAGAGAGGCGCAGCAGAGCAGATCCAGGCCGGAAACTTCCCGAAACTCTCGGAGATGCGGGACCAGGCGATCGCCGCGGGGGCAAAGATCTACATCTGCGAGCAGAGCACCCAGCTCCTCGGGCTTGAGCGGGGGGACTTCATCGAGGAAGGGAAGGTCGTCGGCGCCCTGACGTTGAACGATCTTGCGGTCGATGCTGACGCGGTCATCACGTTCTGAGAGGCTGGAGAAGATGGAGGAACGGATCTACCTCGACCACGCAGCGGCGATGCCGGTCCACCCGGGGGTCGCCCGGTTCTGCAGGCAGTTTCCGGACGGCTTTGCCGGCAACCCCTCCACGATCTACCGGGAGGGGCTCCAGGCACAGGAGGCCGTCGCCACGGCGCGGGAGAGGGTGGCAGCGCTCGTCGGCACGAGCGCCCCGGACTCGATCATCTTCACGAGCGGAGCCACCGAATCGAACAACATCGCTATCCGGGGAGCGGCGCTCCGGAACCGGAAATTCGGGAAGAGAGTCGTTGCAAGCGCCACCGAGCACATATCGGTCCTGAATCCGGCAAAAGACATCCAGAAGGGCGGGTTTGCCCTCACGCTGGCTCCGGTCGACCGCTTCGGCACGATCGACCTCGATGCCCTCGCAGCGGCGGTCACACCGGGGACCGTCATCACATCGATCCACCACGCAAACAATGAGATAGGGACAATTCAGCCGATCCGGGAGGTGTCGGCGATCGTCCACGAACAGGGCGGGCTCCTCCACGTAGACGCCACCGATGCCGCGGGGAGGATACCGATCGACGTGGAGCGTGACGGCATCGACCTTCTCACCCTCTCCGGAAACCAGCTCGGCGGACCGGACGGGGTCGGGGCGCTCTACATCCGCCCCGGTGTCCGGGTCCAGCCGGTCCTCGTCGGGGGCGGGCAGGAGCGCGGCCTCCGGCCCGGGACCGAGAACGTCTTTGCGATCGCCTGTATGGGGGAGGCGGCCCGGCTTGCAGGGGAGGAGATGGCCGGGGAGAGCAAGCGCCTTGCCGCGATCCGGGACCGGCTGATTGCCGGGATCACGGGTATCGAGGAGGCTTACCTGACCGGCCACCCGGAAGAGCGCCTCCCGCACCACGCGAGTTTCCGCTTCTCCCGGATCGAGGGCGAGAGCATCCAGCTCGCCATGGACATGCTCGGGATCGCGGTCGCCACCGGGTCGGCGTGCACTTCCAGGACACTCGAAGCCTCCCATGTCCTCCTCGCCATCGGGCTCGCCCACGCCGAGGCGCATGGGTCGATGGTCGCGACGCTCGGGCGCAGAAACAACATGGACGAGGTGCCACGAATCGTCGGGGCAGTCGGAGAAACAGTTAAACGCCTCCGGGCTATTACACCGTTATAGAGAGGTAAGAGGTATGGCAGACCAGATCGGCTACAGCCAGAAAGTGATGGAGCACTTCATGAACCCGCACAACGTCGGGGTGATCGAGAACCCGGACGGCTACGGCAAGGTCGGCAACCCCGTCTGCGGGGACATCATGGAGATCTTCATCAAGGTCAAGGACGACGTCATCGAGGACATCCGGTTCAGGACGTTCGGGTGCGGATCGGCAATAGCCACGAGTAGCATGGTGACCGACATGGCCAGGGGAAAGACGCTTGAGGAGGCGCTGAAGATCACCCGCGACGATGTGGCGACCGAACTCGAGGGGTTGCCGCCAAAGAAGATGCACTGCTCGAACCTCGCGGCGGATGCCCTCCACGCGGCGATCGAGGATTACCGGGAGAAACAGAAGAAAGAGTGATCGGGTCAGCACCCGTAGATCAAGGTCAGGATGGTCTTTGCGAGGTCGAGACTCTTGCCCCGGTTGACCATGAGGGTATCCAGGCGGAGAGCCCCTTGAAGCCCGACCGGGTCCCGGATATCCTGGATGAAGAGATCCGCAAAGTCCTCGTAGAGGCTGCAGGTTCCGGCGGATGAGGCCTCTTTTCCGAAGGCCCGCATCAGGGCCGCCGCCGGGCCGCTGACCGGCGCGTCGCCGATGAAGGGGCTGACGGCGATGACGCGCTTGTTGCGGAGCGCCTCCCGCACCCCGGCGCACTCGAGGATCGGCGATATGCTCGTGACCGGGTTGCTCGGTCCGACCACCACGGCATCGCTCGCCTCGATCGCCCGGATAACCTCGGCGGTCGCGACGGGCGGCTCCCGGAACCGCCGAAAGACACCCTCGATCGCCACGTCTCCCCGGTGCTTCACCCAGTACTCCTGGAAGTGCATCTCTCCGCGGTGGGTGCGAACGTAGGTCGTCACGACAGAGTCGGTCATCGGGAGGATGGTAGCCTTGACCCCCAACCTCCTGCAGAGCGTCGTGGTCGCCTCGGTGAGCCGCACGCCGCTCCGGAGCATCTCCCCGCGCGCAACGTGGACCGCCCGGTCCTGGTCCCCGACGGCGATGAACTCCTCGATGCCGAGTCTCGCGAGGAGGTCGTGGGTGATGTAGGAATCGTCACGGATTCCCCACCACCGGCCGGTATCGAGGATGCCCGCGAAGAGGTACATGACCGTATCGATATCGGGTGAGAGGTGGTTGCCGGAGAGCCACGTGTCCTCGGCTGTGTTGACGACGACCGCGATCTCCCGCTCGTCCAGCAACTCCTGCATGCCGCGGAGGAGCTTCGGGGTCCCGGTTCCGCCCGAGAGGAAGGTTATCATTTGATAATTAGCGTATCTGGTACAACCGTATATGTAATTTACCAATTATGCCGGGAAGTACACCGCACCCGGTTTACGAAACCGTCTGCCGGATGACCGCCATGATGTCCCAGGCGAGCGACTCGGCCTGCCGCTCGTGGAGGAGGCGGGTCTCGAGGCGGAGCGAGCCCGCGACCTGGTCCGGGTCGTGGAGGCTCTGGACGAAGACGTCGACGAAGTCCCCATAGAGCCGGAAGACCCCCGGCGATGTCGGTTTCTCGCCGGCGGCGTACATCAGGGCGGCGTCCTTTTGGTCAGCCGCGACGTCGCCCCGGAACGGCGAGACCGCGACGACGAAGGCATCGCAAAGGAGAGAGCGCATCCCCTCGCAGTCGAGGATGGGGAGGACGCTTGCTGCCGGGTTCGCCGGGCCGATGACCACGGCGTCGCTTTCCTCGATCGCCGCCCGCACCTCGTCCGTGACCGGAGGGCGAGCGGGTCCGGTGCGGATGAGTTCCCGCACCTCGGTATCGCTGCCGGCGGCCGTCCGGTAGGTGAAGAGCGGGAGGCGCTCGGTCCCGGTATCGACCAGGACGGAGGCCTCCGCGTCGGTCGCCGGGAGGACGGTCGCCCCGATGTTGAGCGCCCGGCACTGGACCCCGACCGCCTCCGTGAGGCTCATCCCCTGCGAGAGAAGTCCCGCCCGGGCGATCTGGACGGCCCGGGCCCGGTCGCCGACCGGGAAGGGCTCGCCGCCCCCGACCTTCGGGAGGTAGTTGTGGGTGGCGTAGGTGTCCCCCTTGATCCCCCACCACCGGCCGGTATCGAGGATGCCGGCAAAGAGGTAGACGGCCGTATCAGTTTCGGGAGCGACGTGGCTCCCCGAGACCGTGCAGTTCCCGGCGGTGGAGGCGACCACGGCGATCTCGGAATCGTAGAGGATCTGCCGGGCGCCCCGGATGAGAGGGAGCGCCCCGGGCCCGGCCGAGAGGAAGGTGATCATGGCTGAATGCCTTTTATGTGGGGCGTCCGGGGGGTTAACAGTTTCATCCTACGCGGCGTGGGGGATGTGAGACCGGGGCGGACGGGGGTTGTTGATGCTTGCGACTTAGGGGTCCCAATTATCTACGGGAATCCGTCTCTTCGTCGCTGTCCCGGCACTCAGCCTCCCGATGACCGCAAAAGCCGTCGGGCAGTGCTGCCTCCCCGACCCGACATGGTTCCCGGCGGTCCGCGTCGCAGTGCCGGCCGCGGGGGCGCCCATCTACGGGGTCCGGGTGCACCGGGAGCCGGAATAAATGAGCGATTAAAAATCTGATAAGAGATATAAGGCGAAAATGAGAAAGGAAGAATATCATGTATCCATTTACAGACCGGTTCATGTCTAACGCTGAAAATGTCGAGTTCCTGAAAGCCACGATGATGGGGCCGAACGCCATGCGGGTGTCAGAGGAACTGTCGTCGCACCTGAAGATCGATGAGAATATGCGAGTCCTCGACCTCGGCTGCGGGCAGGGTCTATCCACGCTGTTTCTGGTGAAAAAATACGGCGCGTCCGTCTTCGCCGCCGACCTCTGGATTTCGCCGACTGAAAACTACGAGCGTTTCCGATCTCTCGGGATTGACGATAAGGCCGTTCCGATCTCCGTAGACGCGACTAAGGGGCTGCCTTTCGCAAACGGATATTTTGATCTGCTGTTCGGCGTGGACGCTTACCATCATTTCGGTGATACGGAGGAGATGCTTCCGTCGCTCATTCCTTTCGTGAAAAAAGGCGGCTATATTGCCGTGGCGATTCCCGGCATAAAGTACGAGTTCGGGGAGAATGTCCCTGACGAGATGAAGCCGTTCTGGAATGATGAGGTGGCAAGGACCATACACTCCCTTGACTGGTGGAAGGAGCTATGGAGCAGGGAAAAGGGCATTGAGATACTTGACATCCGTGAAATGCTCTGCTGCAACCAGGCGTGGGATGAATGGCATACCGCGTACTGGGAGGGGATCGAGGAAGACATAAAGATGAGGAAGGCTGAAAACGGAAACTACTATAATCTCATTCAAATGATTGCCAGAGTGATCTAACCTGTTTGCTGTACGAGAGAGAACCCTGTCGGCGTATTGGCAGGTGACGGATCAGCGCCGTAGAGCCTGAGGACCTGCCTCAATAGAGGGAGGGTGAAACAGGAAGCCCCGCCCTGAAGGGCGGGGTAGTTCACTTCCGCTGCTTGAGCCACTCGTCGTATTGCTGCAGATGCTCCATCATGGTGCAGGCGAGTGCCCTGAATGCCTCGGGCGACAACCGTGCATCAAGTATCACCCTCTTTTGAATTTTATCCGTGTAAATATCCCCGTTCGGACTGATTTTGAATTCAGGCTGATCGTAGGTCAGTGCCAGCTGGCCGAAGTTCGGGTTTAGCGTTACGATAGCGCCGTCGATGTGAACCGTCCTGAACTCAGGGTCCATCACGATCTCAAGTTTCAACGCTTGCTCCGGGTCTTCTGCAGCCATGTTGAACTCACACCCTGGTCTCTGCCTGCTTTGCGCCGGTGAGTGTCGGTTTCGTATTGAAGGCGTCCCTTCCGGCAGGTGTCCGGTCGAATCGCCAGTTCTCGGGATTGGTCTCACCGCTTCCTTTTACCGCTCCCGTATGCAGGGTGCAGGACTTTCCGCTATCGCTCGAAGTGGGCTTATACTGCCCGACCAGGCTCTCGGGAGGAAGCACCACGCCGCACAGGGCGTTTAGCATCCTTTTTCCATAGTCTGTCGATGTGTAATACACCTTCCTCCGATCGCCGACGTCCTCCAGCCTCCTCACCTTCTTCGCGATGAGGCCCCCGTCAACCAGAGACTTCAGGATACGGTCCATCTCGCTAGGATTCGCCCCGAAGGTATCCTTGAGTTCGTTGAAGTACATCTCCTCCCCGAGTGCAAGCGCTATGTATACAGCCCATCTGGCATCCGACGAGAGTTCCATCACGGACTCACGAACCTCAACGGGCACCCGGTTTAAGTGAGCCTCTACAACTGTCCGGTCCATGCCGACACCTCCATAGTGAATAGTTCTATTATTGTAACTTATATCAATCTTTCCCGGATCATCAGTTGCACTTCTGCAACTTCAATCGTTATGTATCCCACAGACGAAAACCTGTCAAATGAGCCATAGAGACCCGATACCCAGCGAAATTGCAGGCCGGGTTCAACTATACAGGTATTTCAAGGAAAATACCAATATCGCAATATATGGCTCATTCCAGCAGTCACGGAAGAGGGACCTTCTTGCACTGAGAGATTACCTGCGGGCATACGGCTACCTGAACGCCAGGATCTCTGAAGATTACTATGGCAGACTGGATCCCGGGACCGAAGACGGACCTATAAAGGATACTAGGATGAGCATTACCTGATCCAGTCGGTCTCGATGGAGTTCCAGCGTCTAAGCACGTTAATGCAACACGGCATAAAGGAAGATCAGCCCGCTGCCGTTTATATTGAAGAGGGATTGGAAGAAATCGCAGGAGGCGTCTTCAAGGGGCGGATTGCACAAAACGAGCATGGGTGGGACATAGATTTCTTCAAAAGTATCGAGCAGATATACAAACCGGCAAGGCGCTTCTGCGAGCGCAGCCTCGCTGAGATCTATGGATTCTGATATATACCCGGCATCGTCAGCGAACTCACAGGCGTTTTTGATCATTTCCCGAGCTGTCCGCGTAGATTCACCCAAAAATCGATATGCCCGGCCCTTCGCTGCCGGAACGTCCCAGCCCGCCGCACGAGGACCACAGACCCCATAGAAGAACCGGGAACCCGCACGAACGCCACAATTTCCCACCCCGCGCACTCTCAAATACCTTTATCACTTCTCTCCAAAGATTCTTTATTGAACGGATGAAGATCATCAAGGATCCGGTGCACGGCTACGTCGAGGCTGATGCGACGGCGCTCCGGCTGCTGGACTCGGAGGAACTGCAGCGGCTCCGCCACGTCTCCCAGCTCGGCTTCGCGAACCTCGTCTACCCCGGCGCAAACCATACCCGGTTCGAGCACTCGCTCGGGACGATGCACCTCGCGGGCCTGATGTGCCGGGAGCTCGGCCTTGACGACGGGGAGACGAAACTCGTCACCACCGCCGCCCTCCTCCACGACATCGGCCACGGCCCCTTCTCCCACGTCACCGAGCCGGTGATGGAGGAGTTCACCGGGCGGAGCCACCACCAGATCGACTGCCTCGTCGGGGAAGGAACGATCGCCGCCGTCCTCGAGGCGGAGGGAATCGACCCCGCCGAGGTCTGCGCCGCCGTCTCAGGAGAACACCGGCTCGCGAGCATCATCCACGGGAGCCTCGACGTCGACCGGATGGACTACCTGATGCGGGACGCCCACTACACCGGTGTTCCCTACGGGACGGTCGACGCCCACCGGCTGATCCGGTCGACCATCCTCACCGACTCCGGTGTCGCGCTCTACGAAGGTGGGATCAACGCCGCCGAGTCGCTCCTCATCGCCCGGACCCTGATGCGCCCCGCGGTCTACTTCCACCACGTGAGCAGGATCGCGACGAGCATGTTCGTCCACGCCCTTCGCGAGGAGGTGCTGAACGTCCCCGGCGCCGATGCAGAGGAGTTTGCCCGGATGGACGACGCGGCCTGCATGGAGCGGCTGAAACGCTCCCCCCACCCGATCACCCGCGACCTCGCCCGCCGGGTCTACTACCGCGACCTCTACAAGCGGGCGCTCTACGTCGGCGAAGACCGGGTGAACGCCGCCGCCTTCCGGCAGGACCCCGGCCCCGCACGGGAGCGGGAGATCGCCCGGGCCATCGCCGAGACCGCGGGAATCGCGGAAGATGAAGTCCTCGTCGACATCCCCCCGCTCCCGCGGGCGCTCTCGATGGAGGTCCGGGTCCGGCACAGCCACACGATGCTGGACCTCGAGGAGGTCTCGCCCCTCATCAACACCATGAACGACACCCGGCGGCAGCAGTGGCGGCTCGGCGTCTACACGACACAGGAGCACCGCAACACCGTGGAGCAGGCGGCGATGGAGGTCCTCCGGGTGAAGCGACCGACAAAGCAGGATAAACTCGTAGTTGCATAACAGTTGAGGAGCACATGACAAAGGAGTTCGTCGTCGGGGTCACCGGGGCAAGCGGGGTCATCTACGCCCGCCGCCTGCTCGAGGTGCTCTGTGAAGAGGCAACGGTGCATATCGTCATCTCCGACACCGCCCGGCAGATCGCCGGGATCGAGGATGTAAACCTCGGAGGATTCGACGCCATATACGCCGAGAACAGCAACCTCGCTGCCGACATCGCGAGCGGCTCGTTCCGTTACGACGGGATGGCGATCGTCCCCTGCAGCATGAAGACGCTTGCCGCCGTCAGTAACGGCCTCGCCGACAACCTGATCGGCCGGGCGGCGGACGTCTGCCTCAAGGAGCGGCGGCCCCTCCTCCTCCTCCTCAGAGAGATGCCGCTCTCCCGGATCCACTTAAAGAATATGCTTGCTGCCGACGAGGCCGGCGCGACCGTGATGGTCGCAAGCCCCCCCTTCTACCAGCACCCGAAGACCATCGACGACCTGGTCGATATGGTAGTGGCCCGCGTGCTCGACCACATGAAGGTGGAGCACAGCCTCGGCACCCGATGGAGCGGATGAGAATTGCGCGAATTCATTAAACTGATGCGAAACCAGGGCAGGGTCGAAGAGATCGAGACCCCCTGCTCGACCGTGTATGAGGCTCCCCGCATGGCGAGCCGGACCGATAAGATCCTCTTCTTCCACGACCTCGACGGGCACCGGGCGGTGATGAACCTCATCGCCGACCGCCGTTCGCTTGCCGCGGCGCTCGGCGTCGGCGAGCGGGAGCTGGTGCCACATCTGGCCGCCATGACCTACAACGGCCGCGTCACGGACGCGGGGCGACTGGAGGGCGGCGTTGCCGCCGACCTCTCCCGCCTCCCGATCCTGAAGCACTTCCCGGAGGACGCCGGCCGCTACCTCACGGCCGGGATCGTCTTCTCCCGCTACGGCGGCGTCGAGAACGCTTCCATCCACCGGATGATGGTCCTCGACGACCGGCGAGTCGTCGCCCGCCTGGTGGAGGGGAGGCACACCCATACGCTGCTGAAAGCAGCCCTGGCCCGGGGCGAGAAGCTCCCCGTCGCGGTCACGATCGGAACCCATCCCCTCGTGACGTTCGCGGCCTGCACCCGCGTCCCGGAGGGGAAGGAGCTCGCCTACGCAGCGGAGCTGATGGGCGGGGAGCTCGCCGTCCGCGAATGCGAGAACGGCGTCAGGGTCCCCGACGCCGAGATCGTGCTCGAAGGCTACATCACCGCGGAGAAAGCGGCCGAAGGCCCGTTCGTCGACATAACGGGGACCTACGATCCCATCCGGCAGCAGCACGTCATCGAGTTCACGAAGATGTACTGCAAGGAGGACCCGATCTACCACGGCATCCTCCCCGCCGGCGACGAGCACAAACTCCTGATGGGCGCCCCCTACGAGCCGAAGATCTACCGGGCCGTCGGCGAGGTGACGACGGTGAGAGACGTCCTCCTCACGAAGGGCGGCGCGGGCTACCTCCACGCGGTCGTCCAGGTCCGGAAGAACACCCAGGGCGACGCGAAGAACGCCATCATGGCGGCGTTCGCCGCCCACACATCCTTAAAGCATATCGTGGTGGTCGATGAGGACATCGATATCCGCGACCCCCACGACGTCGAGTACGCGATCGCGACCCGGGTCCGGGGCGATACCGACATCATGGTCATCACCGGTGTCCGGGGCTCGTCGCTCGACCCGACCCGCCTCGGGGACGGGACGAACGTCAAGGTCGGGGTCGACGCCACGATGGTTATGGGGAAAGAGGACGAATTCAGGAGAGCGGAGTGGCCGTAGACCATGTATCTCGATAACGATGATGAAAAGGTGCTCGCCGGCGAGTTCGGCGAGACACGCCAGAAGATGATGGAGATCCTGGTCGCGCTCGGAAATGTCTACGGGGCCGAGAAACTCGTCCCGATCGCGAGCGCCCAGGTGAGCGGTGCGTCCTACAAGACCATCGGCAGATGGGGACTATCCTGGCTCCGGAGCCTCGATGCCCGTGTGGCGGTCCCGACGGTCTTGAACCCCATCGGCATGCCGCGGGAGGGGTGGCAGGAGTTCGGGATCGCCGAGGAATTCGCCGGTCATCAGACGGAGGTCATCGAGGCCTACCGGCGGCTCGGGATCAAACTCGAGTGCACCTGCACCCCCTACTACCTCAGGATCACGGAGTACGGGGAGCACCTGGCCTGGTCGGAGTCCTCGGCAGTCGCCTACGCAAACTCGGTCCTCGGCGCCCGGACGAACCGGGAAGGCGGGCCGAGTGCGCTCGCAGCGGCGATCATCGGAAAGACACCCTATTACGGCCTCCATATCGTCGAGAACCGGCAGCCCCAGGTCGTCGTCGAGGTCGAGGGCGGGGAGGGCCTTCACGCCGATCACTGGGGCGCGATCGGGTATGTCGCGGGCAAAAAGGTGGGGAACCGGATCCCGATCTTTGAGGGTATCCGGCCCGGCCGCGACAGCCTGAAAGCGCTCGGCGCCGCAATGGCGGCGACGGGGGCGGTCGCGCTCTTCCACGTCGAGAAGATCACCCCCGAAGCGCGGGTGTTCTCGTTCCCGACCGATGGCCTCGACCGGGTGACGGTGAGCGGGGACGAGGTCGAGGTCCTCTTTGCGGTGAAAGAGGTCGAGGCGGTCGCGGTCGGCTGCCCGCACTGCTCGGCGGACGAACTCCGGGAGCTCGCGGAACTCCTCAAAGGAAAGACGACGACCAGACCCTTCTACATCTTCGTGGCCCGCGGGGTTGCGACGACAAACCCCGACCTCGTCGCCGCGATCGAGAGGAGCGGCGCCCGGGTCATCCCGGACACCTGCATGGTCGTCTCGCCCCGGATGGACGAGTTCAGTTCGATTATGGTCGACTCCGGCAAGGCCCTCGCCTACGTTCCGGGGATGTGCGGCGCGCTCGCCCAGATCGGGACGAGGAGAGAGTGCGTCGACGTCGCGACGTCGTGAGAGGGGGCGGCTTTACGCCCCCACTGTTTTGACGTCGAGGACCTGCAGCAGGCCCTCGTCGAGCATGTAGCCCCTGAGCCGGTCGCGGTTGCCCCGCATGCTCTCGATGCTGTTGATCCCGGCCGCACCCAGCAGTTCGGAGAGTTCGAGCGTCCAGGCGTGGATCAGGTTCGCGACGTGCCCCGAGGCCTCGTCGGGATTCAGACGCGCGACGAGGTCCGGGCGCTGGGTGGCGATCCCCCAGGGGCAGAGGCCCCGGTAGCAGTTCCCGCAGACCCGGCAGCCCATCGCGACGAGCGCCGCGGTGCCGATGTAGACCGCGTCCGCGCCGAGGGCGATCGCCTTCGCAACATCGGCGCTCCCCCGTATCCCGCCGCTCGCGATGACCGAGATGTCGTTCCGGATCCCCTGGTCGCGGAGCTTCTGGTCCACGCTCGCGACCGCCGCCTCGACCGGGATCCCCACGTGGTCGCGGAAGACCTTCGGCGCCGCGCCCGTCCCGCCCCGGAACCCGTCGATGACGACCGCATCCGCAGGAGACCGCGCAATCCCGGCGGCGATCGCGGCCGCGTTGTGGACGGCGGCGATCTTCACGAAGACCGGTTTCTTCCACTCCGTCGCCTCCTTGAGGCCCCGGACGAGCTGGGCGAGATCCTCAATGCTGTAGATGTCGTGGTGCGGCGCGGGGCTGATCGCATCGCTCCCCTCCGGGATCATCCTCGTCCGGGAGATCCCCTCGCAGACCTTCTCGCCGGGGAGGTGCCCGCCGATGCCGGGCTTTGCGCCCTGGCCGATCTTGATCTCGATCGCGGCCCCGCGCTCCAGGTAATCGATGTTCACGCCGAACCGCCCGGAAGCAACCTGGACGATCATCCGGTCCTGGTAGGGGTAGATCGCCGAATGCAGGCCGCCTTCCCCGGTCCCCATGAACGTCCCTGCCTCTTTTGCCGCCCGGGCCATGGCCACCTGGGCGTTGAGGCTGATCGCCCCGTAACTCATGTGCCCGATCATGATCGGGGTCTCGAGGCGAAGGTTCGGGGTGAGCCGGGTCCGGAGTTCGACGTCGCCGTTCTCCCGCCGCCGGAGGTCGAGCCTCGCCGGCTTCTTGCCGAGATGGGTCACCAGTTCTATCGGCTCGCGGAGCGGGTCGAGGCTGGGGTTCGTGACCTGGCAGGCGTCCAGGACCAGGCGGTCGAAGATGACCGGGTAGTCGAGCGCGTTGCCCATCCCGGCGAGGACGATCTTTCCGCTCCGGGCCTGGTTGTAGATCATCTCCCGGGTGTCGCGGGTCCAGAGTGGGTGGCTCCGGTAGTCGCAGGGCTGCTCCTCGAGCAGGATCGCGTCGCGGGGGCAGCAGGCGATGCAGCGGTGGCAGGCGGTGCAGTTCCGGGAGTTGACCAGGATCCGGTCGCCGTCCCGCCGGTAGACGCCGTAGGAGCAGTTCTCGATGCACCGCCCGCACTCCATGCACCGGACGGGGTCGATGCTGATCCGGTAGCGGGGAGGGAGACTTCCGATCATCATGCGACAACCCTCCCGATCACCGGCTCGCCAGCGGCCGGCATCGTGATCGACTCGACACAGGGTTCCATCGCCCGGATTGCCGCCTCCTCGCTTGAGATGTAGAGCCGGTCCCCGCACTCGCCGACGACCATCGGCCGGAGTTTGGTCCGGTCGGTGAACCCGACCATCATCTCGTGGTTTGCAGCCACGATGGCGAACGGACCGTTCATCATCGCCGGCGCGTAGGCGAGCCGCAGAGCGGAGTTCCACTCCCGCTCCGCCCCGCTCATCCGGTCGATCTCCGCCCAGAAGGGAGGGGCGAGCGCCCGGACGGCGAGGTCGACGTCAAGTTCGTGCCGCCGCACCAGGAGGTCGATCAGGTAGGCAACGACCTCCGTGTCGGTATACATCGTGCAGGTGTAGCCGAAGCTCTCGATGTAGCGCCGGTTGGTCCCGTAGGACGTGATCTCGCCGTTGTGGACGACGCTCCAGTCGAGAAGGTTGAACGGATGCGCCCCGCCCCACCAGCCGGGAGTGTTCGTCGGGTAGCGGTTGTGCGCGAGCCAGAGGTAGCCCTCGTAGTCCTCTATCCGGTAGAAGTCCGCCACGTCCTCCGGCCAGCCCCCTGCCTTGAAGACGCCGACGTTCTTGCCGGAGGAGAAGATAAGGGCGCCCTGGCGGGCGGCGTTGACCCGCATCACGAGAGCGCTGACGATCTCGTCCTCCGGCGTCGCGCTACCGGGGACCGCGAGGGAGGGGTCCGGCCTGAAGAAGTAGCGCCAGGGGGTGTGGACCGCCCGGAGATGCGGCTGGTCGCGGGTGGGGATCGCCTCGTCGTGCTCGACCGTCCCCCACTGTGCAAGCGCCGCGTCGAGGACCGGCTTACTCTCGCGGGGGTTGTCGAAGAAGACATGGAGGGCATAGCAGTCGCTGTAGTCGGGGTAGATGCCGTAGGCGGCATACCCCGCCCCCTCGCCGCTGCCGCGCTCGTTCATCATGGTGAGGGCCTCTCGGACCCCGGAACCGTCCATCGTCCGGCGCGTTCTATCCATTACGCCAATTATGCCGCACATTTCCATCACGCTCGACCCGCCCCCCTCCCGTACCCTCGATGGTCCGGGGTGGTAGGGGAACGCTCTGATCACTATGGATCCGCCAACTATAAATACCATTGGAAGGAAACTTCCTTCCAAATGACACCAGACAACATCTCGGCGATGCTCGAGCGGATCGAACAGGACAACGTCCGATTCCTTCGGCTGCAGTTCACCGACCTCCTCGGCATGCCGAAGAACGTCGCTATCCCGGCCAAGCAGGTCGGGAAAGCACTCACTGATGGCATCGGGTTTGATGGATCGTCGATCGAGGGGTTTGTCCGGATCGAGGAGTCCGACATGATCCTCAAACCCGACCTCTCCACCTACACCCTCCTGCCCTGGAGGCCCCGGGAGAACAGGGTTGCCCGGTTCATCTGCGACGTCTGCAAACCGGACGGGAAGCCGTTCGAGGGCGACCCGCGCTACATCCTCCGGCGGGCAATGGAGGACGCCGCAAAGGACGGCTACGTCTTCAACACCGGGCCGGAACTGGAGTTCTTCCTCTTCCGGATGCTCGACGGCCGGCCGACGACGCAGTTCCAGGACGTCGGCGGCTACTTCGACCTCGCCCCCACCGACCTTGCCGAGGACGTCCGGCGCGAGATCATCATTGCCCTCACGGAGATGGGGTTCGAGATCGAGGCGTCCCACCACGAGGTCGCCGAGAGCCAGCACGAGATCGACTTCAAGTACAGCGACGCCCTCCACACCGCCGACAGCGTCATCACCTTCAAGTTCGCGGTCAAGACGATGGCGCTGATGCGCGGCCTGCACGCCTCGTTCATGGCAAAGCCGATCTACGGCATCAATGGGAGCGGGATGCACATCAACTGCTCGCTCGGAAAAGACGGGCAAAATGCGTTCTTTGACCCGGACGCACCCCTCCAGCTCTCGGAGACCTGCATGCACTTCATCGGCGGGCTGCTCCGCCACGCAAAGGCCATCACCCGGGTCGCAAACCCGACGATCAACTCCTACAAGCGGCTCGTCCCCGGTTACGAGGCCCCCTGCTACATCAGCTGGAGCGCGAGCAACCGGTCGGCCCTCGTCCGGGTCCCGGCGCCCCGGGGCAACAGCACCCGGGTCGAGTTCCGCAGCCCCGACCCGACCTGCAACCCCTACCTCGCCTTCACCGCGATGCTCGCCGCCGGGATGGAAGGCGTCCGGGAGAAGATCGAGCCTCCGGCAGGTGCCAACGGCAACATCTACCACATGACGGCCGCCGAACGTGACCACGACGGGATCGCGACCCTGCCCGCCGACCTTGCCGAGGCCCACCGGGCCCTGCTCGCCGACGACCTCATCTGCCGGGCGCTCGGTTCCCACGTCGTCGAGGCGCTCACGAGCGTCGCACAGGCCGAGTGGGACGCCTACCGGACGGCGGTCCACCCCTGGGAACTCGACCGCTACCTCACGGTGTACTAAACCTTTTTCCCGGGAGCCCGGGGAGATTCCCGCTCCCCTCTCGATAGAGAAAACCTGCCGCCGGCCGTCCCCCACAACGTTCTTAACACGGCAGCCCATAGATGCGTTGCATAGGCTAACCGGAGGAGGATGGTGACGCAGAGGAAGGATATCGAAACCATGCGGCGGAAGCGGGCGATCGACGGGCTGATAGAAGCGTTATCGGACCAGGAGGATATCGTGCGGCTGACGGCGGTCGAAGCCCTCGGCACCGTCGGCGACGAGCGGGCGCTCGAGCCGCTGGAGCGGCTGAAGTTCTCGGACCCGGATATGGGCGTCCGGCGGGCCGCATCCGTCGCTCACACCCAGGTTGTGGCGAGGATCGCGGACCGAAGAACGGCGGAGAGGCTCCCCCGCGAGACGTAGCCAGGGGACCGGGCGGCACCGCAACGATATGAGATCGGGTTAACTCCCGATCAGGAACCGGACAAGGAAGGGCTGTCCGCGCCAGGATGCTCTGACGTGCCGGAGGAGGTACGCAAGAAGGATCATGCCGGCAAAGAGAACCAGGAACGTCGCCATGTACGCCGGGAACGGCAACCGGCCCTGGAGAGGTTCGACCATTTTTACGATGATGGCATAGTGGACGAGATAGATGACCAGAGAGCACTCTCCGGCCGCCCGCAGGGGATCCATGAGCGTGAACTGTCCGTGGAGATGATCAAGAGTCGTCAATGCCAGGGGGATGAGACCGGCGGAGAGCATCAGGAGGCCGATGGTCGGGGGATAGAAGACCTCCACGGATATACTGCGCACCGAGGAAGAGTGCCCAGAGAGAGGCCCCGGCGAGCGCGGGCCAATAGCCGTAAAGTCCCTCCTCCCGGAACCGGAACTGCGGCAGAGTTCGGTTTCTCCAGCGATGCATCCCTATCTCGGTGCTGAAGAGGGCGACGGCAAGCCAGGGGAAGACCGGGAACCAGCCGTCCACAAGCCAGGCCCGGTATGAAGAGCGCGTCGAAGTCGTCGACCGAGACGTCGGCAGCGGCCGGGGTCGCCCGAGACGAAGAAGGGAACGAGCGAGACGCCGGGAGGATTGATAGCCTCCTCAGGATAGCCGAACCCGGGGTGGAGGAGAGGTATTATGCAGAGGATAGCGACGATGACGGCCCAGCGTTTCCGCTCCGGGAGGCCGAGGTAGAGAGGTAGGCGACGGGAGCGAAAGGCCGATAAGGTAGAGGACGTCCATGTCGAGGAACGGGACGCAGTCGAATACCAGCAGGTGAAGGAACGTCCCGACAAGGATCACGAGCCCGCCCCTCGTGGCGATATGCACGAGGGACCTCCCCTTGCCGGTTCGGGAGAGGGCAACCATCATTCCGGCAAGACCGATGAAGAGCGGGGCAGCAAGGGAGGAGAGGAAGCGGTACCAGCCCGGCGCTGGCGGCAGGAAGAGCGCCGGAGTGAGGTTTGCCATGATCATGAGCGTGATGACGAGGCCCCGGAGGATGTCGACGGGGATGTTGCAAAAAGAGCCGGTCTTTGCAACTGCTTTCGCTGGCGGGGGTTCTATACGACGCCTGAATGGTTTCGCTGGAAAAAGATTGCGGGTTTTACCCGGGCCGGCGAGACTCTGCGCCCCGGCCTGGAATCAATCCCCCGCAGAGATCCGCGATCCCCCGGCAAGGCATATATACCGCCGGGACGCCTACGGGAAGAGCGATCAGGAGGTTACCATGGCAACCATTGATGAGATCGACACTATGCGCGACAACCGGGACGTCGACGGGCTGATACGGGCCCTCCAGGATCCCGACGAGTTTGTCCGGGTCGAAGCGGCCCTCTCCCTCGGGACGATCGCCGACCCGAAGGCAAAGGAACCACTTCTACGGATGCGAAGCGAGGACCCGAGCGGCTCGGTCCGGGAGGCGGCCGCGACCGCGTATAAGTGGGTCGTCGGCCGGCTCCAGGAGGTCGAGGCGGCCCGCGGGAGCCTGGAGTCCAGGCTCCCGAAGACCTGGTGAGACCGGCTCACAGGACGACGAAGTTGAGCCAGAGGAAGGCGCTGCCGATCGCGACCGTGACCAGGAGGACGAGCATCCCGATCTTCAGGAACTCCACGAACGAGATGGTAATCTCGTTCCTTGCCGCTATCCCGAGCACGACGACGTTTGCCGACGCACCGATAACCGTGCCGTTCCCGCCGAGGCATGCACCGAGCGAGAGCGCCCACCAGAGCGGGTAGACATCCATCGACCCGCTCATACCCTGGATCAGGGGGATCAGGGTGGCGGTGAGGGGGATGTTGTCCACGATGGCTGAAGCAAACGCCGCGAACCAGGCGATGATCAGGATGGCCTCCCCCGTCGAGTGGACGTGCTCGACCACGAACCCGGCGACGCTCGCGATGACGCCGGTCTCGACGAGAGCGCCGACGACGACGAAGAGCCCGCCGAAGAAGAAGAGCGCCGGCCACTCGATCTTCTCAAAGATCTCCTCCGGGGACTGCCGGCTCCAGAAGAGGAGGATCGATGCGCCGATCAGGGCGACGAGAGCAGGTTCCAGGCCGAGCTGGTCGTGGACGAAGAACATCCCGATGACGAGGGCGATGACAATGACCGACTTCTTGAAGAGCGGCCAGTCGCGGATCGCCTCCCGCTCTTTTAACTCCGCAAACGTCCTCTCGATCCCCTCCCGTTCGTCGGGCGAGACGTAGAGGTCCTTTCTGTAGATGAGGGCGAGCATCCCCATGACGACGGCGAGGTTGATCGCCATCATCGGCGCCATGTTGACGAGGAACTCGTTGAACGTCAGGCCGGCGGCCGAACCGATCATGATGTTCGGCGGGTCACCGATGAGCGTCGCCGCACCGCCGATGTTCGAGGCGAAGATCTCCGCAATCAGGAAAGGCATGGGGCTGGTCTTCATGACGCTTGCGACGTAGAGGAGCATCGGGGTGATGAGGAGGACCGTCGTGACGTTGTCGAGGAACGCGCTCGTGAGGCCGGTCACGATCGAGAAGAGGAGCAGCACCCGCATCGGGCTCCCTTTTGCAAGCTTCGCCGTCTTGATGGCGATATACTCGAAGAGGCCGCTGCCGCGGGCGGTATTGACGATGATCATCATCCCGATCAGGAGGAAGATGGTCCCGAGGTCGATGTACTCCGGGATCATCTCCCAGGGGACGATGTGGAGGAAGACGACGATCGAGGCGCCGAGCATCGCCACCACCGCACGGTGGATCCGCTCGTCGATGATGAGCGCGTAGGTGAGGAGGAAGACCGCGACGGCGATCAACTCCGGGCTGACGATCATGCGCCGTCACCCCGGCGGTTGAGGCCCGGTGAGACAGGGCATGTCATGAGAGACAGAGATCCGAACATAGAACTCCCCGAAAAGGATGAACCGTAGAACTCAGGTATGCACGGTCCTCCCATAATCATGCCGGTCCATACCGCCGCCGGAAGGGTAGAACCCGGCGCCTCCGGCACACGATGCCTGCGGCGGGCAAAAGACGGGGGCCTCCGGTTCAACTCGCCGCGGGCGCCGCATTCCGAAGCCGGAGCAGGAGCATCTTGTAGGCTTCCCCCACGAGGAGCACCGGCAGGCCGAGCAGGGCGAGGAACCCCCAGTCGGCGAGGGCCAGCGGTGCGGTCCCGAGGAAGGCGTTGAAGACCGGGACGTAGACCACCACCGCCTGGAGAGCGAGGCTGCCGAGGATCGCGAGGATCAGGGTGGGGTTCGTGAAGACCCCGATCCGGTGGAGGGGGAACCGGAACGACCGGAAGTTCAGGACGTTGTAAAGCTCAAAGACGATAAGGCTGGTGAACGCCATCGTCCGCGCCCGGTCGATGTCGGCCTCGTAATAGCCCGAGAAGGCATAGATCGTCAGGAGGCCGAGCCAGACGCCGAGGATGAGGATGACGAGGTAGGCGTTCCGGGTGAGGATGGACTCGTCCGGGTCCCGCGGCCGCCGCTGCATGACGTCCCGCTCGGCGGGTTCGAGGCCGAGGGCGAGGGCGGTGAGGCCGTCGGTGACCAGGTTGATCCAGAGGATCTGGACGGGGATGAGGATCAGCGGCAGGCCGAGGAGGAGCCCGCCGACGATCGCGACGAGTTCCCCGACGTTCGAGGAGAGAAGGTAACGGGTGAACCGGGCAATGTTGTCGTACTCCCGCCTGCCCTCCTCGACGCCGGCGACGATGCTCGCGAAGTTGTCGTCGACGAGCACCATGTCGCTCGACTCTTTGGCCGCATCCGTCCCCTTGATCCCCATGGCGATCCCGATGCTCGCCTTCCTCAGCGCCGGGGCGTCGTTGACCCCGTCCCCGGTCATAGCGATGACCGCCCGCTCCCGCGAGAGGAGGTCGATCACCCGGAGTTTGTGCTCCGCCGTGACCCGGGAGAGCACCTTCGTCGTCCGGAGACGGGCTTCGAGTTCGTCGTCGGTCATCGCCTCAAGGTCGGCCCCGGTGAGCGCCCCCTCACTCGAGAGGCCGAGGTCGCGGGCGATGGTGTAGGCGGTCAGCGGGTTGTCCCCGGTGATCATGATGACGTCGATCCCGGCGCTCCGGCAGAGCCGGATCGCCTCCGCCGCCTCGGGCCGCGGGGGGTCGACGATCCCGGCAAAGCCGAGGAAGGTCAGGTCCTCCTCTACGGCATCGGCAGTCCACTCGATCCCGGCGGGAAGCGTGCGGCAGGCTGCGCCGAGCACCCGGAGCCCCTGCGACGCGTATCCCTCGAGCTCACCGAGGAGCGCGTCGCGGCGGTCCTGCGTGAGCGGCACGGCCGAACCCCCGACCATTAGCCGGGACGAGCGGGCGAGGAGGACCTCCGGGGCCCCCTTCACGTAGGCGACGTGCCCCCCCTCTCCGGGGTAGACGATCGTCATCCGCTTCCGGGTGGAGTTGAACGAGAACTCCGTTGCCGCCTCCGGAACGCCCTCGCGGGAGAGGCCGGCTTTCGCCGCCGCGACGACGAGCGCCCCCTCGGTCGGCGTGCCGAAGATCCGCCATCCCCCTTCCTCAAGAGCGAAGGAGGCATGGTTGCAGAGGAGGACGGTGCGCAGGAAGAGACGGAGCCCCCGGTCCGCGAGGGGGTCGACGGGTTTTTCTTCAACAAGGAACTCCCCCTCCGGGGCATACCCGGCTCCGGTGACCTCGAACTCCGCGTCCGGTGTCCTCACCCGGACGACCGTCATCTCGTTCCGGGTGAGGGTCCCGGTCTTGTCGGTGCAGATCACCGAGACCGCGCCGAGGGTCTCTGAGGCCGGGAGGTGGCGGATCAGGCAGTTCCGCCGCATCATGTTCTTGATGCCGATCGCAAGCGTCAGCGTCACGACCGCCGGGAGGCCTTCCGGAATGACCGCCACCGCGAGCGAGACGCCGACGAGGAACATCTCAAGAAGCCCCCGCTGCTGAAGGAGGCCGACCGCGACCGCGAGCACGGCGATCCCGACGGCAATCAGGCCGAGGTCGCGGCCGAGGCGGTCCATCTGCCGGGCGAGAGGCGTCGCCTCGTCCCCGACCCGCTGGGAGAGGCCGGCGATCTGTCCGAACTCCGTCTGCATCCCGGTGGCGACGACGATACCCCGCCCGTGCCCGTTGACCACGGTCGTCCCGGCAAAGGTCATGTTGCTCCGCTCGGCAAGGCAGGTCTCCGCCGGAAGCCGGCCCGGCGCCTTGTCGACAGGCGAGGACTCGCCGGTCAGCGGCGCCTCGTCGACCTCAAGCGACGTCCCCTCGACAATAACGAGGTCGGCGGGCACCCGTTCTCCCATCTCGAGCAGGACGAGGTCCCCCGGCACGACTCCCGCCGCATCGATCTCCTGGCGCTCCCCGTCGCGGACAACCACGGCGTGCTGGACGAGCAGTTTCTTCAGGGCCTCGATGGCCTCTCCGGCCTGCCATTCCTGGGAGAAGCCGAGGAGGGCGTTTAAGACGACGATGGTGAGAATGGCCGCGGCGTCCAGAGCCTCACCAACGAGGAACGAGATCGCGGCGGCGACGATCAGGATGATGATGAGGACGCTCTTGAACTGGCGGAGAAATACCTGGAGACGGGTCTCTCTCGCCTCCTCCCGGAGGACGTTTGCCCCGTAGCGCTGCAGTCGCGCCTCCGCCTCCTGTGCGGTGAGACCGGTCGGACCGGCATCGAGCTCCCGCCGAACCTCGTCGGGAGCGAGGCTGCACCAGTCAGGCAGAGGCTCCCCTCCCGGCAATGCGTCCCGGCAGTGCAGGAGGCGACACGTGCATATCCCCGGTTCTGACGCAGTAATATATAAACATAGAGAGATCGCCCGGAAGCCGGCGGGAACGGAGCGCGAAGCACTCGAGGCCGGCCGCCCCCCGACCCGGTAACATTATATTCCCGACCATCCTGGGGGAAGCCGGGCCGGTCACCCGGCCCGGGAGAGGAATGGCAATGAGCAGAATAGCAGTCCTGATCACGGATATGTTTGAGGATGTCGAGTATACGCGGCCCGCGGAGGCGTTCCGGGGTGCCGGCCACGACCTCGTCCACGTCGGCCTCTCCGCGGGAGAGACGGTGCACGGGAAGGCGGACCGGACGCCTGTTGCGATCGACCGGGCCGCCTCCGACGTCTCGGTCGACGACTTCGACGCGCTCTTCATACCGGGCGGCTACTCGCCCGACAAGCTCCGGGCCCACGATGCGCCCGTGGAGTTCGTGCGTGCCTTCGTCGAGAGCGGCAAACCCGTCCTCGCCATCTGCCACGCGCCCCAGCTCCTGATCAACGCGCAGGTGCTCCGGGGCCGCAAGATCACCGGCTGGAAGTCCGTCGCCCAGGATATCAGGAATGCCGGTGCGGAGTATATCGACCGGGAGGTGGTGGTCGACGGCAACCTGGTCTCGAGCAGGAAGCCAGACGACATCCCCGCGTTCATCGAGGCGTCGCTTGCAAAACTCGAGGAGAGCAGCGGCGGGAAAGCGATGAGGGCGGCCGCAGAGCAGCGGTGAGGGGAGAGGCCCCGCCGCATAAACTCTTTATGGGTGCGGGCCGCACCCAATCTCTGGGATGAGAGGTCTGTCGGAAGACGCACGGGCATGGAGCAGGCCCGCAGTTATCGGCCTCGCCACGGCGCTCATTCTTCTCCTCGACCTCGTTTTCGGTGCCGGCGCCGTCTACCCGCACCTGTTCTACCCGGTCATAGTCATTTCCGCGTTCTGGTATGGACGCCAAGCGATCGTCTTCGGATTTCTCCTCGCGGCGGTCCATATCGTCGTCGAGACACTTCTCCATGGGTCTCCGGACGCGGTAGTCCTCGTCCGTGCAGCAACCTTCATCGCCGCCGCATACCTGCTCGGCTACCTCTTCGAGCTCGCCGCCAGGGGGCGCGACCGCCTGCACTTCCGTACCGGGGAGCCCGGTCGCGGTGCGCCCGCGTGCGATCGGAACATACGACGGCTCATCTCCCGGCTTTCGAGCCGGGACCCGGAGACCCGCTACCAGGCGGCCGGATGCCTGGGCGACGCCGGCGATCCTGCAGCCGTCGGGCCGCTCGCCGCCCTCCTCTCCGATCCGGAGAGCGGCGTCCGCTGGAAGGCGACGGAGGCGCTCGGCAAACTGGGATCTCCTGCCGTCGGGCCGCTTATTGAGAGTCTCGAGAGCGAGAACGTCGACGTCCGGTGGATGGCTGCGGTCGCTCTCGGCGATATCGCCGACCCGGAGGCTATCCCGGCGCTGATGGCAGCGCTCGACGATGAGGATACCTACATCCGGAGCAGGGCGGCCCTCGCGCTCGGGGCCATCGGTGAGCCGGCGCGAGAGGGGCTCATCGCCGGTCTCCGCGACGGGAACGAGCGCCTCCGCTGGGGTGCGGCCCTCGCCCTCGGCAGCATCGGGGGAGAAAGCACGGTTACGGCTCTCGTCGGCGCCCTCCTCGACCCTGATGAGAGGGTGCGACAGCGGGCCGCGAGGGCGCTCGGAGACATCGGCGAACCTGCCGTCCCCTCCCTTCTTGCGGCGCTCCGCACGGGCGACGAGGAATTCCGGCCGGAAGTGATCGCCGCCCTCGACCGGATCGGACGACCTGCCGTCGACCCACTCGTTGCGGCGCTCGGTGACGCCGACTGGCGTGTTCGTGCAGGAGCGGTAGCAGCCCTTGGGGAGATCAACGATCCCCATTCGGTCGATGCCCTGATCGCGGCGCTTGACGATGGGCAGGAAGAGGTGCGCGAGGCTGCCCGGGCGGCGCTCGGCAGCATCAGGAAGGCATAACATCAGCGAAGGTTAACCTGAAGTCCATGACTGACGAGACCCGGATCGATGACCTGATCGCCGACCTCCGGCGGGGCCCTCTCGAAGTGCGCCGCGCGGCAGCCGCCGAACTTGGGACGCAAGGGGAGGCAGCGATCGAGCCGTTGATCGCCGCAATGCTCACCGGCGACAACGACCTCCGGTGGTATGCCGCTCGCGCGCTGGTGCAGATCGGCGAAGGAACAGTCGGTCCCCTCCTCGCAGCGATGCGTACCGAAGAGGACCGGGACTTCCGGCGATACGCCGCGGCAGCCCTGACCGGGATCGGGGATGCAGCTGTTGAACCCCTCATCGGTGTCATCGAGAGCGCCGACCCGGACATCCAGCCGTTCGCCGCAATGGCTCTCTGTGGGATCGGGGAGGCGGCGGTCGGACCGCTCCTCCGCCTGATGAAGAGCCCGGACCCAAAGACGCAGGAACGTGCGGCGCTCCTCCTCTGGAAGATGGGGGAGGTGGGTGCCGGGCCGCTCACCGAGGCGCTTGAGACCGGCAAGCGCGCCGAACGATCCACGAACAATAAATGATCCCGCAGCCATCTGATCACTAAGGTCGGATGGCACACTACATGGCAAAGACCCTCGCCCGGCTCCTGCGGGAAGGGGGTTTCGGGGAACCCGGGGCGGCTCTGATCGCCGGAACCTCGCTTACTGCGGTCCTTGCCGCCCTCCTCGTGGAGTCTCCCGGCACCAATCTCATCCTCTGGTCCCTCGTCTTCATCTCCGCCGGATTTGCCGGCTACCACTACCGCGAAAGGGGGATCACCGCCGCCACCGTGCTTGGGCTTGCCACACTCGGCATTGCGTCACTCCGCGCATACCCCGGCCCGGCCGAGCCCCTCCTTGCGGCGCTCCCTCCCTTCGTTGCCATGATCGCTCTCGCGGCGCTCGCCTCAACGATCAGTTATTCGACCCGGGAACGGGCCCACCGCCTGGAGAGCATGGAAGGGACACCCGGCGGCGCGTTTCTCCTCAGGCGCGAGGACGGGGCGGTGACGGACGCAAACCGGGCCTTCGCCGAGATCCTGGGCTACGCGAAGGAAGATCTGCAAGGCCTGCCGGTATCAGAGATCTGGCCTTACGCCAACGACCGCGAAGAGTTCTTTGCGGCGGCAATACAGGGAGGACGGGCTTTTGTCGTCGAGACGCGTTTCGTCGGCCGGGACGGCGCCGCCCGCTGGTTCACCCTCTCGGGGCTCTGCCTCGACGGCGGCACCATATCCTGCCGGGTCTCGGAGGTCACCCGCTACAAAGAGGCGGCAGAGACCCTGAGCGCCGAACGCCGCCGCCTCTTCTCGGTCCTGGACACCCTCCCCGCCTACGTCACCCTGCAGGAAGAGGACCACACCTTCCGGTTCGCCAACAGGGCCTTCCGCGAGACCTTCGGCAACCCGGAGGGCCGGACCTGCTACGAGGTCCAGCGCGGCTCACGGAGACCCTGCAACCCCTGCCGGGGGACGCGGGTCTTCACCCTCAAGAGCCCCGAGCGGTGGGAGTGGGACCACACGAACGGCGAGACCTACGAGGTCCACGCCTATCCGTTCACCGATACGGACGGGTCGTGCCTGATGCTGCAGCTCGGGTTTGCGATCACCCAGCGGGTGCAGGCGGAGGAGGCGCTCAAGGGGTTCGCCGGAAACCTCCAGGCGAAGAACCGGGAACTGGAGGTGCTCCGGAGCCAGCTCTATGTCGTCAACAAGGATCTCGATGCGATGGTCAGGGAGCGGACCGCCGACGTGGAGAAACTCCTCGCCCAGAAGGACGAGTTCATATCGCAGCTCGGGCACGACCTCAAGACCCCCTTAACCCCACTGGTCGCGCTCATGCCCCGGATCCTGCAACGGGAGCAGGATCCGGGTCTCCGGCGCCTCCTCGAGATCACCGCCCACAACATCACCTACATGAAGGATCTGGTCGATAAGACCCTGAAACTGGCTCGTATGAACTCCCTGTATATCGAACTCGACCTCGAGCCGCTGAACCTGCGCACCGAGTTGAAGAACGTCCTGAGGAACTACGAGATCCCGTTCAGGGCGAGAGCCATAATCCTCGAGAATAACGTCCCGGCGGAGATCGTCGTCAGGGCTGACAGGGTTCTCCTTGGCGAGATCTTCGACAACCTGATCGCCAACGCCGTCAAATACATGCAGAACGGGACCGGGACCATCAGCATCGGCGCCGCACGAACGGAGGGGGTCGTGATCGTCGCGGTCAGGGATACCGGGATCGGCATGACCCGCGAGCAGATCGAGCGCGCGTTTGTCGAGTTCTACAAGGCTGATCCCTCTCGACACGATCTCGAATCCCCGGGCCTGGGCCTTGCCATCTGCAGGCGGATTATCGAGCGGCATAAAGGCCGCATATGGGCCGAGAGTGCCGGAGAAGGGATGGGGTCGACCATCCTATTCACCCTCGACGCAGTTGACGTCCCTCGAGCATGATCGATAAAGGTATATACTGGTTCAGGTGAGAAAGAACTACCAGAGGCCCGTATGTGCCAGCAGGTGTCGGAAGTGTCGTGCCGGCAGGTTATGGTCGTCGATGACGATCGATTCATCCTCGAGGTGATGGAGGAGCTCTTCAGACCGGAGGGGATCGACGTCGTCACCGCGGAGAGCGGGGACGCATGCATCGCAGAGCTGGAGAAGGGGTTCCGGGGCGTCGTCCTGATGGACGTCATGATGCCCGGAAAGGACGGATGGGAGACGATCGAGGAGATGATCGCCCGGGACCTGATCGCCGGGAACGTCGTCGCGATGCTCACTGCAAAGGATATCCCCGACGGGGAACTGGAGCCGCTCACGGAGCACATCATCGACTACATCACAAAACCCTTCGAAGCGGACGAGATCGTGGCCATTGTGAAAGGGTACCTCGACTACCTCGCTTGATAGGTGGGGAGCGCATGGAGAATCCCGAACCTGACGGCCCGGACAGGCGGACGATCGTGGTCATAGGCTCGTCGACCGGGGGTCCGCGAACGCTGGAAGCGGTCTTCTCACGGTTTCCACTCGTCAATGTCGCCATCATCGTCGTCCAGCATATGCCGCAGCACATTAACAGCGCGCTCTGCAGGCATATCGAAGAGATCTCCCGAATGAACGTCAAAGTCGGCGAGGACGGCGAGACGGTGGAGCACGGCACGATCTACGTGGCCCCAAGCGAGATCCACCTGGAACTCCTGGAGAACCGGACCATTCACCTCTTCGATGACGAGAAGGTCCGCTTCGCCAGGCCCTCGATTGACGTCGCCATGCGATCGCTTGAGCGGAACGGCGACGACCGGATCGTCGGGGTGATCCTCTCGGGGATGGGGAGCGACGGTGCCGAGGGGATCCGCCACATCAAGGCTATCGGAGGTATCACCCTCGCGCAGACCCTCCGGACCTGCGCCATCCACGCCATGCCCCGCGCCGCATTCGAGACCGGGAAGGTGGACCTGATGCTCCCGCCGGAAGGGATCCGGGAGCAGATTATCAGGATCGCAAGAATTCTCTGACGATTTGGCCTTTAAAGGATCCGCCGGGATGGGGGCTTCCCACCCGGGAGCGAGCCCTCTAAATGCGTGAAAGGTCCATACATCATACATGGAGGTCTCACCTGCTACCGCCGGGTACTTCGACGAACTGATAGCCGGGCTTGAGTCCGCGATGCGGATTGCCGTCGCCGCACGGACCCGCGGACTCGATCCGAGGACGGAGACGGAGATCCCGATAGCAAGCGACCTCGCCGACCGGGTGGAAGCACTTCTCGGCTACAAAGGGATAGCGGCCCGGATCCGGGAACTCGAGCAGGAGATGTCCCGAGAAGAGGCGGCGCTTCGCATCGGCGACGATTTTGTGGCCCGGAAGTTCGGGGAGACGACGCCGGAGGAGATCCTCGACCACGCCATCCGGGGAGCGATGGCGCTCCTGACCGAAGGAGTGGTGGCCGCCCCGACGGAGGGGATTGGCAAGGTCAGCCTCGGCAAGAACGACGACGGGACCGAGTACTTAAAGATCTACTACGCGGGCCCCATCCGGAGCGCCGGCGGGACGGCACAGGCGCTCTCGGTGCTGGTGGGCGACTACGTCCGGCAGGCGCTCGGGATCAACCGCTACATCCCCCGCCCCGAGGAAGTGGAGCGCTACATCGAGGAGATCCGGCAGTACAACAACATCATGAGCCTGCAGTACCTCCCGAGCGAGAAGGAACTCCGGATGATCATCGAGAACTGCCCGGTCTGCATCGACGGCGAGCCGACGGAGCAGCAGGAGGTGAGCGGCTACCGGAACCTGGAGCGGGTGGAGACGAACACCGTCCGGGGCGGTATGGCGCTCGTCGTCGCCGAAGGACTGGCACTGAAAGCCCCGAAGGTCCTCAAAAACGTTCGCAAGATGAAGATGCAGGGCTGGGACTGGCTCGAGGTGATGATCGGCGGCGGCCCGAAGAGCGACGACGATGCGGGCGCCGCGATCAAGCCCAAAGACAAGTACATCCGCGACCTGATCGGCGGGCGACCGGTCTTTTCATACCCGATGCGGAAGGGCGGGTTCCGGCTGCGCCTCGGCCGGGCGCGGAACACCGGGTTCGCGGCCGCGGGCTTGAATCCCGCGACGATGCACATCCTCGGGGACTTTCTCGCGGTCGGGACCCAGATGAAGGTCGAACGTCCGGGGAAGGCGGCGGGGATCGTGCCGGTGGACTCGATCCAGGGGCCGACGGTCAAACTCCGGAGCGGGGAGGTGCTGAGGGTCGACGACGCGGCGGAGGCCCGGCGGATCGCCGGCCAGGTCGATGAGATCCTGGACGTCGGCGAGATCCTGATCAGTTTCGGGGAGTTCATGGAGAACAACCACCCGCTGATGCCGCCGAGTTACTGCGAGGAGTGGTGGCGGCTCGAGGGCGGCCCGCGCCACCCGGAGAACGAACTCGAGGCGATCGAGTTCGCCCTCGACGGAGCGCCCCTCCATCCCGATTACACCTACATGTGGGACGACATCGCCCCGGCCGAGATCGCCCTCCTCGCGGACCGCGTCAGCGCCGGGGGCAGGGTCGAGGCCGGGGTGCTGACGCTGCCAAACACCCCGGAGACAAAGGCGATTCTCGAGGAACTCCTGGTGCCCCACCGTCTTGCCGGCGAGCGGATCGCGATCCCCGAACATCTGGTCTTCCTTGCCTGCCTCGGCCTGACGCTGCACCTGGAGAAGCGGCCGGCGTGGCAGGATGCCCCGATGGAGAACTCGCTCGACCTCGTGATGCACCTCTCGGGTTTTCGGGTCCAATCACGGGCGGGCACCCGGGTCGGCGGGCGGATGGGTCGGCCGGGGAAGTCCAAGCCGCGGGAGATGAAGCCGCCGCCCCACTCGCTCTTTCCCATCGGGGACGACGGAGGTTCGCGCCGGTCGTTCCAGGCGGCCTGCTCCTCGAAGCCCCGGTCCAACACGGACGGCGGTGTGGTCGAGGTGGAGGTCGGCGAGCGACGCTGTCCCGCCTGCGGCACCTTCACCTACAAGAACCTCTGCGAGTGCGGTGCCCATACGGTCCCGGTCCTCCGGTGCCCCAAGTGCGGCAAGGACGTCGCGCAGGACCTCTGCCCCCGGTGCAACGTGCCGACGGTCTGCCTCCAGAAGGTCTCGATCAATCTCAAGACCGAGTATGCGGCGGCTCTCGAGCACCTCGGGGTCCGGGACTCGGCGATCCCGCTCTTGAAGGGCGTGAAAGGGCTGATATCCCGGGAACGGCCGGTGGAGCCGATCGAGAAGGGAATCCTCCGGGCGCTGCAGAACCTTTATGTCTTCAAGGACGGGACTGTCCGCTACGATATGATCGACCTTCCCCTGACCCATTTCCGGCCGGACGAAGTCGGCGTCCCCATCGAGCGGCTCCGGGAACTCGGCTACGCCCACGACACCTACGGTCAAGAACTCGTCAGCGCCGACCAGGTGGTGGAGCTCCGCCACCAGGACATTCTGGTCTCAGAGGACTGCGGCGAGTGGCTGGTCCGGGTGGCGAAGTTCGTCGACGACCTCCTGGTGCGGTTCTACGGGCTCGAACCCTTCTACAGGGCAGAAAAGCCCCTCGACCTGGTGGGCCAACTCCTGATGGGGCTTGCGCCGCACACCAGCGCCGGGGTCCTCGTTCGGCTGATCGGGTTCTCGAAGGCCCCGGTCGGCTACGGCCACCCGTTCTTCCACGCGGCAAAACGGCGGAACTGTTTTGCGGGCGAGACTGAGATCTCCGTCTTTGACGGCCGGCAGTGGGCGACGATCTCGATCCGGCAGTTTGTGGTGGAGAGTTTCGATCTCTCGAAACCAGGGTTAGACCACGTGGGGACGTTCTACTCCGACCCCCGGCAGCCGTATTTCGTTAAAAGCATCGACCCGCGGGGGTTGGTCAGCATCAAAAAGGTCACCTCCGTCTCGGTCCACCGGGCCCCGGCGCACCTGATCCGGTTTATAACGCAGCGGGGGAAGGTTCTTACGGTCACCCCCGACCACGCGATGCTGGTCTGGGACACCGATTACCTGCGCAAACTCCGGGCGCTCGAAGTGAAGATCGGTGATAAGGTCCCGACGGAGGAAGGGGGGCTCGTCGTGGCGGACGAGGTCGTGACTCGCGAGACCGTCCAGGCGCTCGACGACCGGGTCTACTGCCTGACGGTTGCGGAGAACCACACCCTCGTCGCAAACGGCATCTTCTGCGGCCAGTGTGACGGCGACGAGGACTGCGTGATGCTCCTCCTCGACGGGCTGATCAACTTCTCCCGCTCCTACCTGCCGGAGACCCGGGGCGGGACGATGGACGCGCCGCTCGTCCTGACGACGCGGATCGACCCTGCGGAGGTCGACAAGGAGAGCCTGAACGTCGATGTCTGCGACCACTACCCGTTAGAAGTCTACAACGGCTGCCTCACCTACACCCACCCCAAAGATCTCGACAAGTTCGTCGACCGGGTGGAGCGGCGGCTCGGCACCCCGGCCCAGGTCGAGGGGTTCCTCTACACCCACCCGACCTCGAACATCTCGGCGGGGCCGCTCGAGTCCACCTACACGAAGCTCGGGTCGATGCTCGACAAACTCGAGGCGGAGCTCGACCTCGCGGAGAGGATACGAGCGGTGGATGCCGACGACGTCGCGGAACGGGTCTTAAACACCCACTTCATCCGGGACCTCCAGGGCAACCTGAACGCCTTCTCGAAGCAGAAGGTGCGGTGCATGAAATGCAACGCAAAATACCGGCGGATGCCTCTCGCCGGGAAATGCACCCGCTGTGGGGGGAACGTCATCCCGACGGTCCACGAGGGGTCGGTGAAGAAGTATCTGGAGATGTCGCGCAACATCTGCGCGACCTACGCGGTCTCTGAGTACACGAAGCAACGGGTGGAGGTGCTCTTCATGCAGATCGAGTCGACCTTCGGCCAGCCCCCGGAGAAGCAACTGGGGCTCGCAGACTTCATGTGAGCCACGATGAAGGCCACGGAGGTTCTTGCCGCCCTGAAAGCGGGGAGATCCGTCGCGGGTGACTGCCGGCGGCCTGACGTCGAACCGCTGCCCGGAATCCCGGCGTACCGGGTGACGACGGCTGCGTCGCAGACCGACCGGACCGTCCTCTTCTTCCACGGCGGGGGGTTCACCTCAGGTTCGACGGCCGACTCCCTCGACCTCTGCGCCCGGATTGCGGATGCTGCTTCTGCGGAGGTCGTCTCGGTCGACTACCGGCTCGCCCCGGAGCACCCCTTCCCGGCGGCGGTGGAGGACTGCGTCGCCGCCTACCGGCACCTGCTCCGCGAGGGGTATCCACCGGAGCGGGTGGTGCCGGCCGGGATATCGGCCGGGGGGACGCTCGTCCTCTCGGCGCTCCTTGCGGGAGAGAGCCTCGGCCTCCCGGTGCCGGCGGCGGCAATCTGCCTCTCCCCGGTCGTCGAGATGCTCTTCCTCGGCGACTCGATCGCCCTGAACCGGCGGACGGACTGGCTGGCGCCGGACGACCTCGCGGAGATGCGGGAGGACTACCTTCCCGGCGGTGATCCGGCGGACCCGCTGGCCTCGCCGCTCTACGCGGACCTCGGCGGGCTGCCGTCGCTCATGGTCCAGGCCGGGACGGGAGAGGTGCTGATCGACGGGATCTGTGCGTTCGTCAGCACCGCCCGGCTCCAGGGGGTGCCGGTCGCCTTCGACTGCGTGGAGGGGATGTTCCACTGCTGGCAGGCGTTCGCCGCGGTCCTGCCCGAGGGTGCGGCGGCGATCGAGCGGGTCGGGGCGTTCGTCCGGCGGCACGTGCCGGACGAGGGGTGAGGGGGCTGCCCGGGCATCAAGCTCATTAGGCCGGAGGTTCTATAAGTACAGGCGCGAGTGTTACCGAGCGGCCAAAGGTGATCGACTCAAGATCGATTCTCGAAGGAGTTCGCAGGTTCGAATCCTGCCACTCGCATTCAGGTGTGTCAAAACCTCTCGCAGGGCCGGGTTTTGTCGCCACATAGCCCATCTCACTCCGTTTCGTACCCATTCGTTTTGCAGCGTCACCATCACCTCATCCAGGTTGCCCGCCTGTCGGGGAGAGAGTATTGCGCTGAACATCCGGAGGACTGCCGCAATTGGGAACTACCCGTCCTCGGTCTGCAGGGCAGGGCAGAAGTTGCAGATCGAGAACGGGACCTCCTTTTCGCGGTCGCGGATGAGACAATAGAATGACCCGTTGCGCTCTTCGACCCGGAATCCTCCCGGGAACGGCGTCCCCACCGGGTGGCCCGGGCGGTCGAGGACGAAGATCGTGAAGGCCGATATAAGGTAGTAAAAGACCCGATGTCGGGGTGTATAACGAAACGGAATCCGTTCTGTGGATTCACCCCACCGGAAGCATCCATCGGGGATCATATTGCAGAACTCAACGAACGTTGCACGATCGGTGATCGGTTCGGTCATGGATAGGAACTGGTTCGACCGGTGCATGGCGAGAAGCTGATGGTGGGCGCCGAATAACTGCTCGGTGATGTAGGGGTGGACCTGTTTCCGGTAGGGATCGGGCAGCCGGATCATCTCCGCGTGCAGCCGTCCTCCGAGGATCTGGAGATCCCTGAGCGAGTAACAACCGACTTCTTCAGCGAGGAGCAATCCGAGATCCCCTTTTGTCACTGAGGCCGCCATTCGTCGGGCCACATGATGGATTGCATCTGCCTCTTCCTCTGCCGTGATTGGATCGAACTCCTTCCAGTATGGATATACCGATGATCTTCCATTAATCTGGCGGGGGTTGACCTTCCACCTGCAATCACCGGGGCCTTTGAGGTCACCTCGACGATGTACGAAGACGCATCCCGGATCTTCACCTCGCCGGCGAATCTCGGCGATGAAGTCTTCCCGCTCCGGATCAACCTCAAGCCCATCAGGGTCTTCGAGCCCCCGGTGGCGTTCAAACCGCTTATCCCGGAGTTGAAGTTCATCACGAACAAGAAGATGTAGTCTAGGCATATCAGGGGACAGGCGATGCGGGAGATCCCGGAGGAAGACTACCTGTTGATCATGAACCAGGGGGATTGAAGCGTTGCATGACCGGGGGCCGCCGGGAGGACTATGCAATCGCCGGGGTTGACCATGCGTGGAGAATGACAGCAGCACGGAAAACACAGGCACCCCGGCCGTCACCGGCATGCCCATCGCCCATGCTCTCCGTACTCTCATTCTGCTGTACATATATGTACCTGTACAGGTACATCCTGAGTTCCCGAGCGTTAGGCGCATATCTATCTAAAACGCGGCTAAATTCCAATATTATCGGATATTTGACGATATATGAGTTGGTTGATGTGCTTAATAATTAAGCGAATCGGCCCCCTGTTTAGATTGTTAGAATATGGCCATTTTGTTGATATTTTGGATAAATTTGACCAAATTGGAGGGTAGTGCTCAGGGTAAAATAGCGCATGTGCTTAACTCACCGGGAACTCAGGGTACATACCTCATATAGAGCAGCACTTTCAGAACCCTCACCGCTCCTGGCACCGTCTCATTGACAGCAGTTGCTGTCATTCTGCTGAAAACTGCTGTCATTGCTGTCATCGTTGGGATTGATATCCGGCCAGATGGCGGCATCACTGTTCCAGACCCGATAGATCTATCATAGTATCTATCAATTTGATACATTCTGATAGATACTGTAAACGAGGTCGTCACATCTCCTTACTATTGGGCGACCGATGGCAGCAGTGCTGCAATCTGCTGCCACTGCTGCCAACGTCAGGATCGCCAGCCGGCCGGGCCCGTGACCTCACATCCGCCGACCCCATCCGCAGTGGTCTCGTAGAGGCCGACCGCGAGGCATTCTCCTCGCGTCCAGGGCCTGCCTTCCCGGAGTCTGCCCAGGGACCAGATCCCTCAACTACTCATTTAGTAGATATTAGTAGTTCATTAGTAGTTCACGGCAACGATGCCCGGGAACGACACAGCGGGGTTCCCGGCCACCTGGCATACCGGGGAAATGGACTCCCAATTGTCTCCGGTTATCTTGTTCTATTCGACCAGACCCGATTTTTAGCAAGACCTGAAAATACAGAACCCCGCAAAAAAGGATTTCACTCCGCCCCGGGCCTCACGTCAACGGCAACCTCCGGCGGGGCAAACTGCCTTTTCACCATCGCAAGAGCATACGGCAGGGCAAGCGCAAACGCCGCACACCCGAACGCCAGGAAGAGGTTGCCGTAGGTCGCGACAACGGCGATGACCGGCACGATGGCAAGCGTGGAGACGAACAGGCCGAGGTTCATGGCCACCGAGAATCCGCCGCTTGCCCTGCCGAGGAACTGTTTCGGCGTGATCGCGGCGATCCAGCTCAGGATTGTCGGCATCAGGATGCCCTGGGCCAGACCGACGAGGACCACCGAGACCCCGACGGTGAGAAGCGACGTGGCAAACCCAAGGCCGCACAGACCGGTCCCGAAGAAGACAAATGTAAGGGTGAGCAGGGTATACCGGTGGAGCCTCCAGGCGACTCTCCCGTAAACGAGTCCCACAAGCGAAGAGGCGCAACCCATGGCTCCCAGGAATATCCCGGCGGTAAGCGCGAAGTTTTCGCCCAGGATCCGTGCTGCATCCAGATTCGCAATCAGGTAAGGGAACTTCGTGGGCACCAGGAAGAACAGCATGTTCCCGAGGAACACGGTTGCATATCCCGGGAGGAGGAGGGAGGCCGGGAAGGTCTCTTCGGGTGCTCCCGACGTCTTCTCGACGTTCACGCGAGCGGGTTCCCTCATCGTCAGGAGAACACCCGCGAGAATGACGACGCCGATCAGGTAGATAAGGAACGCCGCACGCCAGGAGACCCCTCCGAGATACCCGCCGCTGGTCTCGAGGACCAGTACTCCCATGCCCATTGCGGCCGCCTGGTACCCGAGCACCCTGACGCGGGAAATTCCATCGTAATAGCAGACGATCAGGGCGGACGTCGTGCAGATGATCCCGGCAATGCCGATCCCGAGAATGAATCTCCCGACCAGTATTGCGGATAAGGAGGTGAGGAAATATCCGGAACACCCCGCGATGGAGAAGATAGCAACGGAGACGGCAAGTACCGGTATTTTGCCAATCCTGTCCGAGAGTTCTCCGACGAAAAAGCCGGTGAGGGCTATCGCAAGCGCGGGAAGCGTAATGATCAGGGAGATCGTGGCTTCTGATGCATCGGGAAATGCTTCGCTGATGAGTGGGAGAGCCGGCGCGACTGCAGCTCCTCCCATGAGAACCATCATGGCCGCAAGCAGGAGGAAAAGTAGCGTTCATCTCGTTGGTTTGAACGGTGTAACCATGCCTTATTCTGTTGCCCGTAATGCGACATGAAGCAAGTGCTCCTGAATACAGTAGCAGATTGTTGTGATCGATGATTCGTCGTTGTTACACTCGAAGACGGGTGAGCAAGTATGCGAACTGATCGTCTGTGGCGGCTGCGACAGGATCGTGACCCTTCGAGACGCCGACGGATCGGTTGAAGGCCGCTTAAATGAGTTCAGGGCGGCGGTCGAAAAAGAAAATGAAAACAGCCGGAGGTCTCGGGCGGCTCACTTGATCTTCTTCTCGAGTTTCTTGAGTTTCTTCTTGGCGGCCTCGCTGCCCGCAGCCGCCTGTTGCGCAAGTTCTTCTGCCTTGGCCTTCTTTGCCCTGTTCAGTTTTTCCATTTGTTTCTTGCTTGTTGGCATACAGATACCCTGCTACGTCTTTGAATGGTTCTATTCATCGTTTTCCCACATATAAATATCCCTGAACGGGCTGCATTTCGAAAATACCCTGACGCCTTCTCACCGGCAGCAACCGCTGCCATGCTGCTGTCAACACGCTCCCGCTGCTGCCGGCGCCGGGGCTGGATCCGGGACATCCCCCCTCTCCGGGGAGCAACCGCCACCTGCGTTGAGGGCCGTGCCCCCCTTGCGGGCTATCACGGCCCCCTGCGCCATGGCCGGAACCCGCCGGCCTGCCGGCGCCCGGGCGGCTCCGGCAGGTATTATACCCTTGCAGTGAAGACTACCGGATGATGAGCACACCAGTGTGCCGACCGCCCGGCGCTCGAGGAGGCAGGCACCATCGCCGGTAAGTGCTGCCAGTGCGGCAGGTGCTGCACCCACATGCGGGACGTCCACAGGGTTATCGAAGAGCGCGGCGACTACATGTTTGTCGTGCACAACCACTATACCGGGGATGCGGAGGAGGTGCGGGTCGATCCGGACAAGATAGCCCTCTTCGAGGACAGGAGCAGCAGCGAGGAACTGCCGAACGCATGCCCCTTCCTGAGATTTGATGGGGAGACGGGAAAGGCGTGGTGCACGGTCCACCTGACACGCCCCGGCCTCTGCCGCGAGTACTGCTGCCGCCTGCTTGTCCTTGATGCGCAGGGGAAGCTGGCGGGACGGGTGACGTATCAGACAGCGCTCATCCCGGAGACCGACGAACTCGGCCGGCTCTGGGAGCGGGTGCAACCGGCGCTGGATAGGCTCCGCGGCCCGGAATGGGACGACGCCTTCACCCATACGCTCACGGTAGCCGGATACCATGTTCGCCGGTAGTTGCCTGGAGAATCCGAAAAAGAGGGACGATAGCCCCATTCTTCCCCGGAACGGGAGCCCGTTATCCGCTCATTCCCATCTTATCGTCGAGCCAGTCGAACTTGGCGGCAAACGACTGCGCGAACGCCCCGAACTGGCAGTGCGACCCGGCACCGTAATCGTCGGAGAATACCAGAAGTTCCCGCTCGCAGGTGAGGTGATCGTAGAGCGCCTTCGCCTGCGCCCCGTCCGGGTCGAGGTGATCGGTCGCGCCGGCACAGACCAGCGTGGGGCACCGTATCTCTTCGGCAATGCCGACGAGTGAAAACTCCATCCATTTCGCCCAGAACTGTGCCGGCGAGCCGGCATCGAAGACAAACATCCCGTTCTCGTTCAGCCAGCGGATGCCGGTATCGTGTGCCATGGCGGTGCGCATGGCAGAGTTGAACTCAACCGGATCCACCTGCAGCCACTCCTGCAGTTCAACTTCTGTCAGGTTCGCTTCCCCGCTGTTCTGCAGGTTCGCGAGGAGAGTCTGTCCGACATCGTAGGTACCTCCGTCCGCGACCAGCGCCGCGATCCGGGGCTCGAATGCGGCACCGCGGGGAGCGAGGTAGCCTCCGAGCGAGACCCCCCAGAGAGCAATCCGGTCTTCATCGACGTCGGGCCGGCTTACCGCATAGTCCACGACAGGCCTGATCACGTTCTCCCAATCGTGACGGAACGGGATGTGCTGGACCCGTATCACCTCGCCCTGGCCCGGCCCCTCGAATGTCAGGACGTTGTATCCGCGTCTGACCCCCTCCTTCGCATAGGGATGGAGCTCCTCCTGGCAGCCGTCAAAACCGGTCTGGACGATAAGCAGCGGCCGGGGACTGCCGGAACTGTCGACCTTGTAGAAGTAGCCCGGCAGCGTGGTGTTCTCATACGGGATGGCGACGATCTCGTAAGGAACGATATCGAGCGCAAGTGCATCGCGAAACGTTTCCCGGCTCTTTTCCCAGGTCTCCACGATCCGGGGATCGGCGGGATTGCCATGCAGGAAGAACTCGGCCGTGCGGTAATACGTTGCGGCCCGGTAGTAGGCTTCCATTGCGGTGACCCGGTGCCCCGCTGCGAGACTCTCGTTCCCCGCTCTCCTGAAGGTCTCCGCGGTCCTGTTCCATTCGCTGTACCAGCTCTCAAAGTCTCTTTCTGTAATCCTGGACGCAGTGGCCAGGCACTCGCCGATATCGGCCTCCCCCGCATACGAGGCCCCAAGCGTCCGCTGGAGTTCGAACGCAAATTCAGGGTCCGTAAACACGAACGTTGGGCAGTCGGAGGCAGGCGCGGCAACTGCCGCGGCGGAAGACGATGCTGACGGTTGCTGACCGATCGCAGTGCATCCTGCAGAAACGACAAGAATTGCGAGAGAAAGAGTAATCATGATCAGTAAGGCTCTGCCGGGTTTCACGGTGGATCGTAGGAAGATCACATAACCGGAGGGATAATAGTTACGAAACATCCATGGCCTTAAAAAAGGAAGCAGGAGATAACGATTATCTGTGGGTTCATGGATACGCGGACGGTGGCGCTGACTCGCGATAGTATCCAGGAGAGGGAGGCACTACTGGAGCGAGCAGGACAGGAATGGGCTGATATGTTCCATTCGCACAGCGGAGCCCGGTACGCGTGGGACGGCATCGCAGATTTCGATGAAGACCTGCTGGTTCTCGAATCCCCGGACGGGAAGTTGCTCGGAGCCCTCTCGTTCTGCACGAGGTATGGGGATGAAAAGAATATCTACGTCTCCCGCATAGGGGTGATCCTGAAGAGACGCGGGTATGGAAAACGGTTGATGCAGGAGGTCTCGAGAATCGCTGCCGCCGGGAGCCAGGGGATCGTTGCACTCCCGACAGACGAGGGACGCCTCCTCTTCCGGGGAATCGGGATGCGCACCCGCCCGGGAGGGGACCCGCACCAGCTCGATTACACGTTCACCCCGGACGAGGCAAAGGCGTTTGCGGAACGCCCACTGGAGATCCCGGCTCCCGGAGGCCGGGCGTCCTGACAGGCACTCGCCGGCTGCCTGCTCCGGCGGTCCGGGGATTACGCCGCCGCCTCGCCGGAACGGGCCCTTCCGCGGCCGCCGTCCACCGCCTCGGCAACACGCATTATGGCACCGACATCCGGCGTCACCATACAGACAGGGAAATAGCCGAACAGCGACGCGTAGTCGATCTTGAGCGCCCGGTACCGGGCCAGGTCGAGGGTTATCCTCTCGAGATCCTCTGCCATCCGGGGGGTCACCCCGTCGCGGAGCGATGCCGGGGCGAGGTCTGCGACGGCCAAAAGCACCTCCTCGCGGATCGTCTCGATCCTGGACGATAAGAGGGAGTGGACGAGTGTGCGGCTGTAACCTCCCTGGAAGTGCCGCACGACGATCATCTGCGTCAGAAAGATGAGGGCAAACATGCCGGCCCCGAGTTCGATATCGGCCTCAGCGGAGATGAAACTGTTGTACGTCACCCCGGGGAGGACGATCGCCGCGATGGAGATGACGCCGGCAACGGTTGTCACGACGGCAGCGGTGAGCGCATACTTCAGCCCCTGGGTCCAGGCCTCGTTATACCGTTCTTTGAGCCGGGACTGCATGCCGAGGATCCCCGCAAAGAAGCCACGTGAATACGGCTGCACATACACGATCGCAGCATAAAAGACGATGATTGCGGCGGACTGGATGACGACGATCACGGCGGAGTACGACGCGAATTCACCGTTCACGATCCAGCCCGAAAGTGCAAACACCGAGGAGAGAGCGAAAAGCACGAGAAAACCCGGGGCGAGCGGCTGGCAGTTGATGAAGAACAGGTTCCAGCCGAGTTCGTAGAGAGAGTTCCTCTGCTGCGTGAGCCGTTTGAGTGCCTCAATCGCATCGGCAGGGACGGCGGCGCTCTTCTCGAGGCTCTCCCACGATATGATCTCCTCGAGGCTCATTCTCTCGCGATTCCTGAGATCGTTGAAATACCTGACGTAGGACTTCAGATCGCCTGCATCGGTCGGGAGCAGGAGGAGGAAGGGGTTGATCATCAGGAATATGAAGGACGCCATGATCCAGTAGAGATAGTACTCCCCGGTGCATGCGAGTAAAAGCCCCAGGTTGATCAGCATCGCCGCTCCAAGGATGGGTGACGTATACGCAAGGGTCCACTTCATCCCGGTAAGGGTCGCGAGGTCGCTCTCTGCCGCATTGAGGATCTTCTCCGCCTCGGCCCGGGAGTATGCAACCTTCTGCGAGAACTCGTCCGGCGAGATCATCGGATTCTCTGCCACACTATTCCTCCCGAACAGGTCCCCGTACGGCAGTTTCATTGATCATCATTTCTCCGGGATTATCTATAAAAAGAGGGTTTCTTCACCAGATGCTCGGTCTCTCCCCGGCGGCCCTGTAGAGGGCATCACCGGACCCGATCTCCGGGAACGCCTCGTAGAACTCCGGGATGTTGAAGAGGACACCGTTCACCCGGAACTTCTCCGGGGAATGGGGATCGGTCAGGACCAGGTTCCGGAGCGAGTCCTCGCGGTCGTTCGCCCTCCAGAGGGTCGCGGCCCCGATGAAGAACCGCCGATCCGCATCGGGGTCATCCGACGGGTTCTCCGTCTTCTTCCAGGCATGGTAGGCAAGCGTCAGGCCCCCGAGATCGGCGATGTTCTCCCCAAGGGTGAGGTTCCCGTTGACGTAGAGGCCGGGGAGGGCCTCGAACGCGTTGTACTCCGCCACGAGCAGGGCCGTCCGGTTGTTGAAGTTTGCTGCATCCTCCTCTGTCCACCAGTCCTTCAGGTTCCCGTCCCTGTCATACTGCCTTCCCTGGTCGTCGAAGCCGTGCGTCATCTCGTGCCCGATCACCCAGCCGAGAGTGGCGTAGTTGAGAGCGGGGTCTCTATCGGGGTCGAAGATCGGCGGCTGGAGGATGCCCGCCGGGAAGACCATCTCATTCCGGGTCGGGTCGTAGAAGGCGTTCACCATCTGCGGGGGAATAAACCAGACGCTCCGGTCGACCGGTCCGCCGATCTGTTCAAGCCCCTCCGGCCCGTGGATGAGGGAGTGGGCTTTCGCGGCGCGGACGTTCCCCACGTACGAATCGGAGAGGTTCAGCCCGGAGTAGTCCGTCCACCGGTCGGGATACGCGATCTTCTCCCCCATGGCGGCGAGCTTCTCGTGGGCCGCGGCTTTCGTCGGTTCGCTCATCCAGGCGAGGCCTGTTATCCGCTCATCGAAGGTCTCGCGGATGGCAAGGAAGATCCCCGATACCATCTCGCGGGTCCGGGGGTCCACGTATTCGGCGACGTATTCTCTGCCCACAAGGTCCCCCAGGAGTTCGCTCTCCGTGTTGACGACACGCTGCCACCGGGATTTCATCTCGGGGACGCCGTAGAGCGTCGTCTCGTAGAAGGCGAAGTGCTCCTCCTCGAAGGATGCGTTGAGGTATGGGGATGCCTGGTCGATGAGCCGGTAGCGCAGGTAGATCTTCCAGTCTTCGAGCGGGGCCGTCTCGAGCAGGCCGTTGAGTCCCTCGACGTAGCCCGGCTGGTAGATGTGCATCCGGCTCACCGGCCCGGAGCCGGAGATCGTGGCAAGGGTCCCCCACCCGATCGCAGGGAACTCCTCCTCGAGTTCGGCCAGGGTGTAGATGTTCGTGGTCTTCTGTGGGTCGCGGTTCTCCTCCGCACTGAGGTGAGCCGCGGCAAGGGCCCTTTCCATGGCATAGACGGTCGAGGTGTCGGCCGCAGCCTCTTCGACAGGCTCTCCAGCGAGCACCAGCACCCGGGCTATGTGCTCCCGGTAGGCCTCCTGGACCTCAAGGCTCTCCGTGTCGTTCCGGAAGTAATAGTCCCGGTCGGGCAACCCGAGCCCGCCCTGGTAGAGAGCCGGAACCATCTCGCTGCTGTTCTCGGGGTTGACCTCCGCCCAGTAGTGGTACACCGGGCCGAACCCCTCTTCCAGGAGAACGATCGTGGCGTTAGCAAGGCCAACACGGGAATCGATGGCATCGATCGCCGAAAGAAGGTCCGAGAGGCCGCCGAGCCCTTCCTGATCGATTGTGCCGGCATCCATCCCGGACCGGTAGAACTGCCCGATGAGGGTAGTGTTCCTGTCCCCATCCTGCGTCGGGGCTGCCGAAGCGTTCAGGAGGAGAGCATGGAGGTCGTCATCCACTCCATCGCGCATCCCGGTGAATACCGCGTAATACTGCTTATCGGGCGGGATGGGATGCTCTGCAATCCATGCGTCGTTGACGTAGGCATAGAAGTCGTCGCCCGAATGGATGGACTCGTTGAGGATGAATTCGCTCTCAGGCGCCTGCGATACGGCACCGGGAACCGCCGTCCCGGCGGGGGCGGAGCACCCGGCCGCTACGAGAGAGGCGATCAGGAGAAGGGTCACGAAAAGATGTTTCACAGAGAGCGTGCCGCATTTGTGAAAATAAGGGTTGTGATATCGCCGCGGCTATAGAGCGAGGGGAAAACCCTCACTCTCCACCCGATCCCGATCGGGGAGGCGTCGCTTGGGAGGATCGACCAGAAGTCCGCCGGGGTGTTCTCCATGATGACATCCATCCCGCCGTCCCGATAGGGATCACGCGGGAAGACCCGGACGGTGTGGCCTCGTGGCGGCTTCGAAGACCCCGGTGCCGGGGACGTATCGGGAAAAAAGGGGATATTAGACGGTATTGTCCCGGTGCAGGGTCAGGGCCCCGGCCATCGTTGCCGTATCATCGCCCGGGTTCGTCCAGGCGATGAAGAGGGTGTCCTGATCGGCCAGGGATCCCGTCGCCCATCCTCCCGGCCGGTCGATGAACGATATGGTCTCTCTGTCCGGGTTGAATATGCCTACAAACGTCTGGTTCTCCACCGTTCCGTCCGGCAGGGAGAACGTCTTGAACCCGCTGATGACCCGGTCGTCCTGCGCAGTGACCACCCACGTGTTTTCGCCGGCGGACATCTTCTCGATTGTATCGTTCAGGAAGTACACGGCTCCGCTGTCCGCTCTCCAGATCCCGATCATCTCCGGATAATCGGCGAGGGCCGCCGCAGGCAGGTCGAGGGGTCCCGTGTATATTCCGGAGCCAAGCCACCAGTCATCGTCAACCTGCACCCCATACGCCAGTTTCGACTCAAGCATCCGGTCACGCGTGGGGTTGATGTAGGCAATCCGGCCGAAACCGTCCCCGTTCCTGACCGCATCGTTCATCTGCCGGAGGAAGATCCCCACGCCCCCCTCGGTCTCGTTCAGGCGGTTGACGCCGACCTTCTCCGGGTTGACCGGGTGGGCGAGGGTAGTGCCGTTGAAGTCATACGCGTAGATGTAGAGTTCCCCCCGGACAAACGATCCGTTCGGGTCGTTAAACTCGGCAAGGGCAGCTTCCTTGCCGTTCTCTTTCACATAGGCAATCGCGCTCTCGACAAAAGCGACGAGTGTCTCGTTCGAGGTGTACTGCGCCTGTGATACGGTGGTAGTCTCCGGTGTCAAGACAGTCACACCGGACCCGCTCTGCATGCAACCGGCCGAGATCAACGACAGGCCGAGAAGAAGCATGATTGTGAATGAAATCGCGAGAGATCTCATTCTTCCAGGTTGGTTTCGCCTACATATAGGATTTGCCGGCAGGTCGGGTCCGGATAGCCGCAAGGGCCGCGTTCCGCCCGCCCGCCCCTCCGGGAGCGCCGGGGACGTGCCCCCGGATCTACCTTCCTCCCGCCCCGCTCGCCGCCCGCTCCGTCAGCCAGGAATAGAACTTCCGGTGCCAGAACGGCACGTCGACCGGCCGGGAGAGCGACTGCCAGGCCGCCCAGACCAACCGATCAGACATGCTCTGCCACTCGCCCACCCGCCGGGCCATGTCGTCTGCCGGCTGCCCGACCGCGTGCAGGATCTCGTGCCAGATGCGGAGGATGATCGCCTCGTCATCCTTGTCCTCGCGCGTGACCCGGACACTCGCCCGATTTTGCATCCCGCCCCCGAGCGCCCGGGCGGGGATTGCGTCATCAAAGACGTAGACGGTTCCGTCAGGGACCGGAAAGGGGAAGCCCTTCCACATCGGGTCCTTCTGGTCGAAGTAACGCACTTCCGGCGTCCCGGTCCGGACGGTGAACCGAAAGTACGGCGGGATGAGCCGGAGGTGTGGCTCAAGCCTCCGCCGCAACTCCTCGGTCTTGAAGAAAAGGTCGAAGTGAGGCATCGGAGCCGCATGGGTACAGGTGGTAATAAATGCTAAGGTCACCCGGGAACCCGGGCCGACCCTCCTCCCAACCCCGGGGTATCGTCCACCTTCCGGGTATGGCCCGCCCCGGGTGCGACGCCGGGAATGCCGCTCGGCCAGGCAGGGAGCGCCTACCCCCGGCCCCCTACGGTGGAGAACCCTCTGCGAGTGCCCCCTGCCGCTCGTCGATCCAGGCCCGGGTCCATGCCCGGAGATCGTTGATGCCGGCAGACCCCTGCCTGTCACGCATCGTCCGCAGGTGGTCCTCGAGTTCGTCGGCCAGTTCAAAGATCAGGGCTTCGGAGGCTTCTTGCGATAACGTCCCTTCCACCCGCAGGCGGGCAGCGCCCAGATCAAGGAAGCGCTGCAACTCGCCGGTTGCCTCGAGAATCGTGGTGAGATTCAGTCTGATGGTAGGCCCCATGAAGAGGGGGTTGACGCACGGAATACATAACCTCATCCATTTGTTCCTGGGCCCATACACAGACTCATTTCAATAAAGCGGTAAAGTGATGGTATAAATTGGCGAAATCACCATTCTTTTTCACCGTCATGCCCGGCAGGAGGGCCAGACCGGTTCGGCTGATCCTGTGCCTGCAGGCGTAATCATTTTATGGAGGCCCGGCACTCAGTGCACGCCCCACTTCAGGGGGTGTGCCTCCCTGATATGGGAGCGATGGAGATGAAGAAGATGCAGGAGCGATCGGAAGTTATCCTGGAACGCAGGACACGAGCGGCCGGCGAGGAATGGTTCATGTCGGCCGACGACATCCTTGATAAGAACGTGATCAATCAGCAAGGAGACGATCTTGGCGAGATCTCGGATATGCGGGTCTCCTTCCCCGACGGCAAGGTGCAATACCTGGTACTCAGGTACGGCGGCGTGCTTGGCATGGCGGCAAAGCGGTTTGCCATCCCGCCCGAGGCCGTAATCTACCGGCCGGGGGACGACAACTTTGTCGTGAACATCGACAAGCAGCGGCTGGACGACGAGCGTGGCTTCGACGAGGACAACTGGCCGCGGGAGGCGGACTACGGCCTGATCCAGTCGGCAGGGACCACGACGCCCCCGACGCGGGAGGAGGCGGAGGCCATGAGGAGGGAGGCGCCCCCGCCAACGGAAGTTGTGAGGACCGAGACGGTCGAGACGCGGCCCCGGCGCAGGTAATCCGGAACCAGAACTCTTTTTTTGGCTGCACGGCCCACCTCCCCGGTGTCAGGAGGCCGACCGCAAGGAAGATTACCGGGGAGAATGAATCGGCCGTGTCGTGTCTTCCATGCCAGCATCCGCTGAAGGTCCGGCGCCGCCGGGAGCACCGGGCGGTGACGGTGTTCTGCGAGTATGGCAGGTTGTCTTCATCGCGGTCATCGCCATCACGTTCACGGTCGCCTACCTGAGCCTGTACGGACTGCTCAACAGGGCCATCTGGGGTGAGAACGACTTCGTGGCGGCCAACCCCTGGGTGGTCCCGGCCGGGGTGCTCCTCTTTTCGCTGCTTGTCGGCCTCTCCCGCAGGTACCTCCGCGCCCCGACCGTGATCCACGGGGGGTTCACGGATTCGCTCAAAGGCGGGGAGACAGAGCCCGATTACCGGACATTCCCCGGTGCCCTCCTCTCATCGCTCTTCTCGCTCCTCTCCGGGGCAAGCATCGGCCCGGAAGGAACCATCACCGTCCTCATTGCATACGTATCCTCCTTCGTCGGGGAGAGACTCAGGATCAACGCTCCCATGGCCGCTCTCGGGTTCGACGTCGCCGCCCTCGCCTCGGCGTTCAACGGCATCGTCGGGAGCGTCCTCTTCACCGGAGTCTTCGCAACCGAGTTCCAGGTCGGCGGGAGCAGGAACGCCTTCCGGCTCCTCACCTGGAACCTGCTCGCCGGCACCATCGGGTTTCTCTTCTACCTGCTCCTCGGCCTCCCGTCCTTCGCCCGCAGCATCCCGTTTGAGCCGATAGGCGAGATCCTGCCCATCTACATCCTCTACGCGGTTCTTCTCGGGATCGCAGGGTCGCTGCTCGCGGTCTTTGCGGGGGTCTCCATGCAGGCAGCCGAGACAATCATGGACCGAATCTTTAAGGACGCGATCCTCGCCCGCATCCTCGCCGCGGGGGCGGCGATCGCGGTCGTCGGTTACTTCGTCCCTGAACTGCTCTTCTCCGGCGAAGCCCAGATCCACGCCATCATCGCCGACCCTGCCCGGTTCGGGGCCGGGATGCTTCTTTTGATGGCGGTCGTAAAACTCCTCCTGCTTGCCCTCTCGTTCAAGAGCGGGTATATCGGCGGCCCGCTCTTCCCCATCATCTTCTCGTCGACGCTCGTCGGGCTCGCGCTGGGTCTCGTCTTTCCGGGTGCTCCGGTCGGGATCTTCGTCCTCTGCGTCGAGGTCGCGGCCCTCACCTTTGCCCTGGGTGCGCCCCTGACCGCCATCCTCCTGGTCGCGGTCGTGGGGACCGCCGACCAGTATACGGTCGTACTCCTCGCACTCTCGGCGGTCACCGCGATGCTGATTGCCACCCGGGTGAAGGAGAGGGTGGGAGGGCAGCGGTAATGCGCCATGCTTTTATACTCCTGGACCCATGACGCCGACTGTCCATCCCGGCGTGCCGGGATGCGGCAACGAGGGGGGAAGAGCATGCAATTCATAAACATACTCACCTGGGAGCCCGGGAAGACGGCCGAGATCATGGAAGCGCGGGCCAGGGAGGAGACACCGGAAGGTGTGACCGTGATCAACGAGTGGGTCGACCTTGTGGGGAACACGGTCTTCCGGCTGATTGAGACGGACGATCCCGTCGCCCTCATGAAACTCAGTTTTCCGTGGAGCGACCTCGGCTACAAAGAGATGCATCTGGTCATGGAATCAAAAGAAGCGCTGGCTATTCTCAGGAAATGAGGCGGGGAGAGGGCGGGCTTACGCCCCTCCCTCCAGGCTTCCCGGCCGGACCGGGACCACGTAAGGTGCCGCGAGATCCCGTTTGACGACCGCGTCGATGCCGTAGACGTCTTTGAGCATCTCTTCGTTGAGCACCTCTTCCGGCACCCCGTGGCTGTAGACCGACCCGCCCGAGAGAACGAGCAGGCGGTGGCAGTAGGTCGCGGCGAGATTCAGATCGTGGAGCGCGAGCACGACGGCAATCCCCCTCTCTTCGGCAAGACCGTGGAGGACTTCCATGACCCCCATCTGGTGGCAGACGTCCAGATTGCTTGTCGGTTCGTCGAGGAGGATCACCCCCGTCTCCTGCACGAGCGCCCGGGCGATCATCACCCGCTGGCGCTCCCCGCCGGAGAGTTCGCCGACCTTCCGGAGCGCAAGCCCGCCGAGGTCCAGAAGGTCGAGCGCGGCAACCACCTTCTCTTCGTCAGCCAGGCTCACCGTCCAGTTCAGGTAGGGCCGCCTTCCCATCAGGACCGTCTCAAAGACCGTCGAGGCGGTCTGGTTCCCGGCCGACTGCGGCACATAGGCCATCGCCCGGGCGACCTCGCGGCGGTGCATCGTGCGGAGTTCCTGCCCCTCAAGCCGCACCCTGCCGCTGTGCGGGGTGAGCATGCCGTCGACGCACCGGATCAGCGTCGTCTTCCCACACCCGTTCGGCCCGACGAGGCCGAGGACTTCGCCGGCGGCGACCGGGAACGTGATCCCCCTGAGCACCTCCCGGTCCCGGTAGGCGAACGAGAGGTCTTCGATCGAGAGCCGGGCCATCAGGCATTCCTCCGGTGCAGGAAGAGGTAGATGAAGAACGGCACCCCGAGGAACGCGGTCACGATCCCGACGGGAAGGACCTGCGGTGCAAGGACGCTTCGCGCGATGCTGTCGGCAGACAAAAGGAGGAGAGCGCCCACGAGGCCGGAGGCGGGGAGGAGTGTCCGAAAATCTCCGCCGACGACCATCCGGGTGATGTGCGGGGCGACGAGCCCGATAAACCCGATCGTCCCGGTGAAGCAGATGATCACCGCGGTGAGCAGGGAGGCGATCATCATGAAGAGAATCATCGAGCGTTCCACGGGCACCCCGAGACTGGCCGCCACCTCGTCGCCTTCGGCGAGGGCGTTGAGGTCCCAGGCGCGGTAGATGAGGTAGGGGATGGTGCAGGCGAGGACGAGGGCGACGATCCCGAGTTTCGGCCAGGTGGACTTGTCGACCGAGCCGAACGTCCAGAAGACCACCGCCTGGAGCTGTTCGGCGCTGCCGACGTACTGGAGGAGCGACGTCACCGCCGAGAAGAGGTACATGACGGCGATACCGGCAAGGACCATCGTTTCGCTCCCGATCCCCCGGTAGCGGGCCATCCCGTAGATGGCAAGTGCGGCAAGCAGGGCGAAGAGGAAGGCGTTGCCGATGACAAGATATTCTCCGCCCGCGACCCCGGCACCGAGGACGATCGCGATCGAGGCTCCGGTGGTGGCGGCCGAGGCGATCCCGAGGGTGAACGGGCTCGCGAGCGGGTTTCTGAGGATCCCCTGCATGACGGAACCCGCCACCGCGAGCCCGAACCCGGCACAGACCGCAAAGAGCACCCGGTGGAGCCGGAAGTCCCAGACAATGGTCGTGGCGAGGTCGGGGGCGCTGAAGGTCCCGGGGAAGAGGCCGGCGAGGATCGCGAGGTAGGACTCGCCCACCGTGAAGTCGGCGGACCCGAGCGTGACCGCGACGCCGATGAGGACGGCGAGGGCCGAAAGGAGGCCGCCGACGAAGAGGGCCCGGGTCTTCTTCAGCCGGGTATACCCCTCCTGGATGATGACGCTCTGTTCCATGGCTGCACCGGTCACGGGTAGACGAACGTTCCCTCGGACGCGAGGTCGAAGTCGATCCCCTGGAACTCGTTGAGGTAACGCTGGTGAACGGCGTGCGGATCGAGGTCGGCGAACCGGTCGGGGTAGAACCACTTCGCGAGGTAGGCCGTCCCGATAAAGTGCTGGGCGCCGCCGAGGATGTCGGAGTGGATGACATAGACCCGGCCGTCCTCTACCGCGGAGACCCTCGACCACCCGGGCCGCTCGGTCAGCGCCGACCGGATCGCCTCGAGCGCCGCGATGTCGTGACCTGAATAGCCGCCGACGGCCAGACCCTGCCCGGCCAGTTTGACAACGATCTCCGGGTCGGTGACGATGATCGCCTCGGGGTCGACGACGGGGTACTCCCCGGTCCCGGTGGCGAAGGGGTTCATTCCCCCGGCGAGCTCGGTCTTCTCGTTGTATCCCGCTTTTGCCGAGACGGTCGTGTAGTCAAACCAGTACTCGAAGTAGACCCGGACCTTCTCACTGTCCGGGATGCCGGCCGTGCCGTCCCGGATCCGGCCCATCGTCGACTCGTAGAAGGAAGCAAACTCTTCGCCGCGCCCGCTCTCGTTGATCATCGAGGCGATCGTGCGGATCTCCCCGGGATACGTGGCGGGCTTGAAGCAGTCAAACCGGAAGACCCGGATACCCGGGGAACTCGCCTCCAATTTCCGCTGGATATCGTCGCAGGCCGCGATGCTGATCGTCGCGTAGAGGAAGACCGCGTCCGGCCGAACAGAGAGGACCTGCTCCATATCGGGTGACCAGATCGACCCGACGTTTGCCTTATCTCGGCACTCCGGGAAGAAGGTGCTCTTCTCGTGGCTGTACTTGTCGACGGCGACGACGTTCTCCATATCGAACCCGAGCGACCGCAACGTCTCCAGGGACTCGCCGCTGAAGGTCACCACCCGGCGCAGGGGGCGATAGAGCGTCACCGTCTGCCCGGACGAGTCGGTGACTTCGAGGGGTTTCCCGTCCCAGTGCGTATAGACCCAGGCAGCATCCCGGATATCGGTCCGGGTGAGGCCGCCGGAGCCGCCCATGTAAGCCGAATCAAGGTAGGTGAGGGCCGCCGATGCGTACTCGGCGCCGGTGAGGACCTTGTCGCCGTCGGCGTCGCCGGGGATGCCGTCACCCGACGAGGCCGAGACCGTCCCGACAACGAAGAGGAGGAGCAGAAGGGCGAGGAGGTGCCGCCGGTTCATCGTCGACCACCCCACCGCCCGGCGAGGATAAGGCCGGCAACCGCCGCAAGGACCGCACATGGCGAAGCGGCCTGCTGTGCGGCAGAAGCAATCGGCTCTGCCCCGGCGCTCGCCGCGATCGTCTCGATGCCGTCCACCGCGACGTGCGATGCGGCAATCCGGCCCTCTGATCCGGCGAGGTAGTCTTCCCACGTGCCGGTGATATCCCCGCTTCCGGAGGCGGGGGCCCGGGCAGAGTAGGTTACCGCGGTATCGTTCATCACCGCAAACGCGACCTGCTGCCCCCGGACGAGGAACCGGTCGGCGGGGTGCCCGGTCCCTGCAAAGGCGTAGCCGCCCGGCAGCGTCTCGACCACCCCGCCGAGGGCCATATCCTCGATCGAGAGCGAGACGGTGAACACCTCGCCAGCCCCGGGCTCCGCGGTCGAGAGCGTCCGGGTCACCGGGGCCCCGGACACGGCGACCGGGACGACCATGAGCAGGAAGGCGATGCAGAAGAGACGGTTTGCCGGGGAACCAATCATGGGTTTTCCTTTGTCAATTAGGTAATATGAATGTTTCTTATTGTGCTAACAAGTCTGAAGATCGGGGGATCTGGAGTATATCAGGATGGTCCCCCGGTGGAGAGATTCATCGCGGGACGCACCGGTGAAAGGCGGGAGGGTGCCGGAGTCCTCGCAGTCGTTATGACGAGTACGTCCTATTATTTATTGCGTGGATATACGTCGACGAATCCGGTGATCTTGGATTTGGACAGAAGACGTCCCGATATTTTGTTTTTGCAGCCCTTATAGTCCGGGATGAACAGACGATTCGGCGCTGCTTTAAAAAGATCCGACAGAGAAAACTCAAGAAATCACTCAGGAATGTGCCTGAGTTTAAGTATAACAACACAAAAGGGTTGGTGAACTACCCCCACCTTGCGCAGGGGGTCTTCCCGCTCCGTCCTTTCAACCCCGCAGAGATAAATCGATGTACAACCTTCAGCGAGACCATTTTGATGGTTGTTGCCGCCGAACCCGGCCGCCTGCAAGACTCCCGCTTACAGCATCCCCTGCTGCCCCATCGCGACGAGCAGCATCGCCGACGCCGCCGAGAGCAGAAAGATCGTCACCGCCCAGACGACCAGGAACGCGACGACCATGAGCGGGCTCGTCTCCCGGTAGGGGAGGAGGCCCTCGTTCATTCCTTTCGCCGTCCGGTAGGCATCGTAGCCGCCCCAGAGCCAGACCGCCACACCCGGAACGATCAGGAGGAAGAGGCCGAGGAGGCTCCCGAGCAGCACCGCGACGCCCCGCACGAACTGCCCGTTGTAAGCCTGCCCGAGGCCGTTAAAGAGGAGCGAGAGTCCTGCGGCCACCGCCGGGTACTTCTTCCGCTCCCGGCGAGAGACCTCTGCGGCCGCGAGAGCTTCCCGGATCGAGACCGGTTCCGCCGTTTCACCACGCATGATTCCCGGTACGTCGGATAAGGCCATCAGCCTATCCCGACTTTGGGCAGGATTCTGCGCACAACCGGAGAGCGGCGCACCTGCTATATACGCAGAAGAACTGTATACCCACAGGGTCCCGGAATCGCTGGGCCGGCCGGGGGTGATGGTATGGATACGGCGGCAGAAAGGGCCGGAGAGGGGCGAAAAGCGAAAGTGCGCGACGTCGTCTACCTCCTCCTCCCGGACGGCCTGATGATCTTCCTCGGTCTGCTGATGGCCCCGATCGTCATCATACCCCTCCTGACCCAATCGCTGCCGCAGCCGGTCGCGGGGTTCTTCAATATGGCCGACACCACGATCATCGCGATCTTCGTCCTTGAATACGTCCTCAAACTGGTCCTCGCGGAGGACCCGGCGAGCCATTTTCTGGACCGCTGGCACCTCCTCGACCTCGCCATCATCACGCTCCCGTTTCTCGAGGCGGTGCCGGTTGCAGGATGGACCATCGCCCGGTCGTCCCCCACGCTCCGGCTTCTGCGGGTGGTGCGGGTGGCGGCGGCCGGCGGGAGGTCCGTGGAGCGGCGGATCGAGCCGGAAGGAACCATCCCGGGGCCTGCAACGCCGGCGGTCTCGACGATGCGGGTCCGGGGATGGGTGGAGGAGGACGGAGCCGGCGGGAGGGAGTTCTCCCCTGCTGAATTGAAGGAATTTCTCGCAGATCCCGCGACCGAGGCCTGGTTTGATATCTCCGGCGCTTCAAGGCCGGACTTCCCGGTGCTTGCCGATATCCTCGGTCTCCCCGTCGCCTACTTCGAGAGCCGGCTGATGAAGGCCTCGCATCCGGGGGTAACGGTCACCGGCACGACCCGGCTCATCTTCGTGCAGGAGCCGGAGCAGACGCTCCGGATCAGAAAAGGGGTCCGGGTCCCGGTCGTGACAACCACCGGGCTCGTCATCGTGAGCCGGGAGAAGACGATCGTCACGGTCTCGAAGGCTGAAGACCGGATCTTTGAGCCGATCCTGGCGGGTCTCGCCGGGAGCGTTACTGCCGGAGAACCCCTGGCCGCCAGGGTGCTCTACGGGCTTCTCGACCGGATCAACGAGGCTTACGCCCGGATCCTCTCGGAGATGGAGACCGGGATGATGCACCTTGAAGGCACGCCCAACAACGAGATGCCGGAGAACTTCCTCGACTCCGTCTTCCAGCTCAAGCGGGTGAGCAGCGTCCTCGTAACGAGCCTCTTTCACCAGAAGACGGTGACGGCGATCGTTGCACGGAGCATCCCCGCGACGGGTCCGTGGGCGGGGCAGAAGAGCATCTTCGATGCGCTTGCCGACGAGACGATCTACCTGCACGAGACCGCCGGGAACATCCGTGAAGGTCTCCTCTCCCTGATCGACGTCCACATCAACACCGTCTCCTACGAGATGAACCGGGCGATGCGGGTGATCGCCGTCCTCTCGGCCCTCGTGCTGATCCCGACCCTGATCGGGCAGGTGCTGGGGATGAACATTCTTGAGACCCCGTTTGAACTCTATCTCTGGGAGGTGACTGCCTGGACCGTCATCTCGATGCTTGTGGTCGGGTGGGTCTTCTACAGGCTGGGATGGCTGCGGTGAGCATCGGAATATCCGCCGGCGGAGCCGGGTTGCTCGGTCCGGGGCGACCGCAACAGAGAGTTCAGGAAGACTAACGGACCCGCGGCGAAAGACCGATGCCTGCAAGCCCAAACGTCGAGAACCGTTACCGGTCAAACACCTTCTTGATCCGGACGCGCCGCCCAAGCACCGTCTCGTACCACTCCTGCTGCTTTAAGGCCTGTTTTATGCTCCGGATCCGGTGCCGGACCCGGGTCCCGGTCTCCATGTCGATCAGTACCAGCCTCGGCACCTCAACCATCCCCGTCGATAGATGGAGTTTGGCCCCGGGGGTTAGGAAGGTTTGGTTTTGTGCCGGTGATGATGGCTCCGCCGGGGATCTGCCGGACCCGACTGTTGTAGTTCAGCCAGCCCTCACGACGCCGCCTCCGGGTTCATCAAGAGAAACCCCGAGACCGGATCCATGGAAGCGGTCTTCAGAGACCTCTAGAAAAGTTTAACGTTAGGCATACCCTCTCTATCTTGAGGTGAGTTCATATGCCGGAATCTGTGTATTGCGGGCACTGCGGGCGAGCATTCCTGGCGGAAGAGCGAAACACGCGTGAAGGCGTGCCTTTTTGCAGCGCGGAGTGTCGGATGGCGGCAGAGAAGGAGGACGCCGGCCAACAAGAGCGCCAGCTGGAGAGGCTCCTGGTCTCGGGTCGGTCCCCCTGGGCCAGATAACCCTGCCGGACGAAAAAAGCCTCTCGATGAGGGTGTGCGTGACGGTGCAGAGATTCACCGTCGAGGAGTAAAGACTCCGGTACGCCTCCCGGCCACGCTGGCGTATAACCCATACTGCTCCTGCAGGGGGATCATGGGGCCGCAACTTTATCAGGATTCTGAATCGTCCGGACCCCGGTGCTGATCCCTATTCCGGTCAGGCAGACGCCGGGAGATTCCGGAGCGGGCGGAAGAACGCCCGGATCTCCCGGGCCATCAAGTCCGGGACTTCCATCGGCGCGAAGTGGCCGCCACGCTCCAGCACCGTCCACCGCCGGATATCCTTCAGGTTGCGCTCTGCATACTCCCGGGGCGGAAGGAGGTCAATATCCTTCGGGGGAAGCGCAAGCCCTACCGGGACGTCGACCCGTTGATCCGGCGCAAGCGAACCCGATATCCACTCCTCGCGGTAGCTGAGTGCCCTGACCGAAGGGCCGCCCGTCCAGTAGAGCATGACGTTCGTCAGCAGTTCGTCTTTCGAGTAGACCGTCTCCAGGTCTCCGTCGCAGTCGCTCCAGGTGCGGAACTTCTCGATGATCCAGGCGGCGTAGCCGGCAGGAGCGTCGTTCAACCCATAGGCAAGCGTCTGCGGTTTTGTACCCTGGAGCACCGCATACGCTCCCTCTTCAAAACCCCGCGTCTGCGACGCTGCAAGATACTCCCGCTCCGCATCGGAGAGGTCCGGGAAGTTCGCCATCAGTATGGGAAAGCCGATGTCGGTGAGGTGGAGGCCGATGATCGAGTCCGGGTGGCGCACGCCGAGGATCTGCGAGATCGGGCTCCCGCCGTCCCCGCCGCCGGCACCGTACCGGCGGTAGCCGAGTTCTTCGGTCATCAACCGATGCGCCAGCTCCGCTATCTTTGCGAGCGGCCGTTCCGTATCCGATCCCGACATGCCGGGATCGCCGATCAGCGAGGGCACGACGACGTCGAACGAGTCGGCCGGATCGCCGCCGAACCGGGCGGGATCGGTGAGCATCGGGATCAGTTTGAGGTAACGGCAGATCGAGTCCGGCCAGCCGTGGAAGAGGATGAGGGGCATCGGGTCAGGGCCTCTCCCCCGCTCGTGGATGAACCGGATCTCCATCCCGTTGATATCGGCGGTATAGTGGGCGAACCGGTTCAACTCCGCTTCACGGGCGCGCCAGTCGAACCGGTTCAGCCAGTAATCGACGAGTTCCTCCATATAGCCCAGGTCCGTGCCGTAGTCCCAGCCCGCACCCTCGACCGCGTCCGGGAAGCGGGTGCGGGCAAGGCGGGAGCGGAGGTCGTCGAGGACCGGTTCAGGGATATCGATGCGAAACGAGTCGACCGCCATGCGGGGAGTGCTGGAGGGAGGGGTGATAACTCTTGTGCCCATCAACCGGTCCATGACCCGTCGTTATATACACGGCGGCCCACTTCACCTCGTCCACGGCTCCCACGACGCCCGGTCCGTGGCAGATCACTGATATCGAACGGATCGTACACGGGAGATCCGGCCTTCTGGGGGGAAGAAGATACCGTCGCCAGGGTGGCTCTGGTTCAGAGACACTTGTATATCAGAACGGCGACGTCATTTACGTCGTCTGTCACGCCTTGCAGGTCATTCATCGGCGCGAGGCCGGCGATGTTGTCGACGTAGATCACAAACGTGACTGGCGTTCCCTTCGCCGTCGTCATGTAACCGAGCAGGCCGAGGGCGTAGAGGAAGAACCCCCTGCTGGGCGCCGGCCGCCGAGGTTCCGGTCCTGGCACGGATCACACTGTAGCCCGGATCTTCCGGCCCGGTACACCGGGCGTCCTGAACCGGTAATCCGGGCCGAGAAGATCGAGAGCGGCCGAGACGGTGAAGACCTCCGTCGTCGAACCCGACGTGAAGAGACGGTCGCCGTTCATCGAGAGCAGCACCTCGCCGGTGGAGGTGTCCCGCGCCATCATGCCCCACGTGGCGTAATCATACCGCTCCCTGGAGATTCATTCCGCTCTGAGTGCCTCGATGGGATTGAGGTTCGATGCCCTCCATGCCGGGTAGACCCCCGACATAATGCAAACCGCGACACCGATGAGCATGGCCTCCGGGACATGGATCAGGCTCCCATAGGTGAAAAAATAGTCCGACGTGCCGACCATCCCCACGACGACGGCATAGCCGACGATCAGACTCAGCACCGCGCCGATGGCGGCCCCGACGATCCCGATAATGACCGCCTCGTAGATGAACATTCTCAGGACCTCGCTCCTCTGCGTCCCGATGCTCCGGAGGATGCCGATCTCACGAACGCGCTCGGTCACCGACATCATCATCACATTGAAGATCGAGACTGCCGCGACGAGGAGTGATATTCCCGCAATTGCCGTCACGAACGTCGTCATCGAGGAGACCGTCGACGTGATGCTCTCCACCATCCTGCTGCTATCCTGGACCGTAACCTCATCTTTCTTCTTGTTCAACGCCCCTTCAATCTTTGATTTAACAGTAGCGACATCGTCGACGTTGTTCACGGCAATGTTGACCTGCCCATACTCGCCTTCACCGCCGAAGAGGTCGACAAAAAGGTTCTCGCTCCCGACGATCGCAACGTCCGTGTTGATGTCCATCGACAATCCCCGTTCCTCAAGGATTCCGGTAACGCGGACCGTCGTCGTCCCTTCGGTGGGATCGCCAATGTCTATCCGGCTCCCGATCCTGAGACCCATCCGCTCGGCGAGGAGCGGTCCGACCAGAACGGAGCTCGGGCTCTCCGGGTACTCTCCCTCTTTAACAGTGAGTATCTGCCGGATTACTTCGAGATCGAGGCCATATATCGTTGCTCTCCCCGTATCGGACCCGACCTCGATCTGATCGGAGTCCCGGTAGACAAAATACACGACCCCATATTTCCCAGCGATCCGTTTGATATCTTTGAACTGGTTCTCCGTCACCAGCACCTCATCGGTGGAGGAACCACCGGCGCCAGGAGGGGGAGGGCCCGGCCCCCCTCCCACCGGTCCTTCCATGCTGTCTCCCTCGCCCGCATATCCGGTGACAGTGAGTTTGTTCGCCATATCGGTGAGTTGTTCCGTGACCGAGAGGGTCATGTTCGCCCCCATCATCCCGATCGATGCGATGGCTATGACACCGATAACGATGCCCAATGCAGCGAGGAGAGACCGGAGGAGATTTAGCCTGACGTTCCGGACAGATAGTTGAAAGATGATATCCCTGACGATCATACGGCATCCACGTCCCTGATCACGGTATCCGCCTATCCGGGCGGGCGTTTGCGGATCTTCGCGAAATACCCCTTCCGCCATGCGATGGCGACGGCAATGCCCCCGACGATCACGAGGGCGATCTCAAGGATCGGAAACCGCGCAGACCCCCCATCAAAGGGTCCGGAGACTCCCTCTCCACCGGGGCCATTTCGTGATGAGGTCGAGCCTGACTGAATGCCGGTGTTCCCCTGCGACGGCAATTGCGTCTCGGTCAGAGAGACGGTCACGGTCTCCTCATAAGTTTTGCCGGTAGCGTCCTTGTACTGGACGAGCAGCGGCACCGAGGATGCCCCCTCGGCTCTGCATGTAATCTCGAAACTCGAAAAGTCGTCGGGTTCGAGCCTGCCGACAACATACACCGGATAGGGAGCGATTGCCTGCGCCGGGCTGCCGACGGTGACCTGAACGGAGTATGCATCCTTAAGACCTGCGTTGGTCACGTCTCCTGTCAGATTGACTGAAGGGCCGTTCCGGGCTATCTCGATGTTGTTGATCACCATCTCCGGTTCCACCGTCCTCCGGCCGATCACAACCGGGAGGGTCAGGGTCTCATTGTGCTGATTGATCCCGTTCCGGTAGGAGATGACGAATGTGAGATCGGTCGCCTGCGATGCGGTGATATTGAAGGATGCGCTCCTCACCATATCGGCCGGGAGATTACCAAGGAAAACAGCTTTCGGAATGGATGTAAACCCGCTCCCCGTCGGGGTGATCGTCACGCCGTTCACCGTATTGTCCCGGGGATTACCGATGGAAAGCACAACAGTATCTGCGCTCTCGGCCGGGAACGTCTCCGGTGCATCCAGGATGGAAACCCAGATCTGCGAGTCTGAAACCCTCACCGGAACGTAGTAACGGAAACTTCCGCCGTCGCGCATATCCAGGTAAAACTCCTGGTAATAAATACCGTCGGCGACATTTGCCTTCATGGTGAAGGTGAACTGCATGGTGCTTCCAGGAGCGATGGTGCCGACCGCATCGTAGGTCTTGTCGTTGAGCACGGCTACTCCACCCGAAAACAGCCTTGCACCACCGATGGCAACCCCGGTGGATCCCGTGTTCTTGATCTCTACCCGGATCGTACCGGTATCCCCGTACATGAATACTTCCGGACTAACAATAACCCCCGTGACAGCGATCTGTGATTCTGGTGTTGCGGGCGATACCGTTGCAGTGTCCGTTGCCCGTGGTCCAAGAGGAGTTGGTGTTGCCGGGGACGTAATAACGGTATCTGTGGTCCACTGCTCGGAAGGAACCGGTATTGCCGGGGACGTAACGGCCCCTGCTGTGACACTTATGACGACGGCAAACAGGACAACCAGAACGTACATTATCTGCCCCATATCATCTCACCCGTGATCGCGAAGCAGGCCGGTTATCGTTCGGGGAAATATTCCCCCGGTTCGCCGCTCTGATGCTCTTCTACATGAGGGTTCTATATGCCATCGGCACCTCTCCCGCAGCCTATCGTATCGTAGAAGCCTGCGCCGTTATTTTTATTGGAACCCCCGGAACGATGAGATAAGTCTATCAAGGGCTGGAGAATGATTCCATTGAAGACCCGTTCACTCTTTGTGGAACTCTCAATTTAACGAACATTTCTTCTCCACGCATCAGGGGGATCCGGTGTAAAGGGTTTAATTATATTATAAATAATTTACTGGCCTCTGCAGGCGCACGGAGAATACATGGCATATGAAGAACAAGCCGATACGACCGACATCTAGTTTCAAATGGCCGGGATTAGCCCTGCCTTGATCCTGATGGAGAAGTCAATCGTATATACTTACCTAAATCCTTATTTTCCCAAAAAGATTTCCTCCGATTCCAAGCATGGCAACGGCAAATAGGGTAATTACTGCAACACTCAATGAAATGGGAATTGTGGAGTACCCCAGTAGACACCAGCGAAGCGCTTCGACGCAATAGGTGAGGGGATTGAGATATACAAGACCCCCCAGCCAGATGGGCAGGTCTGAGATCGGGAAGAACGCTCCGCTCAGAAGAACAAGAGGCATCGTCAGGAAACTCATAATCATCTGAAACCCTTCGGGACTCTCGATCCTGGACGCAAGTGCAACACCCAGCCCGATGAACCCAATACCCGAGAGACCCATGATGATAAGGCCTGCCAGCACGCCGATGCCCGAGATGTACCGCACGCCGATCAGCCCGGCAATAATCAGCAACATGATGCCCTGGATCAGGGCAATGGTGACGCCGCCGGCAGCCTTTCCAAGCGCTATGAAGAAACGACTGATGGGGGCGATGAGGACCTCTTTTAAGATGCCGGACTCCCTCTCCCATACGACGGACCCACCGCCAAACAGGGACGCAAAGAGGACGGACATCCCTATGAAACCCGGCGCGAAGAAACTGAGATCCACGGTGCCTCCGCCTTGAAACTGAAAACCGGAACTGAGACCGGGGCCGAGGAAGATCATGAACGTCAGGGGCGTTGAAAGAGCACCAATGATACGCGATTTCGAGCGCCAGAATCGCAGCATCTCACCAAGCCACATGGCGTAGATCACATTCATTGCTCTTTTGATCATCGTCACCTCCTCATCGGACGGGTCCGGGACCTCCCGTACTCTTCTGCATCCCCGGTCTCTCTATCCCTCAGCGCCCGGCCGGTGTGATGGAGGAAGACATCGTCCAGCGCAGGCTTATGCAGGCTGACGGAGAGGACCAGGATACCCGCACGGGAGGCCAGATTCAGGACGTGCGGGATGTTGCGTTCACCGTCCCTGACAGCCATCGAGACCCCGGTGCTTCCCCGGGTCACCACCCGTGCAAACCCGTTGCTCTCGTACAGGGCGCGCAGCCGGGCAATGTCGGCAGCGCCCTCCACCTCAAGCGTGATCACGTCCCCCCCGAGCTGGCTCTTCAGGGCCTCAGGGGTATCGATGACGACGATCTTGCCACGATCGATGATGGCAACCCTGTTGCAGAGGTGGTCCGCCTCTTCCAGATAGTGCGTGGTGAGCACGATCGTCACACCCTCCTCTTCCGTCAGGGTCTTGATATACTCCCAGATGTGGATCCGCGTCTGCGGATCGAGACCGAGCGTGGGCTCGTCCAGGAACAGGATATGGGGTTTGTGTACAAACCCGCGTGCAATCTGAAGACGTCTCAGCATACCGCCGGAGTAGGTCTTGACCAGGGTATCCGCCCGATCGGTGAGATCGACGAGGGCAAGGACCTCCTCGACCCTCTCCCTCCGCACCCTGCCCTCAAGACCGTACAGCCTGCCGTGAATATCCAGATTCTCCCGCCCGGTGAGACGCTCGTCGAGGGTGATGTCCTGGAAGACCACCCCGATGCTCTGCCGTACACGATGAGCGTCCGCGACCACGTCAAACCCCCATACCCTGGCACTCCCGCCCGAGGGCTCGGTCATGGTCGAGAGCATGTTAATGAGCGTGGTTTTCCCTGCCCCGTTCGGGCCAAGAAGCCCGAGCAGTTCGCCTTGCTCGATCGAGATGCTGACATCGCTCACGGCGGCAACCCCGCCGAACCGTTTCGTGATCCCCTCCGTCTCTATGGCATAGAACATGCAAACCCGCCCCGTCAGTCCTGCTGGAAGACCAGCACATACCGCTGGGGAACGAACTGTCTGGAATCCACCAGCCGAAACCCGTAGTACTTCAACTGGGAGATGACGAGTTCTTTGGCGATGGCGGAGCCAAAGTACGCCACGATGGAAGGAGGCGTTATCGCGTTATCCACGACCACAAGTCGCCCGCCTTTCCGTAAAGCCCTCTTTAAACTGAGAATGAATTCGTCTTTTACGAACTCAAGAGACGCGATATAGACAGCGTGGTACATCGAGCACATGAAGATGGTATCGACGCTGTCAGGCGGCAGGCCGGCGTCATTCAGGCGCGCCTGAATGGCCTCTATATTCAGCCCGAATTTGTCGCGAGCCGTCTCCACGTAGGCAAGCGCGTTTCTGTTGATCTCGGTCGAGTAAACCCTGCCGGTCTTGCCCACCATCCGGGCGAATTTGAATGAAAAAAATCCGAACCCACAGCCGATATCGGCAACCGATTCGCCCTCACGGATGTTCAGATAATCGAGCATCTTGCCGGTCTTCTCCCACGAGTCCCGGTTAGGGTTGTTAAAAGAGATAAACTCGTTCCACTCGTTGAGCTGGTCGAAACTCACTTCATTCCCTGAATACTCGTAGATGACATCGTGGATCTGTCGGCGTGCAAATGTGTCGTCCATTCCCGGCATCTCTGGATCTGGTTGCGCCAGATCGTACTTTATCCGGAGATATTTCTTCAACAGCGCAAAGTCGTCGTCCGCCAGGGTGTGGAAATACTCGGCGTCAAGCGAATCGGCAAGCATCTCTGCCTGCTTCTCTTCCGGCGCCAGGAGATACCTGCAAAACCACTCAAAAACAGTATACTCGTCGCCGATCCGCTCCTGCGGGATCAACTCCCTGTATGCAGTAAGTGCAGCGGCGAGACCGGTCTCATCCCTGCTTTCAAGCGCCCCAAAAAAGAGCCTGGCGGCTTTCTTGCCCAGAACGGTATACCCTTGCGACGCGGTGCCGATCATGCGGTAGCGGATGAGGGAGAGCGGCGAGGTGATCTTAATGGTCTGCACGGATGCCTCATCGGCAAACACCGCCGGGACTGCAGGCGGTGGATCCGCAGGAGCCCGGGGTTTGCTGGCCTGTTTAAACTCAAGGATGTAGCGCTGGGCGGTGAACTGGTACTGCAGCAGGAGCTCAAAGCCGTAGTGCCACAGTTGGCTGATGATCATATCACGGGAGATGTACGGCCCGTGGTATGGCAGGTCCGTGCCTTCGACGAGATCGTTGTCCACGATGATGAGACGCCCGTCTTCTTTCAGGTAACGCTTGATATGCTCGATAAAGAGGTCCCGTTCCCTGTCCGTGAAGGCCGCATAGAGGATGTGGTATAGCGAACAGAGAAAGATCACTTCGGCTTTGACGGGTTTATCGAGGCCCCACCCGTCCGCCCGATATTGATACACGCCCACGTTGCCGATCTGATATTGTCGTATGTAGTCATTAGCGAAGTTAATATGCTGCTCGTTCGTCTCAATCCCATAGACATGTCCCGTTCTGCCGACGATATTGGCAAACTTGAATGTGAAATACCCCGGACCGCATCCAAAATCTATAACGCTGTCACCTTCCTTGATGCCGAGTTGATAGATGTTCTCACCGATCTTATCCCAGCGCTCGCGATCGGGATTGTTGAAGAGGATGAAGTCTTCAAGAAAACGGAGTTTCTCTTTGGCTTCATGGCCTGCGCTCTCGTCGTCGACGAAGTGATATTTCAGTTTAAGATAATCCCGTAAATTCGCGTAGTCGTCACGTACCAGGAGATCGACCCAGCTAGCGACGAGCGGATACGAGAGAAAGTTCGTTTTCTGGGTCTCCGGGGCGAGAAACAGCCTGGAGATCCACTGCAGTGCCGTGTACTCGCCCCCAAAATTCTCGTTAGGAATAATATCGTCGTAGATGTCAATAGCCCGCCTGAGCGACTCCTCGCGACCTGTGTCCAGGTAGTCGAGGATCTCCCGTGCTGCAGCCTTCCCCCCCTCGGTGATATCGAAGGAGTCAAGGCTCCCGATGTGGATAACCGAGGCTTTCGACCGGACATTCAGCGTAGCAGCAGAATCCAGGTCTGCGTCCCCCGATACCGGGGAGGTTTCCGGATGGCTCTCGACCATACTGCTCCTCTCCTCACGAATCGCCCTTCGACGATGCGGAGTTCGACGCAGCAATCCTGAGCTGAATCCCGAGATCCACGTCTAATCCGGCTGATTTAGCCGTCTCGATAGCGTGGTTGAGCGTTACGATGAAGCGGTCTTGAGCGTAGATCCTGTAGTTCTCCCGATAGGAATGCGGGGTGAAGTTGATGGTCATGACGTTCGCTCCTGCATTCAACCCCATGAGCTGACCCCCGGGTCGGACGTACTCCAGGGCGCTGACCGATGGGATCAACGCATCCTTCAGTCCGATGCGCAGAATGGCCATCGTGTTGAGCGTGAGGTTGAGATCGCCGAGAGCCCGGTCCTGGAGCGGCGTTCCCGGGTTGGGTATGAAGGGGGCCGCGCTGACGAAATCCGGCCTGAATTCAAAGGCCAGGCGGATATCTGAAAGCAGACTTTCGATCGACTGCTGCGGCAGCCCGACGATATTACCCGTCCCGATCTTCATGCCCACATCCCGTATCCACTTCATGCACTGGAGCCTCCGGTCGAGCGGTCCATGCGTGATCGCATGGTACAGGCCGGCGTCGGAGGTCTCGTACTTCATGATGAACGAGCGGGCTCCCAGTTGTGCAAACCGTTCGTAGGTCTCGCTGCTGCGCTCACCGACATTTAAGAGAACTTCTGCCCCCAGATCGTGTGCGATTGCAGGGATGACCTCGTTCAGGATTGCGTCGCAGTGCCGGTCCTGCCCTGCCTGGAGAAAGATCGTCGTGATGCCGACATCCCGGATCTCCCCGGCAACGGCCAAGATCGTCTCCGCATCGAGCCTGAACCGGTCCAGAGACCTGTTGCTTCGGCGCATTGCACAGTAGTCGCAGTCCTTCTGACAGATGTTGGAGATTTCGATGACGCCGCGGAGTTTCACCTCATCGCCCGAATAACGGTGCCGCACTGACCTTGCCTGCCGGAACAGCTCCTGCTGCAGGTCCCCCGTTGAGGTCAATAAGCGTAAGAGTTGTCGGTCGCCCATCGAGAGGATGGACGAGCCCGGCAACTGCTGATCGTTCATGGACGACCGCACCTCCGGGGGTCGTCCGCAACGTCGTCTGCCGGGATGGCGCCGGACGTTGCAGGAGGGCCGGTGCTTCCCAGGGCATCCCGGGGAGTGTTGTCGGCGTAAGGGTGCAACGGTCCGGGCGCATATGCATCGCTTGAGAACGGCATGAACTCATTCGCGTTGAACTGCTCGACCACTTCATCGGCAACAAACGCGCCTAACTCCGTGAGGCGGACGATGTTCTGATTCTCCACGATCAACCCAAATTCCTTCAGTCGGGCGACCTTGGCTCTGAAGACGGTATCGAAGGGGATCCCCGTCACTTCCTCAAAGCGGGCTTTCCTGAGCTCGCTGTTCTTGAGCGGCAGAACCGTTGCCCACCGCACCTGAGCCTCCCTGTCGCGGACAATGCCGCGGTTCAGCGGGAGACTTCCTTTCTCGATCCAGGCGTAATACTCGTCGAAATGCTGCGTATTCAGTCCGAATCTATCCCTGAGACTGCTGAACGCTGTAATCCCGAATCCAACCTGGTCGTAGAGCATGCAGCACTGGTTATAGGCATAGTGCGAGTAGTGCTCCTTCTTTTTCGAGTAAACACGACGGAGATTCTCCTGGAAGCCATGCCTCCTGAGGATCTCGATGGCAACCTGCTTCATCATCATGGTGTCCTCAAACGGCGGGATGCTGAGCGGATCCTTTCTCCGGAGTCTGACGACGCTACCGTGGCGGTCCCCATATGGAAGAACTTTCAGGCGGTAAAGCTGTATCTCGTCTACCGGCAACGTGACGGCCTTCTCCATGACGGCAATCCAGTTTTCCAGGGTTTCTCCAGTATGACCGAAGATAAACTCTATGTTGAGTTGATAGCCGAACCGGCGGCTGTTCTCGATTGCCTCGATTGCGGTCCGGGCATCGTGGGGCCGGTTCATGGCCTTCAGCACACTGTCGTCGAGCGACTGCACGCCGATAGTCAGGCGATTCGCACCGTACTCCATCATGATGCGTAAACGCTCAAGGCCGACGCTTCCGACAAGCGTGCCGGGGTCGACGTCGTAGTTAAACTGGCTGCACTGCCTCAGATCGACCCGTTCGCAGAAGAACCGGAGAAACCGTTCCAGCTGTTCCGGGGCAAGGGAGGTGGGCGTACCACCACCGATCAGGATTGATCTGGCCTTGATACGCCCGATGCCCAACCGGGCCATGTAAGTGTCCATCTCCCGTTCCAGGGCAGTCAGGTAACGGTCCTTCTCCTCTGTCTGCTCTCCCAGTTTGACCGGATAATGGCAGAAAGTGCAGTGCTGCTTGCAGAACGGGAAATGCACATAGATGTCGAGGAGTTCGTCCTCAGGCAGGGTATAGCCGGCAAAGAGCTCATCTTCGGTGATGGGAGCATACTGTGTGATGGGCGGGTAATGGACCGAGGGGACGAAATCCCCGTCATGGCATATGAGGCCTGCAGCCTGCAGTTTCTTGATCTCGTGCAGACGTTGCATGGCTCCGGCCAGGATCTCCCGGCAGTCTCCTGAACAGTTCTCTTTCAATTGCATCACTTTCCTTCTGATAACGTATCGGGGCGGGTCCTGCTGCCGCTAAGAGATCCCCGGTGCCGGCAGCAGGCGGGTGCCATCTGGGTTCATCAAACAGGCGGCCCCACAGGTTGTGCCGGAGTGGCGCCTCCGTACCGGGGTTGCGCCGGGAACTGGGACTGTGTCGGGGTGACGCCTCCGGGCGGGGTCACGTTCCCCGTCGGACCTCCGGACAACTCCAATTTATAGACATTCCACCCGGTTTCGTTTTCAGCGCTCCAGACAACGGTATTCCCGAAGATCGAGGGGTGTCTCTCGACGGCCGCATCGTTGGTCAGCAATACCTGCGCACCGGTCGTGAAGTCATAGAGGTTGAGATCCCACTGGTCGTTGAAATTCTGGCTCCAGATAAGCCGCTTGCCATCGGTGAACGGATCCATCTTCTCCAATGGATCGTCCGAGATCTGCTGGACCTCGCCGTTGGTGAGGTTATACAGGAAGAGATCAGTCTGCCCGCTGACATTGTCCACCCAGACGACGATGTCGCCGCCGATAGTTGCCTGTGCCGGGCCTATGGTCGACGCTATGACCTGAACACTGAGGTTCTCAAACCCCGGCGGGGGGAGACTCCCGGTCCCGTTCATTCCGCCAGGGACAGTCACGTTACCGGTTATGTTCGATCCGCCAGGGACAGTCACGTTACCGGTTATGTTCGATCCGCCAGGGACAGTCACGTTACCGGTTATGTTCGATCCGCCAATATCGGCGGCGGACGCGACTGCAAGAAGAGCAATAATAAGAAAAACAACTAGAGTTACATGTCCTGCGCTTATATATTTCATGTCGGTTCACCTTCGAGTTTTTCCTTCTGGACCAGAGGATACATCCGCATGAGGGAAGGCAAAACAGATCTACGCATATCCACGAAGAGACTCGTCAGAGAAGGGATTGTGTGATCGAGAAGCAGAATATTGGTCCGTTTCGGGTTTTACATGAGCAACAGGTGGGGATATACCCCCGGGGGTTGTGCAGATCACCCTCATACATCCAGAGAATACACATGAGTGTATATATATATTTCTGACAAAATAATATATAACGCATATATCATGAATGGCAGGGAAGCGAAGGTGCCAGGAACGTCCGGGATCGCTTCCGAATAGAACGCCTGTTATTCGGATGAGCCGGTGCCGGCAGCAGGCGTCGGGCCGTCCGTATGTACGCAAGGCCCCTACAGGATGGCTGGATAATCGGATCTGTAAGGGCGTATCAGGGACCCATCGTTGCAACCTTATAGGGAGGTTGTCCCAAAAGGATCTGTGAACCACCGGTATACCCTGGTTGAAACATTTATATCTTCGGGATCTGCCATCTAAACCGTATTCGGGACTAGAAGGGTGAAACGGCTTTCCATAGGGTATCGCCACGCGGGGAAGGGTCCGGGAGGAGGACACCCCCTCCCGGCAAAGGTGTTTTGGGACAAACTCAAGGAGAAAACAGGGATTAAGCCCGTTACCGTTATTATGACAGTAACAGGAAAAAGAATGACGCCGCCAACAGGACTCGAACCTGTGACATGCTGGTTAACAGCCAGCCACTCTACCAACTGAGTTATGGCGGCACTGGAACAAGTGCTCTATAATGTCTTGTCTGAACCGTATTAAACATTACGGGAGTTCTCCTGCTTGATGCTGACGAGGAGATCGATCAGTCCGTCGACCTCGCCCTCGAGACCCGAAAGAAGGTCCGCCGCGAGCGGCGTCGCCACCGCGCCCGCCGGCGAAGCCCGGATGTAGCCTTCCTGCTCAAGAATCCGCAGCGAATAGCGGACCCGGTGATAGGGGAGGTCCAAGACCTCGGAGAGCTTCATGATGCCGATGGGCTGGTGCTCCACGACCGCCCGGATCACCTCAAGGTGCCTTGAGAGGAGTTCGATCTCGGATCTGAGTTTAGCCAGCATACCTATCAAATACTCTTTGCGCGTTACGGTTGTTCGTGCAGCCAGACCTTTGCCTGGGTGTACCGCTTCCGGAACGATACGGCAAAGACCGCCCCGACAGCAAGGAGAAGAATGCCGATAGCAAGGCCGATGGTTCCCTCGGGCGCGAACCGGAGGAGGACAAAGACACCCATGGCGAAGCAGAGGACGATGACGTTTAACATGATCGTCAGCATGGCAAACTTAGCCTTGAAGACCTGTTTGGTTGCCTCATCCATTATTCATACTTCAACGTGGTGGTAAAAGTACTTGTGGTTTCAACAGAAGAGCTGGTAGAATGAACGGACTGGATTCTGCTATCCGGGATGCCGGGGCAGCAGCATACGCAGCCTACGGATCGTCTGCAGATGCCAACGTGCGCTACCTCACCCGGTTCCGCACCACCGACCCCGTGGTCTACGTGGCAAAGCCCGGCGAGCGCGGGATGATCGTCGTCCCGCAGATGGAGCACGAGCGGGCGGTCCGGGAATCGATTGCAGCGGTCGTCACCCGCGCTGACGCCGGCTACCTCGAGCACGTCAAAGCCGGGGAGACGCGCTGGCGGGCGACCGCCCACATGATTGCAGACCTCGCCGCCGGTCCCGTCCTCGTCCCCGCGACCTTCCCGCTCGCCCTCGCCCGCGAGCTCGAGTCGTTTCACCCGGTTCTCCTCGACGAGAAGGGAGCAGTCGAGGGAATCCGGGCGGTCAAGACCCCCGACGAAATCGACCGCATCCGCTCGGTCCAGCGGGTCACCGAGGCGGCACTGGAACGGGGAATCGCCCTCATCCGCGCCTCCGTCCCGAAGGGAGGCATCCTGTACCGCAACGGTGAGCCCCTCACCTCTGAGGCCGTCCGTGCCACGATGCACGCCCTCCTTCTCGCCCACGGCTGCCGGGGAGTCGACACCATCGTCTCCTGCGGCCCCGACACTGCCCTGCCGCACAACGAAGGGTTCGGGCCGCTCCAGGAGGACGAGCCGATCGTCATCGACATCTACCCCCAGGACGAGCGGAGCGGCTACCATGCCGACATGACCCGGACGGTCGTGAAGGGCGAGCCGTCACCGGAGATCCGCGAGATATACGAGGCGGTCCGGGACGCAAAAGCTCTCGCGGCTTCAATGGTCAGGGCCGGGGCCGTCGGCACCGACCTCTACCGTGCTACGGTCGAGTTCTTCCGCGACCGCGGCTACGAGAGTGACATGCGCGGGTTCACCCACAGCCTCGGCCATGGGGTCGGGCTCGAGGTGCACGAGGACCCGTCGCTCGGACCTCAGGGCGGAGCGCTCGTCGCCGGGAACGTCATCACCATCGAGCCGGGGCTCTACTACCCCGGCATCGGCGGCGTCCGCCTGGAGGACATGGGTGCCGTGACCCCGGACGGCTTTGACCGGTTCACCCAATACCCGGAAGAGCTCACGCTATGATCATGGATGATGTTGTCTACGACGCCTACCGCGAAGCAGGAGCGCTGGCACAGAAAATACTCCACCGGGGCGCGGGGCTCGTGAAGGAGGGGGCAGGCCTCCTTGAGATGGTCGAAGCGACGGAAACGATGGTGACGGAGGAGGGAGCGTTCCTCGCCTTCCCCTTGAACGTCTCCTTCAATGAGGCAGCGGCCCACGACACCGCCATGCCCGGCGACGAGCGGGTGTTTGCCCGCGGAGACCTGGTCAAGGTCGACCTCGGCGTGCATATCGACGGCTACATCGCCGACACCGCCATGACCGTCGACCTCGGCGACCACGGTCCGCTCGTCGAGGCATCACGCTCAGCGCTCGAGGCGGCGATCGCCCTCGTCCGCCCGGGGGTCGCCACCGGGGAGCTCGGGGCGGCCGTCCAGGCAACGATCGAGGAGCACGGCTACAAGCCGGTCGCAAACCTCACCGGGCACGGCCTCGACTGCTACAACCTCCACACGAGGCCCACCATCCCGAACGTCGCGATGAGCGGCGGGGCTGTTCTTGAGGAGGGGATGGTCTTTGCCATCGAGCCCTTCGCAACGACGGGGTCGGGCAGGGTCGGCGAGGCGACGCGCGTGGAGATCTACCAGCAGATCGCAGCCCGTCCCGCCCGCCTGCCGTCGGCAAAGCGGATCCTCGAGACGGCGCGGCCCCGGCGCGGCCTACCGTTCTCCCGCCGCTGGATCCCCGGCGACAAGGTCGAGATCGGCCTATCCACCCTCGTGCGGGCCGGAATCCTCCACCCCTTCCCGATGCTGCACGACGTGCCGGGATCGTTCGTCTCTCAGGCGGAGCACACCCTGATCGTCACGGAAGAGGGATGCGAGGTCACCACCCGTTGAGCTACGCTTATTGATATCGCGCGCCAATATGTCTGTTCATAGATATGACCAGCGAAACGGGTACGCGTGACGTCCTCGGCATCATGGAACTCCTGCTCACCGCGGAGATATTCAACCGAAACGAGGACCTCGGCATCAACGACCTTCACCCGCGCTGTCGGGAGTTCTTCGGCGCAGGAAGCGGCGGGAGCACCGAGGTGAAGCGCCCCCTGATCGTGAGCGAGGGGGCGCTCAAGAAGGTCTTCGGCACCCCGGATGCCGTCTGCCAGAGTGTCCGCAAAAACCCGTTCGTCGGTTACGACGACTTCGGGCAGCGCCTGAGCCTGCCCTCGCTCGACGCGGCGGCGGGATGGTTCCTCAAGAAGGGCGGGGAGGAGAGGATCGGTGAGAACCCGGTCCTCGCATACTTCTTCGAGGGGAAGGACGGGACTGCCGTTAGGTACCAGGATGTCCGGACAAAGAACCCCCGGTTCGAGGACACGAAGGAGTACATGGAGGCAAAGGTCTCCCGACTCATCGCCGGGAGCGAGGAGATGCGGGAGGCCCGCGACCTGATCATCATCAGCGCGCCGGACGAGGTCGAGTTCTCGCTCGCGAAACTGGTCTGCACACCGCGGCAGGAGGAGATCGTCAGAAAGATCGGCGTCGCACTCGAACACCGGGATTTCTTAAAGGAGCACGGCATCTACGAGTTCGGCCGGCTCCTCTTCGTCGGCCCGCCCGGGACCGGGAAGACGTCGCTCGCGCTCGCGATGTCCCGTGCGCTCCACATGCCGGTGCTCGAGGTCCGTCTTGCGATGGTTACCTCGCAGTACCTGGGCGAGACCTCCAAGAACATCGACAGGATCTTCGACCTCGCGAAGAAGCTCGCCCCCTGCATCCTCTTCATCGATGAGTTCGACTTCGTCGCGAAGACCCGGGTCAGCGACGACCACGGCGCGATGAAGCGTGCCGTGAATATGCTCTTAAAGAACATCGACCAGATCAGTTTCGTCAAGAACGGCGTCCTCCTCATCGGGGCGACGAACCATCCCCGCATTCTCGACGAGGCGGCCTGGCGGCGGTTCGACGAGGTCGTCGAGTTCCCGCTCCCGGACAGGGAGATGCGGCAGGCGATCCTCGCAAAGGTCGCCGCTACAATCGAGTGCGACTGCGACTTCTCGGACCTCGCCGCCCGGACGGAGGGGTTCTCAGGCTCCGACCTCCGCATGATGATGAAGGAGGCAGTGATGTCGGCGCTGATGGAGGACCGGCGCCGCGTCGACCCGGCGGACATCGAGCAGGGTCTCCTCAGGGTCGAAGAGCGCAACATCATCCGCGGCATCGGTTACTGATATGCAGATCACATTACTTGGGACCGGCGACGCCATCGGGACGCCGAAGGTGGGGTGCAACTGCGAGAACTGTCGGGGGATAACGGCGGCAGGAAGATCAAGGCTCCGGACGTCCCTCCTCATCGAGATTGAGGGAAAGCACATTCTTATAGAATCCTCGCCGGACCTCCGGCAGCAACTCCTCCGGGCCTGCTCGCCCCACATCGACGCGGTCCTCTGGTCCCACGGCCACTACGACCACTTCATCGGCTTTGGTGAATTCTATCGGGTGCAGAAGGTGCCGCCGGCCTACGCACCGCCCCCGGTGATGGACTACTGCTCCGGCTACCTCCACTTCCTCTCGTTCGAGAAGCACCCGGTCCCGGTCTACGAGCCCTTCGACCTCTTCGGGATCACCTTCACGTTCTTTCCGGTGAACCACCCCCCGGTCTACACCTGCGGTCTCCTCTTAGAGCACGACGGTGTCACGGTCGCCTATACCGCCGACACGCGGGAGGATATCCCGAGGGCGAGCCGGGACCTCCTCTGCGGCGCCGATATCGACCTCCTCTTCGTGGACGCCATCGCTCCCGAGAGCTACAATATCACCAAGCATATGAACTACGCCGAGGCGGTCAGGTTCGCCAGCGACGTCGGGGCGCGGGACTACCGATGCGTCCACATGAGCCACATGGTCCCTCCGGACATGCCGCACGCGGGATACGATATGGAGACGTTCTGCTGGTGATGGAGCCGACGTCCCCGACCACACCCATACTTATAATCCCTTCCGGGCCCAACCATAAAGTGCGTATGGCCATGAAACTCAAACTTCTGGAGTTGACTGACGACAAGGCCCGGATCCTCTTTGAAGGCGAGGCCAACACCTACATCGACGCGCTCGCCGCCGAACTCATCCACGACCCCAAGGTGGATGTGGCACAGCGCAGGCAGGCGTTCCGGTTCACCGACCCCGAACTCTTCGTCACCACGACCGGCGGCCGGTCACCTCTTCTTGCAATCACGGACGCGGCAAAGCGGCTCTCCGGCTACGCCGGCGAACTCCTCGGACAGATGAAAGCCCTCGATACCGCATAACCCCGATGAAGAAGAGCGCCGAAGGCTTCGCCCGGATCGCCCGGGAAGTCTTTGCCCCTATCTACCCCGTCATCGCGGAGCAGGTGCTCGCGTGGTCGGGAACACGGGATGGGATCGCCCTTGATATCGGGAGCGGCCCCGGCCTCCTCTCCGTCGCGCTGGCGGAGAAGAGCAATCTCTCTATGATCGCTCTCGATACCGACCCGGCGATGGCCCGGATCGCGCAGGAGACCGCAGCCGGTTGCCCGGATCGAGTAACCCCGATCATCGGCGACGTCCACTGCATGTCAATTCGCGACAACGCCGTCGTGCTCATCGTCAGCCGCGGCTCGATCTACTTCTGGCACGACCGGCCGCAGGCGTTCCGCGAGATCGAGCGGGTCCTCCGCCCCGGCGGCGTCGCGTTCGTCGGCGGCAGCTTCGGGACCCCCGCGCTCCGCGAGACTGTCTTTACCGAGATGCGGCGGCGGAACTCCGAATGGGACCGGGATATCGCCCGAAGAAGCGGGGGGGCGACCCCGGGGACGCTTCAGCGGGAACTAGCAGAGAGCGGTGTCGCCCACGCCCGTATCAGGGAAGAAGAAGAGGGGTTGTGGGTGGAGATCCGGAAGGACCCGACCTCCTCTATTCGGCACGCTCGGTAAAGATGATCGTCCCGGCGATCCGGGTGATCTTGATCTTCACCGTCTGACCCGGTTTTGCGTTCGCGACGTACATTGTGTAGCGGTCGATCTTCACGACGCCGTCGCCGCGCTTCGAGAGGAACTGCGGGGTGACGTCCATGATGGCGCCCTCGGTAGGTTTCGCCGCTGCGTTCGGGTCGAACGTCGACTTCCGCTTCCGGACAGGCCGGTGACCGCCGCAGGCGTCGCACCGCAGCGTCAGGACCCGCTCGGTCTTGACGAGGCGGGTATCGGGCTTTCCGCACTCGGAGCAGATGACGTAATCCTCGACGTAGCCCCTGATGATCGTGTTAATCTGCTCCTGCTCGAACTTCCCGGAGAAGACGGCCCGCGTCCCCTCAACCTTGCCGGCAGTACCGAGCTCGCCGAGGAGGTGCTTCATCAGGTGGTCCGGGTCGCGCCGGAGGGTGTCTGCGATCTCGGCGAAGTTCTCAAGGACCGTCGTCTTCCCCTCGATGAAGACGCGGGCGACAGGGACGGTGAACCGATCTTCAAACTCCGTCGGCTCCGTGATATTGGTATAGGCCTCCTTCAGAAGGTCTTCATATGACGGGGTCATACCCCAGTATTGGTCGCGTCACGTCAAAAAGTGAGTACCTCATTCTCTGGGCCTGCACCACGTTTATGTAGATGGGTCACTCATCAGGTTCACCGTATGGTATCGGTTCAGGACCTCGCATTGCTGCATAGAACCCTCGACCGCGACGTAACCGACGTCGAGGCCGCCTGTTTCGAGAACCTCTGGAGCGAACACTGCAGTTACCGGTCCACGAAACACCTCCTTAAGACGCTGCCGACAGAGGGAAGCGAGGTGCTGCTCGGGCCGGGGGACGATGCCGCCATCGTCCGGTTCAGCGAGACCTGTGCCCTTGCCGTCGGGATGGAGAGCCACAACCATCCCAGTTACGTGGACCCCTACGACGGCAGCGCCACCGGCGTCGGCGGGATCGTCCGCGACGTCCTCTCGATGGGCGCCCGCCCCATCGCCCTGATGGACCCGCTCTACTTCGGCCCCCTGGAGAGCGAGAAGAACCGCTACCTCATGGAGCAGATCGTCGCCGGGATCGGGGGTTACGGCAACTGCATCGGGGTGCCGGTCGTCCGGGGCGAGCTCACCTTCGACCCCTCCTACTCGGGAAACCCGCTCGTGAACGTCGTCTGCGTGGGCGTCGTGCATCCCGACAGTTACATCACCGCCCGGGCCAAAAGGCCGGGGAGTCGGCTGGTCCTTGTCGGCTCTTCGACCGGGCGAGACGGGCTTGGGGGGGCATCGTTCGCCTCGCGGGATCTCGCGGAGGATGCGGAGGCCGCCGACCGGCCGAGCGTCCAGGTCGGCGACCCCTATACGGAGAAACTCCTCATCGAGGCGATCCTCGCGATGGCAGGGACCGGCAAGGTCCTCTCCTGCCGCGACCTCGGGGCGGCGGGGCTTGCCGGGGCCTCAAGCGAGATGGCGAGTACGTTCGGCGCCGTCATCCACGCCGACCGGGTCCACCTCCGCGAACCCGGGATGGTGCCGCGGGAGATCATGCTCGCCGAGTCGCAGGAGCGGATGCTCATCGAGGTCGCGCCCGAGGACGTCGGCCTGATGGGGGCGATCGCGGAGAAGTACGACCTCGTCTGGAGCGATATCGGCGAGGTGATCCATGAACCCCGCTACACCGTGCGGTTCCGCGGTGAGACCGTCGCCGATCTCCCGATCGCTCTGCTCGTCGGCGGAGCGCCGCTTTGCGCCCTGGAGATGAGGCCCTATTCGGCGGAGACACCGTTCTCCCGCCCGGCGGCGCCGGTAAAGGACCTCGCCCTCGCGGTCCTCGCCCACCCCGACGTGGCCCGCAAGGACTGGGTCTACGAGCAGTATGACAAAGAGGTCCAGCTCCGGACGGTCTCGTTTCAGCACGACGCCGCGGTCCTCCGCCTGGAGGGCAAAGCCCTCGTCCTCTCCTGTGGGTGCAACCCCCGGCACATATACCTCAGGCCCCGCGAAGGGACGGCGAACGCCGTCGTCGAGAACGCGAGCAACCTCGCCTGCCTCGGCGCCGAGCCGCTCTGCATCCTCGACTGCCTCAACTTCGCGAGCCCCGAACACCCGGAGGTCGCCTGGCAGCTTGAAGAGGCCGTCCTCGGCCTTGGGGATGCGGCGCGGAGGATGGGAATCCCGGTCGTCGGCGGCAACGTCTCGCTCTACAACGAGAGCGACGAGTTCGGGACGGCGATCAAGCCCACGCCCTCGCTGGGGATGATCGGGCGCGGGGAGGTCAGGGAGTGGACGGCGCCCGCCGAAGGCGACCTCCTCGCCCTGATCGGGCGGACTTCGCCCGACTTCGGGGGGTCGGTCCTCGACGCCGTGACGGGATGCGGCGGTCCGGCGCCCGGGGCGGCAGATCCGGCCGCGGTCGGTCTCGTCCGGGAGCTGGTTCGGGATGGCCGGGTCACGGCCGCGACCGATCTCTCGCGCGGCGGCCTCCTTGCGGCGCTCGCGAAGTTCGCACCCCGGGGGGACGTTTCGCTCGCCGGCGACCCCGTCGAGGCGCTCTTCGCCGAGACCTGCGGCCGGTTCCTGGTCGCGGCGAGAGACGAGGCCGTTCTCGCCGGCGTGGAGCACCGGACCATCGGCACGGCCGGCGGCGATGCACTCATTCTCCGGTTGAGGGATGGGACCGTCAGTATCGCGCCGGCAGAAATGGAGACGGCGCTCTCTGCAACGACCCGGCTGATGCGTTACTGAACGATCGCCCTTTTTTCAGACCCCCGGACGAGATCGGCCAGGGCGTCCACCGCCGCCCCCTGCCGCACGTCCCGCACCGTGAACGCGACCGCGCCCCGGACATCGGCCCCCCGGCCGGCAAGCATCTCTGAGATCCTCTCCAGCGTCTTCCCCGGCATCCCGCCCGACGTGCAGAAGACGACCGCGGCCTTCCCCTCGATGCCCACAAGGGCGCTGATCGCCGCATTCACCGCAGGCGTCGGGCTCCTCGCCCAGACAGGGGTCCCGACGACGACGGTATCGTAGCCGGAGACGTCGATCGTGGCGGGCTCGATAACGGCGCGCTCCTCCCGCATCGCACGGGGAGCGCCTCTGAGATACATCCCCACCTTCGAGTAGCTCGCAAGATCCCGTACCGCGACGAGATTCCCGCCGACCACCGCGGCAAGCCGTTCGGCGACGGCCCGGGTGTTGCCGGTCTCCGAATGATAGATGATGCAGACAGCCATACCGGAGGGTACGGCAGATTGATATAAACGGGTGTCGGCCGGAAAAAAAGGGTGTTACTTCTTGAACTGCGGCATGAACGAGCGGAGTTCCTTCCCGACCTCTTCGATCAGGTGCTCCTCGTCCGCTCTCGTCAGCGCGTTGAAGACCGGGCGGTTCACCATGTTCTCAAGCATCCACTCCCGCGCAAACCTGCCGTCCTGGATCTCCTCGAGGATCTCCTGCATCGCAACGTAGGTCTCCGGGCCGATGACGCGCGGTCCCCGCGTCAGGTCGCCGTACTGGGCAGTGTTGCTGATCGAGTCGCGCATCTTCGTGAACCCACCCTCGTAGATCAGGTCGACGATGAGTTTCGTCTCGTGCAGGACCTCGAGGTAGGCCATCTCGGGCGCATACCCCGCATCCACCAGGGTCTCGAACCCGGCCTTGATGAGGGAGGTGATCCCGCCGCAGAGGACCGCCTGTTCGCCGAAAAGGTCGGTCTCGGTCTCCTCGGCAAACGTCGTCTCGAGCACCACCGCGCGGGTCGCACCGATCCCCCGGGCGTAGGCGAGCGCGATGGCGTGCGCCTTCCCCGTGGCGTCCTGGTGGATGGCGATGAGGGCCGGAACGCCTTTCCCCTCCTCGTAGGTCCGCCGGACCATGTGACCGGGGCCCTTGGGGGCGACCATGACCACGTCGACGGTGGGTGGGGGGACGATCTGGCCGTAGTGGATGTTGAACCCGTGCGAGAACATCAGGCAGGTGTTCTCTCTGAGGTTGGGACTGATCTCGGTGCGATAGATCGCAGCCTGGTTCTCATCGGGGAGGAGGATCTGGACGATTTCGGCACGCTTGACCGCGTCTGCCACGGGGTAGACGTCGAAGCCGTCTTCTGATGCTCTCTGCCAGCTGTTGCCGGGCCGCAGGCCGATGACGACCCGGCAGCCGGAATCACGCAGGTTCATTGCCTGGCCGCGACCCTGGGAGCCATAGCCGATGACGGCGATGGTCTTGCTCTCCAAGGCGCGGGGGTCCACGTCGGACTCGTAATATTTCTGCACCATAGGTTCTCACTTCCGATAGGGCAGCAGACCTGATAAATATACTATAAAAGTGATCCGGTTGTTGGGAGGGTCATTTTAAGGTTGATGAAGAGAAACTCTGATCACCATAGATTATTGAGGATTTGTGATGGAACTGCCAGATGTCCAGTCCAGCCTGCCGGAGGTCCGTATCAATCTGACCAGGGTGGGTGTAAAAAACGTTCAAAAACTTGTTGAAGTCGCCCGACCTGGCAAACGGCCGGTCATCTTCATCTCCATGTTCGACGTCTTCGTCGACCTGCCGGGAAGCCTCAAAGGTGCGAACCTCTCCCGGAATTTCGAGGTGATCGATGACGTGCTGCAACAGGCCATCGATGGGAACGTAACGGAGATTGAAGAACTCTGCAGCGCCGTGGCGCGCAAACTCCTGGACCGGCACGAATACGCCGAGCGGACCGAGGTCAGGATGCGGAGCAAATTCATGGTCCGGCGGGAGACCCCGGTCAGCGAGACGAGCTGCCATGAGGTCGTGAATGTCCACGCGAGAGCCGTAGCCCAGAGAAACGACGGAAACCCGATCATCCGAAAGAGCATCGGTGCCGAAGTGACCGGGATGACCGCCTGCCCCTGTGCCCAGAACATCATGAAGGACCATGCCCTGCATGTCCTCGAGAACCTCGGCGTGGCGGACGACAAGATCGACACGTTCTTCAAAGAGGTGCCGATGGCCACGCATAACCAGCGCGGGCGGGGGTTCCTCTGCATCGAGATCGACGACGACCAGCACATCAGCCTCGAGAAGATCATCAAGATCCTGAAAGATTCCATGAGTGCGCGCATTTACGAACTTCTCAAGCGGGGCGACGAGAGTTATGTGGTGATGGAAGCCCACAAGAACCCACGGTTCGTCGAGGACTGTGTCCGCGAAATGGCCCGCAAAGTGATCGCGCAGTTCCGGGATCTCCCCGGAGACTCAGTAATTACTATAAAGCAGACGAATGAAGAGAGCATCCACCAGCACAATGCCTATGCGGAGCGAAAGGCGACGATAGCGGAGCTCGTCGCGGAGATGGACGAAGGCGCGCTGTAGGTCAGAAATTATAGCACTTTTTTTATATAAAGTTAATATATTTTGATATTCCGTGTTACTATATATAGATAACATAATATTCTGGGATTCGCCCAAGCGAAAGGTATAAACTCTGTTTTCTTCATAGTTCCTCTTGACGTACTCACGTACGTTTCCAGTACAAAATTGTGTGGTAACACCGGTATAGTGTTCAGAACATCATAATATCGGAATGAGGCGATATAGTTGTCGAAAGTTGTAGAAATTTCCCCAACAACGAGACATGAAGGCCACTCAAAGCTCGTTCTGAAGGTCAACGATGAAGGCATCGTCGAGCGTGGAGACTGGCTCAGTATCACCCCGGTCAGGGGTGTCGAGAAGCTCGCCATCGGCAAGACGATGGAGCAGGTTCCGAAGATCGCATCTCGCGTCTGCGGTATCTGTCCGATTGCGCATACCCTGGCGGGTATCGAAGCGATGGAGGCTTCCATCGGGTGCGAGATTCCCGAGGATGCAAAACTCCTGCGTTACATCCTGCAGTGTGCCAACAGGATGCACAGCCACGCCATCCACAACATCCTCTCCCTCCCGGACATGTACATCCCCGGGACCGACGTGAAGATCAATCCGTTCACCAAGGAAGAACCGGTCAGGAGCGTCGCTCTTCGGATCCAGCGGCTCCGTGAGATCGGGCAGACCATCGGTGAGATCGTCGGCGGGGAGGCAATCCACCCGAGCAACCCCCGCGTCGGCGGCATGTACAAGAACATCAGCCCGCGTGCGAAAGCAAAGATCTACGATCTCGCGAAGGAATCCAGGGTGCTTGCTCAGGAACAGATGGAGTTCATGATCGCGGTCTTCCGGAACTACCAGAAGCGCGACTGGGCTGAGGTCGGCGGCGTTGAGGTCCCGATCCCGAAGGAACTCGGCTACCACAACCAGGGCTACATGGCCACCGCGCCGGTCTACGGCAGCTCGAGCCTCGACGAGACCCCGATGTGGTTCCCCGAGCGGTTCACCGAAGTCCGCCCCTGGGATTGGTACATGGGCGAAGTCGAGATCGACGAAGCCGACCCGAACTACCCGATCGGCGGCACCTCCCCCGTAGGCACCAAAGCCTGGCCCCAGATGGAGGCCTGCACCGGCGTCCCGCTCTACGACGGCCAGCCCGTCGAGGTCGGACCGCGTGCACGTCAGGCCATCTTCAAGAACTACGACGAGAAGGGCACCATCGGCCTGCAAGTTGCACGCCAGATGGAGTTCCCCGAGACCGCCTACGGCATCATCGATGCGCTCGACGCGCTCGACACTTCCGGATCGGTGCTCGCCGACGAGATCCCGCAGGGCGACGGATCCCTGGGATGGGCCGCGAACGAAGCGCCCCGTGGAACCGACGTCCACCTGGCCAAGGTCAAAGACGGTCGGGTGCAGTACTTCGGGATGCTCGTCCCGACCACCTGGAACTTCCCCACCTGCAGCCGTGCACTGACCGGTGCACCCTGGCGGCTCGCGGAAGTTGTCATGCGTGGATACGACCCCTGCGTCTCCTGTGCGACGCACATGCTGGTGATCGACGAAGACAAGAGATTAGTGGCCCAGAAACTCATTCAGTGAGCGTACACGCATGCTATTCCGTGAGATCGTGATCGCAGGATGCGGCAACCCCCTCTTTGGGGACGACGGGTTCGGCCCTGCAGTCGTCGAAGAACTCCAGAAGTTGCAACTGCCCGACAACGTCAAGGTGATCGATGCCGGCCTTGGCGCCCCTCACTTCCTCTTTACGTTGATGGAAGATGCAGAGGTGCCGGTGAAGAAGTTGATCATCATCGATATCGCCGATTTCGGCGCAAACCCCGGTGATGTGACGAAACTCCGGCCCGAAGACCTGCCCCCGGGCTCTTACCGGGATGCCCATTCGTGGGACCTTTCCGAACCACTGCAGCGATTAAAGGACGTCATCGATATCACGATCGTCGGGTGCCAGCCAAAACGTGTCGCGAGCCATGAGTTTGAACTGGGGCTCACTGAGGAGGTTGAGGAGGCCATTCCCAAAACAGTGCGTATCGTACTGGAGGAAATTGGGGTAGAATATGGGGCTGCTATCAACCATCAAGGAACGCATCTTTGGGCGCCGCCCGGAGAAACCACCGGAGAGTCCGGAGGCAAAACCGGAGAGCAAACCTGAGGTGAAACCAGCGGCGAGCGAGCCGCAGACGAAGCCAGAGGTGAAGCCCGAGGCAAAGCCTGCTGCAAGCCAGCCGCCGACGAAGCCTGAGGCAAAGCCCGAGGTAAAGACTGCGAGAAGTAAACCGCACAGAAAACCTGAGGGAAAGCCGGAGGTGAAACCGGAGGCAAAGCCTGCTGCAACAGAGCCGCAGAAGAAGCCCGCGGTGAAGCCCTCTGATGTCATTGTAGATGAAAAGGTGGAAGTTGTAAAGGAGGAAAAGCCTGTGGCAGATAAGATTACGATAGGTGAATTACACCTGAGCGGATGTACGGGATGCCTCGTGACGCTTGCGGACAACTACGAGGGTCTCTTCAAGCTGCTCGATGATTACGCCGACCTGGTCTATGCACTGACCCTGGTCGATGTACGCCACGTCCCCGAGATGGACGTGTGCCTGGTCGAGGGTTCCTGCTGTCTCAACGACGAACTCTCGGTAGAGGAACTGAAAGAGGCAAGGGCCAAGTCGAAGGTGCTCGTCGCCTACGGCGCCTGCGCGGCCTACGGCAACATCACCCGGTTCTGCCGGGGCGGCCAGTGGAACCAGCCCGGCCACGAAGCGTTCGTGCCGATCAGCGAGGTCGTCGATGTTGACCTCTACATCCCGTCCTGTCCCCCGTGCCCCCAGGAAGTCAGAAACGTCGCCGTCATGGCCTACCTGCTTCTTCGGGGCAACGACGAGCAGAAGCAGCTCGCGACCGCCTACCTGACCCCGCTGATGCAGCTCGCACAGCGCGGCAACGAGGCTTGCGGCTGCGACCTGATGTACGATGTCATCAACCAGGGGCTCTGCATGGGATGCGGAACCTGCGCCGGCACCTGCCCGGTCCGTGCCATCACCATGGAGTACGGCAAGCCGAACGTGAACCGCGACCAGTGCATCAAGTGCGGCGCCTGCTACTCGCAGTGCCCGCGGAGTTGGTTCAACTTCGACGTCATGAACAACTACGAGGCCATCATGGGCGCCATCAAGGGAGCCATGCAGTGAGGTGAGAAGAATGGACGTACTCGGTAACTACAAGTCCGCGATCTCGGCACGCTCGACCGACAAGGACATCCTGAAGAAGTCCCAGGACGGCGGTATCATCACGACGCTCTTCGCGTACGCGCTTGAAGAGGGCATTATCGACGGTGCCATCGTCGCAGGGCCGAGCGATGAGCCCTGGAGACCCGAGCCCATGGTTGCGACCTCGAAGGCAGAGCTCCTGGCCGCTGCCGGAACGCGCTACACCATCAGCCCGAACCTCTACCTGATCAAGGAAGCGACCCGCAGCTACGGTCTTGACCGCGTCGGTATCGTCGGTGTGCCCTGCCAGATCCAGGCTGTCCGGAAGGCTCAGCTCTACCCGATCGGCATGCGCGACGTCGACGACAAGATTGCCCTCGCGCTCGGTATCTACTGCATGGAGAACCTCTCCTACCAGGCGCTCGAGGCAATCGTCGAGGACCACTGCAACCAGAAGATGGAGTCCGTCAAGAAGATGGACATCGGCAAGGGCAAGTTCACGGTCTACACCGAGCGCGGTGCAGTCAGCCAGATGCCCTTAAAGCTGATTCACAAGTACGTGCAGCCCGGCTGCAACGTCTGCCTGGACTACGTCGGGAACCTCGCCGACATCTCCAGCGGGTCCGTGGGCAGCCCCGACGGCTGGAGCACAGTCTTTGTGCGGAGCATGAAGGGTAACGCAGTCTGGGACGGCGCCATCGCGGCCGGCTGCTTCGAGACGAAGCCGATGGACCAGGTCAAGCCCGGCCTCGACCTCGTCAAGAAGCTCGCGACCGAGAAGATCACGAAGAACCAGAAGAACGTGGATGCACGCAAGACAGTCGGCCTCAAGGCGGACGGAACCCCCAAGGGTCTCCGGAACCCCTACGAGTCCCCCTGAACACTTTTTTTATTCGGCATCGGTACAGTCGGTTCCGGCGAACATCCTCTCTGTACTTCCGCCCTCGTTCACGTTTCACAGCCCTCCGGCCGCCCGTCCCCCCCGGTGCTGGGAGAGGTCGTGACACGGCGAGCGTCTCCGATCGATCGAGAGGGCATGGATCCCCGGGGGTCACGGGCAAAAACTTCAGAAAACCGGAAAAACATAAAATCGAGGGTGGGGGCCGCCTCCCTTCGCAGGCCCGGATTAAGCGGATGGGAGATGGCAGCGGCTCTCTGCCGTCATAGATTATCGTTAAAGCGTTCGCCGGGTGCCGTGTTCGTATTCAGTCCCTGAACAGTACCTGGTAGGTTGCTGATTCTGCCCCAAAAAAGTTCCTGCAAAACTCTGCTGCCTTCGAAGGTTCGTATTCTTTGCAGCTGAAGATGTCGAGGTAGGCCGCATTGGTCTCGTTCGCGAAGTGACCGGAGACCAGCGACGTCTCGATGAGCTGGGTCATGGAGAATCCGGCGACTCTCTCACACGGGCCGAAGTGAATGATCTGCGGTTCGCCGAACCTGTGCATGTCGATGAGGTCGCAGAGTTCAAGGATGAACTGGTGAATCTTCTCCGCGTCCCTGATCGCCGCCGGGTCGCATCCCTTCAAATCCACGCTGGTGTACAATCCCCAACACCCGCGTTCTTTGAACTGCGTAACGATCTCGGCGTCGCTCGCTGTCTGTACCATAACGTTGTTTGCTGCAACGTTGTTTGTCATTACTTTACTAGCCATGATCTCACCTTCGAGAGGATCTCTGATCGATTGATCACTGTAATTTTTGATAGTTCAGATTTTAAACTTATCCATTGGACTAATGAGAAATAACCGTTATTTCCCGGTTAGGCCGGAGCAATCTTGAGGTATCTGAAATTCTGTGACGTATTTTTGACAGATTTTGAAATTGGTGACTTTACAGGGTTTGCTTGGCCGGGGTTATGCGAAATACCAAACAAAAATTATACTTGGTATGAAGTTTTTGAGACATCCCCTCTTTCCAGCAGCTCTCGCTCCGGGGGTCCGGGGGCAATCAGGGCCAGAGAAAATAGTTCTTTTTCCGGTACTATTTTCTGGTTTCACTTCAGAGATGAAAAACCCTTAAGTTGGGATTTGAAAACTTCCACTCCCGCACCAGCCAGAACCCCGACCGAAAGGCAACCGGGCGGTGACTACGGGGCTAACTCCCGGCAACTTCAAAGGCCGGCACCTCCACCATCTCCCGCGCACACCGGTCCTCCGTCCCACCCCCCGGAAGGGGCTTTGGGCCGGGACCCGCCGCAGGCCGGTGCCCTCACCGGATCTCCGGAGGGTGCCGGTGAGCGCGCTGAACGTGGGCGTGGAGATCTTCGAGCGTGGGGTACTGTCTGCCGCAGATCGGGCAGGTGAACTCACCCATCTCCACAGGGATATCGGGAACCCTTCCCCTTGGCAGGGGCTCGCCCGTCATCCACTCTCCTCTGCGGCTATCTCCTCGAGCGTCCGCCCGGAGACGACCGACCGGGGCTCCGTTCTGACCGGGTCCCGGCCGGGGTCTGCCTCCGCATCGTCCTTCTTCACGAGGAGCCAGGCCTCGCCCTTTCCGGTCCGGAAGCGGGTGAGGACATACCCGCCCCGGACCTTCTCTCCCTCGATCCAGACGGAGATGTGGCCCCGCCGGAGGCCCTCGACGACCCCGACCTCCTGCCCGTCCTTCTGCGTGAGGTTCCGGTAGATCCCCCGGTCCCAGACGAGGACCGTCCCCGCCCCGTAACTCCCCTCCGGGATGACGCCCTCAAAGTCGGCGTAGCCGAGGGGGTGGTCTTCCGTGGGGACGGCAAGGCGCTTCTCCTTCGGGTCGAGAGACGGCCCTTTCGGAACTGCCCAGGACTTCAGGACGCCGTCTGCCTCCAGGCGGAAGTCGTAGTGGAGCGAAGTCGCGGCGTGTTTCTGGATGACAAAGATGGGAAAGCCGCGAGCCGCGCCGGGCTCTCCCGGCGGCTCAGGCGTCCGGGCAAAGTCCCGCTTCTCCCGGTAGTCGTCAAGCGTATCCGGTCCTTCCATAGAGAGATACTCCGGCAGGATCCCGGATAAGGGTTCGCCCTTACAGATCCGGGGTTCAAGGGGTGCAAGCAAGCCCCCGGCTTGAGCCGTGGGGA
>ERZ795032.57-NODE-57-length-171866-cov-7.746984_pt1 | contig 171866 bp, 122 predicted proteins | sample MGYA00375124_ERZ795032 | MGnify/ENA primary metagenome ERZ795032 (study PRJEB30167, sample SAMN05720154) | activated sludge metagenome | isolation source: Anaerobic digester | place: China | collected 2015-12-16 ... | reverse complement strand
TCTGGGTCTGGGTTTGGGTCTGGGTCTGGGTCTGGGTTTGGGTCTGGGTCTGGGTGGCGGTTGAAGTCGAGGTCGAAGTGGCAGTAGAAGTCGGCGGCTTCGGAACGATGCGCTGGCACGGGATTACGACAACCACAATGCGGGTGCCGCAGATTTTACCGGCAATAATCCGCATCAGACTGTTGATAATGTTCTGCAGCTTTTCGATCGCCTTCTGCTGCGCCGGATCACCCACCGGGTCCGGGACATCGACCACTTCGGGAGGCTGGTCAGTGCTTTCGACATATTGCGGCACGCCCTCATCGCTGACGGCAGAAGTACCCGAATCGCCGGCGCGATAAATCGTGTCAAGGTAGCTGCCATCTTCGCCTGCCACCGAAAAAACGCTGGCAAGCATAAAACAAAGCGCGAACAGCGCCAATGTCAGTCTTCTGTTCATAATAGCCTCCCGCCGTACATATCTTCCATCTAATTATACGAGTTTTTTTTGCGATTCGTTGCAAAAAAATCACCGCAAATTCAGAACAAAATCATGGATTGTTGAGCTGCCGGTTCAACCGCGCCGGAAACAACGAAGTTTTTATGGCAAAAGGCTTTTCCTTGCCAGAAGAAGTTTTCAGTTGCAGATCGATCCCCAGACTGATGCGAAAAGTTCCTGAACCGCCGGTAGCAAAATGCTCAAGCTGCATCTGCCAGGTAAGAGACGCCACGTGATCTTTTATCAGCAACTTTTCAGCTTCATCAGCCTCGCGCCTTGCCAGACTCCCGCCGTCTTTCCCGCGCTTATAGCTGTAAACCACCGGCAGAATTCGACCATGCCGGCTGCTGTAAATGTTAAAAGTCAGATGATCGGGAAAAGCCTGCAGCTGCTGCTCGATATTCCCACTACCCGGGCCGCTGAGCACGGCGTTATTCAGATCAGTGCGCAATCTGGCGATGAACAATGCACTTTCCTGCATCAATACCGCGACATTTTCACTGCGTGAATAACCCTGCCTGAAATTGGTGAACAGCATAATGGCAGTGCCGAGAAAAATGGCTGAAACCCCGCAGACCACAAGGATCTCGGTAAGGGTAAAACCCGGCCGATTTTTATTAACGACTTTCATTGGCCACCAGCGTTTTTAAAGTGAATTCACGGGTTTTATCAGCCGCTCTGGCCGACGGAAAACCGATCTTCACCGTAATTTTCTTGAAAACCACCTTGTTATCCCGCTTGATCTCTTCGATTTTCAGAGATGGCTTCAGGTCATCGACCGGAGTAATTTTGAACAGCACCGGGCCGTTGGCAAGCTGCGACCCGTCAACTACCTGCGAAGAATCATAGTTTCCTGGCTTTATGAGGTTGAAGGGCAGAGAAACAATCTGTTCCATCAGTTCGAGAGCCGCGGTATGAGCCCTGAACTCAGATTCGGTAACCTGAATATTGACGTTGCCTGAGGAAAAAGTCATGAAGACGGGCAGCATAATCAGCGACAGAATGCCCATCGACAGAACGATTTCGATCAGCGACAGCCCGCTGCGGCCTTCTTTTTTATTCATTCCAGTATGAATCCTTCGGGTCGACGAATACCCGGTAATAGCGGTCGTAGCCAGCCGCGGTCGGGTCCTGGCCGGGCCTGAACCGTGCAATGCCACCCTGAAAACGGTGGTCAGCGTAAACCGAACCAACGCAAAGGGTGCCAAACAGGTCGAATTTCGAGCCATAAGCCAGCTCGGCGCCGGGAGCAATCAAGTTAACATGGTTCGGCTGGGTTGACGCAAAAGACACCGAACCGTTGCCACCAAGCACAATCGTCAGCATCTGATTGGCATCGGCACAGGTCACCCCGCGCAGCACCAGATTGCCGGAATCAAGAATTATCATGCCGCCACCACGCACAATCATCGGCTGCGGCCGCCCGGCGGCCGGAATCTGCATATCGAGGCCGCGCGGGTTTCTAATTCTGACTACCGCATTCAGCTCGAGTTCGCCCTGCTCATTAAGAAATCTTTCCCAGAATTCACTGAGCGTATCGACCTCGATCTGCACTCTTCCGGTGAGAAGCTGAGCGACGGACTCTGCTGATGGAAGGCCCTTATAAAACACATGCCCGCCACGCTGCAAAGTGACCTGACTGCCACTTTCACCTGCGAACACACCAGCCGACGACGGAAAAGTGCGCCCGACCCTGGCGTCATAAACATCCTGCATGCTGTTGTATGATTCCATGTAGGGCATTTCGACGACCCGGCTCATCAGCTGCGCGTATTCGTTATAGGATTTAAAAAGCATGCCGGCCTTGAGCAGCGGGCCACCGACACTGCGGCGGCCGACTTCGAAAATATCGACCGAACTGCTGTAAGCATCCTCAGAAACAGACTTCAACAGATACAGTGGCGGCGGGTTCGCGGCGGCAAAAAGGGCTGCCGCATCAGATTCTTCGGGTTTCACCTCAAGATTGGCAAATCTGATGAAAGCGGCATTGACCTGTCCGAAGACGCGTGTGCGCGACTGAAAACCCTTGCGGGCATCGCCAAACAGGTGCAGAATCGAAGATTTCGAGCTGTAATGGTTCTTTTCACCAGCTGATAGAATGTTGCCCTCGTACATTGCCTCGGTTTCGCGGCGGCTGCTGCGATCATGAAAGCCATCGAGCACGAAGCTGTGACCAAAACTGTAGCTCACCTGGCGGATCGACTCGTTGCTTTTATCCCAGGGCAGATTCAACGGCCCTGCAAAAGCGGGGGGCAGCGAAGACTGCGGCGTTGCAAATTTTATCGGCGAAAAAACATTCGGGTTGCTGACATCATAAAAATGAAAAATTTCGCCCAGGTCCCCGGCACCAGAACAGAGATTAAGCCTGACACGACGGCCACCAAGCCAGACCCAGCCTCGCCGCTGCCAGCAGTCAGGCATCTTCTCTTCTTTGAGAATGTCGGCGATATTGCCCGGCTCAAGAGGGGCATCAGTGGTGGCGTGATTATAAACGATCAGCGGGCGCGGCCCGTCAGTTACCATACCGCGATAGTCATTACGGATCAGGTTGAAAGCGTCTTCGTTCCGCCTGGCCGCATCACCGACATACAGTGAGAACTTGCCCAGCGGCCCCGGAGCGATGCTTGCCACCTTGACCTGACGCTTAACGGCAATACGACGCTGTGAGCTTTTGTAGCTGCCGACCGCTTCAATTACCAGAAAACCCTGCCGCGCAACCGGATCGGCCCAGTTCGAAACTTCGGTTTCGGTCGGAGTAAAATCACGCAGCCAGACGTCGACGCGAATCGATGCGTCCTTGTCGACTTCACGGGCAAACGCTTCAAGGTCTCGATTCCAGACCGGATCAAGCAGATCGTTGATACAGATATCGCTGAATTCACCCGGTTTAAGAAGCAACTCCGAGAGCTTTTTCCCGGCGCCGCCCTCGAGATTGCGGGTTATGGCGGCGCGCACTGAGCCAATACTGCTGTTGATGCCAGCTTCAGCGAGAAAATGGGCAACTTCACCGTTGACGATTGTCTGCATGCCGCTGTGCTGGTGCCCGACAAAAGAGTACAGCGACACCGCAAGAATGAGCAGCACGGTGCCAATGATCAGGGCGATCATTATGGCAAAACCGCGCTGGCGGCGAGGCATAGATAAAACAATCTGACTGGCGGGCATAATAAAATAATCTCAACCCTGGCTCAGCTTGTCAACGTGTTTGCAAAACTTTACCGGCCGGCTGAAAAACTGCTACAATTAGTTTGTGACAATTTTGCGGGCGACGGAGGAAAAGATGAAAAGAGCGATTATTACTCTGCTGATGCTGCTGCTGACTATTGGAGGACACGCCATGATCGAAACCCTGACCCTCGAAGATCTTTCCCATGGGGCTGATATGATTGTCAGGGGCACGATCAAAGGCATCAAATCTGCCGGAAAGATCCCCGAAGGGCCCGAAGTTCTCGCCTGCCTGTTTGAAACCGTTGAGGTATTCAAGGGCAACAGTAAAAGTGGTGACAATCTCAAGATAAAAAATTACCGTGGTATCGAGGACGCGCCTGAATTCAAAGAAGGCGGTCAGTATCTGCTTTTTCTCAAGAAAGTCGAAAGTCATTTCGAAATCGTTAACGGCGTTCAGGGCAGCTGGCCAGTCGACGAAAACGGCAAGTTTCTCGGCATGGGCACCGACATAACCGTCGAGCGGCTAAAAACTGCCATCACAGCACCGCCGACACCCAAAACCCTGGTTGACCCGGTTGAATTCTGATTTGAGCGATGAAAAAAGGGGCTGTTTCATATTTCTATGAGACAGCCCCTTCTTATTGGCTATTTTGCTTCTGCCGTCACGTATCTCTCGCGTCTCTCAACGGTATCTCAGTCACTCGCCAAGCAGATTGAGAATGGTCAGGCGGTTTTCATCCTGAATTTTGAAGGTCTGCAGCGCAAACTTCGACTGCAGTTCGTTAAGACTCATGTTGATGATTTCGGCGGCCATGTCGACATCTTCGATTCTCGACTGGGCGGCAGTAACATTGACAAGCTCATTCTGAAGACCGGCTACCTGACTTTCAATGCCATTAACTGCAGCGCCAAGCGAACCGCGCTGAGTATTCAGCGTTGCGAGAGCCTGAGCTGACTGACCAATTGCCTGACTGGCATTCTGAAGAGAATTGACGCTGACACTGTTCAGCCCCAGGGCTTCGGTGGTAACCGCTGGCTGAGTGAAGGTTTCGCCACTCTGCAAAGAAACCTGAAGCGAACCATCAAGCAGCTTTTTTTCGTTATAAGTGGTGCCATTGGCAGTCTGATTGATCTGAGAGGTAAGCTGATTGATTTCGAGCTGGATGTTACCCCGGTCGGCGGCGGTCAATGTGCCATTCGAAGCCTGAACTGCGAGTTCGTTGATGCGCTGAATCATTTCGTTCATCGAAGAAAGCGCACCATCAGCGGTCTGCAACATCGAAATTTCATCCTGTCGACTGCCGATCTGCTGAATCAGGCCACGGGTCTGTGACTCGAACGCCATGACCATAGCAAGGCCCGCGGGATCATCGCTGGCCCGGTTGATTCTTTTCCCCCCTGCAACGCGCTCAAGTGTCTTCTGACGGGTTTCCTCAGTGCGCAGCAGGTCTCTGTGTACCCTGTCTGGATTCGTTCTGCTAACCACGGCTATAGACCTCCTTGTCTATCTTCTCTTTTACCGTACCATAAATATATCTGATTTATTCAAGTTAGTCCAGTGTTTGTCAGTACAGGCCTCAGTTGCCCAAAGCCTCGACCGCCTGCTGCTCCGATGGGTAGGCATCGCCCATCTGCAACAGACCTACCATCTTGAAAACTCCGCCGGCAAGTTCACTGAGACCGGTAAATGCGAGTTCGCCATTCTTTTCGTCGACAATGATCTCGGCCAGCTCGATAATCTGGGCAATACCCTGCGAATTAATAACAGGCGAAGCCGCAAGATTGAGAATAAATTTCTGGTGTCCTTCGGGCAGGGCCTTCTGCACAGTGGCAAAAATCGCCGCACCGCCGTGTTCATCAACATAGCCACAGGGCCTGATAATGAACACACCATTGATGTTTGCTGTAGTAATTGTGAAATTGCTCATGCCCTGATGTTAATGTTTCTCAACTTCGATGTCAATTGTTAAAAAGCGTTCAGCCACTCGCCAATCAGGATTCCGCCGCGTTCGCCGGTAACTTTGAGCTGCCCGTGAAAAGCATTGCCAATAACCGGCAACGCCCCGGCCTTTTCAGGAAAATGCACGCGATAGGTCTTCTGCTCGGCAGGGTCAGCAATGTCGACCTGCCTTTTCGCCGCATCAACACCCGAAACAACGCCTTTAACCGTCTTTGTCATACTTTTCGGCTGACCCGCCGCTCTTGCAGCAGGCTTTGCCACCTTCTGCGGCGTCGGCGGGGCCATAAAAAGAAACCAGATCAGGGCTGTCAAAATGGCACCGATCGCATAAGCCACCACCGCAAACCTTATCAGCCCAGGGTCAGGCTCACTTTTTTTCTGACTTTCCTGGCGGATTTTCTGAATTTTTTCAAGCTGATAGGCCGACCGCTGGTTCTGACTGCGCTTTTCTTCTTCGAGTCTCTCTTCAGCAGCAGCAAACAACCCGGCTTCGGTTTTTGCCGGATCAGCGGCGATAATTTTTGCTACCAGACCGGCATACAATCTGGCATAAAGTTCTGCACGGTTAGAACGACCACTTCTTGCCTCGACATAAACCTGGAAAAAAGTTTCTTCGTCAGCGTTCGAAAGCAGGATCGAAAAAATCTGCTGCTGATTCTCTTCGTCGCTCTCGTTTTTAAGGGCCGTAAGAAGAATCTGACTCACCGAGGCATAATCAAAGTGGGCCAGACAGAAAATAGCATTGCGACGCTGCACCGGCCTGATTGAATGCAGCATCTGCTCAACCAGCGAAATTGCCTGTTTCTTGTCAAAAAGAGCAAAAACCTTGATTGCCGCAACCTTAACCTCGTCGAAACGGTGCTTTATCAGCTGTGGCAGAAGCGGGTGCAGCGCTTCGGGATTTACCACGCTCAGAGCATCGATTGCAGCCGTCAGCAGGTCGGCGTTGTCACTTTCAAGGCAGCGCAGCATCAATTCGGTTTCTCTACGGGTGCCGGACCGTTCGATAATGCCCAGAACAGCGATCTGTTCCTCAACCGGAAGCCGTGCAAAAAAACCAATAATACCGGCCATCTGCTGGCCATAATTTTCACGGTTTATCTGGTCATAAATCTTTTGCCGCTGCTCAGGCAGAAGATCAATAAATGCTTTGGCCGTCTCAGGTTCAGACTTGCCGACAGTTTCTGGCTCAATTTTACGGGCAGTTTCGGGTTCAAGGCGGCCAGATTCGAGAAATTGCCCGACTCTGGCAACAACCTTTTCATCTTTTTCCTTTTTAAGAAAGTCACTGATCAGAGAACGGGGCTCTTCAACACCGTGCCTTATCAGCTCACACAGCTTTAATGCTGATTTAAGGCGGGTTTCAGCATCGCCGGATTTCAGCCCGAGACTGAAACGCTCGATATACAGGCGAATGCGCTTTTCCCTGAAGTGGTTTTCGAGGACTTCAAGCATCTGTGCCGGCTCAGCGTTAACGAGGCCAGCCTGGAAAAGCGATTGCAGAACCCCTTTGAGAATGCTGTCGATGAGCTGGTATTTTTCGCCGACGCAGGCCTGTCGAGCCTCAAGCAGGCGCAACGGAATCTGCCGGTCGGGGTTGGCCATAAAAACCAGCCCGGCCTTTTTGATCAGCTCAGAATCTGTTTCGACGCTTATATAGCGCAACATCAGCGACTCGATCTGCTTGAACGGGAAAAAAAACGAATGGAAAAGGGCCGCCTGCTTCTCTTCTTCACTGCTCGAAAACAGCATCGACTCAAAATGGCGCAGCGCCTCGCTGGGGTCGAACCTGTAGAGAATTCTGACCGCACGCGACCTGATGCCAGAGTTGGCGTTGAGAAGCAATGGCACAATGTGCTCACGCAGGCGCTCCGGGCTGAGTTTTTCGAGTGCTTCGATGGCGGCGCTCAGCACTCTCGGATCGCCGTGACTGCACAGGGCAGCGACAGCATTGACATCTTCGGCCGCGCCGAACTTTTTCAGAAACTTCAAAACCGAAGGCAACAGCTGCGCTGAAAAGTTTACCCAGCCCGACTTTCTCAATTCGTCGGCAACCGCCTGAGCCTCGCCGCGTTTAACCGACTCAAGATACAAGGCCAGTGAAATCTCATCTTTGCCCGGCTGCTGCAGCAACTCGGCTATTCCGCTGCGATCCGGCCGCGCCTGTTCGCCGGGCTCGAAACGGGCAAGCACCTTCTGCATGTGAAACCTGATGCCAGGCTCACATTCACTGGCCAGCATGCCTCTGAATTCTGCAATCTGCGAAGCTGTCAGGGGCATTTCCTCGATGCGCGACAGCACAGAAAAGCGGATCGAGGGATCCGGAGAACTGAGTTCCGCAAATAATTCTTTTACCGGATCCATCTGCCCTTCTTATCAGTTTTTCTTGAGCAGTTCAGCTTCTTTGACCAGCAGGGTAAAGCCCTGTTTGAATGGCAAAGCCAGATTGAGCATCTGCAAAGCCGTGGTGCGATCACCGTTTGCCAGCATCAGCAGACCGATATTGCGCAGCACGTAGCGCTGCAGGCCGTGCTTCCGGTTCGCATAAAAGGCTTTTTTCAGAGCTTCTTCGGCAAGACGCTTCTGGCCCTGGCTCCAGAATACAAGCCCCTTGAGATTGAGAGCCGCGATTTTAAGGTTTTCAAGCCCGGGTGACTTCTGCGTATCCAGCTGCTTTTCGAGCTGCTCGATAAACCCGGACGCATCGGCGTGGTTTTTGCCCTGCCAGGCTTTAACTGCAAGAACGTAAAGACCGTTGAGCTGGTCAAGGCGTTTTTTTTCAATATCGATGCCTGATTCTGCCAGCTTTCCGGCAAAATCGGGGTCGGTATTGAGATAGCCCTGAAGCTTGTCGAACATTTCGACGTCAGTCTGCGCCTGGTGAGCCGAAATAAGCGTATCTTCAAAGAAGGCAGGGCCGCGGTAGCCACCTGCCGGAGCCAGAGTATCGTCATAAGAAAGCCACATATCGCCGCTGAGAGGGTAAAAAGATTCGTCGGCAAACAGGGCAAAGGCGACATCGGCATAAAGTTTCGTTTCCGCCGGCCAGGCATTGACAGCCGCTGTCATTTCGGCAGCATTATCAGCAAAGTCACGCTGTATTTTTGCAATCAGATCGGCCTTCGGGGCCGCCAGCACCACTTCAGCCACGATCGAACCCTGGTTCAGATAGCTGTTCGGCGTAACAGAGAAACTGACCTCGCCAGATGCGCCTTCTTTAACATCTGCGACAGTAGCGGTTTCTGGCTCCGCTTTCCAGGTTTCAGGCAGAATCAGACGAACCTTTGCGCCATTGAGACTGCCGGTCAGAGAGCGTAAAACCACTTTCAGCTCGACCGGCCGGCCAAGCTCGGGTGGAGCGGCGAGAGATGCGGCCAGGCTGCACCATTCCGGGATCTGCACAGTTGCCGCCTGCACCTGAAGTGTAGATACAAGAACCAGCAGCAGAATCAGATAAAGTTTAAAGCAGGGTTTGATCATAGCAGGCTCCTTTGCCGGTTCAGTTAAGCTTGCGAACGATTTCGTCATCGTTCACCGGTGCGAATTCGTCACTCTCTTCGACATCTTCTGGTTCAGTGTCGGGAGCAGCAGGCTCTTCGACGGGTTCGACCGCAGGCGCACCGGCTTCGGCCTGGCTGTAGACCAGTTTCATGAACTGCGGAAACGTATCGTCAACCATGTGCACCAGCACCATCATCGCCAGATCGAACTGCCGGCGCGTCATGGTGCCATCTTCAAGAATATGCTGGCAGCAGGCCGACAGCGATCGACCGTCTTTACCGATTTCGAACCTGATATCCAGAATCTCTCCGGTAACCTGCATGATGAATGTCAGAATATCGAGGCGCCGCAACTCGACGTTGCGAATAAAATTCGGCACCCGGAAAATCAGGTGGCTGTTGTGGTGATAAACAACCAGATGCATGGTGAGGTTATTGCCCTGCATGTAAAGCTCGACGGCGTCTTCGCCAAGCTGGTTGAAGCGCATGTTATCCGCAGCCAGATAACCCATGATGTCTTTTATTACGGGTAAAGTGTCAAAGCGTTTGTTTTCGGACCTGTCGTTTTCTGCGCTCATCTTGGCACCTCGGCGATAATTCGTCTGAACTCTTCTGATGATATATCAAATGCTTTGCAGGCAAAACCAAGAATTTTCTTTTCCGATTCCTCGATAATGCCATCTCTGAAGGCCGCCTGACAAAGATTACGAAACAGTCTCTGATGACTGAACTTTTCGCGCAGACCGCCCGTTACCTCGATACCTGCAAGCTGGCGACGAACGTTGTTGAACATCGTTATGTAGGCGTCTTCGGAAACGTTGAGCGCAGTTCGCAGCCGCTGCAGCAGTTCGCGTTCTGCCGGTTCTATCTGCCCGTCGCGCATCACTTCGAGCAGCACCAGTGAAAAGAATTCGGCAACGCTCAAAGGCGACTTTCTGACTTCTTCAGGGGTCGAAACAGCCGTTTCTGCCGGAATCAGGCCCTGCAGCACCGTCACAAAAGCAGTATTGTCGAGTCGGCCCTGCAGACGTGCAAGGATACGTTCGGCCCGGGCCCGACACCATGCCGCAACTGTTTTTTCGGCCTGGGTCTGCGGCGTCATACCGATGAGAAGCTGCATATTGCCGGCAGCCGCGCCCCAGGCTCCATTGAGCACCTGGGCTTCGATCAGACGCTGCAGCTTCTGAATCTTTGAACTGGCCATGGCCCCGTTCTCGCTGTGAAGTTTTTCAGAGTAATCTTCGATTACCATGTCGAAGCGGCTGGCCGACCTGAACAGATGCCGCTGCACCGCGCCGATTTCTGAAAAGTGCATCAGCAGTCTCAGATTCAGCTCACAAAATTCGGGATTGTTTATCTGGCCGCTTTCAAGCAGCCATTCAGCACGACGCAACAAGGCATTGAAATAAAAATTATCGCGGTCGAGGGCATGAGCAAACAGCTGCTGGGCGTCATCTTCGCGTCCTGATTTCTGCAGCAGAATACCAAGATTGCAGAAAGCTTCGGGCATATGGCCGGCAAGCTCAACGGCCTTGTGGTAGCACTTTTCAGCCTCCTCGACTTCGCCATTCAGACGCCGGCAAAGGCCAAGCAGGTTCCAGGCGCGTGCCAGCGAAGGATCTGCCGAAACGACACCCTGATAAAAACCGGTCGCGGCAGCGATGTCGCCACCGGCCTGGCACCTGATGCCGGCCGCGAAAGAACCGGTTGCATCAAAGGCTTCACATTTGAAAATGGCGTTTTCTTCAAAAGAAGCGCCCTCTGAAGCATCTTCGCGGCAGAATACCCGCAGTGGCAAAGCATTCAGTCGGGCAACCGTCTCGGCAGCGGTCATATCCGCCTTCAGCAGTTCGGCGCCGGTTGCAAATGAAAAAATGCTGAGCCCGCCCTTATCGGCGAGCAATGACAGGTTGTCGGCCAACAGCTCGTTCCAGACTGCCGAAGGAGCAGAGAAAGCAAGACAGCCGAATTTTGCGTTTTCAATCAGCCTGGCAGAGATATTCATGCTCGCTCCTGTAATCTGTATAAAATCTTACAGTTCTGGCGGAAAAACGGAACCTTTGTCAGAAGTGCCGTAAGCGCCAAATTCGATCAGGCCCCAGGGCCCGCCCGGCGCCTTCTCAAGAACCATTTTTATACTCTCATTGATGGTTTTGTCGGTTGCGGCAGCATCTGAGTAAGTCAGGCTGAGATCACCACGACTTTCAGCAACCGTATCTGAAAGCATGTTCACTCCAACCCCGGCGATTGTGAAATCTTTAACAACGGCTTTGGTAAAAAAGTTTTTCAGCTTAGCCCTGACATCCAATACATCCCAAGTGGAGTTTCCGGGGCGGTACCATTTTAAATTTGAAGCAAGGTAATTGTCAGCAGCAGTAAGGTCTTCTGCTCTGATGGCAGCGGAAAAGGCATCGACCGCGGCAGCGACCTCGAGCTGATCCGGGTCGAGGGTTGACCCTGAATCGCCACCACCACCGCCGCAACCGGTGAATACCGCCAGAACGGCCACCGCTAGAATCAACAGCAGAATAAATCTGTTTTTTGCCGAAGCCAAAACTGCCGACCTCCAGAAAATCCGGTTCTGATAAATTCCGGCCCCACAACCACGCGTGGGGCCGGAAAATCGGTTAACTTATAGTCAGGCTTTGCCTGAGCAGCCCATAATGCGCATCTTGCGCTGCACGACTTCCTTGATGGCCTGGCGGGCCGGAGCCATGTATTTGCGCGGATCGAATTCTTCGGGGTGTTCGAAGAATACCTTGCGGATCATGCCGGTCATGGCGATACGCAGGTCGGTATCGACATTGATTTTGCAGACGCCGGTTTTGGCGGCCTGAGCGATCATATCTTCGGGAACGCCGCGTGAGCCCGGAATCTTGGCACCGTATTTATTGCAGATGTCGGTCAGATCCTGGGGAACTGAGCTGGCACCGTGCAGTACGAGCGGGAAACCGGGAAGTTTTTTCTCGATCTGAGCGAGGCGATCGAAAGCGAGTTTTGGTTCGCCCTTGAACTTGTAGGCGCCGTGGCTGGTGCCGATAGCTATAGCGAGAGAATCGCAACCGCTCTTGGTCACGAATTCATAAGCTTCGTCGGGGTCGGTGTAGGTTGCGTCTTTGGCATCGACCTTGACTTCGTCTTCAACGCCGGCCAGCTTGCCAAGTTCGGCTTCGACGGTGACGCCGCGGGCGTGGGCGTATGCGACCACCTCTTTGGTGATTCTGATGTTTTCGGCAAGGGGGTGTTTGGAAGCATCGATCATAACCGAGGTGAAGCCGCCATCAATACACTTTTTGCAGATTTCGAAATCATCACCATGGTCGAGGTGCAGAACGACCGGAATAGAAACGCCGGAAGCTTCTGCCATTTCCATGGACGCCTGAATGAGGTGAATAAGATACTCGTGACGGGCATATTTGCGGGCGCCGGCCGAAACCTGAATGATCAGCGGGGCCTTTTCTTCGATTGCTGCTTCGAAGATACCCTGAATGATTTCCATGTTATTGACGTTGAAAGCGCCGATCGCGTAACCGCCTTTGTAGGCCTTTTCAAAAAGTTCCTTCGAGGTGACCAGTGGCATTAAGTGTCCTCCTGTGCCTGACTTTGCGATGCGCCGCCAAAAAATCACCGGCGACGTCATTTACTGTGTGCCAGAGAATTCTAGCAATATAAACTTTAAAAGTCAAAAAAACCCGCAATTCTGACGTATAGGGTACATACAGCCAGATGCCTGTGTTATAATTGAAAAATGGGATCAGAAAGAGTGGCCCCCGAAAAAAAACAGTTGAATCTTGGCCTGCTGCTCGCAGCTTTTTTTGCTGCCATTTTTCTCACCCCGGTTTTCGCCATCAGCCCGCAGGGCAAAGAATACCTGCGCAAAGCAAAGGTTTTCTTTACCGACGGTGACTTGCGCATGGCCCGTGACTATCTGCAGCGTGCCATTAAGCTCGACCCGAACGACCCCGATATTGCCGCCATGTCTGTGGATCTGCAGAAAAAGATCGATGAACAGGTAAAAAGCCTGCGTCAGCGGGCCGACTTTTTTGTCGACGCCAAGAACCTCCCCGAAGCCGAAAAGTTGTACGGCGAGGTATTAACGCTTGCCGGCGATGATGAACATGCCCTGGCCAGATTGAAAGAAATCAAGGGCACATACGAGCAGATTGAAGAATACCGCAATCAGGGCATCGAGGTTAATGCGACGACCGGGCGAAGCCACGATCTTGATCTTTATTCAGCCGTCTCGCTGATCAACCGTGCCCGGGGCTTTTTTTCGCAGGGCGAGCGGGCCAAAGCCCTCGAACTGGTTGAACAGGTTCTTAAACGCGAGGCCGGCTATAAACCAGCGCTCGATCTCAAAGAAAAGATTCTTTATATCAATCAGCTTGAAGCATTTGTCGAAAAGGCCGAAACCGCATTTCTCGAAGGCCGCATGCGCGAAACCGTTGAGGCGCTCAATTCTCTCATAAAAGACATGCCGGATCGACACGAATTTCTGCTGATGCGGGCCAAGGCTAACCTTCGCCTCAAAAACCACCAGGCAGCAGTGAAAGATCTCTGGAAATATTTCCACTTCAAGCCCGAAAAAGACGTTGTCTTCCCGCTGCTTTGCGAAGGCTATTACGGCTCTGAAGACTACCTGCTGGGCTATGCGCTCGCAACTGACCCGCAGAGCGACGAACCTTACAAGCCATTCGGATTTCGCCTGCGCTGCCATGTTTACGCGTTTCCGCAGCATTATATCGTGCTTGCGGCGATTCTGGCACTGATGCCATTTGCGCTGTATTTTGTCTGGGTCTCAGCCGAAGCTCTTTTTGTCGAGAAATTTTCGATCGGCTCCCTGAGACTGGCTTTTTCATGTATCTTCACCATCATTTTCAAGTCACCCGAAGAATGCCTTGGCGATCTTATCGTCGTTGCCCGCGATCTCAACAATGCCTGGGTAAACTACCTGACCGGCATCACACTTTTTAAAGTCGGTCAGATCGAGGGGGCCCAGCGTTTTCTCGCCTACAGTTTCACCAGCGAAGCAATCAGACCCAGGGCTTATTACTTTTTTGGCCTGACACGCAAATTGCTCAAACACAATCTCTACGAACATGATTTCGAAGAATCTGTACTTTCAGGCCTGGCCCAGAAACGAACCGGCTGGCACCCTGAATTTATCAGACGCATTGAGCGTGATCTGTTAATAAGTTATAGTAAGGATAAATCCGACGAAACCTTTGAGGGAATGGCCTTCAAACTTGTCGAGGATGCAACAGGGGGCTTAATATGACCAGATTTGCCAGTTTTCTTTTGGTAGTTCTATTTATATTGCCGGGCTGCTCGACGGCTTTTGCACAGGCCGACCCATACGCGGTCAGCCTGATCAAGCTTGCTGACCTGCGCAGCAATTTTGGTGGCTCGCCATTGAAAACCTATGAAGACGTCGACGACATAACCGGGATTAGACCGTATATGACTGGCATTGGCCCTGTTCTCTGGCCCGGCTACCTTGAAAGCAACTACAACAAGGTAATAAAAGATTCTCAGGGATATGATCTTCTCAATAAGATTAAATCTTTCAATGGTATGGTCTATCACGAGAAAAGCTTCATCGGTTTTCTTTACGAAAATTTTTATCTCGATGCCGGCAGCTTTGACAAAGAAATGGTCTGGCAGCCAAACCAGGTAAAAAAATTCCCGTTCATCTACAAACCCGGTGACAGGCCGCACCGCCGCCGTTACTGGTTATGCATGAAAGGCGGCTGGCAATATATTCCTCCGTCTGACGACCTGGCTCCAGACGCCAAATCCTGCGACAAGAACAAAGCTCTGTGTGATTCGGCCTTCTGCCAGAAAGAAGAAAAAGAAGACAAAAACGGTGACGGCGACTTCGATGAAGAAGGCGAAACCACACCGGAAAAGCATGAACAGCCAACCAATAACGTCTATACAAAGCTTGGAAAGGATCTTAAAGACCGGTTAATGACATCATCCGGTGCCGAAATGGAATCTAGCGGCGAAAAATACGAAATGATCTTTGCCGACCGCACGCCGCCGCTGATCGATGGCTGTGTCGACGGCAAATTCCCGGAACTCGGTAAGACCAAACCTGCTACAACCGGTGACTGGTATAAGGTCGAAGGGCTCAAAATCACCGACAACTACTCGAAAAAAATCGGAACCTGTCTTGTTCTGGGCAAAATCGACAAATACCCCTCAGGCGAATGGGAGAAAGAAGAAAACTGGTTTCCTGAGCCGCCGCGCGAAATTGATTCGGGTTCTGAAACCGACCACGTAATAATGCCGAACGCCTGCCACGGTGTCATGCGCTACAGCGTCTTTGCCTGGGACAAAGCCGGCAACGTCAATCCCGGCGAACCTTATCTGAGAGAAAATGACCCCGAAAACTGCTACGGACTGCGCAACTCGCCAGAACCAAACCTCGGGCGCGACCCAAAAACCGCCAAGCCCTGGCCAATCGTCGCCAGCCTGACCGATAATATTCTCACGAATATCGACATGAAGACCATTGACCCCGGCGAACGACGCGGCGAAGGCATAGTTCATATCCGCGACAACGATCTGCCCAACATTGTCATCAAGATCGAGTCTATGAAAGACGGCAGCACCGTATTCTTCCCGCCGGTCATCAAGCCTGGTACCCTGCCAATCTACAATTCATCAGAGTTCAGTAAAAGCAGCACAGATTCGAACAGCAACGCCGACGTCTACAGCAAGTTTGTCGGCGCCGAACCTGACCCGAAATTCGATACAGCAAAGCTCGCCGACCCCGCCCTTGGCCTGCCGCTTTATTTCGATGTTTTCGAAGTACAGCCCAGAGCTGCCATGCCAGGCGACTCGGGCATGACCGCCGCCGAAATCCTAAAGCTTGCAGATTTCAAAAATGGCTCGAAACATGAATTTATCAGAAAACATTTCAGACTCGAAGATTATAACCAGTCAGATAACAAAACTGACGGATCACCAGACACCGACCCCGAAACCTACGGCGCCAGAAATGGCATCGGAGGTGAAGTCAGGGCCCTGCTGAACCTTCCCGGCGGTGGTCTGAAGGAGGATGTAGAATATAAAATCAGCGTCTGGGCCGATGACAACGTCAAGTGGGCAACCATGGAAGCAGGAAAGGTGCTCGATAAGGTTATCGCAATTCCGACCGGCATCTTCTCCGGTGAGATCCTGGTTGAGATTCCTAACCAGCACCCGGCTGCAACCTACAGAAAACCACTCGATAAAAACAAAGCTGTAACCGACCCGCTGATCGTGGTGTTCCGCGAACCCACCCGGGCAATATCGGGCAAGCTTGCCGAAACAAATCTGCAAGAGGCCAGATACCCGTTTATTGAAGTCACGGCCACCGACTTTGCCGGCCTGACCCGAAAAATACGCCTCTATGTCACCGTGTCAGATGACAACCCGGAAATACGCGTTCTTGAACGCAGCCATGAAAAAAACGACTGATCAGGACGATAAGGTTACTTAATGCCTTTATCTGCAAGAGAGAAAATTTCGCCGCCATACTGCCCCTCGCGCCGGGCAGGCCTTTCGCTCGTCGAAATTCTCATGGCGCTGTTAATTCTCACAATTGCGGTTCTGCCGGCAATCGGAGCATTGTCCGGCTACTATGGCGTGGCAACCCGCCAGATGGAGCAGGAAATGGCCCTTAAACTCGGCGAAGCCGTGGTCAATGTTCTCATGACCGCCAATTATTCAGAGCTGAAAGAAGGCGCAATTCCAGCGTTGCCGTTGAATATTCAAACCCCGTCAGGCAGTTTTTCCGGAACCATGAGCTTCGCCGGCGGTTACGCCAGCGGCACCCCTGTGACTATAGGCAAAACAAAGTACATCATCGGTGCCGAAGTCAAAAAGATCTTTCTGGCCCAGAACATCGGCACCCCGCACAACAATGCGCTTGAATTCTCCTGGATTTCGCCTGATGCCCCGCCTCCTCCGTTCGGCGGCGGAGCAGCACCGCCACCACCACCCATAGCAACCTACTCATGTTTCAACGACCTGATCTGTCTTAAAGTGACGGTAGACTTCGGAGGTGCCAAACCCATAGAACTGGCGACCTTCAGAGCGGACATGGCAAGATGAAAAAAATGCTGAACCCCAGAAAAGGTGTAGCACTGGCGATGGTCATGGTTTTTTGTATTGCCATACTCGGCCTGGTAACGGTACTTGTCTTCAACACTCGTTCACACAAAGGCTCACACACCTATCAGCACGATACATCACGGGCTCTTATGGCGGCTACAGCCGCAATGCAGCTGGCAATTTACAAATATCGCGTGTTGCCCTCTGAATATTATAAAATCCATACGCTTGAAACTCTGAAAAACAAGGGAACCGCAGATGCGGCGGCCCTCAATGCTCTGAACTCATTCAAAACCGCCTGGATGGCAGATTTTCAGTCTGACAATGCCGGTTCACCGGCGGCAAAAATCAAGGCCGAGATCGATAAAAGCACCGGTGGCAACCACTCATTCGGGGTTGAAGAATTCAGCCTGGTGTCAAAAGCGGCCCAGGGCTATACGAGAGACTATCTTAAAATCAGAGCCTGGGGCGCTTCTGGCGATACCCGCAAGGTGCTGGAGGAACTGATTGAAGTTCGCATATCAGACTAGGCGCAATGCTGCTTACACCATGGTAGAAGCCCTGGTGGCGATTGTAATATTGTCAAGCTTCATTCTGACACTGATGTTCATGTATCGCCGCAGCACTGAAGCCTTTAAAATAACTGTCTGGAAGCAGGAGCGCACCGCCCAGGCCGAAATTTTCTGGGCGTTCATGCGCAAACATCTTGAAGAAGCTACAAACTTTCTTGATCTGACCAGCGAAGTCGGCAAAGAAAACCCTGCCATTCCATTTATTCCCAGACCTTTCAAGTTTCACCCGACACCAGGCAGCGCCGCCGATGGCAATATTCTCGCCTGGAACGTTTCAAACACAAAGTTCGCCTTTTCCCCGCCATACGCACACTCAAGCCAGCACACCAATTTTTTCCTGGTTAAACGAAAAAAGCGCATCGAGCTGGTCAGCTCTGCCTCTGCCAAGCCCCTGGCAGCCATTGATGACGTCGAAGACATAGCTTTCACGATTTCTTCGATTCTCAAAGATGGCAACAAAGAAGAAATCACCAACCCTGGCGCTGACCCGAACGCAGTTGGCACCATGTTCGAAATTTCACTGACTCTTAAACCGCCCCAGGGTCTTATCGCCTCTGATATCAAAATCCCCCATAATCACAAGTTCCGGGTCAATGTGCCGCCGCATTCTGATTCGGCTCCTTCCTATTGATGCCAATACCTGTCAGCAAATGCCGATTGCCTGTCATTTTTACTGCCGTCGTTTCGGGCAGTGGTGTTGCTTATGCTCAGACTGAACCGCTGACCATCGTCACAGCGCCAGCACCACTCGCCTGGATAGTCGCCGGAATTCTAGCTCTACTGCTGATTTTGATGACCGGAGCCCTCCTGACCGTTCTTAAAAAGTCGATAGGCGAAGAGGCAAAGCTGCAGCAGACCATAAAGAAATCGGTCGAAGATTCTTACGCCCGAAAGATCCGCAACGAGTATCAGGCCAAGCAGGCTTTGCTCGACAAAAAGCTCGACCAGGTCAGGCAGCGCTTTTCCATGGTCATGATGAAGGTCAAGACCCTCCTAGACACCCTCGACCCCGAGCAGTTGTTCAAAGCGATCAGCGAACTCGTCGAAAACGAAATTGGCGCCAACCGCTACATTCTCTTTCTCGTCGACCCGAATAAGAATGAGCTTTATCCTTTCAGATGGCTCGGCTATGCAAAAGAAATCGAAAAAGTCCTCTTCATGCCGGTGGAACACGCCCACATCATCACCTATGCAATCAAGCGGCGACAGACCATTTTCAGAGGAAGCGCCATCAGTGACATCGAAGTGCGCAAGCTGCTCGACCGCAAGCCGCAGTCGAATACCCTCGTGGCCATCCCGCTGTTTTCGCGCGACAAGGCCTATGGCGTCATTCACATCGAGTCATTCACCGACGGTCATACCGAAATCGACGAAAGCGAAACCAGATTTCTCGCAGCACTGCCGACTTTTCTCGGCGGCGCCCTCGCCAATGCCGACATTTTTGTGCAAACCCGCGAAGAGCTGACTTCGACGAAAAAAATAACCGAAAAGGAAATCGCTGAAAAACGCCGGCTGCACGAAATTTTCTCGCGCTACACCTCAGCCGAACTTGTCGAAAATCTGATTAAAAACCCTGATCAGATAGATCTCGGGGGCGTAAACAAGACGGCTGCCATTCTATTTTCCGACATTGCCGGTTTTACCGCCTTCAGCGCCAAATTCAGCCCAAAAGAGGTTGTGTCACTGATGAACGAATATCTGTCGCGCATGACCGAAGTCGTGCTCAACCATCAGGGCGAAATCGACAAATTCATCGGCGACGCGATTATGGCCCGCTTCGGTGTTCTCAGTGAGCTGCCTTACCCGGCACGTAATGCTGTCGAAGCCGCCTGCGCCATGCTCGAAGAACTCGACCAGTTGCGAAACGAATGGGCGGCCCGCGGGCTCGAAAACTTCAACATCAGAATCGGCATCGCCACTGGGCCGGTTCTCGCCGGCAATATCGGTTCGACCCGCCGCCAGGAATTCACCGTCATGGGCACGACAGTTAATCTGGCTTCGCGCCTTGAAGCACTCAACAAAGAACTCGGCAGCCGCATTCTCGTCGACGAGGAAACGTTCAGCCACCTGCCGAAGGGCCTTAAGTTCGTCAAACGCGAAAATCAACGCATCCGCGGCTTCGATGGCGCCATGACCGTCTACGAAATCCAGGAACTGGCAAAGGGTCCGAAAGTAATATCACTGCAGACCAAACTCGACCAGAACCAGCAGAGCCGCCCGGCCACAGCAGCGGTATCTCAGCCGGCCAAATTGGGGTCGGACCAATGAAAAAGCTCATCAATTGTCAGTATAAACCCTAAAAAAAGCATTTTTTCTGCCTTAGAAGGTCATTACACCACCCGCCCGGCAGTTGGGTTGCAACGCCGGCCGCGAAAAAATATCTCCACAAAAAAATACCGCCGGAAACTTTTTCTGGTTCCCGGCGGTGTTTCAGTAAAAGTTCAGGTTTTCAGGTGTTCCTGGCGAGATACAGCAGCAGAGTGCCTGACTTGTGCGCCTTTAGCATCGCCATCGGCGAGATTTCCGGCTTCTTTTTTGCCTCTTTAAGTATGGTTATCAACAGCTGATTGCCAGTATGAACCGGGTTGAAATCACGTTTAAAAGCGGCATTGCGCAGCAGATTCGGCTCTCTGGCAGCCCAGAAGGTCGCGGCGGTGCTGTCGAGGCGATCGATGCTGGTCATGCGAATCTCGCTGGTGGCAAGACGATCGAGCATCGGTTCGAGCGCCCGAACCGTCGAGGGGTAGATATCATGCAGCAGAATGGCGCCGCCACGGCGGTCACCACCCGAAATACCCATCTGGCGGTCGATATTGCGCAGAACCGTCAATTCATTCTTGTTCTGCCAGTCTTTCGGATCGATGGTCCAGAGAACGATCGCCATGCCCTCGCTGTTGGCAACCCGCAGCACATTGCGATTCATGGCGCCATAAGGCGGTCGCAGGTATTCAGGCCGCTGCCCGGTGATTTTTTCGATTATTTCACTTGTCCGGCCAAGCTCCTCGCGCATTTTCTCTTCACTGATCTGAGCGAGATTTTTGTGACTGAATGAATGGTTGCCGATGATATGGCCATCTTCGTGAATCTGCCGCACAATCTCGGGGTATTTCATCGCCTGAATCCCGAGAATAAAGAAAACCGCCTTGATATTGCGCTTTCTGAGAGTTTCTAGAATCAGCGGCGTGGTCTTCGGGTGCGGGCCGTCATCGAAGGTCAGAATGGCACGCCGACTGCCACCAAGCAGCTTCAGCAGTTTCGGCCGACTGAAGTAACCACCAACCTGCGCCAGGTTGTCGTTCAGAATCATATCTTCGGTATCGGTATATTTCGCAACTTCAGACTTCTCAGCCGAATATTGCTCACCGGCAGCGACAGAATTCATGTCGAGCGATGCGGCAGCCATACCCGCAACGGGCATGGCGAGAGCTAGAAACAGACCAGCGATCAAAGCCTTGAAACAATGAAGTTTATGCATAATACTCTCTCTATCGGCAGACGCGCCGACGACTTTTAACCGCAAAATTTTTCCGACAGTTAAATCTTGCAGGGCAACTGTGTTATTCTGTCGGCATGTTAAATTCAGACAAAGGGAAAAGGCTGCGAGGCTGCGGCATGAATTCAATGTCTCTGCTGCTGATCTGCCTCGTCATCGCATTTTGCCCGGGACCACTGCACGGCACTTCTGACGGCAGTGTCGGGCTGCTGTCGCGTATCGACTTCGCGCCCGCTCTTCTCGAAATGATCAGCCGTGAACTCGAAAGAACCACCGGCCGCCACTTTTCACTGATATTCCAACCGGTCGAAGCTTCCGGAAGCGTTACCTTTAATGACTCTACGCCCTTGATGCTCATTGAAAACGGGATTCCAGAAACAATGTTGCCTGAAGGCTTCGAAAAAACCGGTCTGACAATCAACCTGGTCTGGGTTCTTGCTGCCGGCAGAGACATTACCCAGGTTCTTGGTTCACAGACCCTGACCCTCGAAAAGTTTGCCGCCCTGCTTGCCGAATTGCGGCAGAATGATCCGCAGCGTTTTCCGTGGTTTGAACCGCTGCTGTCAAAAAACACCATGCGCAATTTCTGCCTTCTCTACGGCGAAAAAGCCCCGAAAACTTCAACAAAAAGACATCGCACCGCCATGTTTCATCAACAGCCGCATGCGGCTGCCATGCTTTACCGTGCCATCGAAGCTGAACTGCTGAACCCGCTTTCGGTTGAAGCCGATCTTGGCCTGGCCATGGAAGTATTCGCTGCCGGTGACGCTGATTTTGTCTCTTACTGGATACCGCAAAGCTACCTGGCCAACGCGGCACTGCGACCGGCATATCTTGCCGGAGTCTCCTTCACGCCCTTCCCGATCTCTGGCAACAGAACCATGCTGCCACGAATGACCCTGAACCTCTGGAAAAGCAAAGAACAGAAGATAGACGCCATTATTTCTGCCACCGACCCGGACCAGCAAGACGCTGCGATTGTCGAACTCGATTTTTTGTCTGAAACTGCCTGGATCAATTCTTCATACACCGCTAACTATGACGCTCTGATTGTAGGTGACCTGTGAGAAACATCTATATTTCGCTGCGCTTCAAGGTAATCGTTCTTCTCTTCATTCTTATCGCCAGTCTGGCACTGATAATCAACGAAAGCTCGACGGCGCTGATTCACGAAAAGACCCGCGAAATCTTTCAACAGCGCCTCGATCTGCTGCGAGAATCGATCAAGTCATACTGGGAGTCCGAAAAGAACCTGCTTTTGAACAACGCCATGCTCTACGCCGAGTCAGAAAAACTGACCAACTATTCGAGTTACGGCCTGTATAATCTGCTGCAGAAGGAAGTCGAGCGTCTGATCGCCAAAACCGGCTTTCATGACCTTAAAATCACCCTGAGCAACGGCATGACTGTGTCGAGCAACCAGTCGCTCATCACCCGTGGCCAGCCGCTCGACATGCGTGATACCCGGCAGAATCTTTCACTCGTCGAGGTGCAGAACCACGAAGACGGCCTTTATCTCGCAGCCGAAGTTCCACTGCACAAGCTTGGTGAATTCATCGGCCGCCTGACACTGCGCCGCAAGCTCGACGACAGCCGCATGAAAAGAACCGCCAGAAATCTGCAGGCCGAAACTGCAGTCGCGGTTAAAGAAACGATCACAGCGTCTTCACTGGCTGAATCATACCGCCAGGAACTGGCAAAAGAGCATCTGCTCAACAGTATCCGCAAAGAAGACGTGTTCAACATCAGATTCGGCAACGCCACCTGGTCGGTTGGCCGGGTAAATATCGCAAAAACCGCTGATGGCGAACAGGTAACCATTTACCTCGCCATTTCGCAGGAAAAAATGCTGTCACTCGTCGAAGACGCCCGCATGCGTAACCTCAGCGTCACTGGCTGGGTGCTGGTAATCGCCCTGATCATCTCGGTCGTGTTTTCTGAAAAGGTTCTGCTGTCACGCATACGCCAGCTGCGTGACGGTGCCAACATCATTGCCGGCGGCGATCTCGGTTTTCAGATAACCTCGGTGCACGGTGACGAACTCGGCAATCTGGCCAGATCATTCAACCGCATGGCCGCCAGCCTCAAGCTAAACCGCGACCATCTGCAGCATTATGTCGAACACATCGAAAAGCTTGCCAACTACATTCAGAACATTCTCGGCAGTCTCAAAACCTGCGTCATCACCTGGAACATCGCCGGGCATATCGAAACCGCCAACCAGGCCGCACTGCACGAGTTCAGCGACCTGTTTCCGACACTAGAAGGTCTGTCGCTCAAACAGTTTCTCAGCAAGCTGCCGAAAAGTTCACGAAAAGAAATTATCAAAGGCTGGCGCACCGTCAGAGAACCGGGCAACCGCCAGTTCGAGATCGAAATCAACCCCGGCAGCCATGCCGGCCGCAAGGTTCTGCAGGGTGGCTTCTCGCTGCTGCTCGACAATGAGCGCAACCCATACGGCCTGATTCTCACCCTCAGTAATATTACCCAGCGCAAGATCATAGAACAGCAGCTGTATCACGCCGACAAATTGAGCTCGATCGGCCAGCTCGCTGCCAGCGTCGCGCATGAAATCAAAAACCCGCTCGCCTCGATCAAAACGCTCGGACAGCTTCTGCAGGAAGAAACCCAGCCCGAAGACAGCCGTCGTGAGTATATCGATGTCATCGTCGACGAGGTTAACCGACTGAACATGGTCGTCGAGCAACTGCTTAAATACGCCAAGCCCGAAGACTCAAGCTTTCGCGAAATTGCCTTCGCCGAAATCATCAAACCGGTAATGTCACTGGTACATCACGAGTCAGAAAGACATCGTGTCGTTCTACAGGCCGATTATCTGCCCGATCTCAAAGTATTCGTTGACTCTGAAAAGCTCAAGCAGGTATTCTTGAACCTGATCTTCAACGGCATTCAGGCGATGAACAACGGTGGTCAGATCAGTATCAGGGCGCATAAAGAAAGCGAAAGCCCCTGGGTGACCATCGAAGTCCAGGATAGCGGTGCCGGCATGTCGGCAGAAACGGTTGCACGTGTATTCGAGCCCTTCTTCACCACCCGCCAGCGCGGCACCGGTCTGGGGCTTGCCATCGTCAAAAAAATTATCGATCTGCATGGCGGAAAAATCGAGGTCAGCAGCGAACCCGGCAAGGGAACCCGCTTTACCATCTATCTGCCGCAAAAACAGGAAGGATGATGCAAGATGCTCTTCAAAACTCACAGTATTCTGGTTGTCGATGACGAAAAATCTATCCTGTTCAGCCTGAAAGCAGCCCTGACCAAAGAGGGCTACACAGTCAGAACCGCTGAAAACCCGGCCGAAGCTCTTAAAATGGTCGAACCCGGCGCTTTTCAGGTCATCATTTCTGATTACAACATGCCCGGCATGACCGGCATGGAATTTCTCGGGCACGTCAAACAGATCGACCCCGAAGCGGTCTTTATTCTGATGACCGCCTACGGCTCTGAAAAACTGGCCATCGAAGCCATGAAGCAGGGCGCCTACGATTATTTTTCAAAGCCTTTCGATATAGAAGAGATGCGCGTCATCGTCGCCAAAGCCTGCGAACGCTTCTCGCTTGCCTATGAAAAGAAAAGCCTCGAAGAACGTTTCCTCGTAGAGCCCGAAGCAGACCGCTTCATCGGCGACTCAGCCGCCACCCGCATGGTCAAGGAAAAAATCGAACAGGTCGCCAAAAGCGACATTACCGTGCTCATTCAGGGTGAATCCGGCACCGGCAAAGAACTCGTCGCACAGGCAATTCAGCGCCAGAGCGGCCGTGCCAGCGGTCCGTTCGTGACTCTCAACTGCGCGGCCCTGCCCGAAAATCTTATCGAAAGCGAACTTTTCGGCTACGAAAAGGGTGCTTTCACTGGCGCCGCCGCCCGCAAACGCGGCAAGTTCGAAATTGCCAACGGCGGCACCATTTTTCTCGACGAAATCGGCGATATGGCCTTGAACACCCAGGCCAAAGTGCTGCGTGTCATTCAGGAACGCGAAGTCGAACGTCTTGGTGGCGTCAAGCCCTTAAAAGTCGATGTGCGCATCATCGCCGCCACTCACAAGGATTTAAAAGAGCTGATCGACAGAAAACAGTTTCGAGAAGACCTTTTCTACCGCATCAACGTTGTCAACATTCAGCTGGCCCCGTTGCGAGAACGGTCTGAAGATATTCCGCCGCTCGTCGAGCATTTTGTCAAAATCGCAGCAACCAAAGCCAACCGCGAAATCAAAGGCGTCACCCCGAAAGCCATGACCGCCCTGAAGAATTTCAAATGGCCGGGCAACGTCAGACAGCTGCAGAACATCATCGAAGGCGCCGCCGTCTTTATCAGAAACAACATGATCGATATCGACAATCTGCCCGAAGAAATCAGGCTCGGCTTTGCACCCGAATCGACCACCGACATGTTCGACTGGATAGCTGAGCAGATTCAGCAGGGGCGCACCCTCGACGACATGGTCGCCCAGATTGAAAAGGAAATGATCAGCCGCACCCTGCGCGACGTCGAAGGCAACCAGTCAAAAGCCGCTCAGATACTTGGTATCAAGCGCGGCACGCTGCAATACAAGATCAAAGCCTACAACCTCGGCTGAAGCATTTTGTAACCAGCCTTGCAGCCAGTTCACCATCAAAATGAAAAGCAACTCGTCATTCCTGCGAAAGCAGGAATCTAAGCCGGCACACACAAATACAAGATTCCCACGTCCGTGGGAATGACGGAGAAATCAACGGCTGATACGGAATAAAACTGGTCAGGTGCCGCTGGCAATCTGTTCGGCCGAATAATAAATAACCCAGGTTTTGAAGTTGCCTTCGTCTGGGATAGAGCCGATGGTGACTTCGAGGTCACCCCAGTTGCCCTGAGCGTAATTCACCAGACGGCAGCCATAGCCTTTCAGCGACAGAATACGAACCGGAGCGGGGGATTCGCCGAGGCCTGAGCCGCGCAGACCGCTGATACCAGAATGTTTACCGCGCAGCTGAATGCCGCTGAACTGATGCCGGGTCGGCGCGTAGCCGGCAAAGCCCGAGGGCAGGTTAAGATCATCGCAGAACAATGCCAGACAGAAGTCATTGAAGAATTCGTTCAGGCCGGCAGTAGAAGGCGAAGCCTGCGGCAGCAGATTCGTTTCGATATCATCGAGCCCCTTTTTCAGGTTAGTGCCGCGTTCAAGAGCTTTTATGGCATTGTAACCACCGCAACGGTCGAAAAGATACTGGGTGAACAGAAACTGCATGCCATGGTGATAGTCAGTCGGAGTGTCGGGCCAGTGGTTCAGCGAGACTTCTTCGGGGTATTGCAGATACTGGCTGACACGGGTGATGTCAATTGTTTTGCCTTGATTGAAGCCAAGGCCGACGGTCTGACGGGCAAAAGCCGAAAGTCCGGCGTTCTGCCACGGTGTGCCGTAGTCGATGGTATTGGCGCGTTTCTGGTTGAAGTAGAACATGCGCTGCAGACTGTCGACAAGCCCGGCATAGAATTCATCTGCGGTTGATTGAAAGCCGGCGGGGCTGGCAAAGAGCACTTCGGTGCCGGCTGAATTTGACGCCGTGGCGTCTTTGTCGCGCGGATCGAAGTAGGCCATGCGTTTCGGGTTGGTCTGAGCCTCCTCGAGCAATGGCGACAGGAACACAACGACACGCGCCTGTGCATCGACATTACCTTCGGGTGGGTCGAGAACACCAAAAGCGGTGGCAATCGTGGCGTAATAGTTATCGAAATTTTTTGCGATGTTCAGAGCATCCGAATCACCGAGAGCGGTCGAATTGATATCGAGATAGACAAGGCTTCTAGTGCCGGAAGCCTTGATAGTGGCCGTCGCCATGATATCATTCTCATAATTCCAGGGGTCGGCGGCCTTGAAATCTCTGACATAGAATTCAAGAGTGTTTGAAGCCGGCTCAGACAGGGCCGGTCGCAGATTTGCCAGGCGTGTTTTAGCCATCGGCGGTTCTGAATCGCCGGCAGAAGACGGCGGTGATCGCCGCTGCACCGGTGTTTCGTTCAGGCGCAGACTGCCAGGCAAGGGCGGAATCTGCGCATAATTGCCGCCCATATAACCTGCGAAACTGTAATAATAGGTATCAGGAAGATCCTGACTGCTATTGTTGCCGGCCTGAACGCTCAAAAAAGCGATGCGTTCGTCAGGTCTGAACTTTGCGATTTTAAGGGTGCCGTTGGGCGCAATTGCCGAAAAATCATAGATGCCGTAACCAGGCATATTCTCGTCAAGCGGGTTAAAGGCGGTGTAGGTCATGCCGTTACTCTGCGCCTCATTTACCTGCACTTTTACTTCAGTGCTTCTGCCGGGAGCAAGAACGCTAGAAGACGGCACTTTGAACGAGATACGATTGTCAGAATAGGTTATGAAACTGGTATGCGGAATCACATAACTGCCGAAAAGCACTTTAACAATGGTCTTGTCTGAACCGAAATTGTAACCATACAAGGTCATTGGCACATCTGGCAGTGAACGTTTCGGTGACATGTGCACCAGCTCGGGTGCGATAGTGACCACCACATCAGAAATGCCTTCGAGGGTATATTCATCGCTTTCGAGGGTCACGGTCAGCAGACCGGTTTTGGCGTTGAGCGGCAGGGTGACGAGCAGTGTCGATGAATTCGGCGAATCGACGGTCGAGCAGGGTTCTCCCTTGAGGCGCACCCTGTTGAAGCGATAAATCGGGTTGAAATTGCGCCCGTAGACTCTGATCGTCTGGCCACCGACGGCGGTCGCCGGCTCGGCCCGCAGAACTACCGGCTTGGCGATGAACTGCAGCGGCTGGGTTTCTTTCGAGGTTTCGTTGTTGATTATTACCCGCACCGGGCCGGTCTCAACTTCGGCCGGCACGCGCACGACGATGCGGTCGTCGCGCATGCTGTTCCAGCTGATGATCGTCGCATCTTTACCGCTGAAGGTGACGCGACCGGCAGCAGTGCCGCAGCCCCGACAGTAAACCGTAACCTCGTCACCGTCGGTTCCGAGGAAGGGCACCAGAGCAAGCACGGCAAAATCGGGCGAATAAGAAGCCGTCTGTGAAGTCAGCTGAAAGTTGATGTTTTCGGTGATGCGGCCTGAAAGAACTCTTACGCCTTCTTTAACAACCGGGCTGTAACCGGTAGCACGCGAAATGACCTGGTAGTCGCCGGCAGCCATCGGGCCGAGAATAAAACGCCCGTCATCACCGGCAACCGCCTGGTGCTGAAAAGTTTCGATCACCGCGCCCTTGATGAAAGTGCCGGTATCGAGTGATGTGACGGTGCCCTGTATGCGGCCGGCTTCAAGATCATCGACGATCGGGGCAGGACCATCGCTGAGTTTCTTCGACGACGACGTGCCCCCGCAGCCAGGAGAAAAAATAACCGCCAGACAGAGAATGAACGAAAGAAGGCACCGTGGCCACCGTAAAATATACGAACCACTGAAAATTTTACTTTTATGGTGCAGGGTATTCATAAAACACTCTTGTATCTTTTCTTTTATAAAACTTTGGTCTACACTGTCGGCTGACTTGTCATCAAATAGATACATGATTTATATACTTCATTTGTGATTAATGGAACAGGGTGCACAGATAAAAATACTCAAAATTTTTTCCAAACGCTTTTTTTCGTGTCAAGTTTATCAACTAATCTGCCGAAATGAAAGATGAGAAATACTAGAAAGTTCGTGCCCTCTTTGCAGAAATGAACAGGAGACAAATATGAGGCAGACAAATGCTGAATCTCGACGCTGTAAATCTATGAACATGCGGATTTTACTCTGCATGCTTCTACTGCTTTTTGGCAGTATAACAGCAGTCATGGCTGACGTTACCAACGTCACGCTCTCAGCAACAGTTCCCGCTGGTGGTGTAATCAACGCCGGTGGCAATGTTTCGCTGAATGCCAGTTGGCAGGGCGACTCACCGCCTTATACCGCCAAGTTCAAAAAGGGTGGCACCACCATTGTTTCCGAACCTGCCATCACCGGAACCACAGCAAATGTCTCCATTCCGGCGAGCCAGATCGGCGACACAGGCGGCACCTCAGAAAAACTGACTGTTGAAATCGTTGACAACGCCGGCAAAACAGGCACAGCAGTGGCTGACAACGGTGTTGTCGTCGACTTCGTTCCTCCGACTCTTACCGCTCAGATTACAAATGGCTCGGTGTTCGCAAACACCCAAAGCGTCAGAATTCAGATTACCAGTAACGAGAACATCAAAGCTCCCAGTGTTACCTCCAATGGCGTTGCTGCCACCATGGAAGGCTCACTGACACAGGGCACCAGCTTTGTTTACAATCTGCAGCTCACCAGCGCTTTCAGCAATGGCAATTACAGCGTTGCAATTTCTGGCAAAGATCTCTCAAATCCAGAGGGAAGCGCCAACACCGGCAACACTGCCGTCACCTTCACTGTTGGTGCCGCAGCCACAGGCAACACCACCATTGACAGTTCAACTCCCGCCGGCCCGACCAATGCGACTACCGTGTCACTTACCGGCACCTGCCCTTCCGGGGCAACTACCATTCAGCTTCTTGATGCCGGCAATCCGGTTTCGACCGTCTCTGTCACCGGCACGACCTGGACAATCGGTCTCAGCCCCGCCGAAGGCACCAGAAGCTACGTGGCCGTCAGTAAAGATACCAACGGCACAGAAATCTCAAGATCTTCGGCATTTTCTCTGATAATCGACCGTGCCGCACCCGCCAAACCAGCCCCCGATACTTCTTCTGTTCCGACAAACACCAATCAGACCAGCGTCTCCATTCCGGTAAATGTAACCGATGTCGATGCTGAAGTCGCCAAACCGGTTCGAATTCAGGCCCTGGTCAACGGCGTGCCGAAGGGTTCGCCACAGACTGTCAGTGCCAGCCCGGTTAACGTGTCTGTTCCTCTCGATGCCGGACTGAACCGAATCACCTTCAGACTTACCGACGCCGCCGGCAACAATTCAGAGTTGTCTGATCCGGTCAATGTCACCCGTGACAGTTCTTCGACCTCGACCAACACCATTGTAACCTTTGACTCGCCTTTCACCATGCCAATCCCGGTAGCCAGTTCCTACCAGATTGGCGGCGGCGGCTACAAGCTGAAAATGATTTTCAGCAAAGACATGGACTCAACCGCAAATCCGGTAATCAACATCACTACCAACGGTGGCGTTAAGATTACCAGCTCTGCCGGCACCTGGACAGCATCAACCACCTACATCGGTGATTTCAACATCCCGACCAATGGCGGCAGCTCTTATGACGGCGCCGCAACTTTGAGTATTACCGGGGCCAAAGATACCTTTGGCAACATTCTCGACCCGATCAGCGTTCCTTCCGGTGGTGGCTCGGCCTTCTTTATCGACTCCACTCCGGCAGTTGCCACTTTCAATGAAACCACAACCATCTATGTATCGAGTTCAACTCCGAACGTTTCGCTTTCCGGCCAGGTCAGCGACAACAGTTCTGGCGTTGGCTACATAGACCTTGTCTGGCAGCCTTTCAACGGCGGTGCCGTTGCTTCACAGTCGGTTCCGATAATGGCCGCCAGCCCCTCTCCCTGGAGCTACAGCTGGAATACTTCTGCACTCAACGCCGGCCAGTATAAGCTCTGGGTAGTAGCGGCCGACCAGGCCAAGCCGAATCCGAATATCGAAAACCATCTCAGCAAAACCTACCGTATCGTAATCGTCGACCGCGATCAACCCTCGGTTTCACGCATCAGCATCGGCAACATGGCTGTTGACATCAACGCCATGCCACAGCCGGTCGTTATTGCGAGTGCAGTTACCAGACTGACCGCCGTGGTTAACGACAGTGGCGACTCTGGTCTTGCATTCGACAACCCCGGTTTTGTTTTTACTCTCGTGCATGACGGCTCAAACGCCAGCATTCTCGGCAACAAGTCTAACAACGGCCGCGATACCATTTTCTTCGACTTCCCTGAATTGACTCTGCCCGGCACTTACACAGTCACCGTCACTCCGATCGACGTTGGCGGCAACACCGGTGTAACTGCCACCCGCAGCTTTGCCCTCGAAAAAGACGCCCCCGATGCGGTGACTTTCCAGCCGGCCGACCAGAGAATCGCCAATAAAACCCAGGTGGCACTTGCAGAAAATCAGGTCTGGGCTGCTATCAACCATGCCCGACCCGACTATGTCAATTCAACCATCTCGGTTCGTTACAATGGCGCGGTCGCTGGCAGACAGCTGGCAAACGCTTCTACCACCGCTCTGGTGTGGCAGTTGCACAGCGGTGTTCTGGCAACCGACCAGAGCCACGACGGTCGCTACGACATGTCGGTCGTTCCGAAAACTACTCTTGGCAACACCGGCGCGGCTGTGAATGGTTTCTTCACTTACGACAGCAAACCCCCGGTAATAACCGGCACTGTGCCTTCTATCGATCTCAGTGATGCCAGCAGCAAGGTATGGTTCGGTCTGAGTCAGTCCGAAATCAGTATCACCGTTTCTGACGCACCGAAAGACATCGTGACCTACGGGCCGAAAATGCCGGCTTCAGCCGGTCTCGCCGGCGTGCAGGTTCCCGGTGATCCGAACTGGTATAACAGCGCCGGTTCAGGCGTCGATACCGCAAACAGTTCGTTCACCTGGGCAATCGGCGCAACCGTATCGCAGGCGGCGACCCCCTCCGGTAATAAACTGGTGCAGACCATCCCCCCGGTGCCTGCCGAGGCCGAAGCCGGTATGACCAACGTTGATTTCACCGTCAGACTTCTCGATCGCGCTAACGACGGTCAGGTCATTCCGAACCTGCTCACTGCTTCCTATACCCTCAAATATGACTACATGGCTCCCGAAATCACCTCGATCAACAAGCCTAAGGGCGAAAAATACTGCAAAAATACAGTCACTTTCGAAGGTGTTGTCGCCGACAAGGGCACCTCAGAAGAACTGCGCGTCACGGCCGTTGAATGGGCCGAAGGAGCCAGTGCCTGGACAGCTATCGCGGCCAACAACCTTCCTGCCAAGAGCGCAAGTGTAACCGCAACTCTTGACATCAGCGGCAAAACTGACGGAAACTACACCATCAAGCTGCGTGCCATCGACCTTGGCAGAAACACCTCGGCTGAAAAAACCGCCAGCTTCATCGTTGACCGCACCCCGCCGGTGGCGCCCACTTCGGTTCTGCCATTACCCGACCAGATCAGCAACAAGCGTAGCTTCGCCTTCAAGTGGAGCGCCAGCACTGACGCCGACCGCTATCTGCTGCAGGTTGCCGATGATTCATCTTTCAACAACATTCTGAATTCTCAGATCAATACCGGCTACAGTGATCTCAAGGGCCAGGTGCTCGTCATGACCGAAGGCGCCTTCACCATGCCCAAAGACGGCACTTACTACTGGCGTGTCGCTGCTATCGAAACCTGCGCCGATGGCTACAACATCAGCGCCTTCTCTGCCACCAGAAGATTCACCGTCGATACGGTCAAGCCGATCGTAGTCGAAGTGCAGCCGGCTCCGAGCTCTGCTAACAAGATCTCTACCGGCATGGTCACCTTCACCATCAGGTTCAATGAGCTTATCGATGCCACCATCAACCCCACGGTAAAAATTACCACTGCCGGCGGTCAGCTGATGATGATCGAAAAGACTTCATACAAAGAAGACACCTGGATCGGCACCACGGTAATTCCGAAGAACAGCAGTGCGCTTTATGACGGCACCGCAATCATCTCGATCGAAAATGCCACCGACCGGGCCGGCAACATTATGGCCGCTGACAGCACCAACAGTGTTGTCATCAACACCGGCCCGTCGTTCACCACAAAAATCTTCTCGAACCCTGCCAATGAATTTGAACTGATGATCGTGACCAAAGCCTCTGAAGCTCTGCAGTCACCGCCCTCATGTTCAGTGCAGCAAAGTTCGGCCAGAACTCCGGTAATCATGAACTTCCTGAAAGAACGCTTCTACGCCGGTTCTTACAAAATCGACGTCACCAGCCCGGGCAAAGCCTACATCGACATTTCAGGCACCGACCTCTATGGCATGGTGGGCAACGACTCGTTCCAGTTCACGGTTGCCGACCTCAACGCCTCACAGCGCCTGAACATCGTCTCAGGTTCTGGCCGGGCAACCCTGAAGGGTGCCGAGAACTCCGCCTTCACACCGACAACGATCTATATGCTCGACCGTGAACAGCTTGAATCACCGTTTGCCGCATCGAACTTCAGAGCCAGCGCACTGCCTGGTGTCAAAGCCTCGACCAGACCGGCAGAACTTACCAGTCTCGCCGCTCTCGAAGAAATCGGGCCCGCTGACCTCAAACTGAAAAAACGCCTGCTCTATACCGCTGATGTCAGCAACGAAAGAATCAATGTGCCCGCCGAAAAGGTGCACATCTACCGTCAGGACAGCAAGGGCAACTGGGTTTTCCAGGGTGGCATGCTTAAAGACGGCGTGATCTCGGCTGAACTCACCGGGCTGGGCCGCATCGCACTGATGGCCGACATGACCGAGCCCTCGGTTTCAGAGATGAGCCCTGCCAATCTTGAAAAGCTCGACACACCGATGCCCGAGATCAAGGGTTTGATCGCCGATGGCGGTTCAGGCCTCAAGAAAGACAGTTTCAAACTGTTCATCAATGAACTCGAAGTATCCGGAGCGGTTCTCGATGAAAATGGAAATTTCAGCTACAAACTGAAGCAGCCGTTGCCGAAAGGTAAACATGAGATCAGTTTCGAAGTGGCTGACCAGGCCGGCAACGTTCTGAAGAAGTCGTTCCAGGTCGAAGCTGCCGGGCCGTTCTCTCTCGACGAATTCATGCCCTACCCGAACCCGGCAACCGGAAACGCCATGTATTTCAACTACAACTTCGGTCAGAAGCCTGACCAGGTGCGGTTGAAAATCTATGACACCGCCGGCCACAAGGTCGCTGAATTCGACACCTTCGACTTCTCGAACGCAGCGAAAGGCAGGGTAAGATGGGATATGCGCACTGACAGCGGCAAATCGGTCGCCAATGGCGTCTACTTCTATCGCCTCGACATCAACCGCGGCGGTCAGACTCTGAAGAAACGCGGCAAGTTCGCAGTAATGCGCTGATTGCAGCAAAGGAGATCATAAAATGAAAAGAAAGCTTATCACAGCCCTGCTGCTGGTTACGCCCCTGATGATCGGCCTGACCGGCTGCACCGGCGGCGTTAACGGCGAAGGAACCGGAAGCTACTCACAGACAGTCGGAACCCCGATTATCAGAGGCAACGCCTTCAACGATCTCGGCTGGGAAAATATCCGCAAGGGCCAGTATGACAGCGCCATTGCTCAGTTCAACAAAGTGCTCGGCGACAACCCGACCGAAGATGAAAAGGCCGAAGCCAACAACGGCATCGGCTGGGCCAAAGCCTACCTTGGTCAGCTTAAAGACGGCATGCCCTGGTTTGAAAAAGCCAAAGATCTGTCGAATGATGCCAAAGTAGGTCTGGCTGCCGCTTACATTCAAAAAGCCTCACGCTCAGACATGGAAATGGTGGTCGATCTGCTCTACAAGCAGCTTGGCAAAGAAAACCCGCACTTCGCCTATGCTTCCCGCCGCAACACCGGCGTATCAGATTCCGAAGCGCATGCAATGCTCGCCTATGCCTTTGCCGCCATCGGCGAAAATGACAAGGCAAGAGAACAGCTCGAATACGCTAAAGAGCTAAACCCAGCCTTTGCAGGCACTTCGATCGAGCAGCTCGTTAACGTAACCGAGTTTCTTCTAAACTGATAATTAATCCGAAATAAAAAACGGTGCAGCCGGTGCTGCACCGTTTTTTATTTAAGAGCGGTTTGTGATAATGCCGATAGTTTTGTCATAGCTATAAATTTCCTCGGAGGCATTATGAAGAACACGCGAAAAATCGTCGCCCTGCTGCTGGCGATGGTTGTTCTGGTCGGCATTACCGGCTGTTTGAAAAGCTCCAGCTCGGTCAGGGGTAATGTTACCGGCAAGGTTTTCGATTCAAATGGTAAAGCACTTCATAAAGCGAGAGTCGAAGTTTACGGCGCCAACCAGTCGGTTCTCACCGATGAACTTGGCCGCTACAGCATTGCAAATGTCGAGCCGGGCCAGAAAAAGCTGGTTGCGACCTATGATAACAAATCAGTCGTTAAAATCGTCGAGATCGTTCGCGGCGAAACCGTTGAAAATGCCGATCTGACTTTCTCGGTCATCGACGGCCTGCCCCCGGTCATTACGGAAGTGGCCGTGACCAGCCTCACCGAAAATTCGGCGCTGATCGCCTGGAAAACCAACGAATCCTCTGACTCGACCGTCGATTACGCTACCGGGCCGGTTGGTCTGACTCCTTACACGATGCTCGCTTCCGACCCGTCGATGGTCACAGAGCACAGCGTTACCTTAAGCGGCCTGTTGCCTGGTCAGACATATCATTTCAGAGTCAGATCACTCGACTTTGAGCGCAACGAAGGCGTTTCTTCAGACTACCAGTTCGCAACACCCAGCGGTGCGGCACCCAATACCCCGACCAGCTTCGCCATTGCCGCGCCGACCGAAATGGAAAGGGTCGTGCTGACCTGGAACAACAACACCGAAAATGATCTGCGCGGCTATAACCTCTACCGCTCAGAAGCCGCAGCCGGGGCTTTCACCCGGGTTAACGCCGATCCGATTCCGTCAGGTGTCGGCAGCACTACCTATCAGGATGAAGGCCTGAAAATCGCCTGCAAATACTATTATCGCCTCAAAGCCGTCGATGTGGCCGGCAACGAAAGCCTGCCCACCCAGACGCTCGCGGTCGTCACCCCCGGCACTCTTGCCGAAAACCGCATCTGGAAAGCCGCCGAAAGCCCGTATATCGTTCAGGGCGACATCAGAATCCGCGGTGGTGCAGTTCTTACTGTCGAACCCGGCACCGAAATCAGATTCACCCAGAAAGATTCTCTGCCAGATTCTCAGGGCACCAGCATGGCCGATCTCATCGTTCAGGGCGGCCTGATGGCGATTGGCTCAGAAAACAGCCGCATATTGTTCACTTCCGCCGAGAGTTTCCCGCGCAAATCGGTCTGGGGCGGTATCGCCTTTCTTGGCACCAATCAGCCCGAAAACATGCTGAGATACGCCACCGTCATGTTTGCCGACACTGGTATCAAGAGCGAAGGCTCGACACCTTCGGTCGAGAACTGCGAATTCGGTCTGTGCGGCATGGGGCTCAACATCGGCCTGTCAACCGCACTCAACGTCAGATACAACACGATCAGAGACTGCGACGTCGGTATGGTTTCAGCGAACTCGAACGTTCGCAATAACCTGTTCATCGACAACCAGACCGGTATCGCCATTCTCGGCAACGATTTCTTCGAAAACAATACTGTCGACTGCCTGATCGGCGTGCAGGTCGACTTCGGCAACCCGACGATCAAAAACAACATCATCGCCTACACCGGCAGTACCAGAGCTATCTACGGCATCAATCAGACACAGAGCAACGCCACTCCGAGCGTCAGTTTCAACAATATCTTCAATTATACCTACGCCTTCAATGGCACCAGCGGCACCGGCACCGCCAATATCGAAGTCGACCCGCTGTTCGTTGCCGGGATTCCCTATGATTACCATCTGAGGAAAATTGCCGACGGCTACGCCAGCGATTCGCCAAGTCTTACCGCTGGCGAAGCCGGAGCCCAACAGGGCCGCTACGGACCGTAACAGGATACCCGCAAATACGCGTAAATATGCAGGGGCTCAGCATGCTGAGCCCCTGCGGTCTTTTAGACATCGGAATAGAAAAGAGACGTCAGCCCTCTGCGTCTGGATCTGTGTCTGGTTCTGAATCGCCCTCGGGTTCGCCGCCTTCGGTGAGTTCACCCTTTTCGTAGGCTCTGATCCACCAGTTCATCAGTTCACCATTCTCTTTGAGAAAGTCTTTGAAGCTCTGGTGGTGGCCATCTTCGCAGTCCTGCTTGAACTGATCGGTAACGAACTGGGTAAGCGGTTCACGCACCGACGGATCGAGAAAAACGCCGGCACCGACGAGAAATCTGGCTTCGCCCAGGCGCAGCACACGGGTAAACAAAATGCTGTCGTCAGGAACGCTGTCTGAACCGACTGACTCGGCGACCTGAAATTCTTCACCGAGAAATACATCTTTAAGCTTCATCGAAGTGCCGGGCACGACCTCTTTTACCTGCAGAAGAGTGAGATGGGTTTCCTTGAGGGCCTGGCAAACCTGCATTTCCTGAAGGTTCAGTTCGTCAGCATGGCGACGGATAAATTCATCGATCAAACAATTGCCGGCCGCATCGCTATCATCGAGCAGAAACCAGCTGAGAAAAAGAAATTCTTCGGTCGGGTCGAATTCGTATTCTTCGCCTTCCTGCAGGTTGTAGAAAATTTCGAGCGATTCGCCGAGATCCTGCAGAAATTCTTCTTCAAGAGTGAAGGCCATCAGCTTGGCAAAAAGTTCGCTGAACAGGTTTTTAATAATTTCAATCTGTGGTGACATACTGGCCTGACTCCTTTGTTGATCAGCTAAATGTAACGCTTTTTCCCAACAAAAGCAAGTACCAGTTAGCATTTTAGGAGTCGGCCAGCCAAGCCACTTTATTGCATTTGTCCTGAGCGACTTGAATATGAGTTGATTTTAGGCGGGGTTTGCAATAACCTGTCTTAAGGCTGAACCCATTCGGTGCAAGTAAAGAATCAGACACCCGTAGACACCGGAAAACCAGAAACGTTCAGCGATTAAAGACATGAATAAAATCGTCGAAAAGCAGAGATTATCAGAACTTGTCTTCAAATTTGTGGTAGAAGCCCCGATGATCGCCAAATCGCGCAAACCGGGCAACTTCGTCATTCTCAGAATCGGTGCGAAGGGTGAAAGAATTCCTCTCACCATCGTCGACTCAGACATCGAAAAGGGCACCATTACCCTGATCGTTCAAAACGTCGGAGCCAGCTCGGGCAAACTGTGCGCCCTCGAAACCGGCGACTGTATCACCGACCTGGTCGGCCCGCTCGGCAAAGCCACCCACATCCACAAGCCGGGTACCATTCTGGCTATGGGCGGCGGCGTTGGCATCGCGCCGCTCTACCCGATCGTCGAAGCGTTCAAAAAAGCCGGTAACCGCGTCATTACTGTTCTGGCGGCCCGCAACAAAGACCTGCTGATTCTCGAAAAAGAAATGCGTGAATATTCGGATGAGGTCATCATCATGACCGACGACGGCTCTTATGGCCGAAAAGGTCTGATCACCGATGGCGCCGAAGAAGTGATCAAACGGGAAAAGGTCGATGAATGCGTTGCAATCGGCCCGGCCATCATGATGAAATTCGCTGCACTGCTGACAAAAAAATACAATATCCCAACCCAGGTCAGCCTCAATACTATCATGGTCGACGGCACCGGCATGTGTGGCGCCTGCCGCGTCACCGTCAACGGCGAAACGAAGTTTACCTGCGTCGACGGCCCCGAATTCAACGCCCATCAGATCGACTTCGACGAAATGCTGCAGCGCCTGCGTGCCTACAAGAACGAAGAAGATCAGGCCCGCAAGAAATAACCGCGAGGAACCAGAAATGACTGATTACAGCGAAATTCTCAAACAGGAAAGAAATGCCGCCTGGCGGGCTGAACTGCGCAATGCAGTGCCAAATAAAGACCGCATCAATATCGAGCGCGTTCACATGACCGAAGCCGAGCCACACGAACGCATCAAATCACAGACCTGCGAAGTAAACAAGGGCCTCACCCCAGACCAGGCAAGACGCGAAGCCAGCCGCTGCATGGACTGTGTTAACCCTACCTGCATCGAAGGCTGCCCAGTCAGCATCAATATTCCCAAATTCGTTAAATATATCGAAGCCGGCCATTTTCTCGATGCCGCTGCCACTCTGAAAGAATTCAGCGCCCTTCCCGCCGTCTGCGGCCGCGTCTGCCCCCAGGAAAAGCAGTGCGAAGCCAAATGCTTCTACACCCAGAAAATGAAAAAAGACCCGGTGGCCATCGGCTATCTCGAAAGATTCGCCGCCGATTACGAGCGCGAATCAGGTAAAATTCAGGTCCCGAAGGTCGAAAAACGCAATGGCATCAAGGTTGCCGCCATTGGTTCAGGCCCGGCTTCTCTGTCGTTCGCCGGCGACATGATCAAATTCGGCTACGACGTAACCGTTTTCGAAGCGCTGCACGAAATCGGCGGCGTTCTCAAATACGGTATTCCTGAATTCCGTCTACCGAACGCTATCGTCGATGTCGAACTCGATAACCTTCGCCAGATGGGCGTTAACTTCGAAAAGAACTTTGTGGTCGGCAGAACCGCCTCATTCGAAGACCTCAAAGAACTTGGCTACAAATCCTTTTTTATCGGCAGCGGCGCCGGTCTGCCTAATTTCATGAATATTCCGGGCGAGAATCTCAATGGCGTCATGTCGTCGAACGAGTATCTGACCCGTGTCAACCTCATGTATGCCAACCAGAGCGACTCTGACACCCCGGTTCTGCGCGGCAAATGCGTCGCAGTCGTCGGCGGCGGCAACACCGCCATGGATGCCGTTCGCACCTCAAAACGCCTCGGCGCCGAACGCTCGATCATCATCTACCGCCGTTCACGTGACGAAATGCCGGCCCGCCTCGAAGAAATCAAGCATGCCGAAGAAGAGGGCATCGAATTCATGAATCTGGCGAACCCGATCGAATACCTGCCCAACGCTGAGGGCCGCGTCGCCAAGGTTCGTCTGCAGCGCATGAAACTTGGTGAACCAGATGCTTCTGGCCGCCGCAAACCGGTACCGATCGAAGGCGATATCGTCGAAATCGATATCGACCTCGCGATTGTTGCAATCGGTGTTTCGCCGAACCCGTTGATTCCGGCCTGTCTGGCCGGCCTGAAAATGTCAAAATGGGGAACCATCGAAGTTAACGAGCAAACCATGCAGTCGTCGATTCCCGAAGTTTTTGCCGGCGGTGACATCGTCAGGGGCGGCGCCACGGTAATTCTGGCAATGGGCGATGGCCGCAGGGCTGCCGCTTCGATGCACGACTATCTGAAAAACAGATACAATCTGTGAACGGGGAAAAACCATGATCAACCTGAAAACCAGATTCTTCGGTTTCGAACTCAAAAATCCACTGATCGTCGCCAGCAGCAGTCTGACTGCCGATGCAGACAAAATCAAAGCCTTCGCCGAAAGCGGCGCCGCGGCTATCGTTCTCAAATCGGTCTTCGAAGAAGAGATCATCAATGAGTACAATCAGATCGGCGAAAGCAAGTCGGCTTCGCACTTTGATGAATTCATGGATTATTTCGACTACAAGATCCGCGATCAGGTTCTTGCCAGTTACGGCCGACTGATCAAGGCTGCCAAAGAAGTCAGCAAAACCCCGATCGTTGCCAGCATCAACTGCGTTTCGGCCGGCGACTGGCTGCAGTTCGCCTCACAGGTACAGGATGCCGGCGCTGACGCCATTGAACTTAACCTATTCGTCATGCCTTTCGACCCGACGCGCAGGGCCGAAGACACCCGCCGCTTCTACATCGATACGGTCAAAGAAATTACCCGCCGGGTAAAAATTCCGGTTGCGGTAAAGATCAGCAGCTATTTTTCTGATCTAGCGGCGATCTGCCACGAACTCGACGGCGAAAAACTTGCCGGCATCACCATGTTCAACCGCTTCACCAGCCCCGACATCGATATCGAAAAGGAAAAGGTCATCGAAGCAGGCACCCTGAGCAGCGAAAACGAATACCTGCTGCCACTGCGCTGGGTCGGCATTCTCAGCCCCCGCCTCAAATGCCCGATTGCCGCTTCAACCGGCGTGCACGAGGCCAGACATGTGATCAAGATGCTGCTTGCCGGTGCCAGTGCCGTGCAGATGGCCTCAGCCTTCTACAAAAAGGGCCCAGCCTACATTGGCGAAATTCTCAAAGGACTCGAAGCCTGGATGGACAAAAAAGGCTACGAAAGCATCGGCGACTTCAAAGGCCGCCTCAGCCTGACCAAAGCCGCCAACCCGGCCCTCTACGAACGTGCCCAGTATCTCAGCAGTTTCGGCGGCTACGCCGGCTCATAACATAACCCTTATCGCTATTAGATCCCTGCCTCCGCAAGGATGACGAGCAGAATACCTGAAACCTCCCGCAATGCGAAACAGCACTGCGGGAGGTTTTTTATCAACGTCATGCCCGCGTAGGCGGGCATCTTAGGCAAACAGCAAGATTCTCGCCTACGCGGGAATGACAAAGAACCCTGTAAAATCAGGGTTTTCGGCGCTTCAGGCGGCGCAGAACCATTTCGGCGGCCTTGTCGGCCTCTTCGATTTTCAGCAGGCGCGACACGAGATAAAGAACTGCCAGGCCGGCAATTACGGCCACGAGCATCGCAGTCAGAGCGTTAAAAAAGCCACCGGACGGCAGCACACTTATGTTTGCGCCAAGCAGCGGCGATGTGAAGCGGTAAACCAGTGCCGATACAATGCCAGAAACGGCAGTAGCAGCAAAAATTCGCGTCATTGCCGGCATCAGAGCGAAACGACTGAAACTGCCGATGCGCTTTTCCAGCATGAAATAAAGAATGCCGGCATTGAACATGGCGCCGATACCGGTGCTGAGAGCCAGACCCCAGTAACCGAACGGGTGAACCAGGATCATATTGAGAATGATATTGACGACCACAGCGGTGATGCTCGCCATGACCGGCACTTTCGTTTCGTCGAGCGTATAAAACGCCGGGCCAAGAATCTTGATCAGCGAGTAGAACAGCAGACCGACCGCGTAAGCCTGCAGAGCGATGGCAGTCGCGGTCGTGTCAGCAGCGGTGAAACGACCGTGCTGAAAGATGATTCTGACCACCGGCTCGGCCAGAGCCATGATCGCAAAGCAGGCATACAGATTGATGAATGAAGAAAGTCTGATCGAACCGGCCAGCGTCTGGCCCATGCCATCGCGGTCACCGGCAGCGATCTGCCGTGAGATGACCGGCAGGGTCGCCTGCGCGACCGCAACGCCAAACAGACCGAGCGGCAGCTGCATGACTCTGAAGGCATAACCAAGCCAGCTGACCGCGCCTTCACCCTGCGAGGTGGCGAGAATGGTGCTGATGGCAATATTGATCTGGGTGGCGGCAAGCCCGACCGTGCCCGGAACGATCAGCTTGACGATTCTCTGAATACCAGGGTCGTTAAAGTTCAGCTGCCATCTGAAGCGGTAGCCGTGGCGAAAAAGGGCCGGCAGCTGCACAGCGAACTGCAGCAGGCCGCCAAGCATGGCGCCGATAGCCATTCCGGTGATGGCAGGCATGTCGAATTCTTTGGCGAACGGGCAGATCAGCCAGCCAGACAGAATCATCGACAGATTGAGAAAAACCGGGGCAATTGCCGGAATGAAGAACTCACCGAGCGAGTTGAGAATGCCCATCGAAATTGCCGCCCACGACACCGCCAGCAGAAACGGAAACATGATGCGGGTCATGGTCACAGTCACTTCAAATTTTTCAGGGTTCGAAGTGAACTCTGGCGCCAAAGTGCTAACCAGCAGAGGGCTGGCAATGATACCGACGAGAGTCAGGGCACCAACCACGACAAGAATGGCGCAGAAAGTGAGGTTCGTCAGTTTGAAAGCTTTCTGTTGCCCGTCTTTTTCGAGAATACTGTTGAAAGTAGGCACAAAAGCCGCGCTCATCGCCCCTTCGGCAAACAGGTCGCGCAGAAGATTCGGAATACGGAAAGCGACATTGAAAGCGTCAGTCCAGATGCCGGCCCCGAAGAGATAGGCGAACGTCTGCTCACGCACCAGTCCGGCGATGCGGCTGAAAAAGGTGGCAACACCCATCACCGCCGCGGAGCGGGCAATTGAAGGCTTTTTCGTTTCCTGGCTCATGTTCAGTCGGTAACCGGGTTGATCACGAGAATTTCATCGGTGGCGTCGATCTTGTGATTGCGCGGGTTAACGATAACCGGTTTACCCTTTGGCTTGATACCAACCATGGTAAAACCGAGCTCACGGTTCAGAACGCCAATTGCCTCTTCGCTGGTTTTGCCGACCACTTCATTGGGCGGGTCGATAAAGGTCAGAGTGTTGCCGGATTCGCGCGACAGCAGGTCTTTGAAGAAGGCCAGCAGGCCCTCGTGCATGGCCACGCGTGCCAGCAGCTTGCCCGAAACTTCGCCCTGAATGACCACGTCTTCGACGCCGCCCATTTTGAGATGCGAAGCATATTCCGGGTTGTATATCTCGGCCGAGGTATGAATATTCGGGTTGAGTTTTTCGATAGTAAGGGCCGCAAGAATTGTGCGGGCGTCGATATCCTGGGTGGTGCGGTTTTCGCCGTCTTCTGAAAGAATTACGGCGGCGACGGCACGCTCAACTCCGGCTTTTTTGAGGGTTTCCATGCGGGTAAAGTCTTCTTTGAGGATACTGACACGATGGGTTTTGACATTGCGGTTCTGTAATTCTTCGAGACTGGCCTTTTCTGAAACCATAAGAATTTCGGAATGCTTAAATGCCGGATCGAGCAGAAATTCTGCTGCAAGAATAGCGGCCTTGGTGCTGAAACCGCAGATAATGATGTGTTTATTGAGGTCGTCAGGGTTTGCGGGTTTGTGCATGGCGCTCTCCTTGAGTTTATCATACATGATTGCCGAAAAAGTACCGGTCAGCATTGCAAAAACGCCCATTTCAAAGACAAGCAGAACGAGAAACACGATCTTGCCGCCAAACGAAACGGGGTAATCGGCGTATTCACCTGCCATCATCGAAAACAGCGATTTCCAGAAGGCGTCGACGGGCGTAGATATCCTGTCGGTGAGGCCGGCTTCAAACTGCGAAAAACCAACCGCGCCGAAAATTACCGCAAAAATGGCAAAACTCGAAATCACGCAATATTCGAGCAGGCGACCGGCAAAGATCCTCTGAAAAAAAACGAAGCGTCTCTGAATACTTGTTCCGAGCGAAAAAATACGAAACAAGCGGAGCAGACGCAGAACGCGACCGACTCTGAAAATGCGCAGCATCGGCATTACCGCGAGAATGTCGATCCAGAATTCGCGTAGAAAAGCCGTGGTCGAAATGCTTATCAGCCAGCGCAAACTGAGCTCAAAAATAAAAACCAGCGTCAGAAAATCATTGATCGTCTGAATCTTCTCAAGCCTTGCTGCCGGCAGTCCGACAAAAGTTTCGACCAGAATGAGAACGACCGAAGCCAGAATCAGAAACATCAGCGTCAGGTTGAAGCGGGCCGATTCGAACAGCCAGCGCAGCCACGGAAAAGACTTCGAAGCCGTTTCGATCTCGTATTTAAACCTGATATGCTTTTTCATAGCCCGATTGTAGAGTATCAGCCCGGCAAAATCAACCCGCCCGCCAACTAATCAATTGTCACATTTGAGTTATACAAAAGCTCATTAAAAATTGTTTTAGGCAGGCGAGGAGAGAAGCCGGGATTACTTTTTCGTAAGCTTGTGAGCGACAGCGAATCGCTGGAGAAAAAGTAACCCGGCTGATAGGCCGCGCCGGACGAATCGGTATAAAAATTCAATGCGCTCTTATATAGGCTCGGCAATTTGTTCGTCATCCCCGCGCAAGCGGCGATCTAAGCTGTTGCCTATTAGATTCCCGCCGCCGCGGGAATGACGAAAATCCTGTTCCGTCATTCCCGGCGTAGAACCGGAATCTATGAATTCACTACGTTTGCCCTGCAACTTTGCTTTCTTGTTCGTACACTCTGAGAAGGGTATGGTATAATCAGATGTTATGAGGCTTCAGCTGCACCCGAAAAAGGGCAATATCACGATCATTCTGCTCGGCCTTATCAGCGTCATGCTGATAATGGTAGTGGCGCTGTCGAAGCGCATGACCGGGCATACCCAGCTGCTGACGCTCAGCGACTACACGCAGATTACCCGCTACTTTCTCGAATCCTATGCCGGTGACGTGCTGCAGCAGATAAACATGAACGTCAACGAGCCCGATTCTGAGCTGTACAATGCTTTCAGAGGGCCGCCCGGTCGCCAGAAACTTAAAACCGGCTTTTACAAGCCGGCCGCCATGCTGAAAAAGCTCGCTGACGAACTTAAAATCGAGTTGCAGCTCCCGCCCGAGATTGTTTTTTCGCAGGCCGAAGAACTTGGTTACCCGCCAGGTTTCGACTGCCCGAATGATTTCAAGGGCAGCGAAAAGAAGGGCCTGCTCGAAATCGTCTGCAAGGCAAAATTTCACGGCCGCCAGTATGCGCTGCGTGTGCAATACCCCTTTACGGTCGTAATGCGTATGACTCCGGTTCTGAAAGACTTCATGCTGTTCGTCGACAAAATCGCGGCAGAGCAGGGCCGCGACAAGATCGGGCCGAACGACCACCTCAACATCATGTTCACCAAAGAGGGCAAACACCCGGAAGAAGCCGACAGCCAGGCGCTCAGCCATGCCGGCAATATCAGAGTAAAATCAGGCTTCAAATACCGCCCGATGATTCTGCTGCCGCCGCTCGACGAGACCGAATACAACAGCCCCGAACTTTCGGGCAAAGTCTTTCTCGGCCCTTCTGACGAGGCTGTCTATCTGAACCTCGCCGGGGACACGCGTGAAGCTGTTGCTGATGCACCAGGCAGCGACAGCGACGCAGAATTCACCGCCAGCGTCGGAGAAATGTTTCTCGTATCGCCGGAAACCCTCAAAGTTGCCGACGTAACGAAAGACTTCGATTTTGTTCCGGTATTCATGAACAAGAACGGCGAATTCATCAGAATGATGGGTCAGGATGTCGAACTTAAGCACAAGCATATCGCCAAAATGGGTATTCTAGGGTTTTCCAATGAGATTGTTCCTGAAATCGGTGAGATTTTCAAAGATACCGCCTATGCCCCCGAAGACTTCTTCAACAAAGGCTCAGGCGCCAGTGAATTCTGGCAGAAACTCGAAGGCTACGGCCATGGCTACATGGCTTTTTCTAGCGGACTCAAACTCATGGGCATCAGACCTGACATCGGCGGGCATGCGCGCCGGCAGATTTTCGGCAACGTGCTCGGCCGCTTCTTTGTCATGACTTTCTGGTGGCCGCCTTCCGGCGGCGGTGAACCGCTCAAATACGACGAAAACCGCAGCCCGACTGACTTTCCCGAGCGCGAAGTTTACGGCTCGGTCAAATACAGTTTCCAGCCGCTGCTCGACAGCCAAAAATATCAGGATTTCATGTCGCGCATGGTTTCGGGCAAAAACTGGAACCCTCGCAGCGGCAGCGCCGACAACCTTCCCGATGGCTTTATGCCGATGAATGCCGACTTTGACAAGCAATCGAAAAAGATTTTCATGCACGGGCAGTTCAAAGCCAACGATGGCTTTGCCGCCCGCGACAAACTCGAAGAGCTTGGCCGCAGCTGGTTTGCCGTCGAAGAGGCAAAAGATAAAACTGCAAAGGGTGCCGAAAGCCGTGTCGGGCGCACCTACATGAGCGGCGAAGAATTTCTTGAGGCGGCCGGCGTCAAGCAGGGCAAGTTCAAGGTCAACGGCATCGTTTATGTCAAAGGGCCGCTGAAGGTGCCGCCGCTGAAAATTAAGAACGAAGAGATCGGCGGCGGTGTCGTGCTTGTCGATGGTCCGATTTCGCTCGAAAGCATCACGCGTGGCTACGATATCGATACCGGCCAGTTCAAGCTCGGGCCGCCGGGCAATATGCTCGGGCGCGGGCCGGCCTACGACTTTTACAAGAAGATCAAGACCGAAATCACTCAGGAAAGTTTTCTCACCTTTGTCAGCCTGCGTGGCGACCCGATCACGATCAAGGGCGAGGCCCTGATCGGGGTGCAGCTGATCTGTCTCAACGACCAGAACAACACCCCTTACGATCAGATCATGTGGTCATCGGGCATTCGCAAAGAAATCGTCTTTGTCGGCGGTATCGCCTGCAATTATCTCAACCTGCCGAAGCGTCTCGAAGAGTTCGGGCAAATCAAAAGTTCGTGCAGCCTGCTGAAGGCACCGTTCTTCATGTATCATTCGGCGATGGCGGCGCAGAAACCGGCGCTGGCCGTGCAGATGATGGAAAACATGCGCGGCTATCTGCTGACCGCCGGCAAAGTCGGCAAGGATGACGACGATGAATAGCAGATATTATCACCGCTACGGCATGTCGATGATCGAGCTGCTCATCGGCGTGACGATTTTCGGGCTGGCCATGCTGCCGCTGATGTGGCTGGGCACGACGCAGACACGTGGGGCATATTCGGTCGGCAAACACATGATGGCCGGGCAGATTGCGGCCAGTTTCCTCGACAGCCTGCTGGGTCTGCCGTATAAAGAATGTCTCGAAAAAATCAAAAAGCTTTCTGGCAGGGGAAAAATGAAGGTTCTCGATGACGAAGACCTGAAGAAGACCCTGAATTCGCTGCAGGAAGACGGCATCAAAAAAGACATGGAAACCTCCTTTCGCTATTTCAGGTATCAGTTCGGCTACTCACAGGATGAGCCGGCGCGCATTCTCAGACTCGACCTCGAGGTTTTTTATCGTGTCGAAGAGTCGGACGAGAAAACCGAGCAATCGGTCAAGCTGTCGGTGCTGAAGTTCGGAGAGCGCAATGGCTGAAAGACCTGATAACGGCCGCCATGGGGTCACGATGATGGAAATAGTCATCGTCGTGGCGATTTCGAGCATGGTGCTGACAATGGCGATGCTGCTTATGAACCGCACCACCAGACATTTCAAAAAGGGCACCGACATGCTCAACATTCAACGCCTGATGGACAACATCGTCGAGCGCATCAGAACCGACGTTCGTTCGCTCAAACGCATCATACCGGCTGAATGCAACGAAAATTCGTTTTCGTTCTACGCCATTCGCGATGGCGACGAGAAAAAGATCAGATATACCTATGATAAAGACAAGGCAACGCTGTTCCGCAATGAACAGGGCAAAGAGTCGAATTTTCATGGGGCGCGGCAGGTCAAATCATTCATGTTCAAGCCCCAGATCGACGACGCCGGGCGGTTCAGTTTTCTCAATGTCGTCATGCAGCTGATTTCAGACGAAAAGGGCGGTGGCAAGGCTTCGACCCTGTCGATCGCCTGTCAGTTTTACTCGACTTGTGTCGAATCCGAGCTTAAAATAGGCAATCTAAGAAAAAAGGCAAAGTAACCAGGAGGTTCTGTCATGCATAAATTCAGGTTTCTGGCATTGATTCTGGTGGCGGTTCTGCTCATGAACGCGCCGCTCGCCGCTTCTGAAGAAATTTTGAAGAAGGGCCGCGCCCTGCAGAGCGCCAAGAAATTCGATGAAGCGCTGCAGCTCTATAAAACCGCGCTCAAGGAAACACCGAGCGAAGATCTCTACGTCGAATCGGCCTCGCTGCTCGGCAAGCTGCAGAAATACGACAACGCCGAGACGGTTCTCAACAAGGGGCTTGAAACCTACCCTGAGAGCCTGTCGATCAAGAACCTCATGGGTCTGATCAAGTTCAGAAAGGGCGACAAAGACGGCGCGAAGAAGGTTTTTGAAGAAGTTCTCGCCAAAGATGCGAAGAACGCCTTTGCCACTAAATGGCTCGAAAGCGTCAACAAAGGCGAAGACGGCGGCAACGAAGCAGTTTCTGTTGCTTCCGGAACGGAAACCCTGCCGTCTAGCACCGATGATTCGGCACAGGCCTACAACCCGTCAGCTGATGGTGCTTACAATGCGTCGAGCCCTCTGAGTCTCGAAGAACAGAAAGAACTGGCAGTCAAACTGTATACCGAGATGACTGCCCTCGAAAAATGGGAACTCGACACCTTTAAAGAACTGCACAAACAGGTCATCGAACGCTGCCCGCAGACCGACCAGGCCCAGGAATCCTGCTGGCGCCTGTCAAATCTCTATCTGCTCGGCGAAGATCCGCCCGATTACAACAACGTCATTGCCGTGCTCGAACATCTGCTGAAACAATACCCGGACACACCGCTGATGCCCGATGCAAAGAACCGTCTGATGGTCGCCTGCCAGAAGTCAGGCCAGAACGACAAGCTCGTGGCGCTTTACGAAGAACTGTTCACCCGCGACCCCGAACCGGCCGACGACAAGGTCTACATGGTCAGGGCCCTCGAATTTGCTGACGCTCTGCAGGCCATTGGCCGCACCGCCGACGCCCAGCTCTGGTATCAGAAAGTCATCGAAAAAGACGACGGCCGCGACCAGATCGAAGCCCGCGCCGCCAAAGCCCGCCTCGCCGGCGGCCAGTAAGTTCAATCCATTGTTTTAACACAGCTCAGCCCATTCCTGGAAAATTACAGGGATGGGCTAAATGTAATGCATGGGGTCTTCGCGCACGACCTTTGGCTGCGGTGGGAAAATTTCGGCCGCATCGATGATCAGCCCCGGCAGGCAAGCAACCTTGAGCCCGGCCTGATCGTCATAGGTATCGACAAAGGCCAGCTTCATCTTATTCAGACGATAGATCATTATGGTGCGGTCGGTGGGGTGAATAACCCAGTATTCTCTGACCCCGGCTTTTTCATAGATGCGTCTTTTGAGAATCTGATCTTTGCTGGCTGTTGATGGCGAAAGCACTTCGATTATCCAGTCAGGCGCGCCTCTACAGCCGCGCGGCGTTATCTTTTTCGGGTCGCAGACGACCAGCAGGTCAGGCTGGACAACGGTTTTTACTTTTTCATCCGCTTCATCAGCTTCAGGAAGCAGCACATCGAGCGGGGCAACGAACACTTCGCAGTCTTTGCCTTTGAGAAAACCGGCAATTTTCAGGTGCAGCTTGCCCAGCAATCGCTGGTGTTCAGGCGTCGGCGCCGGCGTCATGTCATAGACGGTTCCCTCGATGATTTCATAGCGCCTGTTATCAGGCCACAACAGATAATCACCGTAAGAATATTCATTCTTTTTTTCTCTCGATGCACGCATAAAACCTCCACCCCCGGTTCCTGGCCGTCATCGCCACCGGCCTCAGCCAGAACTGAACCGTTGCTTCTAACCATCTCCGCAAAAACACCGGTTTTCACACGTTTAGCCGCTACATACAACTATCTTCGCACCAGACCTATGGGTGATAAAAGTATTTGTATGCAGTTAATGAGTTGTTCCCAAGCATGTAATTTGTCGCATTGCCTCCGGCATTCCATATCCCTGAATTTCCGGTTGAAGAATTACTTACATAGGTTGCCCATGTAAGAGTGCCATTAGTCTTTCCAACTGAGACACCAGTAATGCCATATAAACCTGGTATTTTAAAAGGTTCAGATTTGCTTGAAGGAGTGGTTGCATTCAAGCCAAAAATGTCGACCGTAGCACTGTAACCCCAGGCAAACACTTCGCCTTTATCATTAATGGCAAAGCTATTTCCATGTAATGAAGTTCCATTACCTGCGTTACCGGCAACGATTTTCTCAATGTTCACTAATAATGGAGAAACAACCTCAACTGGAAGCAGGCTTGAACCGCCAGCACCGTTATTTCCACAGAAAAATACCCGGCCGTCGTTCAACAAAAAGAGAGAATGATTTGAGCCCGCAGCAATCGATTTCACTCCGCTCAGTGTGGGGATTTTTGTTGGGGTGACCCTGTTGGTTGTATCATTAAGACCCAATTGCCCCTGGCCATTGAACCCCCAGGAATAAACCTCCCCGCTCTGGGTCAGGGCAAGACTAAAGCCCATATTGCCATTATAACCTCCTGCTGCAACCGCCTTAACATCAGCCAGACCAATAACCGTCATTGGGGTCTGTCTCTGTGTAAGCGTGCCATCACCTAACTGACCACTGGTATTGTTCCCAAAGGCACGAACAGTCCCATCCTGAAGAATAACTAATGTGTGATTATACCCACAGGCAACTGAAGTTACCAAGCCGTCAAGCCCGACAGGTGTAACGCCCGGTGCAACAGCTGTTGCGGCTGTGGAGTTGTTGCCAAATTCTCCGTTAGTTGGCGTTCCAATACAGCGCAAAGTTTTATCATGCCCAAGTGCTAAAACACCAGAAAGAGTACATGCGACTTCTTTAGTATTCTGCCAGTTTATTTGCCCCACTTGAGTTGGAACAGTCCTAATTGCAGGTGCGTCGCCCATATGGCTGGCGGCTGGCCCGCCCCAAATCCACACAACCCCGTTATCTGCCAATGCAGCTGTGTGATTATACCCAGAATCAACCATAATAAATCTTTGATTTAAGTCAGGCTTATGCCCATTTGTAAGTGTAAACAAGGGGCTTAGCACTACATCGCTCAACAAGTCACCGTCAGAAACTGTTATTCTAAGCTGTGCCTTATTTGCAAGAGTGGTTAAAGAGTAATCCCGGTATGAATCCCAGCCAACCACGTTCGCTCCGACTGTGAGACCAGCTAATGAACCAGTTGCAGTAATTGGAGACCAAGAAGCTCCAGCATCGACGGTGTATTCGACATAAGCCGTAAAACTGCCAGTTGACGTAGCATCAGTGATATCAAATTTCAGAGTCATCACGCCATTCATTGTGGTCGCAGTATTTCCACGCGGATCTTGGGTATCCAGCTGAGTGAAACTGACAACAGGCTTATCAACGTTGTTCACATTAAAATTAGATGAAGTGCCTGGCATACCGATAATTGCCCCATCAACCGGCCTGACTTCTAATCTGGCACTGTAGTAAGGTCCGGGAAGATTGGTCGTTGCTGGCCAGATTAGACTCCTGTTACTTCCAGGAACAACGCCTGTTGCTGAAACAGAAAAGGACCAGATAGTTCCGTCATCGGTTGTATAATAAATTTCCACATCGCAGTCGGGCTCAGCCGACGGGTAAACCAGGTCATACATCACATCGTAATCATTGTCGACGCGTTTGGTTACCCTGACGTTGCTGATAACGGGGGGGGAGTTGTCGACAACGAATGAGCTGCTGATGCCGGCGTTGCCGTTGGTTTTGCCGTCGTTGGGCAGCAGGCGCACTTTTACATTTGATTGCAAAGTGCCTATTACATCATTGCGCCAGGTGATTTTTCTTCCAAACCCGGGCGTAACACCGCTGAGATTTCCTGTAATCTTGTCTACCGCAGGAGTCGTCCAGTTTACACCATTATTAGTTGAGTATTCAAAGGCAACGCTGCACTGGTCGTTGTTGGCGTCGGCGAGGTCGAAGGTGAAGGTGGCGACTTTGCCGGCCTGGGTGATTGAGATGTTGCTGATCGTCGGAAGTTCGTTGATGTTGTTAACTGTAAAAACGGCCGAATCTACGGCGGTGCCGTTCACAATGGTGTCATTTGGCGTCAGTCGCAATCTTACGTTCGATGAGAAATTAACCGAGTTGGCGACACTGTCCCAAACGAGGTTGATACCGTTGCCGGGCGAGACGGAACTGAAGTTGCCAGATACTGTCGCATTATAGAAATCGACGCCATTAGTCGAATATTGGACAGCCACATTACAGGGATTATTATCCAGATCAGCCAAAGAATAGGTAACCGAAATATTACCCGAGTTTCCTGAAACAACGACATTGCTGATCGATGGGGCCCGGTTGTTGTTAACAGGAAACGCTGAAGTCGGAACGGGCACACCGGTCTCATATGGGTCACTCGGGGTAATTCGCAAACGCACATCTGCCTTATTGCCAGGAAAGGTGCCGCGGGAATTCCAGACGAGGGTGCGGCCGATACCGGGGGTTACCCCGACCAGAGTTCCGGTTATGCCGGTTGCAGATGCCCAGGTGGCGCTGCCGTCGTTATAATAATCGACTGACAGGTCGCAGGTATGGCCGTTTGCGTCTGCCAGATTGAAGCTAAGCGTAATATCACCTGAGTCGCCGGTGGTGACGAGATTGCTGACGACCGGAGGCAAGTTGTTGTTGACGGTAAACTGACCGCTGACGCCTGGAGTGCCATTGCCAAAGCCATCATTGGCAACAACCCTTACAAAAACCGTATCAGACTTGCCGGTAAAGTCATCGCCTGAATTCCAGGTAATCGAACGGCCGGTGGCCGGCGCCAGATTGCTGGTAAGACCTGTCAGATTGGTTGTGCGCGTATAGGTGCTGCCGTTGGTCGAATAAAAGACTTCGATCGAGCAGGCATTCTGCTCATCATCTTCAAGATTGTAATTTATTTCAACTTTACCGTCTGTAACAACAGGAACACCAGGAACACTGACCCTCGGCATGGTATTGTTGGAAAGGGCAAACGTGCTTGAGATGCCGGAGGTGCCAACAACCCTGGCATCGTTGGGTTCAACTTTTACCCTGATATTGCCGGAATTGCTCTTGAAATCGGTGTCAGAGTTCCAGACTATGGTTTTTGTGAGGCCTGTCGGGGTTGAAGTCAGATTGATGATACTGCCACCACTCAGAGCTTCAGTGTTCACATAGGTGGTGCCGCCATCAGTCGAGAAATAAACTTTTACTGAACAATCGTGGCTTTCGGCATCGGCGAGTTTATAGCTGATGGTAACTGCAGCGCCAAGAATCGAGGTTGTTACCGCGGACACCACAGGGGGGTTATTGTTTGAAACCGCGAAAGCGGTTGGAGTTTCACCAGGGGTTCCGGCACCAGTGCTATCACTGGGTACAATCTTGACTTTAACCTGACTTGAAGAACCAGTTATTTCGGTCGTTGAATCCCAGATTATTTCTTTTCCTGTGCCAGGAAGGCCTGAAGTGTAGCCGGAAAGCTTGATAGGATTGATCTGAGCATACGTGACACCATTGTCGACCGACAAATAAACTGTCATCGAGCAGACATTGTTATTTTTGTCTTCAAGATCGAATCTGAAAGTGATATTGCCAGAAGAGCCTGAAACGAGTTCTACGTTCTTTACTTCAGGAAGCTTGTTGTTAGCAACCGCAAAACCAGCGGTCTCGACGGCTGAGCCACTGGTCAAACCGTCGTTGGCAACCATTCTGATTCTCGCAGAAGCATTGCCGGAGATGTCACTCGCCGAGATCCAGGTAATGCTACGGTTGGCACCCGGTGTCACCCCTACAGGTGCAGAAAGAAGCGTTGCCGAAGCAAAAGCACCGCCGGTCGAGTATTCGACACTGATCGAAGCCAGATCGTTATTCTGATCAGCCAGATCATAAGTCAAAATTATTTGTCCGGTTGTGCCTGAAACCCTGATATTGGAAATTTCTGGGGCGCGGTTGTTTAAAATCGTAAACGGAGCGGCTGATTCACCAGTTCCGCTGACAGTACCGTCGTTAGCAACAATACGCACCTTTACCGCCGTATCGTTTGTATTTACGTCGGCACTCGAATTCCAGGTCAGAACTTTCCCGCTTCCGGGGGTTACACCGGTTGTCTGACCTGAAATATTGGTTGAAAGAGTGTAAGCCGCATTTTTGGTCGAATAATAATAGAAAAGAATTGAACAGGGGTTGTCGTTCGCATCGGCCAGAGTATAGTTGATGACGACATTTCCGGTTGAGCCCGAATTGGTAATCGCGCTGACCACCGGAGCCTGGTTGTTCTGAATGTTAAACGAAGGCGAAGTTCCGGCAGTTCCGTTGCCATACTGGTCGCTAGGGACAACGCGAACTCTGACGCCATTCTGATTGCGGTTTATCACCAGAGCCGACTGCCAGGTTACTGTATGGTTGCCGGGAGCAATGCCGGTAGGCTGGCCACCAACAAGATCGTCGGCCGGCAACCAGGTAACGCCACCATCGATAGAGTAAAATACCTGAATTGAGCAGAGGTGGCCGTTCTGGTCGCCCAAGCTGTAGTTTATGACGATATCGCCACTCGTGCCAATTGTTGTGACAGAACTGGCGACCGGCAGCTTGTTGTTGTTAACCGTAAATGAAACGGTTTCACCGCTGGTGCCGGCCCCCCCGACCAGATCGTCGGCCGAAATGCTTACCCGCACGCCCGACTGGTTACCATTGATATTGTTTCCTGAATTCCAGGTCAATGAGCGGTTGGCTCCAGGAGTCACCCCACTGACAGAGCCGCTGATATTTGCGCTCGCAATCGGGTTATATGTCAGACCGCCATCGATAGAAAAGGAAGCCGTGATATTACAAGGGTCTGAGTTGCTGTCGGTGAGAGTATAAGAAATCGAGATCGGCCCGCTGTCGCCGGTTACTGCAACATTTGAAACAACCGGCAGAGTGTTGTTGGTTACAGCAAAGACATCGGCAATCTTCTCCGTGCCTTCGCCGCGTGCATCCTGCGGAACGAGCTTGACCAGAACGTTATCAACATTCGAATTTACGTCGGCAACCGAATTCCAGATCAGGGTGCGGCCTGAACCGGGCAGAACACCGCTTGTGGCGCCGCTGATATTGCTCGATTGATAAAAAGTACCGTTGGTTGAATATAACAATTTCACCGAACAGGCATCGCCATTGGCATCAGCCAGGGTGTAGGTGAAAGTAATGTTTCCGGAAGTGCCGCCGGTGCGAGTCAGTTCCGTAATGGCAGGAGCAGCGTTGGTGTCGTTATTCAGGGCGAATGCCCCTGAAACGCCGGCGGTGCCGTTACCGGTGCCATCGTTCGGCACCAGACGCACTCTGACGTCGGAGACATTGGTAGTCACGTTGTTGCTTGATTCCCAGACGATGACGTTACCGGTACCCGGCAATACGTTGCTGGTCTGGCCGCTGATAAAGGTCGACTGACTGTAGCTTACCTCGCCGTTGAGAGAATAATGCAGAGCGACCGAACAGGGGTTATTCTCGGAATCGGCAATATCAAAGGTTACGGTGATTGCACCGGCAGTGCCGCTGGTGGTCACATTGGTAATCGAAGGCAGGCTATTGTTGGCGACAGCAAAGGCTGTAGTCATACCGGGTGTGCCGTTTCCAACGCCGTCATTTGGTGTCAGGCGCAGTCTGACCTGCGAATAGGTGCTGAGAAAGTCGTCGGCAGAGCGCCAGGTGAAAGTTTTCCCGGCACCGGGGGTTACATTTGTTAAGCTGCCAGTAACACTGAAAGTCGGGAACCAGTTAATGCCGTTGTCGGTCGAATATTCTGGTGTAATACTGCACGCATCACTGTCGGAATCGGCAAGTGTATAAGTAACGCTAATATCACCGCTGTTGCCGCTTGTGGAAACAGACGATATTGCCGGCAGACGGTTGTTTCGCAGCATAAACAACGGCGATTCAGCCGGAATACCGGCGCCCAGAGGATCGCTGGCAATGATCTTAATACGCGAATTGGGGTAATAACCAAGAATATCGAGATTCGAATTCCAGGTGATCGTTTTACCAGTGCCAGGAACGATCTGCGTCTGCAGACCGCTCATCAGGTTGGTAGTTTTGGTGTAGTTCAGGCCGCCATCAACCGAGTAGAAGACTTCGATCGAACAAAGATCGTTGTTTGGGTCCAGGAGATCGTAAGAAAGCGCGATCTGGCCGGAATTACCCGTATTAACAATTCGCAGAACGGTCGGCAGTCCGTCGTTACTGAGAGTGGAGGCGCTCGAAGTGCCTGGGGTGCCGATACCGGTGCCATCGCTCATGAGAATGCGGATCTTAACCTGCGAATAGCTGCCGTTCACTTCGGCGGCCGAGTTCCAGGTTATGGTTCTGCCGGTGCCGGGGGTAATGGCCGTCAGCTGGCCGGTCAGTGAATTGCTCTTTATGAAGTTTACGCCATTATCGAGGGAATACCAGACCTGCAAAGCGCCCGGGTCGCTGTTCGGGTCGCTGTAATCATAAGTAATCGTTATATTACCACGACCACCCGAGGTTGTTACGTTGCTGACAACGGGCCGACCGATGTTGTCGACAGAGATAATGCCAGATTCTGCGCCGGTGCCGGCGCCGCCACGGTCGGTCGGAACGACGCGAACACGCACGTTACCAATGCTGCCATTGATATCTGGAGGTGAGTTCCAGAGAATGGTGCGATTACCGGGAGCAACTTCGGTGGTCTGACCGGTAATGTTCTGGGTCGGGGCATAGTTTGCGCCACCATTGGTCGAGTAGAACACGGCAATACTGCATGGGTCAGAATTCGGGTCAGCCAGTGTGTAATTGACGGTGATCGCCCCGGTGGTGCCGGTGGTGGTAACACTGCTGATCGTCGGCGGCTGATTTGAGTTGGTAACCGCAAATGACGCCGAGTCGGCCGGCGCACTCGTAGCATTGCCATCGTTGGCCGTAACCCTGACTCTGACTGCAGCCTGATCGCTTGAAAAATCAAGGGTAGACTTCCAGACCAGAGTGCGTGTGCCTGGTGCAACGCCACTTACAGTGCCGGTTATATTGGTCGTGGCGGTATAGCTTGTGCCACCGTTAATCGAGTATGCAAGCGAGATCGAGCAGGGGTCACTTTCGTTGTCGGCAAGGGTATAGGTGACGGTGATGTCACCATAAGTGCCACTGGCAACGACATTGCTTACTACCGGAGCACTGTTGTTGTTGACCGCAAACGCTGCAGAATCGGCAGCAGCACCGGTACCGGTAGTGTCACGCGGCACGATTCTCACTTTAACCTGTGCCACGTTGCCGGTTACATCCTGAGTCGAATCCCAGGTGATGGTTTTGCCGGTGCCGGGCGGTATGTTGGTCGTGGTGCCGCTGATATTGGTCGTCTGGGTAAAGGTGGTGCCGTTATCCTTGCTGATGAAAACGCTGATGGCGCAGTTATCGCCATTGGCATCGGCAAGGTTGTAGGTAACCGTTATGTTGCCGGAATTGCCTGAAGTGGTGACGTTGCTGGCCACCGGCAGATTGTTGTTGTCGACCGAGAAAACCGCCGACTGGCCTTCGGCACCGTTGGCCGTTCCGTCGTTCGGCTGAATTTTGACGCGCACATTGCTCTGGCTGCCCGGAATATCGGTCGATGAGTTCCAGACGATGCTGCGGCTGGCGCCGGGCAGAATGCCGGTGGTGTCGCCAGTTACATTGCCGGTCTGAAAATAGTTGGTGCCACCGTCGATCGAATAATAGAAGACGATCGAACACGGATCATTATTGGTATCTGCCAGCGTATAGGTCACGGTTATATCACCAACCGAGCCCGAGGGCACAACATTGGTAACGGCAGGCGGCTGATTATTGCTGATGGCAAACGCCGGCGAAATACCGGCCGTGCCGCTGCCCACGCTGTCGGCGGGTTGCACCCTGACTCTTACATTTGCCTGGCTGCTGCTCACATCGGCGGTCGAGTTCCAGCTCAGACTTCGGCCGGTGCCGGGTGTAATACCGGTTGTGTTACCAATTACACTGGTGGTCGGAACATAAGTCGTGCCGCCGTCAATGGAATAGGCCAGCGCCACTTTGCAGCTGTCGTTATTTCCGTCGACGAGATCGAAGGTTATCGCAATGTTGCCCGAATTGCCTGAAGTGACGACATTGCTCACGACCGGCAGCTGGTTGTTGTTGACGGCAAAGGTAGCGGACTCGGCACCGGTGCCGGTACCGACCTTGTCAGTAGGAACCAGCCGGATCTTAACGTTTGCCACATTGCGGTTCACATCCTGAACTGATTTCCAGGTCAGCGTTTTACCCGCACCCGGCAGCACATTGGTGGCCGAACCGGTAAAGTTCGTGGTCTGCGTATAAGTCGAACCGTCGTTGGTTGAATAAAAGACGGCGATATTGCATGTATCGTTGTTGCCATCGGCGAGAGTGTAGGAAATGGTGATATCGCCGCTGTTTCCAGAGGTGGTTACGGTAGAAACAACCGGCAGCTGGTTGTTATTGACGGCGAAAACCGGCGATTCGGCTGGAGTGCCGTTTCCGATGTTATCGCTGGCGGCAATCTTGATCTTAACATTCGAAGAGTTGGTGTTAACATCGGCGGCTGAGTTCCAGGTCAGGGTTTTGCCACTGCCGGGGGTTACATTGGTGAGAGTGCCGCTGACATTGGTTGTCTGAGTATAATTGGCCCCGTTGTCGGTTGAATAATAGACAGTAATGTTGCAGGGATCATTATTCGGGTCAGACAAATTATAAGAAACGGTAATGCTGCCAGAACTGCCGACTGTAGTTACATTCGAAACGGTCGGGAGATTGTTGTTGGTTACCGCAAAAGCGGCTGATTCACCGGCCGTACCTTCGGCAATACCGTCATTCGGCACGATGCGAATTTTGACATTGGTCTGGTTGCCGTTGATATCGGCGGCTGAGTTCCAGGTGATGCTGGCAACGCCGGGGTTGATGCCCGAAGTTTTACCGGTGATATTGGTAGTCGCAGTGTAATTGGCACCGCCGTCGATCGAGTAGAATACACCGATCGAGCAGGGGTGGCTGTTGGCATCAGCCAGGTTGAAAGAAACGGCGATATTGCCGACATTCCCGGTGGCAATGACAGAGCTCACAACTGGCGGAGTATTGTTGGAAACCGCGAAGCTTATCGATTCGCCGGGCGTGCCATCACCGTTGCCGTCACTGGCGCTGATTTTGATACGAACAGAGCTTGAGTTGCCGTTTACATCGGCAGCTGAGTTCCAGGTCAGGGTTTTGCCGCTGCCTGGTGTCACTGCGGTTAGAGTGCCGGTCAGGTTCGTGGTCGCAATGTAGTTCGAACCGCCGTCGGTTGAATAATAGACGGTAATATTGCATGCGTCGTTATTCGGGTCGGCAAGGGTGTAGTTGATCGTGATATTGCCAGAAGAGCCGCTGGTAGTGACCGCTGAAACCACCGGCAGGTTATTGTTGCTTACGGCAAACACCGGTGAGATGCCGGCAGTGCCGCTGCCAACCGCATCTGACGGGGTAATGCGAATCTTGACATTGCCTTCGTTGCCATTGATATCGGCAGCTGAGTTCCAGGTCAGGCTGGCAACACCGGGCGTGATTCCTGCGGTTTTGCCAGTCAGATTGCTGGTCTGTTTAAAAGTCGTTCCACCGTCGGTGGAATAGGCGACGGTGACATTACATGGGTCGCTGTTGGCATCGACGAGTTCAAAAGTAAGAACGAAGTTACCGGTTGTGCCACTGGCAACAACATTCGAAACGACAGGAAGAGTGTTATTGCTGATGGCAAATACGGCCGAATCGCCCGGAGACCCGGCGCCAGTGCCATCATTGGCGACGATTCTAATCTTAACCTGGCTCTGATTGCCAGGCACATCTTTTTTCGAATCCCAGGTCAGGGTTTTGCCGATGCCGGGGGTCACGCCGGTCAGAGTGCCGGTAATATTGGCAGTGGCATTAAAAGTCACGCCGTTATCAATTGAATACGAAACGCTGATATTACACGGGTCGTTGTTAGGATCTGAAAGTGAATAGGTGATGGTGATATCGCCGGCAGAACCGCTGGTGGTAACCGCCGAGATAACCGGCAGGTTGTTGTTGGTGACGACAAAGGCCGAAGAAATGCCGGCAGTGCCGGTTCCGATCGCATCGGCGGGGGTCAGGCGCACCTTGACGTTATTCTGATTGCCAGAAATGTCGGCGGCTGAGTTCCAGGTCAGGGTTTTGCCGGAACCCGGTGTAACGCCGGTCAGTGTGCCGGTCACACTCGTTGAATTACTGAAAGTTACGCCATCATCGACTGAATAAGCAAAAACTATGCTGCATGCGTCGTTGTTGGCGTCTGACAACTGGTAGGTAATGCTGATGTTACCGTTATTGCCGCTGGCAACGACATTGAAAATCTCAGGCAGCGTATTGTTGCTGACTGCGAAAACCGGTGACTCTCCCGGGGCGCTGCTGGCCGAGCCATTGTTGGCAATGATACGAATTTTAACGGCCGACTGATTACCGGGAATATCAACAGATGAATCCCAGGTCAGAGTTTTGCCAGAACCGGGCGCGACGCCGGTTAAAGTGCCGGTGACATTGGTGGTTGCCGTATAGTTGGTGCCATTATCGATCGAATAGAGAACCGAAATACTGCAGGGGGTGCCGTTGGTTTCGGCAAGGGTATAAGTAACTGTGATATTGCCAGAAGAGCCGCTGGCACTGACAGCAGAAACCACCGGCACGCTCAGACTGCCGTTATTAACGGCAAAAGCCGGCGAAAGACCGGCGGTGCCGGCTCCAGCCGCATCACTCGGCGTCACCCTGACTCTGACACCAGACTGATTGCCGCTGATATCGGCCGCGGAGTTCCAGGTCAAGCTGGCCACACCCGGCAAAATGCCGGTGGTCAAGCCAGTTATACTGGTGGTCGGAACATAGGTGTTACCACCATCGATAGAATAGGCAACAACGACACTACAGGCGTCGTTGTTGGCGTCGGCAAGCGTAAAATCAATACGGATATCGCCGGAAGTCCCTGTATTTGCAACATTGGTTACAACCGGTAGCTGATTATCGGCAGCATTGTTGATGGCAAAGGCGGCAGATACGGCGCTGGTGCCATCTCCGGCGGCATCTGCAGGGGTAATGCGAATAACTGCCTGGGAATACGAACCAACCACATCGAGGGCCGAGCGCCAGGTAATCGAGCGGTCACTGCCCGGTAGAATCTGTGTCGTACTGCCGGTCAGGCTGGTGGTCTGGGTAAAATTCTGACCGCCGTCGAGACTGTAGAAAACCTTAACAGAAAGCCGATCGTTGTTGGCATCGGCGAGATTATAAAAAATCTGCAGATCGCCTGAACTGCCACTGACGCGAACATTCGAAGCGACCGGTTTCTGGTTTGGCTGGGCGCCAGAACCCACTTTGAGCCCAAGTCGGGCAACGGTTTTAAGTTCTGTCGAGTCGGTTACGGTGACTGTAATGGTCGCGATCGTCGAGGCTGATGGCGCTGTCCAGAGTTTGAAGAATTTGTTGGTGCTGGTGGCAATTACACCGGCGGTGGTTTCCCAGTCGATTTTGAGGTTCTCACGGTTGGTTTCGTCAGGGTCGATAACTTCAGCGTTGATCTGAACCTGCTGGTTCGGCGAAATGAGGGTCTGGCCTGCTGTAAGTGCCACAAACGGGGCGAAGCGACTGGCACCGATAGGCGTCAGAACCAGATCGACGTCAGGAGTTACATCACTCTGAAATGGAACATTTATGGTTCTCAGCTGAACACCCTGTGCCTGAACAACGACGATATCAGCGGAACTTACGCCCGCCGGCAGAGGCGGCGAGACAAAACGGCCCTGCAGGTCGGTTTTGAACGACTCGCCCCAGAGAGTCAGCTGTGCGTCTCTGATCAGATTACCTGCAGTGTCTTTAAGATAGCCCTGAACCCGGTTGGTAGCTTCTTCAACGCCAAGCTGGCCGGCGTTTACAACGGTTGCGGTTTCTGAAACCGTCAGCGGGTTGCTGCGGATCTTGTAGGTTTTCTGGGTAAGCTGGTTGAAAAACTTTGCGATAACGCGTCTGTTGCTGCCAAATGGAACATTTTCAAGGGAAAAAGCGCCATTGACACCGGAAGTTGTTCTTAACGAAGGGTTGTCTTCGAGCCAGATTTCGGCCTGTGGCACCCCGGCGGCCCTTATGCCCGCCTGCAGGTCGGCAAGGTTGGCAATAATATCGCCAGTTGAGGTAACCGAACCGGTTATCGTACCGGTGGTCGCGTAGGGAGGTAAAACTATCGAACCGCCGCCGCCTCCACCACCGCCACCACATCCATAAGAAAGTACAAGAAAAAGGCCAAGGACACACAGAGCGGGAAACAGCCACTGCCTGGCGTTTCTCGGTACGAGTGTAACAATCGGCATAGATTTATTTACCCCTGAACAACATCTTTATACGCCAGATCAGCGTCTGACGGGATTCTGCACAACTATATTCTGAACCTGCCGCTTTTTATCGCGGGCGCCAATGGGGCACCGGCGTGTCAAAAGCTCTCTTTATTATAAAGCAATTGCATTACAAAAATAAAGACCTAATTCAAATCGACATGACGAGCACATCGAAGTCGCTTTATCCTGTATCAGAAGCAATTTCCAGAATGCGGGCCTGTCGATTTAACCACTAAAAACAGTATTTTTCAATGCAACATCCATCACGCCGGCCATGCCAGATAATGACCAATTTATACCGAAACACTAAAAAATGAACAAATCGACAGACCATGTGCGGGAGTTATGCAATCCGGTTTCGTCATGCCGGCCACAGGCCCGGAATATATGAATTTAATACGTTCGCCATTTTCAAGCCGCCGCAAAAAATTAAGACCGCACCTTTTTCGGGTGCGGCCTTCAGGGCTGATGGGCTCAAATAATCAGTTTGTCTGGGTAGCCAGCTGCTTTTCGAGCTGGGCGATCAGGCGTTTTTTCTGTTCCTGTTTGAAGCGCATGTTTTCGAATGCCAACTGGTCGCGCTCGTTGATCTGCCTGAAATAAGGAACGTCTTCTGCGTCAGTTTTCTTTTTTAACTCAGCCTGAACACGGGCATCGGCATGCCTGGTGGCGAGAATACTGACTGTTCCATTTGTTTCAGCGAGATTTGGTGATTCGGTGCGCAGCAACGCATGTTTTCCTGAAGGCAGGCGCACTTCGTAGAGATGCGGTCTGATTCTGGCAATTATCGATACTTCGAGGGGAACGACACCGGAAAGCTCCATCTGCTCAGAGAGGGTTTTGAATTCGCGGCGGGCCTGATCGAGCTGCATCTGCACCTTTTCGCCACGTTCAAGTTCGGCGAGAGCACGGCGAACCTTGGCAAATTCAGGGCTGGCGGCGTTTGCCTTCACAAGCAGCTTTCTTGCCGTATCGACATGCCCGGTTTTGATATAAGCGTCAGAAAGGCCGATGATAGCTTCTTCGTGCGAGTTGCGTTTCTGCAGAGCCATACGATAACTCTTGATGGCATTTTTGTAGTCTTTGCTGACCATGAAAGCATTGCCAAGCTTCACATAAGGCTCGGGGTTTTCGGGCTCGCAATGAACGGCGCGGGTGTATTCGACCACCGCTTCCTGAACTTTGCCGCCGGCAACCAGGGCTTCGCCTTTTCCGAGCATTGCCCAGACCAGCACCGGCATGCGATCGATGAGCCGCTGATAAGTCTCCACAGCCAGTTCCCACTGCTTGAGCTGCAGATAGAGAACGCCGAGATGGCGATGAGCTTCGATATAAGCGGTGTCTATCGCACCTCTGTGTCTTGCAATCGCCTGTTCGAACGTAACGAGAGCATTGTCTGGCTGTTTAACTTCGAGAAAAGCCACGCCAAGCATGAACAGATCGTTAAACTCGACGGCGTGATGGTCTGACCACGGGTGGAGCAGCCTGATCACCTCAGACCAGTTTTTGCTGGAAAAGGCGACCACGGCTTCCTGGCGGGCGGTGACGAGTGCGCCGCGAAAGACCGCTTTCTGCGGCAACGGAGTGCCGATCTGATACTCAACCCGCGAGTTGTGAATATAGCCGGTTCGGCCATCATGACTGGCCCTTAACCAGGACCCGTTAACATCGGCCATGAGCTCAACCTCAGTGCCTCGAGGCAGAGTTTTGATCAGACGGCTTTTCATGTCTGGCGCCATGCGGAAGTTGGCTCCACCAGACAGAACCACAGCCATACCAAGCGATGAGCTGGTTGCCCGCCCGGTATAGGCAACTGCCAGAAGCGACGCCAGTAGAACAGTTAACAGTGTTTTTCGTGTCATAGCAATTGTCTAATCGGCAGATTGTTTTAATTTTTTGAGCCATCAGAAGTGAAGCAATTAATTAAAAAAAATGGTTAAAGAATTTTTTGTAGCTGTCGATATTGGTGATGGAAAAGATTTTAACCATTTTTTGTCGAAAGAAGGGCTGAATGAAGAAAAAAGGCGCATTCAGGAGCACCATCGCCCTGCTTCTGAGTCTCGGAATGATTTCCGGGCCGGGAGCCAGCTTTGCTGCGCCAGCTAACTGCGGTCCCCAAAAAGCTTCAACCGGCTGCACCGACAGTGAAGTCAGCTTTTCCGGCCACTATACGGTTAAGAAGGGTGATACTCTCGCCAAAATCGCCTCAAAATACTTAGGTTCTTCAGAGCGCTGGAAAGAAATCACCACTGCCAACCCGGGAATCAAGCCAAATCGTCTTGAAATCGGCAGCAAATTGAGAATGCCTGTCGATGCCAAACTCGATGACCTTGAAACACCAGGGCCAAAATCGGTATTTTCGACAGGCGGAATCGCAAAAATCGCGGCATCAGACCCGATTATAAAGCCGGTTGAAAAGATCGATCTCTCATTTCTTGATTCGGCAGGCAGCAAGAGCGTTTTTGACAACATTTTACCCGAAGATGATGATTACCCGGTAAAAGAAATCGCAGTTGCCGACCCTGAAACGCTGGCAGATGAGTTACCGACACCCAGATTTGTCAATACTGATCTCAAGCTGCCCGAAGACATCAAAACCGGAAAAATCAGCCAGTATTTTGCCAATGCGAAAGGCTTTCACGGGCTTTTCAATACTGAAAGCGCCTGGTATCAAGAAGAGCGGGCACTGATAGTCGGCATTCAGCCGCGTTACGACAGCTACAAAAAGTTCAATTTCAATGGCTTCGAAATGTCGGGCAGCCAGTGGGTAATGCCGATGAATGTTCTTTTTCTGCGGCACAAGCTTATGGCAGGCCTGACCATACCGGTTCAGTCATGGGAAGTCAGCCGAACCGGGCTTACCGACAATGTTTCATTCAACGGTATGCATGACCCGGCCCTGCGCGTCGGTTATCAGATCTGGCGCGACTACGCCGGATTTCAGGCCGTCACCCTGCATTTCGAAGGGCGCTTTGCTTCAGGCAACTACCATCAGCCAATGCTGAACATGACCGACAAGACCCGCACCGGCGTACAGATCGGGCCGGCCGAGGCGACCCGCGGTGCCTGGTTCCAGATCGGTGGGGCCTATTCGCGACAGCTGAACAATCGCTGGAACAGCCACCTCAACCTGACCCTTGCCAACGACCCGCGCGACGGTATTTCAAAAATCAACCCGCGGGCCGGTCTTGAGTATCTGCTCGATCCGAACTGCGTCGCGCTCGCCGAGATCGATGCGCCATCATGGACAATGGAAAAGGGCCCCGATGGCAATAACGTCGATATGCTGCTCGGGCTGGCCTGGTTCAACGAACGCTGGCAGTTTTCAGTCGGTGTGCCGTTTGCCGTCCAGTCAGAGTGGGGTTATAAGCGTGATTACGGCCTGATACTGGGTCTGAACTACCGCCAGGATTAAAAACAACAGATTAAACAAAACCGCTCGGTCAGCATAACCGTGCGGTTTTTTATTTGTCTGCAAAAATTAAAAAATACCGTAAAGTCTGAAACTCTAAAAACCCTTCAAAATAAAAAAGCTTAGAAGGCCATTTTCACATAGAAAAAGGGCACTCTAAGGCAAAAAAACGCCCGATTTTTTGGTCTTTTTCAGCCATTTTATGGCTTCTCGGCTGGTCCGACCCTGAACTAAAAGAAACAACCCCCGTTTAACGGGGGGTTGTCTGTTGAACTTGCAGATTAGAATCGGTTTTCCTTCTTGAAGACCTATCGATGTATGGTTCATCAGTCACGTCACCGTTACTGATTCCCCCTTCGTGTCGTTACATATCCTTTAGAGTATTAACGTGGCTGCACTATGACGCGCATTGGTTACGCCAAGCCTCAGGCGTTCATCGCCCTCGAGGCCTTCGATACAACCACCAGACTGGAAGTTAATCAAGTCTTTCTATCCTCTTGTGAACTTCTGCCGACTGCAAGGTACTACACACATCTTCATTGGCTGGATAACGCCAACGCCTCCTGAGGTTTCTGCCCTCTTAGCGCCGTCACCGTCAGACGTGACAAACAGGATTCCGGCCCTGTCGCATTCCGCTCCCAGGTTTTCTCAACCTCTCAGCAGAACCTGCGTCTTAACAGCTTGCGGGTTTGTTCCACCCCGCTGGCACTCCCAGGGTATTGATCTTCAGAGTCTTACCTCGAACCGATCGACAACTGTTTTCAGTTGCCCTGCTTCTACGCTGTCACCGTCTCTACATGGTTTTCTTCCAGTAATTGCTGGCAGTTCCCACTGCCTGGCCGCCGAACTTACGTCCAACCCGACCCTGGCTCTTACTGGCCCCGTACTGCAAGCAGCCGGTTTCCATCTTGAGATTCGGTCATACCTTGAAGCTTTGCTCCCGGTTTGAAGCGCCTCCTACGTCGTCGGATTTCACTCCTTCGTCGCGATGGCAACTCTCATGACCTTTTGTCCTTCGGGGTATCAGGCTTCACCGCCCTGGATGTTATCCTTCCTCTTTCAGGGTTTGTAGCCCTCGTAGAGTTTTTCTGCGGTTGAAGTTGGTTTCTCCGTCGATGCGGAGCCCTCCCCCCATGGAGTTTATGCCTTATGACACCTGCTTCTTCTTCGGTTACGCGCAACCCGAGATTATTGATTCTCTTCAGGGTCGTTTTGCCTGTCACCAGACATCTGCACCCGTCTTTGGATTGCTGCCCGGAACCTGCCGGAGCTCAGAAGCAACTGCCTTGCGGCTACCGATTCTATTTTCAAAGATCTGTTCGTTCAACAAATTCAATATATATTGTTTGTTTTTGTTTGTCAACACTTTATTTATATTAATTTTCATCTGTCCTTAAAAAGCGTGCCAGGCGCCAGTTTAAACAACAAATGCTCTTGCAAATAATATTTCAAGAACCACATCCATTATGTCATCCCTGCGCTTGTGCCCGAAATGCCAGAAAGGGGAAAGCAGGTATCTAAGACGTTGTGTATAGATTCCTGCCTTCGGATCTGCTTCCGGAATGCCGGAACCGGCTTTCGTCATTACCCGCGTTTATGCCCGGAACGGGTATGGCGCGAGTTCATCGCAATTGAGAATCTAATCTGTTTGCACCGGGGGCGGGGGAAGTGCTTTAAAAATCGGAAAATGGCATTCAAATAATCATTTAAATTAAATGTTTGATTAAGGGTTTTCTGAAAATACATGATATACCGGCCGGGCTCAAGAATGCCTGGCCCTATGGCAAAACTGCATCTATAGTTTTACCGTATAAAGACCATTTTGCCTTGAACGCTAAAAAATGGATAAATCGACAGACCCGAAAGCTGTAATGACAACATAAAAGAGCCTCAATGCTACGCACTCATATGTGATGTTGGATTAGAAGGTAATGACCATCTTGGCATTGAAAACAGTAGCGTCGTAACCCTGGCCGACCAGGCCTTTCGACGAATGCACCCGCTTGAGTTCACCGTCGATAATGGTGTCGGTGCCGATAAACTGTGAAAAATTAACGCCGCCCTCATAATGTTCGCTGCTGATTCTGGCATTGATGTCCTTGTGGGTGGCAAAGAAGCGATAGCGCTGGCTGCGGGAAACGGGCGTCAGCACGACTGCGAGGCGCTTTTCCCACTCAAGGCTCGGCTCGGCAGCTTTGATATCGTTATGCTGCAGGCCGAGTTCGAGGCTGGCCCAGTGGCTGAACTGGCGCTGCAGGCCCATAATCTTGCTTTTGGTGAAGGTGTCGTTGGTATCGATGTAAATATCGTTTTCGAGCTTCTCTTCGTAAGTGGCGTCGAGAATGTAACCAGCAGTGAACTCGTGGCGCAGCTGCAGTGACTTGATGTTGTCGCGCAACTCGCTCTGCGGCTCGCGATTGCGGTTGAAGCCCTCTTCATACTCGGTCGTCAGGAGCATTTTTTCGAACGGAGTGTAGCGCAGCTCGTAGGTGCGCCGGTCATTGCTGGCCACCTTGACATCGGTTTTCTGGTCCTGCAGATCGCGGCGACGCCAGTCGAAATAGGCCTGCAGATAGTGATTGATACGATAATCGGTGATAAAGTTGGCAGTCGTCTTCTGAACCGGGTTCTCGAAACGGTTCAGGATCTCGGCCTCTTTCTGGGTCGTGTTTGGCAGACTGGGCGGCAGAATGTATTTTGCCGGGTCAAGATCGGGGTCACGAATAATTTTTGAAGTGTTCTCGATCTTGTATTTCAGCTGGGTGCGCAGGTCACGCGTCGGTTCGTAGCGCAGCTGCGAGTCAGCAATTTCTGTGTCGGCGCGGGAATTGGCAAGAAAATCATCTTCGCGGCGCCACTGAAAAATACCTCGGGCGTTGAAAACCCGGTTCGGTTCATAGTTAAGGTCAAGGTTGTAGTTGCGGGTTTCTGATCTGAGGCCGGCTTTAACCAGCTCATCTTCAACCGCTATGCGAGAAACACCGGCATTCCATGACATGGTTTCGTCGGCTTTGGCGCCCATGGTAAAGTTTATTTCGAGAACCTCTGAGTCAGAAGCGAGGTTCAAGGCATCGTCATAACCGGTCTTGTTGACTTTGGCCTGAGTGTTCAATTTACCGATTTTGCGGTCATAAACGACGGCGGCGGTATCGCGTGTCAGGTCTGAACTGGTTGTCGGGCCATTTTCTCGGTCTAACTGCCGGCCGCCACGGACTTCAAGTCGCGTGTCGGGGCTGGCGGTCCAGATAAAACCGCTGTTATAGTTGCGATAATCGATAGCCGAGAGCGCCCGATCATTATCAAGATTGGTCTCCGACTGTTCACCATCAGCAAAGGCACTGACCGCACCGGTGAATTTGTAGTTCAATCTGGCGCGACCGCTCATTATGTCGTTGACCAGACCGCGTTCGCCCAGCTCAAGTACACCGCCCTCGCGACCGACGACCTTGAAATCCTTGTCTATCCGGCGCCAGGCGATTTCGCCCTCGGCCCGGTCATTTTTACCGGTCAAACCAAATCTGGTCGCATTGCCGACAAAGGCGCGGTCAGCCTTTGTCGTTTCTGAATTGCGGTTCGGGTCGACCCGTGAAACCGCCGTTTCCGCCTTGATTGACAGGCTTTCTGACACAGCCCAGTCGGCATCGGCCGAGACCAGATCGTGCTGCATCGGAGTTACGGTAGAAGAAGCAGTAACGCCTGCCTTTGGTGTCGTGCTGTCGATTTCGGTCAGCCAGGTCATGGCGAGGCTGCGGCCCTCGCTGTGGGTGTAAATCTGGCGGGTGCCGAACAGGTTGCGGCTGAATGCCATGTTTTCGTCGGCCACTTCGTATTCAACAACGATCCAGCGCGTCACTTCGATCGGCAGGATATGGGGCAAAAACTTGATCAGACCGTCTTCATAATCGACGAGGTAGTCGCTGCCGCGCGTCAACTGCTTGCCATCGAGGCTGACTTTTTCGGAATTCTGCACGATCGGGCTTGCCTGCATGCGGAATTCCTGCTGCTGACCGGCGCCTCTGAACTGCTCGCGCCGCGCCAGACCTTTCGACTGCGAAAAGAGAAAGATCGATTTGAAACGTTCATGAAAAGAGCCCTGCGCCAGAATACCGCGCACCTCTTTGCGGAACAGCGAAAATTCGGTGCCTTCAAGAGCCAGCGGAAAATCGCCCATGACGAATTTCCAGACCGGGCCATCGATGTTCACGGTAAAACGACGATCTTCATCTTCCTTGTCGTCGAGAACCGCATGCACTGTCGAGTTTTCGGTGATATTGCCGTCAATTTCGAGATGCAGGCTCTGGTCAAGCTTGAAACCCGGATATGAATCGTAATTTTCGGTCGAAAAGTGCCCAATGTCGCCGGAAACCTCGGACTGCTTCATTTCGAAAGTCTTGGTACCTGAAATGTTGATATTGCGCTTTTCGATCTGGTGATCGGCTTCGTCCCAGAAGTTTTTCGCATACTGCAGAACCTGAGCCGGCGGCGTTTTGATGCGCTTTGGCGCACTGAAATTCAGAGGTTTTGGTGCCAGCGGCCCGAGAGCGACGCTGTCGGCCGAGATTTCCTGATCTTCGAATTCTACCGCTTCAGAATCTTCGCAGAGAAAGTCTTCCCATTCGTCTTCGGCAGAGGTATCAGTTGCGATTGCAGCCGATGCCGTCTCGGGCAGAACAGATAATTCGACATTGGTGACAGCCTTTACCGGTTTGGCGGGAACTGCAGATGTTGTGGCAGAAGCAGTGGCAGCAACGGTCTTGACCGGCAGCTTGCCTGGCACCGGCGCCTTTTTGGGCAACGCGGATTTTGCAGGTTGTTTTGCCTGAGATGCTTTTGCCGACTTTGTTGCTACGGCAGACTTAAGCGGCCCGGCAATCACTGCCGTCTTAGAAGCAAGTGCAGCTGCAGTCGAGGTTGAAGCTGCAGCGGTGGTCTTAATCTGAGCCGATCCTGTCGAAACAGCAGTCTTGATTTTTTTCAGCAGAACCGGGTCGAGAGCAGCGGGTTTTGCGCCCTGCAGAACTTCAAGACCTGCAACCGGCTGGGGCATAAGAATATTGAAAACCAGGCAGAACAGCACCAGGCGCATCAAAGCGATGCGCCAGCGGCCGTATTCTGCTGTGAACAGTTTCATTTGCCTCTTGGGTGTGCCTTTCGATGTATATTCTGCAGATCTTTGCTGGTTAAGTGCGTGTAAATCTGGGTCGTTGAAACATCGACGTGGCCGAGCATCTCCTGAACCGCCATGATGCTGGCTCCGCCTTCAAGCATGTGGGTTGCGCATGAATGTCTGAAGACATGCGGTGATACGTCGCGGTTGATTCCGGCCTGCAGTGCGTATTTTCTGATGATTTTCCACAGGCCCATGCGCGACATGGCCTTGCCGTAGGGGTTAAGAAACAGGGTTCTTTCAGTGATATCCTTGCACAACTGCGGGCGACCCTTGATAATGTATTCGTTAACGGCTTCTATGGCATAAAGGCCGACCGGCACGATGCGTTCGCGGCCGCCTTTGCCGATAACGGTAAGAAATTCAGCGGCAGCATTGAGATTACCGAGCTTGAGGTCTATCAATTCTGACTCACGAATGCCGGTGGCATAGAGGATTTCTAAAATAGCGCGGTCTCGCAGCCCGAAAGCGGTCGAAAGATCGGGTTGCTGCAGAATCTGTTCGATTTCCTGCTGGCTCATCACCTTTGGCAGAGGTCGGCCAATCTTCGGCCGTTCGAGAAGGGCAGTCGGATCACCCTCTATGTGCCCTTCGCGCTGCAGAAATTTGTAAAAGCCCTTCAGAGCCGAAGATTTTCGTGCCATCGAGCGTGGCGAAAGGCCCCGGTCGTGCATGTGCACGAGAAAAAGGCTGAGCACGCTGTCAATTGAGCCACTGGTTACCGCCCTCTCACGTTCGGCCGCAAAGTCGAGCCAGTCCTGAAGGTCACGGCGGTAGGCTTCCAGAGATTTCGGGCGCAGGCCCTTCTCAATGGCAAGATAGTTCAGAAACTGCTCGAGCAGATCTGTCGACATGTTCGCTCCTGTTTATCGGTAAATCTTATCTTCTCAACTTATCGGTATCCTGCGAACTTTTATTGAGAAAATTCAATGACTTGCCGCTACCAAAAGCTGCAATATTTTAATTGAACCTGCTTTTATTCAGGGGCAGTTTCGGCAAAGGAAAACCCGCCCGGGGGTCAGAGCCGGGCGGGCCTTTGAATTATCGATTAACGCTGCGGGGTCAGTCGTTTTTGCGGCTGATTACGGCTGCGAGGCCTTCGGCGTGGATGCCGGCTTCAAGTTTCTGGACCAGCGGGCAGGCGGCGGCGATGGCGCCGTTTCTGACCGGCTGATACTCTTTGCCGTCAACCTTAACGGTCAATGTCAGCTTTGGATCACATTCGATCGGCTTGACGCCGTCGAGATCGAGTCTGAATGGTTCGATCAGCTCGTTACGGCGGGAAATGAGCTTTTCGATAGCAAGGCGCTGCACGAAGATCGGCCAGCCGCTGTCGGCAAAGCATCTTTCGAGATCGGCGCGGGTGATTTTTGCGATGCGCAGTGCCATCCAGCGGGCATCAGACCAGCTGCAGGCTTTCCAGGAAGCGGGTACATAAAGTGGTTTCATCGAGAAACCGATGTTGTTGATCATGTTAACGACGAACGAACTTTCGAATGAGTTGATTTCGCCGGACGGACGCATGGCGCCGAGAGTGCAGCCCAGATCGCTCTGAAATTCAACCGTACGGTCGAATTCGCCGGTCTTTGGGTTGAAAAGCAGGGCAGCGCGGGAGTTGTCGTCTTTCATGTCTTTGTTTTTGATCCAGCAATTGAAGACAATCGATGAACGGGCGACGCGGTCACCGACAGCGCCGACATTGCTGAGAGCGATACCGCCAAAACGTTTTACAGCCGGATTGAAGAATGACAACTGGCATTCTTTGAACAGCACATAGGGGGCGCCGAGATATTTTTTATCGATCGATTCGCGTTCGAGCATCGCTTCGTCGACAATGCCGTGACCAAGAATCTTGCCACCGGCGTCTTTGACCAGTTCGCGACCGGGCAGCAGATAGCGCTCGGCATGAAACTGAAATTTGGAATTCAGCAGATTGGTGGCGAGCTGGGCAAAAGAGGTTACCGCACCTTCTTTGCTTTTTTTCGGGGAATCGAGTATGAGAATCGTTTCGCCCGGGCCCGAATAAAATTTGGGGTCGACATAGGTGCCGCCGAGATCTATGGCCAGGCGGGTCAGAGCAACGTCGGTATGCACTTCGTCGCCCCATTTGAGACCCCAGTTGATGCCATAGCGGTCTTTAACGCGAATTTTCGGTGAGGTCGCATCTTCTTTCAGTTCATCATAGAAAACGACGCGGCGGGCATAGTCGAAATTGAAGCTCGAAAGCTTTTTTGGCTCACAGGCTTTGATCAGGCGTGTGAGTTCAGCAAGAAAATCAGCATAGTGGTTACCGGGTTCTTTGCCGCTGAGTGCCGGGTGATCGGCGGCCGGCTGCAGGCGTGAAATTTCGAGTGCCGACATGCGGGCGAGCTCGGTCGCTTTTACCGGTGCTTTTTCGCCGGGCCAGAAAAGTCTTGCCGCTTCGAGTTCAACGGCTCTTTCGCCGATCGGTGCTTCGGGGTCGCGCATTTTCGGAACATTGAGAATCATCGACTTGCCGACGATGTTTTTCAGCATTTTGAAGTTGCGCTTCAGCTTCGGCTCGATCGAGCCATTGCCGCGGTCGGCAAGAATGGTGTAGTGCAGGCGCTGCAGTCTGACAAAGCTATGCTCAAGGTTTTCAGAGGCACCTTCTTTTTTGATGCGGCTCAGCAGCTCGTCGGTGCCGGAAATAATGCGGGCATAGCCTATGAATGCAGCATTTTTCGTAACTTTTTCGGGTTTGTCGGCATATTTTTTGTTCAGTTCAACGGTCACTTCATTCTGTTCAGCTGCGACCATGGTGCGAAAAGCTTTAACATTCGCTTCTGAAAAACTCAGGGTCTGGTAGCCATAAATGGCATCCTGGGCAGCCTGAACCGGCGCAGAAAGATTAACCGGAGACAGCAGTGTGGCTGAAGCCAGCAAAGCCGCAAACACGCTTCCCTTCAATACTGCTCTGGTAACGTGTCGGGTCATTTTTTTCCTCCGGGTATATAATCTAATGTTTCGCCGTCTGAGAGAAACTGAATGTCGCCAAGTTCGTCAGTCAGAAGAACCCGGGCACCAGATTCTTTGAGAATACGTATTACTGAACCTTCTGGCGGATCGCCCGCCTTTTCGTCACTGGTGATTATCGCAAATTCAGGCTTGACCGCAGTGAAGAAATCGCGCGGCGAAAAGCCCCTGTAGCGGCCATGATGCGGCACTTTCAGCAGATCGGCTCGCAGCTTCTTTTTGTCTTTTAGCTTCAGCATATCTGCCATAGCCTCTTCGACGGCATCAGCAGCGAACAGAATGGCAACGCGACCAAATTCGAGCCGGGTGACGAGGGAAGCATCATTTTCGTCAGCGTGATTTCGCACCGGGCCAACTGCCCTGAGCGTCAGATTTCGGTCATGCAGCAGCAAGGTGCCGGGCGCAACGAGGTTTTTGTCTTTCTGGCGCGGGTCGTAGGCCTGAATGACCTTTGTTACCGGGAAAGCCTCGAGCAGGTATGGGTAGCCACCGACATGATCTTTGTGGTGATGAGTGATGACAAGAAGGTCGATTTTACCAACCCCGAGGCGCTTCAGTTTTTTGATCAGACCGGGTGCGGTCTCGGCGTAACCGGTATCGATCATGGCAAAGCGGCCGTCTGGCAGGCGCAGCAGAGTCGCGTCGCCCTTTCCGACATTAAAAAAGCGGATCTCGAGCGTGCCTGGCTGCCATGCCTCACTTACCGTAGTCTCTGGTTCGGGATTTTTGATTTTGGCGGCAAAACTGGCGACCGGCAGTGGCACAACCGCCAGACAGATAAAAATACAGCATATAAGCCATAAAGAACGGTATGCCGGTCTCATCGGATTCCCCCTCACTCAAAGAGTAGATTTTAATTATATCATGTACATAAAAACCCGCCAGAGTAGATAAACGTGCTAATAAGCAATGTGTTACTTGCAAAATGTTTCGAAACTGCCATTTCAGGTTATTTCTTGATTATCTCGACGGTGAGCAGTTAGAATTATTGTTGAGACTAATTCAGAATGTGGGAAGGCAAATGAATAACAACCCGCTCGCTGCCCTGGCCGGCAGCATGGATCTTTTAAAGAAAATTCTCGAAACCACTCAGGATGTCTACTGGGTGATCGACAAAACCGGGCGTTTTGTCTACGTCAGCCCTTCGGTAGTGCAGCAACGGGGTTATACCCCTGAAGAGGTGATGAACATGCCGGCCCTCGACTCAATACACGAGTCAGACCGGCAGACCGCGCAACAGACCTTCACTCTTGGGCTTGAAATGATCGACAAGGGACTGACCAGACTGCCGGCCGGCAAGGTGCGTCTGAGACAGACCCACAAAAATGGCAGTTTTGTCTGGACAGAGGTTGTCAGCGAATTCTTCTTCAATGAAGAGCGTGAGTTCATGTTCGTTCTTGGTGTCAGTCGCAATATCAACGAACTGGTAGCTGCCGAACAGCAACTCAAGGCTTGAACCGGTCACAAAATTATTGTTGTTACCAATACGCGCCCTCGATCGTTTATAAAATAATAAAGGGTACATTTCAAAGGAACATTCAGGAGGGAAGTATGAACATACTGAAAAAGTTCTCGGTAATAATGCTGCTTTTGGGCGCCATTTTCATGACCGGTTGTGATGCGAGCCAGATCATCGACGTCATTTCAAAAGTTGCCGAAGGCGTTCAGAAGGCGATACCCGCTATAAAAGAAGTCATCAACACGGTGAGCAATGCCGTAAGCAGCACCAACAATAATACCGCCGATAATACTGCCACGCAAAATACCACCAACACAGCCCAGGAAACCGACAAAAAAGAAAACGACGCGTCAGTTGTCGTAATCAACCCGACTGATGATGAAGAAGTTTCTGAGCAGGCAACCGCAACCTCTACTGCCACCAGCACCCAGACTTCTACCGCAACGTCGACTGCAACCGAAACTTCAGCTCAGACAGCCACCACAACTTCAACTTCTACAGCAACCCAGACCCAGACAAGCAGCGCTGCCCCAGCCATTTCTGAAAAGGGCCAGCAGCAGATGACCGATGTCGTTACCTATGCCCAGGCCAACCATCGTGGCGCCTCAAACGGCCAGTGTTTCAACGCAGTATGGGGCTATCTTACAAGCTCGGGCTACGGCAACCTCAAAGCCTGGGGCGATCTGCCCAACATGGGCAGCGACGAAGCCAGACAGTTCGCCGAATACATGAACAAAAGCAGTGCCAATCTCAACGAAGCCGGCTTACAGCGCCTCGATACCGCCTTCAATCCTCCGATCACCAGCCCGCACGACCCGAGAATCCCGAAGGGTGCGGTTATCGTCGTTGCCGCAGGCAGTTATGGCACCGCCCACGAAACGGCCGGCGATATCGTAATCAAAGCCGGCGAAGGGCGTTTCGTTAACGACGGCCCCAACATGGACTACGGCACTGCATCGAACTGGACCGGCAAGCTCCTTGGCGTTTATATTCCGAAATAATCGGTTACAAAAACCAAGCGACTGGTTGCGCATAACTGAAAAGGGCGAAAAGGGTTTTTAACTCTGCCGCCCTTTTTGTTACAATCGAACAATACTGAATTTAAAAACGGGAACGGGAACAATGCCAAATAAAAATACTGCATTATTGAACCTGGCTTATAGCTTCCTTTTGATAATTATTTTCGCCTCTGCCGGGCTTGCCGCGCCCCAGTGGGATCCGAATCTTCGCCCGATCAGGCTTGTCAGTCGAAGCGCCAATGAAGTGGTTCTCGATGATTTCCGCTGCGACTGAAAAAAGAGCAGGTCGAAAGCATTCTGAAAGCCGGCATCGAACAGTCGCTGATCGATCGTAGTCGCGACTATTACCATGTTCTCGGCAATAATTGCGTGGTCGGGGCATATCGCATTCTCATGCAGGGTCTTGGCGACCAGTTCTTCAAAGACTTCTGGGCCCTGCCCAATAAAATCGTCAGCCACAATGTCTCGTTGCCGAAATTTTCGCCGGGTTACCTTTCAAAGAAAGGCTTAAACGCGGCGAGCAGGTAGTTCTCAACGCTGACCATCGGATAGTAAAGATCCCAACAAGCATGGGCGTTCAGACGATCGACCTGACAAAACTTCCAGGTTACGGTCGCGCGCCATCAGAGCTGATTCCGCTGGTAGTTCAGCTCGAAAATTTTGCGTGATTATTCCCGGACTGCTGGAGTCTCATCCGAATCACAAAGCTTGCGTTTCCTGGCTGTCAAAGGGATATCAGGGAGATTTTCAAATTGGCATCCCCGCCCATTGCCTGGCTGAAGTTTATGCTGGAATTACAGCAATGCCTTTATCCCCAAAAATAAAGCCGGTCTTTGCTTCTCAGGCAATTGATGACCTGGTGAAGCATGCCAGGATAATTGAAATTACAAGCCAGGATTACCAGAATGCAATCGAAAGATGTGTTTTGGCAGATCTCGCCAGTGGGGTGGTTTATGACTCCTTGATTGCCATTGCCGCTGAAAAATACAAGGCTGATTGCCTGCTGACCTATAACAGGCGTGATTTCAGCAGGTTGCTTGGCAAGCACGTTTCAATAATGAAGTCTCCCGGGTAACCCGCCTGATACAACTGGTGAGAGACTTCTGTCAGGTGCCGGCAGCGCGAATAATTACTCTTTATCGGAATCGGGCAGCGGGCTACCTGCTCTCAATCGATAATCAGCCGGGAGGGTGGTTCAGGGGTATCGATACGAAATACCGTTGAAACCGGTTATTGATGCGGGCAGATCCTTTATGACGATTTCTTCGGGTTGCGATGTCATGTCGTAGGTCTGCATTTTAAATTCGTTGTCTTCTGGAAAAAGCGACAGAAGCGTGAGAGCCTTAAAAGGTCGCTGCGTCGAACCCACCAGGCGTCGAGGCCCACCACCAAGGCAGCCCGCCGAAATTAATCTGACATTTCCTTTTCTGGATGGGAAAAAAGCGTGATGATGCCCGCTGATATAGTAATTCACGCCATGCTTTTCGAGCAGTTGAAAGAAATCGTCGGCATTGCTGATTACATCGCCAGCCTTGTTTCTGCCTTCTGCAACGGCATAGAGAGGCAGATGGCCCATAACCACCCGAATTCTGGACTGTCTCGCAATGCTGCCTGAAAGCTGTTTCTGCAGCCAGTCAGCCTGATCTTTTTTAAGCTGGGCGGAAGACGCGTCAAATATCGCGAAGAACAGCTCTGCCAGCTCAAAGCTGTAATACTCCGGAAATCCGGAAGCATCGATATATTTCAATTCGGGCCGGTTTTGCCTCCAGAATTCTATCGCGGCATTTCGTTCATGAATAAAGCGCTGACCGGCTCCGTCGTGGTTTCCGAACGCAAATGCAAAAGGGGCGCCCGAACTGTTTACCCTGGTAAGGATTTCTGTTTTAAAAGAGTTCCACATAAGCGGAAACTTACTATCAGGAATTTTGTTGCTTTGTCCGGCCACCATGTCGCCGGCACACAACACCAGGTGCGGGCTCAGGCTGGCAATAAAACTCAGGGCCGTGGCAACCTGCGGGCTGTAGGAGGTCGAACCATAGGCATCGTTCAGATCAGAGATGAGAACTACCCTGATCTCATTTCCGGATGCCATGGAAAATTGTGCCACGAAACACATTACAATCGCCAGTAACACTTGAGCAGGTCGAAGCGGGACCCTATGATTCATAAAAACCTCATAAAAAACCAAAAGATAAACCATTCTACCATCAACCGGTCTTCTGGCTCGACGCAACACTTAAACAAGAACCCAATCAACAATGGCGGGAGTCAGAATGTTTATAATTCGACCCCGCCTTTTTTTATGTCAGGATTGGGCGAACAGAATCGTGCGAATGCGGGCAGCTTCGGCCGGGCTGGTGTGGCCTTCTTCGACCCAGGTGCGGATTTTCGCTTCGAGACAGGTACCATGCATAGCTTCGAGAGCAAGGGTTATCTGATTGCTGTCGCCTTTGATGATCGCCTCTTTGAGGTTTTTGTTCGGCACGGTGATTTCGTAAAACGGGTGCATACCACGATAGCCAGAGTTGCGGCAACTGGCGCAGCCCTTGCTGTCGCTGTAACGGCCGGGTTTGAAATCGACCAGACTGAGTCTGGCAAAATCTTTTGCCGTGAATTCAAGTTCGCGCCGGCAGTCAGGGCAGACATTGCGCACCAGCATCTGGAAAACCACGGCACCAATGCCGTCATAAAGCTGAAATGGCGGCACCTTCAGATTCAGCAGCTGCCTGAACACTTCAGAAGAATTGCGGGCATGCATCTGAGTCAGCACGAGAATACCGTCGTTGGCGGCTTTGAAGCATTCAAGGGCCGTTTCTTCGTCGCTGATCTCTTCGACTACGATCACATGTGCCTCGGCGCGCACGGCAGCCCTGATGGCGGCCGGCATCGTCATGCCGATATGCGGTTTGACCTGAATGCAGCCGATGCCATCGATCGCCTTGTAAATACGCCCGACTTCGAAAATGACTCTGGTGCCGTCGTTAAGTATCGACATGGCCGTATCGCGGCTGGTGGTCTTGCCTGAACCGTGCGGACCGGCGAAAATGACCAGGCCACGGTTAAGGTTCTGCAGCAGTCCGACGATCTGCTTTCGCTGCGCCTCATCGGGGAAAACTGCCGAGACAGGCGGTGCAACTTCATCGGGGCGGCTGAAAAACAGCAGAATCTGCTCGCCAAACACCGTCGGAACCAGCTGCACGCGAATATCGACGAGCTCGTTCTCGACCTTGACCAGCATGCGACCGTCCTGCGGCAGGCGGGTTTCGCTGATATCGAGTGCTGACATCAGTTTGATGCGGGCAATGATACGATCGTAGGTCGGGTGATCGAAGTTTTCACGGGCTTCGAGGCTGTTCTGTCTGGCAGCATTGAGCTTGACGTGATCGCGCTCGGGTTTAAAGACGACGCGGGCGAGCTTTTCTTTTACCGCGTCTGAAATTATGCGATTGACGAGCTTGATCACCTGCAGATTGGCGTCTTCGGGCACCCCGGCGACTTCGTTGATTTCACCGCCACCCTGGCCGGCTTCGAGTGTGCCGTCAGCGAGGCTGTCGGCGATTTCTACCATGCCCTGATCGAGACGGCCCTGATTCTCGGCGGCTTTGACCATGGCAACGAATACTTCGGTGAAAACACCGGGAAAAAGGCTCATACAGCTGGAAAAGGTATAACCTTCACGAACCCGGCTGCAGATCTGGCCGATAATGGCACCCAGCGGCGCATCGCCCTCTTCGCGCTGCAGCAGTTCGAGAGCCTTCAGCAGCGGAATACCTGAACCGAGCATTTTGCCGAACTTGCGGCTGAACAGTTCGAGATTGCGGGTTGAAACTACTGACATGGGCAGTCTCCCTTCAGGCGGCGCGGCCGCCAACGACTTTTAAACGCTGCCGGGGCTGATCTGGCGCCTTATTCTCAGCCTCAGACCGGCGATTGAACAGATGATTTTCGAGCAGCCGGCGGTTGAACCTTATCTGGCCGGCAACGATGAAATGCGGCAGCTGGTGCAGCATGCCAGCAAGGGCGTGCGAACCCACCTTGAGCCAGTCGGCAACCTCTTCGAGGGTCATGATTTCGTCACGATCCGCTGCCGGTTGCTGCCGACCGATGAGTTTGAGTGCTTCAGCGACGGCGCGGTGGCCGCCATCGGGCACCGACAGGTCGATTTCGGCAAGCTCGCTGCATACTTCGGCGAAAGCCTGCTGACAGGCCGGGCATTCTCTTATGTGCTCTCTGCAGGCGGCAGCGTCGGCATCGGCGTCAACTTCGCCATAATAAAGACTGATCAGCTGCTCTTCATCAAGACATCGGCTGTTCATCGTTCACCTCTTTTAAAGTATTCGCGTAACTTTTTCAGGGCAAAAAGCACGCGCGATTTGGCGGTCGGCAGGGGCACCTGCTGCAGGTCGGCGATTTCCTGAAAGCTCAGGCCCTGGAAATGCCTTAACACGAAAGCCTCGCGGGTCGGCTCAGAAAGTTCATCGAGGCAGTTTCTCAGGTCGGTGGCGAAATGCACATCGTTGCTGAAACAGTTTTGCTCAGGCTTCACCGCACTGGCAAGCTGCGGCAGCAGGCGGGTCACGCGGCTCTGGCTGCGTTTGAATTCGAGAAACTTGTTGCGGGCGATCGCCCAGGCCCAGGGCATGAATTCACAGTCGCGGTTGAAGGTCTCGATGCGGCTGTGCAGCGTCAGCAGGGTTTCCTGCAGCAGGTCTTCGGCCACACAGCGGTCGCCACCGAGCCGATAAAAATAGGCGAACAACGGGCGGCGCAGCTGCTCGAACAGCAGTGCGGCGGCTTTCATGTCGCCGGCCGCAAAATTTTCCACGAGTTGTTGGCTGATTTTTATCATATTGCAGAAAGTAATATGCCAGAAAAAGCAGAAAAGATTGATACGATTTTTCCCGATGCAAAAAAAATTCACCGGCCGCCACATTGAAATTAATGTTAAAACGCTCTCATTTGCAGAGTATCTTGTCTTTAAACAGTTCCGTGATGGCAATGAGAAGGCGGAAAGCAATTTATTCCATCAGATACATGATTTTATCAGGCTTGGTGGTTTTCCGGCGATTCATGTTGCTGGCTATGGTTTTGAGGATGCGGGCAGAATAGTCAGTGATATTTACGCGTCAGCGCTTCTGCGCGACACCATACAGCGCTACAGAATCAGAAATATTGAACTGCTGGAAAGAATCGTCAGGTTTATTTTTGATAATATTGGCAACTGCTTTTCTGCCAACAAGGTTGCTGATTATTTTAAAAGTCAGCATCGACGCATCGATCTCAACACTGTTTATAATTATCTCGCCGCCCTCGAAAGCAGTTTTATCGTCAAACGAGTTCAACGTTACGATCTGAAAGGCAGAGAAATCCCAAAACCAACGAGAAATACTATATTGCCGATCAGTCGCTTAAATATGCTTTATCCGGCTACAAAGATCGAGACATCTCCGGAATCATGGAAAACATTGTCTTTCACGAACTGGAGCGTCGCGGCTACCGCGTATTCATTGGCAAACTCGACGATAAGGAAATAGATTTTGTCGCCGAGCAGAGAGAAGAGCGAATCTACGTTCAAGTTGCCTATAAGCTTTCTGCAGACTCCACAGTATCGAGAGAGTTCGCTCCACTGCTGGCGATCAAAGATCATTTTCCCAAGTATGTAGTGACCATGGAGGAATTCTGGCAGGACAACATCGATGGCGTCATGCATAAACACCTGTCCGATTTTCTTCTTATGCCGTCTTACTCATACTGATTTGAGACTCGGTGGGCAAAGCAGGGTTTCCCGGATCAGGCTGCGATCTTCAGCAGCTCCAGGTGGCGTGGCTGGCGGGGGTGCGGTTGAGTTCGTCGCGGCGCTTTTTCCAGTCGGGCAGGTGGCGGTCGAGCAGCAGCTGAAATTGCTCGTTATGGCGGCGCTCGCGCAGGTGCAGCAGCTCATGCACGATGATGTATTCGAGGCATGCTACGGGCTTTTTGGCGAGTTCGAGGTTGAGCAGAATGCTTTTGCGTTCGATACTGCACGAACCCCAGCGCGTTTTCATCTGCCTGACCTGCCAGCCGGCCAGGCCGGTCTGCAGCTTTTTCTGCCATTTTTCGATGAGACCCGCCGCTGATTTTTTGAGTTCGCTGCGGTACCATTCGTTCATGATTCTGTGCCGCTTTTCTGCCGGGGTGCCGGGCCGCACCTGCATGTCGATAAAAGTCTTGCTGCGCCGGCAAACGCGCGGCGGCGCGGCAACCTCAACGACTCTGAGCAGGTAGCGCTGCCCCTTGAAATAATGGCTTTCGCGGTTTTTGTATTCGCGTGGCGCGAGTCTTTCCTGGGCGGCGAACTTCTGCTGGTTTTTCTTTATCCAGGCCAGTTTGCCAACCGCAAAAAGCCTTATGGCATCTTCATTCACAGTAAGAGGCGCAGCGATACGAACTTTACCGGCGGGCGGGTAAACGGCCAGATGAATATTCTTGATATCCTTGCGCACGACATCGATGCTGATATTGCCGACGACGATTTGTTCCATCAGTATTCCCGCTGGTTTCTCACCAGGTCTAAAACATACTCGGCGCTGGGCTCTTTAACCTGAAAACGCTCGAGGGTTTCCTTGATGGCATTCTCAACGGCTCTGGTTTTCTGCATGTTATCGCGCCAGCCGTCTTTTTTGGTGGTCAGAATTTTTTCATCGAGCTCAGCGGCTAATTGTTCGTTTTTGCCCAGATTGTCATACAAAGTCCGCCGGGCGCTCGAATTAAGCGAAGCGGGGTATTCTGCCGAGGTTTCGGGCTGCTTTACCTTCGCTGAGAGTGCCGCGATCTGCTGCAGGTATTTTTCGTATTCGAGAGTGGCGCTTTTGCGGTGCTTGATCAGCTCATCGAGCAGCACGCTCATTTTTTCGTAATAGATCGGGTTGGCCGGGCTCTCTTCGATGATGACGCGGCGCAGATTGTTCTCGATTGCTTCGGCCATCGCTTCACGGCTCTTTTTAAGACTGGCAGGGAAACTGGCTATCGCGTCTTTGCCTTTTTCAACCAGCAGCTCGACCAGGCTCAGGTCGTCGAAATTGGCCAGCATGCGGCTTTCCTCGGCACCGATGTAACTGTCGATCAGATGTCGCATGGCCGGCTCAAACTGCTTCAGGTCGATGTAGTCGCCGCTCACCAGCTGAATTTCCATGCGCAGGGCTTCAAAATGCTTCAGGTCGTTTTTAATCTGTTCGGCCTCTTTAGCGGTATAGCCGGCTTCCGGCATTTCATCGGCAATATTGGCATAAGCGCGAATCAGGGCGATCGTCGACTTGTAAAAGGCAACCCGGCGCGGTTCGGTGTCTTTGAGCGCGTCAGGGTTCTGGGTGTGATTGCCGCAAAAATAGTGCAGATAGGCCATCTGGTCTTTCGGCGGCTCGACCGGCTCACAAAGACCCTTTATCGTTTCGAGGGCTTCATCGAGGCGCTCTTTGCCTTTTTGCAGGCGATCTTTCAACAGGCCATCGATGTCTGATTTCTCGTAACCACCGAGGGCTTCGCCGGTGTAGTCATTGAACGCCTGTTCCAGACTCTTGAACAGATCCATGTAGTCGATGATATAGCCATATTCCTTATCATCGCCATCCAGACGGTTTACCCGGCACACAGCCTGAAACAGGCCATGGTCGCGCAGCTTTTTATCTATATACAGATAGGTTGCCGAAGGGGCGTCAAAGCCGGTCAGCAGCTTGTTCACCACAATCAGCAGTTTCATCTGCGCCGGTTCTTCGACGAATTTTTTCTTAACTTCCGTTTCGAACTGCTCGACCTTGTTCATGGCGGTTTCAGCATCTTCATGGAAATAATCAGCAAGCATCTGCCGGTAGATGTCAAAACGCTGCAGTTTCTCGGTATAACCCTCGCCTTCGCCTTTGATATCGGCATAGTTGGGCACAAACGAGGTGACGATCGCACATTTTTTCAGACCGGCCTTTTGAAACAGTTCGTAATAGCGGCAGGCATTATAGATACTGTCAGAAACCAGCATGGCGTTGCCTCTGCCGTTCTGCAGGCGTTCTTTCTTTTCCATGTCCATCATCATGTCGATAACGATTTTCTCAAGCCGCGATTTGCTGCTGAACACCTTTTTCAGGGTTCCCCATTTTTGTTTGAGTTCGATTTTGGCCAGATCGGTAAGGCCTTTGGTTTTAAGCTCAAACCACTCATCGATTTTTTCGGAAGAAGTGATTTTCTGCTCGATATCCCTGGCTTCATAGCGCAGATCGAGAACCACCCTGTCGAAAACCGCTTCGTCAAATTTGTAGGTATGAATATAGCGACCAAACACCCTGAGACTGTTCTGCCGGTCAGCCTTCAGCAGCGGGGTGCCGGTGAAGCCGATAAACATTGCATCAGGAACGAACTGTTTCATCGCCTGGTGCAGCTTGCCGGTCTGGGTGCGGTGGCACTCGTCGACAAAAACGTAAATATCGCCCTTGGCCTTGTAGTTAACGGGAATGCTGCTCTTCAACTCGTTCAGATAGGCATCCATGGCTTTTTCGTCGATCTCTTCCCTGCCGCCGAATTTATGAATAAGGGAACAGATCAGCAATGGCGCAGTGTCATTGAGTTTGTTCAGCAGGTCTTTGCCGCTGGTAGTGCGGTAGATGTTTTCCTGAACGCCTTTATAGACCTTTTCGATCTGTTCGTCGAGTTCTTCGCGGTCGGTAATGATGAGCACTCTGGCGTTATGGTTGTATTCACGTATCCATTTGGCGAGCCACACCATGATCAGGCTCTTGCCGCTGCCCTGGGTGTGCCAGAGAATGCCGTTTTCGTGGTTTTTAACAAATTTCTGGGCGGCTTTGATACCAAAATACTGGTTCGGCCGGCAGAGCTTCTTCTGGCCGCGGTCGAAGACAACGAAATCGTGAACCAGCTCGATCAGACGCTCTTTATTCAGCAGCTGCACAATGTTCAGGTCGAGCAGATAGTCATGGCTGGCGGCCTGGTCGCTCATTTCCTTCCATTTCAGGAAATATTTTTCTTTGGTATCGATCGCGGCGTATGCGAGGCCTTCGACGTTGTTGCCGGCCATTACCAGCTGAATGGTGCTGAAGAACGGCTTGATAAAAATATGTTTCTGGTTGTCGTTGTTCTGCCTGATGCCCTCAGAAATTGAAACCGTGCTGCGCTTCAGTTCGAGCACGCCAAGCGCGATACCGTTCACGTAAAGCACGAGGTCGGGTCGTTTTTTATGGAAACCCTTGATCGTGACTTCTTCGGCAATGGCAAAATCGTTTTCGAGCGGGTTTTTCCAGTCGATCAGCCAGACGGTTTCTTTGTTCTGGCCGGTTTCCGGCTGCACATTCACGCCATAGCGCAGCATTGTATAGACTTCTTTGTTGACATCATAAAGCGATTTGCTCTGATCACCGGCGACTTTGCTGAACTCATATAGTGCCTTGCTGATCAGGTTCTGGTTGTAGCCTTTCATGGCAAGGAAACCGCGCAGGATTTTTTCTTCAATATTGCTGTTGTTCTCGCGATCTTCCCAGTTGCCGAGGTAGCGGTAGCCCAGTTCTTTCGTGAACAGCGCAATAACACGTTTTTGCGTGGCCCGCTCTTTCTGGCCGATTTCGCTCATAGTATATTCAAGCCTTACTGGTTTTTGGTTTTTTTGCACCGGAAATAATTGGAATGAGGCAGCGCAGGGCCCGGTTCACCGATTCAGAATCCGGGAAATATTTGCGCAAATCCGGTTCGAGTATTACAGTGCCTTCTTTGGGGGCAATCTCGGTAACCTTGACAGAGCCGTCTTTTTCGTGAACAGTCATGGTATATCCGGCCAGCATTTCTTTAGCATGCTTGCCGCGAACACCCTTGGAAAAATCATATTCTGAACGCATTTCATCTTTCAACGGTAATTACTCCTGTCAGCCTTCTTAAAGATTATACCACTTCATTCATCATAATTCCTGTGGCATCAGGCTTTTCCGCTGCAATTCAGCTCGCTGTTAAACTTTAATTCTTGTTTATTTCACCCTTCAGAATCAGCATCAATCGCCGGACTTCCTCGGGAACCTGTCCACTAACTTGTCCGGTAGCATGGTCGGTAGCATGGTCGTTAACTTGGTCGGTAGCTTGCACGGTAGCTTGGTCGGTAACTGGCCGCCAGATAATAGTTCGGAAAATTTCTTCCTGAATAAATTCTGGTGGGTTCAAGTTTGCTTCGCGGCAAAGGTAGTCAAACACCATCTGCCGCTCCGCGGCAAACTCCACTTGCACACTGCTGATAAATACTCCTATTCTGTTCATAATAGTCTTATCTTCCCGGTTAATAAGGTTTGCATCATGCCCTGTTTGATTTGTTTGTATTTGGCGAGTTTGGCTTCCAGAGCGTCTATTTCTTTGTCAATGCCTGAAAGAGCTTGGGATATGCTTATTTGCTGGCTTTTGTCGGGAATTTTTATACTTATTGCCTTCAACTTTTTAGGACTTATTTCAAGAAAAGTGCTACCACTGGCATTTTGCTGCAAAATTGGTTTCAAAGTTAAGGCAAGATAATACAGAAACTCACTATCGACAGCTTCTTTTGCAACCAGAGATTGAAATCCTTGATTAGTACAACCTTCGGTCATTAAGATGCTGACATCACCGATACTTGCACGGCTGGTAAGAAGTATAGTGCCTGGCGACAATAACTTTGCCGAGCTATTGGCAAATCCCTCCTGAGTAATTTTTCTGATGCTTTGATACGAGTATTTTTTGTCGCCGATTTCTGTTGGGGTAAACCAGTTGATATTGCCGTTCCAGTATGAGGGTGTGAATGTGCTGGGAGTGCCACCGCCAACAACCTCGGCAATTTCTCCCAGTTTCTTTGATTGCCAGCCGGGTTTTGGTTTCAGGAGTTGCTGTATGGCGCCCTGTTTGATCAGGCGTTTTTTGGCTATGAGCTTTTCGAGCTGGGTGATGAGGGCGTCGGCATCGTTTAAGGCGGTGGCAATGGCGGTTTGTTCTTCAATTGTTGGTGGCAATACAATTATTGTATTCCCAAACTCTGTCTTATTTATTATTGGTACCGCTGTTTCGCTTGCATTTTTTTTGATTTTGAATGCAAACAATTCTAAAAAAGAAAACAAAAAATCGCTGCTAAATGAATCATTAGGGATCACAGCATTTATCTGCTGATTCGATGTTAATTGCCTGTCGGCCATACCCACTTTTCCGATTGTAGAGCCTATACATGTGAATAAAATACTTTTAGGAGCGAATTTTTTGGATATGTTAAAGCCCAGCTGGGAAAGCTTTTTTTCTGTTTTCCTTATCCATTTTCCATTTCCAAGATCCGCTGGAGAAACAAAGAAATATTCGTTGCCGTAATAATTTTTATTACAAGTTGGCGGTGTTTTTCCGGTAGAAATTTCTGCCAAGCTTGAAAGTGTTTGAAGTTTCCAATCCTCGGGAATGATGCCGACTTCGGTTTTTTTGTAGCCTGCGGGGATTTTGTTCATGGCAGGCTCCTGAGAGTTTTTTTCTGTTTCGGGTGGTCAGGTGCCAGACTTGCTGCGCCGACGTCAGCAAGGGGGTTTAAAGTCGCTGCATTTGGTTCTTTTTGTTTCATGCGAAGCCCATCTTTTTTAAGTGGTCAGCTACTTTGGCGGTAAGTTCGGCGACTGAATTGTCGAGCTGGGGTAGCGGCGTTTCGTAGCGTTCGGCCAGTTCTTTGATGCGGCGGGTGAGGCGGTGGCTGATGTTTTCCATTTCGGTGCCGATACGCGCTTCCATGGCGGCCAGCCACTTCTTTTCGATGACGATGGTTTTGATCTGCTCAATAGACAGCTTCGGGTATTGCGCGATCACCTTTTTCTCAAGTTCGGCTCTGGCAGCTTTGATACTGGTCTGAATTGCGGCTTCCTGTTCGGTCAGAGCTTTGTATTCCTGGAGTTTGTCGTATTCTTCGCCGTTGTCGGCGTTACGCCGCCCCAGATCTTTTATCGCTTTTGTCAGCCCGGCTTTGCTGATTTTACCCTTGTCATCGGTGGCATTGCTCAGCAGACCATCTTCGCCGCCATGTTCTTCGCGCAGTTCTTCCATGGTGGCGGCCAGACTTTCGGCCTGGGCTTCAAGATCGTCGATGGCCTTTTGTTCACGGGCAAAAAATTCCTGAACCATTAAAGCCGGCGGAATCAGCCGACCTTCAAGCCCTTCCAGCCCCGGCACCTGTTTTACCGTTTCCTTGTCACCCTTTTTGGTTTTCTTTTCGCTGCGAACGACTTCATTACCGGCTTTCCAGCCGGCGGCGCTGAGCTCGTAAAAATCATCCTGCATGGTTTCAGCCCAGTAGTCCATCAGATGCTGATACATCGCATACTTGTCGGTGAGCGGCCGGTTGTCGTAATTCTTCAACAGACTCTCGGAAACCCGATGAATCTCATGCCTGGGCCGAAGCCCCTCAGCCAGCGATCGGGCGTCGACCGCCGTTTCGCTTTTCCACTGCGCAAAAACTGCATTCATCTGCCTGCCGTAAGCAACAAACTCGGGGTGATTGAAAATTGCATCCTTGATATCGGCATTCGCGACCTTGAGCCGGTAATAGTCAGGGCGGCCCGCGATGGGCTCTGCCAGATGCTTCTTGAGAGTGGGGTAAACCGCCCAGTAATCTGCAAGCGCCTCGATGTCGCGCGCCGGGATGCCGCCAAGCAGATGCGCTTCGATGTCCTGAATGTCTTCTGCTTCCTGGCTGTCGATGTAGCGCGGAATATTAAGATTGTAATCGTTTTTCGGGTCAGCAATTTCGTCTATGGGAATAATGCGCGCGTAGCCCGGCAATTCGAGACGGTTGGTGAAGGTATCGACGATTTTGTGAATATCCTGCTCGCGCAGACGGTTTTTGTTGCCGTCTTTGATAAAGCCTTTGCTGGCGTCGATCATGAAAATATCACGGCGTCCGGCAGCATCTTCCTTGTCGAGGATTATCAGACTGGCCGCGATGCCGGTGCCGAAAAACAGGTTGGCCGGCAGGCCGATAATGCCCTTGATATAACCCTTCTGAATAATTTTGCGGCGAATGGCACCCTCGGCATTACCCCGGAACAGAACGCCCAGTGGCAGAACAATACAGGCTTTGCCGTTGGCCTTGAGCGATTTGAGCAGATGCAGCAGGAAAGCGAAATCGCCGTTCTTTTTGGGCGGCACCGCGTCATAGCCGGCAAAACGCTGATAGACGTCGTTGAGTGGATCGAGCCCGTTCATCCAGGCTTTGTGGCTGAACGGCGGATTAGCGACGGCGTAATCAAACTGTCTGAGCTCGCCGGTTTTTTCGTTTTTGAATTCAGGATCGGAAAGGGTGTTGCCCTGGACAATTTCGGCGTCGGCATTGCCGTGCAGCCACATGTTCATGACGGCAAGGGCGCGGGTGGCGTTATCGTTTTCCTGGCCGTAGATGGTTATGCCGTGTGGCGACTCGTCGGCGGCCTTGAGCAGCAGCGAACCCGAACCACAGGTCGGGTCATAAATCGTTTCGGTCTGGCTTTTTGATTTGCTGATACCGATTACACTGGCCATGATGCGCGAAACTTCGGCGGGAGTGTAGAACTGCCCCTTGCTTTTGCCGCTTTCGGTGGCAAAGTGGCGCATCAGGTATTCGTAGGCGTCGCCAAGCAGGTCATCGCCATCGGCGCGGTTGCCGCTGAAATTCAGCTCGGGCTTTTCGAAAATGGTGACCAGATTGGTGAGTTTATCAACCTTGTCTTTGCCTTTGCCGAGTTTCTCGTCGTCATTGAAATCGGCAACGGTGATAACCCCGGTCAGCCCGTTGGCTTTGGCAAATTCGCCGATGATTTTATTGATTCTGTCGCCGATATCGCTTTTGCCCTTGTGTTTGACCATATCGTAAAAGCTGGCGTCAGCAGGGAGATGGATCATCGGGTCTTTTTTATCGGAAACATATTTCATGAACAGCATTACCAGCACGTAATCCTTATACTGGCTGGCATCCATGCTGCCTCTGAGTTCATCGCAACCGGCCCAGAGTGAGCTGTATAATTCTGATTTCTTTACTGCCATGTGTGACCCCGATTCTGCATGCGCTTTGTCTTGATATTTTGGGAGCTACTTCTCATTTTCGTCTTTCTTCATAAGTTCGGCTTCGATCGCCTCGATGGAGGGCAGGCTTGATTTTAATTCATCAGGAAGTGATTGAGTCAACTGGTATTCTGAAACGCCCATCGGCTTGCTGATATCGCTGAGGGCATATTCAACCACTACTTTATCTTTGCCTTTACACAGGAGAATGCCGATGGTGGGTTCATCCCGGTCAGATTTTATCTGCATATCCACCGCTTTGAGATAGAAGTTGAGTTTTCCGGCAAACTCCGGTTCAAAATCGACGGTTTTCAGTTCTACTACGACATAGCAATGCATTTTTACGTGATAAAAAAGCAGGTCAATGTAAAAGTCTTTTTTACCGACCTGTATGGGAACCTGCCTGCCCATGTAGGCGAAACCGGCACCAAGTTCGACCAGAAAGTGAGCAATGTGGTCTATCAGTGCTTTTTCCAGTTCCTTTTCATGATAATCTTCGGTGAATGTTAAAAAATCAAAAACATACGGATCTTTGATCAGCTCGTAGGCAAGCTCTGATTGTGTTTCTGGCAGTGTTCTTGCGAAATTTGTTATTGCTTTGCCGCTTCTTTCGTAAAGGCCGCTCTCGATCTGATGGGTGAGAACAGCTCGGCTCCAGCCGTTAGCAATGGTTTTCTGAACGTAAAACAGTGCTTTTTCTATGGTTTCACATTTAGAGATGATGACTCGATTATGACCCCAGGGGATTTCAAATAGTTCGGAAATAAGTTGTTTTGAAATAGTGGCACAGCCTGTGCCACTATTAGAAACACCTTGAACATAGAATAAATGCCACCGACGGATATAGTTCAAATTTGCTTCTGAGAATCCTTTGACATCAGGGAACTCAAGTATCAGGTCAATGCTCAGCTGTTTAAGAAAGCCACCGCCCCAGGCTACATTTTTTTGTTGTTCTACAATTGAGGCGCCGAGTTCCCAGTAGAATTCCAGTAAAGCAGAATTAACCCTGACCGCAGCTTTAAGCTGTGCCTGACGAAACTTCTGTTTCAGCTCCAGAAGCCAGTTTTTATATTCTGTGGCAGAGCTCAATTCAGATTTTGCTTTCATAGCCAGGTTTTTACCGCCATGTGTGACCCCGATTCTGGATGCGCTTTGTTTTTTTTCGCTGCCTTCAATTCTCATTGCCTGGTTAGAAATATACTACAATCAGGCTTATTGGGCAAAGATTGCAGGCAGGCTTCTGCAAAGGCATCAGTGGATAATTTTTATACTGGCTCATTCAATAATCCTGGATGGTGCTTATGAATACGGCCGGTCGAGCGGCACTGAAAGCTTCTACAGCCTGGCATAAAGCGGCCAGAATGTGATGGGGCTTGCCCGCCATATTCTTGCATATAGCGATGCAGGCTTTTGAGACTCCCTGATTTTCCTGCCTTGACCTCAATGGGAACATCTTCAGGACGTCGTGTAAGTGGCAGTATAAACCCGAAAACAGGCAGAACTTTACAAAACTCCTGGCATCGAAGCACCCAAATGGTTACAATGGCTTCTGGAATTCAGGAAACAAAGCATGCTTCAGTCGGATGAACTTTTTTTGCAGAAAGGCTTAATTTCAAATGTTGATGAGTGTCAATGATCTGGTGTTCCTTTTTGAGATACTTTCGGAGCGGCAGGTGCCTGAATTTATCGCTGGCGCAAAGGCTGCAAAAATTTCACAGATAGATATCGGCCACAATATGGCGATAAAAATTCTCGAAGATCTGAAAATGGTGGATATCTACAGACTGAACAACAAAATGCGCAAGCGATTCACAATCTTGCTTGAAGAGCTTGAAGAGAATACCCGCCTTACACAACCCGGCGAAAAACACCATCTGCTCAAAGAACTTGAAGAAGAACTGCATAAACAAAATTTTAAATCGGCCGACGAGATACAGGAATTCATGAATGCACGCAATTTGAGCATCAACAGTCGACCGCAGAAAGACCTTGGTGGCCTGACGCCCATTCAGCTGCAAGACCTTTTCCGCAGAGGCTGGTGGGAATCCGGTGGCCCGATCAAGCTTTCGTCTGATATTAAGCAGGCAGAAGCATCAGCCGTGCCGATTGTAAACAACGTCAGTCTGATACTGCGTTCTATCGTCAACAGATCAAACCGGAAAGGACTCAAAGCCACCTCGAATGGCAAGTTGCCGCGTTCGGTTGTCAATGATGTAATCCCTTTTCTGGCAGACACGGAAAATCATGACAACTTTCATATCAAAAGCGGCAGAAAATCTTTTAATGAAGACGATATATATTGCCTGTTCCTACAACGGAATATAGCTGAATCAGCCGGCCTGCTTGAGCTTAGAGACAACTACTGGCAGGTAACTGCAAAGGGCATGGGAATGATTGAACCAGCAAGCGCTTCAACCCTGCTGGTAACAGTATTCAGCAGCATGTTCCATGATTTCAACCTTGCTTTTATAGATAGTTATGGTGCCGAACCGTTTATGCAGGGCACAATCCCTTACTCTCTCTGGCAAATTGCCAACCTGCCCGTCGGCAGCGAATACACCCTCTCTGAACTGGCTGAACTGGTTGTTCATCCTGAATATTTGAGACAGCGTGCAAATCCTGCCTTCCAGGGCGCCAAAATGACTTTTGCACATGGAGTGGCAGCTTCAAGATTGTTCCGGCCACTTTGTTGGGCCGGCTGGCTTACACCAATATTCGGAAAAAGCATTTTTGATATTGAGCGCTTCCGAATAACCGCCATGCCGAAACAGATTTTCCGCACGCCTGACCTGCCGAAACCAATCAGGAGCGAAGCCTGATGTCGGATGAAAAAAAACTGATCGAGAAGCTGATCAAAATCCAGGCGTTGTATGAAAAGGCCGGCACTGAGGGCGAAAAAAGCGCGGCACTGGCTGCCATGCAGCGGCTGACAATTCAGCTGAAAAACACCGAAAGCAAACCGGCAGTTGAAGAATTCAAGTTTACTTTCGACAACCCATGGTCACGCAAGCTGTTTATTGCTCTTCTGAGAAAACACACCATAACGCCTTATCGTAAGCCACGTCAGAAAAATACCACCATTATGGCGAAAATGACTGCGGAATTCTGTGACCACGTTCTGTGGCCCGAGTTTCTCGCTCTCAATAAAGAAATGGCAACCTGGTTGAACAAGGCCGCCGATGAAATTATCAGGCAGTCGGTCAGCGCTGATATTTCTGAACCAGCTGAAAGCGAGCAGTAGATTTCCAGAAGACAGAAATTGCATATCTTATCGAAATGACAACCTGAGTTCCCGGGCTTACTGTAGTGATGGCATATCTTAAAAATGCACTTTTTTAAAAATACAAGCACAAATTTAACAAAAATGGTCAGCAAATACTCACCAGCAATCAAATGAAGAACTACTGTATATTCATTGTCTGATTTGCGCCGCGAACCTGCAACCGGTATAATTCAACGGCAGGCATTCACACTTCGGCAAAAAAACTGATTAACAGGCCAGACACGGAGACACCATGAACTTTGTCGCGATAGATTTTGAGACTGCCACGGGTAAGCGTGAAAGCGCCTGTGCGCTGGGAATTGTAACCGTTGCGGGTGGCGAAATTACCGAGGCATGGCACACGTTGATCAAGCCACCAGATAATCAATACTGGCGCATGAACATTGAAGTGCATGGCATTACACCGGCAAAAACCAAAAATTCTCCTGATTTTGCGGCGGTTTACCCGGAAATCAGAAAACGCCTGCAGGGAAAAATCGTTGTTGCCCACAATGAAAGCTTTGACCGCGGCGTGCTGAAGAGCTGCATGGAATTCTACGGTCTCGATTATTCTGAATTGCTGCTGCCGGCAAGATGGGAGTGCACGGTGAAAATTTACCGGGCGCTTGGCTTCAACCCCTGCCGCCTCAGCAACTGCTGCGAACGCATGCGAATCGAACTTAACCACCACGAGGCTCTCTCTGACGCACTTGCCTGCGCGCAGTTGTATCTGCGCCGCAAAACTGCCTGCCCTTAAACTGTGCCAGCAACCCGTCTGGCGCCAGACAGGAACAAAAGAGAGATGGCGGCATAGAAGGTTGCAACAACGTGGTCACCGGTCATAGAATACTGAAAATACAGGGCAGGAGCACACGAATTGGCAAAAGAAATCGAGCGCAAGTTTCTCGTTAACGGCGATGAATGGCGAAAAAACGCCGTTGGTTCAGTTTATCGCCAGGGCTATCTCTGCCGCACACCCGAAAGAACGGTTCGCGTCAGACTGGCGGCCGGCCGGGGCTTTGTTACCATCAAGGGTAAAACAGCGGGCGCGGTGCGCGACGAGTTTGAGTATGAGATTCCTGCTGCTGATGCCGAAGCGATGCTTACAGATCTTTGCGAAAAGCCACTTATCGAAAAGACCAGATACCTGGTAAAGCATGCGGGCCTGACCTGGGAAATCGACGAATTTCATGGCGACAACGCCGGCCTGATCGTCGCCGAGGTCGAACTGCAATCAGCCGACCAGCAGATCACAAAACCCGCCTGGGCAGGCCGCGAAGTCACCGACGACCCGCGCTATTACAACGCCAGCCTTGTAGCCAGGCCATTTAAAACCTGGTAATCAACTGCGAATGGTTTCGGTGAAGCGGGTCAGCGCTTTTTCGTAGAAATCGGTCGACATTCGGCCGCCACGAGCTTCTTTCAGCAATGGCAGCATGGCGCGCAGGTCGCCCTGTTCGGCGAGGGCTTCGACGGCGTTGCGATAGACCATATCTTCGCTGTCAGCGAGCATTTTCAACAGAATCGGCGTGCCTTCGCGGTCTTTGATGCGCCCGAGAGCAAACACGGCCGAAGCGCGCACCCAGCGGCTCTTGTCGCGTGACATTTTTTCGAGTTCGGCAAAGACTTCTTCGTGGCCGCTTTTCCAGAGGGCGATGGCGGCGTTGACGCGCACGCGGTCGTTGCGGTCGTGCAGCAGGCGATGGCAGGCTTCGGGCAGTTCTGACCACTTCAGCTCAGACAGGGCCTCGATAGAGTTGGCACGCACGCGGGCATCTTCGTGTTTCAGCTGACTGGCAATAACTTCAGAATAATCGGTATTAAAAGTGCGGCCGAGGGCCGAAACGGCAGTGGCGCGCACCCAGATATCGGTGTCTTTTGCCTGCAGAATACGCACCAGATCTGCATTCAATTCGGGGTCGTTCATGCGGGCGGCGGCATCGACGGCGTTGATTCGCAGCCAGCGCTCTTTGGCCGCCAGCGATTCTCTGATGGTTCGTGTGACCTTGTCACCGCCAATCTGGCCGAGCACAAGAATCATCTGTTCTCTGACCACGAGCGGCATGCGGTCGAAATCAATGAGAATACGGTCGACAATACGTTCTCCCATGGCGGCAATCGCCTCGATCGCGGCGGTCTGCAGGCTTTCGTCGGCCACCTGCAGCAGTTTATAGAGCTCGTCATAGAGCAGCGCCGATTTTTCGGCTTCGGCCTTTTTAATCAGCTGCAGTTTGATTTTTGCGTCGGTTTCGGCTGCGAGCCAGTGACGCAGAACACTGATGCGTTCATCGGCCCCGAACAGCGCCAGACCATCGATGGCGATTTCCCTGATGCGGTGGCGAGAATCTTCGAACAGAGCCGAAAAGATGTTGCGATCCTCGATCAACGGGCGACTGACAAGGGCTTCGGCGATGATCTGGCGGACTTCGGCATTCGAAGATTTAACCAGGCGGCGCACGTGCGCGTAGGCGCCTTCGTCTTTAAGGCGCGACAGAGCAATGTTGGCGGCCAGAGAAACGCCCCAGTTACTGTTGCCGGCAAGCATTTTGAGAGAGGTGTGGCGCTCGGCCGACGGGTGTTTGATGAAATAATTGATGGCGGCGGTAAGCAGCTCCGGGTCACGGGTCTGACCCATGATTTCGTTCATCAGAGAGGCAACACGCACGTCTTCGTAGGAAATCAGCAGATCGAGAAGCTTCTTGCGCAGCTGCGGCGGCTTGTCAGAGCTGCAGGCGCGAATTACCACATCGAGAGCCGGCTGAAAATTGAAGCTGCGAAGAGCGAGCATCGCCGTATCAGCCAGTTTTCCGTCGTCATTGACGACGAACTCGATGATATGCTTGACCGAACCCGGGTTACCAATATGGCCGAGCGCTTTGACCACCTGCTCGACGACTTCGCGGTCAGGCGAAGAAAGCAGATCGACAAGGGCGTCGGCATGCTGGCGCACGCGCAGAATGCCCAGAGCCGCCACCGAAAGCAGTTTTTCCTCACGGTTGGTGCTCTTCAAACCGTCGATAAGATTCTGAAAGCGGCTTTTTCCGGATTCGGTCATGCTGATGCTCCTCTTTTATTTCTGTGCTTTCGGTTCTTCAATACGCTGTATGCTGGCGCCAAGCTTGAGAATTCGGCCAACAAGATCTTCGTAACCACGATCGATGTGATAGACCTGGCTGATTTCGGTGCGACCTTCTGCGACCAGACCGGCAAGAACCATTGCGGCACCGGCGCGCAGGTCGGTTGCAGAAACCGGAGCGCCCTGCAGCGTTTTTACCCCGTGAACAACGGCAGTGCGGTCGTGAATTGCAATGCTGGCACCCATGCGAGCCAGTTCAGACACATGCATAAAACGGTTTTCGAAGATGGTTTCAGTCACCGAAGAGCTGCCCTCGGCCAGACACATGGCCGCCATCAGCTGCGACTGCAGGTCGGTGGCAAACCCCGGATAAGGCAGAGTCTTGACTTCGACGGCCCGCAGGCGACGATCGGCTTTAACGATGATCGCATCGGCTTCGGTGGTGATTTCGGCGCCCATTTCGCGCAATTTGTTGATCAGAGCCAGCAGATGATCGGGGTCACAGTTCTCGACCCTGATCGGGCCGCCGGTCATGGCGCCCATAACAGCGAAGGTTCCGGCTTCGATGCGGTCGGGCATGACGCGGTATTCACCGCCGCCAAGGCGCTCGACACCGTCGATGGTGATACTCGGGCTGCCGGCCCCCTCGATCTTCGCGCCAATAGTGTTCAAAAACTTGGCCAGATCGACAATTTCAGGTTCCTGGGCAGCGTTATCGATGACAGTGCGCCCTTCAGCCAGAGTGGCGGCCATCATAAGATTCTCGGTGGCACCAACTGACGGGAAATCAAGAATAATTCTGGCACCACGCAGATTTTCGGCAACGGCGACGGCACAGCCACCTTCGATAGAAACCTGCGCCCCAAGAGCTTCAAAGCCCTTGAGATGAATATTTACCGGCCTGACACCAATGGCACAGCCACCGGGCAACGGCACCCTGGCCTTTTTAAGCCTTGCAAGCAGCGGGCCCATGACAAAAAAGCTGGCCCGCATGGTTTTTACCAGTTCATAAGGCGCTTCATCGCTGACAGGACCAGAGGCATCGAACTGATAGACATTGCCGCCGAGGCAGCTGCTTTTGATGCCAATCGCCTGAAGAACCTTCGCCATCGTCTCAACATCGTTCAGCGCCGGCACATTGGTCAGCCGCACGGGTTCGGTGCTGAGAATCACCCCGGCCATGATCGGCAGCGCCGCATTCTTTGCACCGCTGACCTTGATACTGCCACTCAGGGGTTTTCCGCCCTCAATCAGAATTTTAGCCATGACTCAGTCTATTTCTATCCTTTCGAGCGTGATCTTGCCTTCTTTAAGCATTTCGAGCGAGAGTTCATCGGGGTAATCGCCAAGAAACACGATTCTTTTGATACCCGCGTTCATAAGCATCTTAGCACAGGTTACACAGGGCTGGTGAGTGCAGTAGCAATCACTGTTTTTCAGGGAAACACCGAACGCAGCCGCCTGCAGAATCGCGTTCTGTTCAGCATGCAGGCCGCGGCAGAGTTCCTGGCGCTGACCCGAAGGAATCTTCTGAGCTTCGCGCAGACAGCCGCCGGGAAGCTGAAAACAGTGAGCCAGCCCGACCGGAGCGCCATTGTAACCAGTTGCCAGCATGCGATTTTCGCGCACAATTACCGCACCAACCTGGCGTCTGAGACAGGTCGAGCGCTGCGCCACAATTTTGGCGATGCGCATAAAATAGACATCCCAGCTCGGGCGCTCTGAAATATGGTCGAAAACTGGAAGTTCGATATTATTTGGTTCCATACAGTCGATCTCCGGCGTCGCCAAGACCTGGCAGAATGTAGCCTTTTTCGTTCAGGCACTTGTCAAGTACACAGGTATAGATATCGACGTCGGGGTGAGCTTTCTGAACAACTTCGACACCTTCGGGGCATGAAACGACGCACAAAAATCTGATTTTGTGAGCGCCGGCCTTTTTGATGGTTTCGATCGATTTAGCCACGGTACCACCTGTGGCAAGCATCGGATCGATAACGAATACTTCCATGTCGGCGATGCCCTGCGGCAGTTTGCAGTAATATTCGACCGGCTGCAGCGTATCGTGATCGCGATAAAGCCCGATGTGACCGACGCGAGCCATTGGCATAAAACTCAGCAGGCCATCGACCATACCGAGACCGGCACGCAGAATCGGTATGACAGCAAGGGTGCCGGGGGTGATCAGATGCGCTTCAGCCTGCATCAGCGGAGTTTCACAGGTGGTATTTTCGACCGGAATGCTGCGGGTGGCTTCGTAGGCCAGCAGCATCGAGAGTTCCTGCATCAGCTGCCGGAAAACCTGAACATCAGTATGTTTTGATCTTAAAAGCGTGATTTTGTGTTTGACCAGCGGGTGATCGACGATGATCAGTTTTCCCATGTTACTGTTGTCCTTCCTGGGTTATTTCGATTTTGGCAATGCGGTTATTGTGGCGACCACCTTCAAAATCGGTGCCGAGAAATTTTTCGAGCATATCGATGGCCAGGGCTTCGCCGACGATGCGGCCACCCATGACCAGCACGTTGGCGTCATTATGTCTGCGCGAAAGCTCGGCTTCGAGGCCGCAGCGACAGAGAGCGGCCCTGATGCCATGATGGCGGTTAGCGGCTATCGAAATGCCGATTCCGGAGCCACAAATAAGCAGCCCCAGAGAACCTGGGTCAGCAATGACGTTGGCAGCGACGGCGTGCGCGTAATCAGGGTAGTCACAGGAAGCCAGAGAGTGGGTACCAAGGTCTTCGACCTGGTGACCGAGTTCGTGAAGCCGCTTTATCAGAGACTTCTTCAATTCAAAGCCGCCATGATCCGAACCTGCGTATATCTTCATCAACTGTTCCTCCACCATGTGCGATGGGTTCATAATACACAGGGAGAAGTGCAGATTTCAACAACTATCCTGACCGGGTTTGTGTAGGTCAGCGGGTCATGCCTTCGTAGCGCTGCGTCATCTGGTCGTAGGCGGCGAGCTTGGCTTCGAGTTTGTTGTCTTCCATGCCGTAGCGGAAACGGCCGGTATCGTCGGGATAGGCTTTCAGATAGAACTCGATCCAGAATTCTTTGCGTTCGTGGCTGTATTCGGCGCGGGCTTCCCAGCAGTGCAGGTCGCGCACCAGGCCGATGGTGAGGGGGCTGAATTTTTCGGTGATGTGGTTGTAGTTACCCGAGGTCGAAACGGCCCAGAGCGGCCTGATGGTGGCCTGGTAGTTGAACGAGGTATTGGTGATTTTGTCTTCGCCATAGGGCATGGTCACGCTGGTATCAAACGACCAGAGATTTGAGGCAAGACGATAACGAGCGTTCAGGTTGCCCGGTTCCAGCCTGGTCAAATCCATTTTGGCCATGCCAAGATTAGGCACGACGTAATCGCGGCGGATAAAAAATTCCCAGTTGCGATAGGCGTCGGTGCGCGACCGGCGCGAATAATCCCAATAAACCTGTTCAAACCGGCTCATTACACGGTTATAGTTAAAGTTAACCGGATTAAGTGACCATGAATTCTGGGCAAACCGCAGTCGAGTAGAAAAAATATCGGTGCCGGTGAAAGAGTCGAACTGAAATGGCGATTTACCTTTGCTCGTCGAAACGTTGTAGTTGAATTCGAGATTGGTGATGTTCGAAAAGCGGTGCTGCGCCCTGACCATAGTCGAACCGTTCTCGCGTTCGATACCGCCAGAATAATAGCTTTTCTGCAGATTATAGGAAGGGGTCAGGTCGAAGCGCTCGTGCACATAGATGGTCGGCACGGTAACGCTGACTCTGGCGTCTTTCTTTTCTGATTCATTGACGTCGCTGAGAGTGCCGTCTTCATAGCGACCATACATACCAGAAAGATTGAGACTGAGCGGAACTCCCGGGGTTGTATAGCCGGGCAGCGTGAAATTGATTTCGGGCAGGCGGTTGAGCAGCTGGTAATTGTTATCAGCCGTGTATTTATCGCCATCGAGGTCATAGAATTTATTGGCGACAACGTTCATTGTCATGAAACTGAGCACCGGGCGGTAGTTGATCTGCACGGTCAAATCCTGGTTTTCGGCCTGGCCGGTATACTGGTCACCGCTGTAAATAAAGCTGGTCGCCAGGCTTTCACCGCCAGCAAAGCTGTAATTGTGCGACAGGTTCATCTGAGTGTTGGTATGATTGCGTTTAGTTTCATTGAGTTGGTAGAAATAGATCGAACCGTTGCCTTTATCGCCGCCGTTGTAGTTACCGTTGAAACCGAAACCGTTGCCGCGCTTTTCAAAAGCATCGGCGGTAAAGCGACCGGAAACGTGCTCATTCACCATCAGATCAGTAGTGAACTTGAAATATATGCCATCGATCTGCGACATACCCTGACGGGTATGGAAAAACTTCTCGCGTTCCTTGAATTCCGAGTAATCGCGGCCACGGTGGTAGAGGGTTTTGCCTTTCCATTTCAGGCGCAGGTCTTCGAGGGTCATCGATTTGCCCGGGTAGGTTTCGATTTTTTTGCTGGTAATGCGATAATGCGGGTGGTCGGTATCATCGCAGGTCGTCTGCATAACATCCTGGGCAATGCTGTATCTTGGGCTGACATAAACGTCTTTGGCGCTGAAGAAATTGCGGTTTTTGCGAATTTCGGCGTCACGCATCCAGCCTTCGCCTGATTTCATGTTGTAAACGAGAAAGTCGCCGGTGGTCTGGTCGTAACCTTTCCAGAAATCGACCTTGCCCTGGGCGAAGATATCTTCGGTTTTGGTGTTGGCCTGAATGTTTTCGGCGCTGATCTTCATATCCTGATACGATATGTAGGCTTTGCCCTTGGTGACGATCTGTTCGGCTTTAGTGCGGTATTCGAGATAATCACCGTAGATCTCGACCGGAAACTTCTGGGTATCGATCGACGGCACATCAAAGGCATGCGCGGGCCTGATTCCAGATATAAAAACTGAAATCATCGTAAAAATCAGCAGTAGTCTGCGGATTCGTCTGCCTTTTTTTATCTGCCGGTGCAAGTTTTTTCCTGTAAACCAGTAGTTGCGGAAACCTGAACCACCTGTTTCTGCATCTTATGTATCGACACCCGGCCGGCAAACCTGAAGAAAAATCATTCACCGCCACCGTGCTTATTGCACGGGAAAGTGTTGAATTTTGCTGTGGTTTGGGGTAGGGAAATATGTTCTTATTTAAAAACAAATAATTTTCAGGGAGATACTTAAAATGGGTGACAGCAAAGTCGGAACCGTTGTGGTCAAAAGAGGCATGGCAGAAATGCAGAAGGGCGGCGTCATCATGGATGTCGTCAACGCCGAGCAGGCGAAAATCGCCGAAGCGGCCGGAGCGGTCGCAGTAATGGCGCTCGAAAGGGTGCCGTCTGATATTCGCAAAGCCGGCGGCGTGGCCCGCATGGCCGACCCGACGATCATAGAAGAAGTAATGAAAGCGGTCAGTATTCCGGTCATGGCCAAGGCACGCATCGGGCATATCACCGAAGCCCGCATTCTCGAGGCCATGGGCGTAGATTATATCGACGAAAGCGAAGTTCTGACACCGGCGGACGAGGAATTTCATCTGCTGAAGTCTTCTTATACAGTGCCGTTTGTCTGTGGCTGCCGCGATCTTGGAGAAGCGGCCCGTCGCATCGGCGAAGGCGCTGCGATGCTGCGCACCAAGGGTGAACCAGGCACCGGCAATATTGTCGAAGCGGTGCGACACATGCGCAAAGTCAACGCCCAGGTGCGCCGGGTAATTCACATGAGCGAAGATGAGCTGATGACCGAAGCAAAACTGCTTGGTGCCCCTTACGAAGTTCTGCTCGAAATCAAAAAACTTGGCCGGCTGCCAGTGGTAAATTTTGCCGCCGGCGGTGTAGCAACACCTGCTGATGCCGCCCTGATGATGGAACTCGGCGCTGACGGCGTTTTTGTCGGCTCAGGTATTTTCAAATCAGAGAACCCGGCGCTGTTCGCCAAAGCCATTGTCGAAGCGACGACTAATTTCCGTGATTACAAGCTGCTGGCCGAAATTTCGAAGGGGCTGGGCACGCCGATGACCGGCCTTGAAATCGCTTCGCTCGCACCTGCAGACCGGATGCAGGAGCGCGGCTGGTAAAGGAAAAAACTATGCTTAAAATAGGAATTCTCGCCCTGCAGGGCGCAGTGCGCGAACATGCCACTTCTTTGAAGCGCTGCGGCGCCGAAGCGGTCGAGGTGAAAACCGCAAACGATCTCAAAGGTCTCGACGGCCTGATTCTGCCTGGCGGCGAAAGCACGACCATGCGCCGGCTCATCGACACCTACGACCTGATGAAACCGCTCAAACAGTTTATCTCTCTCGACCGACCGGTGTTCGGAACCTGCGCGGGTCTGATTCTGCTGGCTGAACGTATAGTCGGCTCAAACAGCTGCCATATCGGCATGATGGATATCACCGTCGAGCGCAATTCGTTCGGCCGCCAGATTAACAGCTTTGAAGCCCCGTTGAACATCAAGGACATCGGCCGCGGGTTTCCCGGCGTCTTTATCAGAGCACCGCATATCAGCGAAACCGGCGAAGGTGTCACTGCTCTGTGTGAATATGAAGGCCGCATCGTCATGGCGCGGCAGAACAATCTGCTCGGCTGTGCATTTCACCCCGAACTGACCGGTGACCAGCGCGTCATGTCGTATTTCGTCAAGATGGTGCGTGAAGCAGCCGCCACCCGCCCCAAAAGCTGAAATATATAAAAACGCATTGTCTAGTCGCTGATTCGTCGGCGCCGCCTGCCAGCCGGGTTAGTTTTTCTCCAGCAATTCGCTTTTGTATAGAATCAGCAAAGTATCTTCATACAGCTCAGGTTTGTTTCTGCAGTTATCATAAAATCGGCGTCCAGGCGGGCAAAGCTCAGGCGCCGTTTTGTTTCGGCAATGTTTGTGCCACCGGCACGCTGATCGTGAATCATATCACAAACAGCTTCGGCGGCAGGTTTATTTGCGCCGTCGGTAAGGCTGTGTTATTTTTTACGCCTACGTTAATCAGAGGAGAGAATATGAGTCAGAAAGACAGATTGTCGCCAAAGGCCTATGAAGTGGTCGACGGCAAAGAATACCCCAGCTTCATACCAGCCGGCGAAAGCCCGCTTGAGTTCACGCTAAAGGCTGTGGTGATCGGCATTGTTATCGGCTGCGTGTTTGGCGCGGCGAACGCCTATCTTGGTCTGAAAGTCGGTTTGACGGTTTCGGCCTCGATACCGGCAGCAGTTATGGCTGTCGCCATTTTTCGCATTTTCTTCAAACAGGGCACCATTCTCGAGACCAACATCGTGCAGACGGTCGGCTCGGCCGGAGAATCACTGGCGGCCGGCGTAATTTTCACAATTCCGGCTTTCTTTATCTGGGGTCTTGAACCGTCAAAGCTTGAAATTGCGGTAATTGCCATTGTCGGCGGCACCATCGGGGTTCTTTTCATGATTCCGCTGCGCCGTTACCTTATCGTGCAGGAACACGGCAAATTGCCATACCCGGAAGGAACGGCCTGTGCCGAAGTTCTCGTTGCTGGTCAGGGCGATATTTCAAAAGCCAAAACCCTGTTTCAGGGAATGGGCATCGGGGCTCTCTATCAGGCGTTGATGCACAACCGTCTTTTCGGCCTGTGGAGCAAAGAACCGGCAGCCCATATTCCGCGGTTCAAAGGTGCCGAAATCGGTGCCGAAGTTACTCCCGAACTTCTCGGGGTCGGCTACATCATCGGGCCGCAGATTGCGGCCATCATGCTCAGTGGTGGTATTTTCGGCTGGCTGGTTCTGATTCCGCTGATAACCCTGTTCGGCGAACACTGCTCAGCACCCATTTACCCTGAAATGACAAATCTTATCAGCGACATGGGCCCAGGCAGCATCTGGTCTCGCTATATTCGCTACATTGGTGCCGGCGGCGTTGCGTTTGCCGGTATTTTCTCGCTGATCAAGTCGATTCCGGTCATTCTTTCAAGCTTCAAGGCTGGCTTTGCGCAGCTCGGCAAAAATTCAGGCGAAGCGGCAGTAAGAACCGATCTCGATCTGCCAATGAGCGTAATTCTTGGTGGTTCCCTGTCGCTTGCCGCCATTGCCACTGTTTTTCTCAATGCCACCATCTTTCATTCGTTCAGCATTTCGGCAATCGCCGGCATTCTGATCGTTGTCTTCGGTTTCTTCTTTGTCACCGTATCATCGCGCATCGTCGGTCTGCTCGGCTCTTCTTCGAACCCGATCTCGGGCATGACCATCGCAACCCTGCTGCTGACCTGCATTATTTTCATCCTGGCCGGCATGGCTGATATGCCGAACGTTAAAATCGCCGTTCTCACCGTTGGTGCTTTTGTCTGTATCGCCGCCGCCATCGCCGGCGACACCTCACAGGATCTGAAAACCGGTTTTCTCATCGGTGCCACTCCCAAATATCAGCAGATCGGCGAATTCATCGGCGTTCTGGCTTCGGGCCTGACCATGGGCTTTGTCATGTATCTGCTCAAAGATGCGATTACTACAGGCGAGCTGCCAGCTCCCCAGGCGAACCTGATGAAACTTGTCGTTGACGGGGTCATCGGCGGCAACCTGCCCTGGAATCTTGTTATCAGCGGCATGTTCATCGCCCTTGGCGTCGAGCTGCTCGGTATCAACTCACTGGCGTTCGCGGTCGGTCTTTACCTGCCGCTGTCATTGTCAGTGCCGATCATGGCCGGTGGTATTATCCGCTGGGTACTCGAAATGCGTGTTAAAGACCCAGATCTCGAAGAAAAACGCGAAACTGGCGTGCTTTATTCATCGGGCCTGATTGCCGGAGCCGCCTTAACTGGCGTTTTCATCATGGTACTCATGGGTATCGCCGAAAAGAGCCCGGGCCTGCTCGAAGGCATCAACAAACCCGGCATCCATCTTGCGTCAGCCCAGCTCAGCAATGTTGAAATCAACGGTCAGCAGCTGACCGGCAGCTATCACAAGGTTTCGCCGGCCGTCTACCCGGCAACCGACGACCTCGTCGAAAAAATTTCGGCCGCCAAAATCGCCCTGCGCGAACTTAAAGCGGCTGCAACCCCCGATGCCGCAGCGATAACCGCCAAAGAAACTGAAATCACAGCTCTCAACGAACAGATGCAAAAAGCCAAGGTTCAGACTTTTGCGGTCAAAGCCATGCTGAATGGCACAGCGGTCGAAACCAGCGTCGATCTCGGCAAATGGGAACAGGCCTATCTGGTCGCCGCCGATGGCAAAATCGCAGTTGCCGGCGAGGCCCCGGGCAGTCAGTCACGCGCTGTAGTTGCCTTCCTGTTTCTCTGCGCCACCCTGGCCTACTTCGCCATGCGCAAACCGGTAAAAACAGAGTAAACTCAGAACCTGTCAATAAAAACCCCGGGCAGTCATTTCTGCCCGGGGTTTTTATTTTTAATAACTTCAGATTTTATCAGGGTTGCACAAATCTGAGAAAATCTGAAAAGATGCGGTTGATGTATTCCATGGCGGCCGCCACCAGCTCACGAATCTTCTCGATCACTGCTTCAGAGGCAGTTGCCGATGAAGTGTCTGAAGCATCTGAAACTTCTGAACCGGCACCTTCAGTGTCAGCATCGCTTTCTTCACTCTCTTCTGTTTCTTCGACAACGGTCTGACTATCCGCTTCTTCGTAGGTCTCGTCTTCTTCCGGGCCTTCCGAGTCTTCTTCGTCCTGGTCAGCAATCAGGTCGTCATCGGGCAAGCTTTCGCCGGCATCGACCGGGTCGACAAAAATTTCACCGGGAACATCGTTTGTCTCGGCCTGTTTCTGATCTTCGCCGTCTGAATCAGCGGGCGGCGTGTCTTTGGGCTCATCTTTCGGCTCGTTTTTGGGTTCTTTTTCAGGCTTTTCCTGTGGCTCTTTTTTGACCTTGTGTTTAAAAGTGCGGTCATGTTTTTTGGCATATTTACCGGTTTTACCGTTAAAGGTGCGAACCACGGCCTTTTCGGGCGACAGTTTGATAATGCGCATCCAGGCCGCACTGTCCTGCACCGCCGGCACGTGAATATTGGTTATATGATCGACTTTGTTTACTTTTGCCGAAAAGTTGCTTGAAGAGGGGCCCATGTGGATATGCCCCGAAACCCAGAGAAACGCCTGCGGATTTTTTTTGAGAATTTTGCGGATTTTTGCGGCGGGCTGCGCGGTTGCCTGCGGCAGCGGCAGGCCGCCTTTTCTGACATAGCTGCCGAGCAACGGGCCATGGCAGAAAATGATAGTCGGCATATCCCGGTTTTCTTTAAGCGTCTTCTGCAGAAATTCCAGGGTTGCATCAGAAAGCCTGACCAGGCTTTTGGCATCGAGGTCATCATTCGGCAGAAATACCAGCAGGTGGCCGCCAATCTTTTTTGTGTATCTGGTCGCCTTCAGCTTCAGAAGCTTGCGGAAACGTTCGAGCTTGGCTTTGCGCTCTGCCGGGGTCGTGCGCAGTTTCGGGTTCTTGGCATTTTTGTCAGGATTGTAATAATCCTTATACATGATGTCATGGTTACCGGTTACAGCCATAACCGGCTTTTTCAGGGTATTCAGGGTTTTCAGCAGAAAAGAATATTCTGAAGGTGAACCGATTTTTTCGACCGAATCGCCGGTAAGAACTAGTGCTGAAACATCTTTGAGGCCATTGATAGCTTTAAAAGCTGAGACCAGGCTGGAATGGTTCCAGTTTCTGGCGTGCAGATCGCTCATAACTGCAATTGAAGCGTTTTTAAGCGAATCATCTGTGGCTTTTTTATCAAGCTGTGGCTTGTTGAAAAGAATTTCACCACTGTCGAGCGAACTACCCTGCTGAATGGTTACCTTCTCATCTGCAAAAGGGTTGACCGCTTCGGCCGGCAGGCAGCCAATAAAGACCAGAAACAGAAAAACCAGAAATGACCATCGTAACTGTTTGCCAGAGTTCATAAAAAGCTCCTGAACTATCCAGAAAATCGTACACAACAAGTATACTCCACAAAAATCAGGAAGTTTTATTGATTAACGAATTAAACCGGAGCAAGCGAAAATCTTTTTTTCCGGTAAAGCCTCAGGGCATGCCATTCATTGCCCTGCTTAAGGCCCTCCCGGCATAAAAATCCTGATTGATACAGGAGCTGTTGGTGCACGACCGCCACAGGGTTAGCGCGTCGTGCTTTTTAACCGGGCTTCGTCTAAAAATAATAATAGATACTGCGGTAATCTGAAGCCTTTTCGCCTAAGGCTTCGAGTTTTTTGAGATAGTCGAGAATCGGTATGTCGCGATGCAGATATGAATCGCTGTTGGCGATGAATTTTTCCCAGGGGTGAAACTCGTAAAGCCGGCGGCCATCGGGCAAAATCGTCAGCAGCAGATGGTTCTGCTCGGCTCTGAGGTAATTTTTGCCGAGGCCCGGAACGTTATAAACCGGCTCATCGGTGCGTGACAATCCTGGCAACAGACGGGCTTCCTCTTTCGCTTCCTGCTGCAGACGGGCGAGCGGCACCCGGTAAAAATCAGTTTCTTCCTTGCCCTTGGCGTTGAAGGTATAGTAGGGCTCGACCCCGATCAGACGCAGCCATCGCCGCAGAGCGCTCACCTCAAAACGGCGGCAGTTCTGAATTGTGAACACTGTCTGGTTGTAACAGCTCATACCGGCGTGTCTGAACTTCTGAATGGCCTGCATCGCCTCGGGGGTAATCTCGCAGCTGTGCTCAAAGTGCGTCACAATCGCCACCTCCCGCTTACCTGGCTCATGGAAGCGGGCTATCAGGGCGACGAGTTCTTCGGTAATCCTCTGCGGCAGCGCCACCGGGGTGCGTGTGCCGATGCGTATACGCACGATGCTGCTGATTGCCGACAAACTTTCGAGCACATACCTGATGTTTGCATCACTCATCACCAGCGGATCACCGCCAGTCAGAAGCACCTCGTTAACCGCCGGGTTGGCAGCTATCCAGGCAATTGCCGCATCGATTTTGTCACGCGGCGCGAGAGCACCGGGGGCCCAGGCGTCGTCGATTTCCCAGTTGCGCTGACAGTAAACACAGATCTGACTGCAGGTATTGTAAGGCTTGAAAACCACGATCCGCGGATACCGGCGGGTAATCAGATCAATCGGCGAGGTATCGCCTTCGCGCATAAAATCGAGATTTTTGGCGCAATCGCCCTGATTTTTCTGAACCGCCTCGACATAGCTCGCCGGCGGAATTACCTGTGTGCGAACCGGCATGTCATACTGGCTTGCAGAAGAATAGTCGAACAAAGAAACATAGTATGGGGTGATGCCAAACGGAATACCGCTTTTTCTGGCCATGTCGATCGACTGCCGCTCGGTTTCAGAGAGCTCAACCAGTTTGCCAAGTGTTTCTGCATCACGCACGATATGACGCAGCTGCCACTGATAGTCAGCGAATTCGCTTTCCGTGCAGTCGAAAAACCTCATGATGCGCCGGCGGTTATCTTCTCTCTGCCTGATAATTTCAGGTTCCAGACCGCTGCGGTATTTTGCGATCGTGGCGTCAGAGACTGCGCACAGTTCATTGAGCGATTCCGAGCGGGCTATTGCCGCTTCTCTGCCCTTTTTTCTCGATTTTTTAAGAGGTTCGTAAATTCCGGCCCGGCCGACAATCCCTCTGAAAATCCGGTACAGATCTTCAAGAAAGGCATCTGAAAGGTCGGGCGGCAAATCGCGCTTGTTGTTGTGGGCAAGATCGAAAAGAACCTTAACCAGATCGAAACCGGCTATTTTAGATGATCTCAGACTCAAAAACTGCCTGAAAACCCTTACACAGTTCAGTCGAAGTGCAAACTGCAACCCGCTGATCAACAATAGCTCTTCATCGTCGTTTTCTTCGATCAGGCGTCGGGTTTCAGCCAGCAGACGCTTGCGTGCGACCTGATAATCAGACGAAGAAACAAGAATTTCGGTAAAAGCCGGCACCGTCGCCATAAGCTTTTCTACACGTTTTTGACTATACATTCTTCCCCCTGGTGGCGAATTTAAGTCAAAAGATCCGATTTTATATGTTTTATTCTAATATTATTTATTTTTTATGTTTTTTCAAGGTTTTTCGTCACCATTCTTCGTTTATTGATAAAAATCACAACAACAGTTGTTTTTCTTTAATTGCAGAGATTATTGCCTGATACATAAACAAGCCGGCGATGACTGGCAGTGTCAGGGTAAAATACTGCCGGGCGCTTCAACTGAACCGCTCTATTGTTTGCGGGCTTGTATAGAACTGGCCAGACAGAATTTAAATTAATTGTCGACCCCGACGTTGCCATCGACCCCCGAATTGTATAAATTCAATAATAGGAAAAAAAAGAATATGTGCCGGGAATCCATTCGGTTCTGCAAATGCAGATGTTTCGAAAATCCCGATAAATAAGGACTTTGTAAAGGAGAATCGCCATGAAGCATTTTGCAATCAAACTGATTTGTCTTTTTATAATTTTCTGCCAGCTGACTGAAGCTTTTGCCGCAGCAGCGCTGATGGTTCCGGCCGGAACCCTGGTGCGCCTCAACCTCGAAGAAAACCTGTCGACACGCAGCAGCAAGACCGGTGAAATGGTTAGATTTACCGTTGTCGAAGAGATAAAAATCGGCAGACGCACAATCGTCAAAAAGGGTGCAACAGCCCGCGCTCAGCTCGAAAAGGTGCGAAGACCTGGCAATTTTGGCCGCAATGGCAGTTTAAAACTGCGCTACCTGACGGTTACCGCAGCTAACGGTAAAGAACTGCCGATTACTCTCGGCGAAAAATCGGTTAAAACCAACGAGCAGATGGGCCTGGCGGCCGGTGCCTCGCTCGGCGGCTACATGCTGCTCGGCCCCATTGGCCTGATCGGCGGCACCTTCGTCAAAGGCAAACATATCGACATACCCAAAAATACACAGCTGATCGTAGAAATTGCCAAAGACAGCGCATTCTGAACAAATTTCACAGCAGATTTTTTGCCATGTTTTACCACAGGGTTCTTCGTCGTTCCCACTTACTCCAGGTCACGGGGGCAGGCGTGGGAATGGCGTAACCCTGTCAGTTCTTGACTATATATGACAAAGAACCAGCGGCCGCTGGTTGTTGAGGAATTTTTATTCCCTGTCGATCAAACCGGTGTCTGGCGACTCTTCTCTTGCTTCTGCGCCGCCTGAGGCTGCACAGGCGGCGGCATCGGCCCGGCGCCGGGCCAGATCTAGATCGAGCAGTTCGTCGTAAATTGGCTTGTTATGGGCAAATTCTGGCACGGCGTAAGCCATGATCGAAACGATCATCAATGGCAGCAGCAGCATGAATTCGTTGGTCATTTCCATGATCAGCACCGTGCCGGTCAGCGGGCCGCGCACGACTGCCGAAAACATGCCCGCCATACCGAGCACCAGAAAAATCATCGGGTCAAAGCGACCCGGGTCGACCCAGTTGACCAGATGCTGAAAAATGCCGCCACAGAGGGCTCCGAGTAAAAGAATCGGCGCAAAAATACCACCCGGGGCCCCGGTGTTGTAGCTGAGCAGCGTCAGAAGAAAGCGCGCCAGCAGAAACACTGCGAGCAGTTTCAGCGGGTAGCGCCATAGGAAAACATTTTCGGTCAGGCGGTGTCCGGTGCCGAGCAGATCAGGAAAATAGTAACCGGTAAAACCGAACAGAATTCCGAGAAGAATGCCAAGCAGCAGCCTGAACGGACCAAAAACCCGCAACGACCTGATCAGCAATCGATTGAACGCCAGCCCGACAAAACCAATGGCCACGCCAAAAAGAATCGACCACAAAACGAGGCGCAGGTCGGGGTAACCAACCAGACGCAACTGAAAAATCGGGCTCTGCCCCAGAATCAGTCTACAGACAAGATTGGCAGATATGGTTGCCGAAAAAGCGACCACCAGGCTGAAACGGTCCAGTTTCTGCTGCAGTTCTTCAATAATGAACAGCAGCCCGGCAAGCGGCGCATTGAACGCCGAAGCAAGGCCGGCGCCGGCGCCGGCACAGAGCATAAGGACCCGTTCCTGATGACTGGATTTGAAGATTCTGGCGCAGATATCACCAACTGCGCTGCCCATCTGCACGGTTGGACCTTCGCGGCCGAGCGCAAGCCCGGCTCCGATGCCGATTAGGCCGCCAAAAAATTTAACCAGCAGGACCGGAACCGCCCGGAATTCAAAACCTTCTTTAAGAACACCTTTCAAATGTGGAATGCCGCTACCTGAAGCCTCAGGCGCCCATTTTTTCAGGGCAATCAGAATTGCCGCCATGGCGACTGCAAAAACCAGAGAAGGCATAAGCGCGTGCTGCGAACGCAACAGGCCCAGTAGAATCACCCTTATGTGTTCCGCCTTTTCGAGACCGATTCTGAACATAACCGCTACCAGCCCGGAAACAATGCCGAGCAGAACTGATTTGGCAGCCAGTCGGCGCCGGGTGAGAAAGCATTTTAAGTGTAATTCGTTTTCCATGACACTTTCTATGACATCATCGATTCATAAGATAAAAATCTGTCTATATAAGAGCGCATTGAATTTTTATACCGATTCGTCCGGCGCGGCCTATCAGCCGGGTTACTTTTTCTCCAGCGATTCGCTGTCGCTCACAAGCTTACGAAAAAGTAATCCCGGCTTCTCTCCTCGCCTGCCTAAAACAATTTTTAATGAGCTTTTGTATAAGACCGTTTTAACAATTCAATCTTTCGCCAGATTTGAATTGCCGGATTTTTCGTCATTCCCGGGTTTGAACCAGAAACATTTACAGGCAGGAATTTCATCGACAACAGCCTGGTTAAGTGGATTGCAAGAAGGCCTTTACTATCGACCAGGTTGACTGCATTCGGCCTGCAGCAATCAATGATACTCTCATCTTCTCATTTTGCAAGCATCCGGTAAGAGTTTCAAGGCAAAACTTTGACAAAATTCAAATGATCATTTAAATTAAATATTTGATTGAGCTTTTTTTCCGGGAGAATAATATGCGCGGCAGATTTGCTGACAACAACAGAGATCTGGTAACCAGGTCGGCTTCAGAAACCAGAACAAACAAAAAGAAATCTACACATGATCTTCTGCTCGAATGTGCCGGGCAGTTGTTTGCCGAGCATGGCTACAGCGGCACCAGCATCAAGATGATCGCCGACACCTCGAAGCAAAACATTGCCGCCGTCAATTATCACTTCGGAACCAAACAGAATCTTTTCGTATGCGCCTTAAAACACGTTCTCAGCCATATCATGCAACCGGTTGAAACCGAAACGGATGACTCAAAAGAAACTCTTGCCGTTCGGCTGCGCATTTTCATTCACAATCGCTGCATGTTTCTTTTGAGCGGCAAGGCTCCGTCCTGGTATGGCAAACTCATTGTCAGAGCCGGTTTCGAAGTTCCATTTGCCGAAGATCAGAAAAGTATCGAAGTTTTCAAACCCGATTTTGAATTTCTCGAAAACCTTGCTCTCAGAATAAAAAATGACGTTGACCCGATCAGTGCAAGGTGGTGGGCCTATTCAGTCGTCGGTCAGATTTTCTTTTATGTTTTCGGGCGTGACATGATCAAAATCGCCAATCCTGACACCAGTTTCGACATCCGCACCGTTAACGCCATTTCTGAACACATATATGAACTGTCGCTTGAATGGCTGCTGCACGAGCAACCCCCAAAACCTCTTAAAAAGTCACCTGACGGCAAAAAACCGGCTGCCCGGCGCAAACCGAAGGCAAAGCCAATTCCTGCCAACAGAACCTGAAAGTCGCCCTGATTCCAGTGAGGCAGAATTGCTTATACCCAAAACCAAGCTGGAGTTACCTGAAATTAATTTAAAATCGCGGATTGTGAGGCCAATAATATGAAATCTACCCGATCAACAATTTTTCTTCTGACAACCGCCCTCCTCTTTGTTGTTTGCGCTGCCGGCGCACAGAGCAGCGGGGCTCAGTCACCCGCGGTCATCACGACTCCGGTCACCGCCCGCATTTTCTCAGAAACGCTGCGGGTGCAGGGAAATGTCGATTCTGCCAGCATCGCCCGCGTTTCGCCACGGATTCCCGGGCCGATCGAAGCGATTTTTGTCAAAGAAGGCGAGGCGGTCGAAGCCAACAAAACCCGCCTGTTTGTCATCGACCCGGTCAAGCTCGAAAAGAATCTTGAAATCAGGCGCCAGGAACTGACGATCGCCAGGCTTGCCATCAAAGAAAAAGAAGCGCGGCTCAAACAGGCCGAGGCCGACCTCGAAAAGTCAAAGCAGGACGCGAACCGCTCACGCCTGCTCTGGGAAGACAACTCAACCAGCCAGGACAACTACGAAAAGGCGATGCTCAAGCTCAAAGTCAGCGAAGCCACGATCGAACACATCAAAACCCTGATCGCACTCGATCAGGAGCAGCTGAAAAAGGCAGAACTGGCGCTCGTTATCGCCGAAAAAGATTTTGCCGATTCTACGGTTCTTGCACCCATTTCGGGCCGGATTTCGCAGAAACTTCAGGAACCGGGTGAGATGGCCGCCCCGGGCAAACCAATTCTGCTGATCAAAGACCCTGACAATATCGAGGTTTCGGCCTATCTGCCGGCAGAATACTATCACCGGGTCGAAAAGGACCAGACAAGAGTCGGCATAAAATCATATTCCGGGGCAGAAATAAAAACCGTCGTATCGTTCAAAAGCCCCGAAATCAGCCCTGAGCTGCGAACTTTTCAGATAAAATGCCAGGTGGCAGACCCGAACAAAATGCTGGTACCGGGCGCACTTGCCGAAGTCACCATATTGCTTGCAGAGAAAAACGGTCTGGCAGTGCCGGCCGCCACGATTCTCAACCGTGACAACGGCAAGGCGATTTTTCGGGTGGAAGGGAACCGGGCCCGCATGATCATGGTGACTACCGGTCTTGAAAATAGCGGTTTCTATGAGGTCACGGCAGTTAATCAGGCTGACAGTCTTAAAGAAGGCGACCAGATCATAAGTGGCGGCCAGCACCTGATAAATGACGGTCAGCAGGTACAGGTGCAGAAACATTACAGTGAGGCAGCAAAATGAACCTGATCAGCCTGTCGGTAAGGCGCTGGGTTGCGGTAATCTGCCTGATGCTGGCCATCGCCGGCCTCGGAATCAACTCATACCGCAAACTGCCGCTCGAAGAACTTCCCAAAACCGATATGCCGTTTATAACGGTCGTCACCGTCTACCCCGGCGCCTCGCCGGAAGAGATCGAAACCGATGTTGCCAAACGCATAGAAGACGCGGTCGGCAGCATCGACGGCCTTAAAAACCTGACTTCGTCATGCATGGAAAACGCCTGTCAGACTTTTCTCGAATTTCATGTCGGCACCAGTGTCGACCTGGCGGCCAATGACGTGCGTGACAAGCTCGATCTCATTCTGCGCGATTTTCCTGAAGGGGTCGAAAAGCCAAGGGTTCTTAAATACGATATCAATGCGCAACCGATCATCAATCTGGCAATTGCCGGAAACCGGCCTATCGAAGAGATTTTCGATTACGCCGACAACGAATTCAGAGATTTTCTCGCCACTTTACCCGGAGTTGCCGAGATCAAGCTCACCGGCGGCGCCAGACGTGAGGTGCAGGTGTTGCTCGACCGCGAGAAGCTCGCAGCCAGAGGCCTTACCAGTCTCGATGTTGCCGGAGCGATACGCAAGGAAGTTAAGCTGATCCCTGCCGGCCGCATCAGACACGATGGTTCTGAATATGCGGTCAAGTTCGACGCGGATTTTCGCAATTTCAGAGATCTGGCCGATCTAGAAATCGCCAACCGCAATGGTCAACGATGCTATCTGCGTGACGTTGGCGAAATCATTATGGCAAGCGAAGAGCGTCGGCAGGCCGCCAGTATCGACGGGCGACAGTGCATTGCCGCTCAGATTATCAAGCGATCTGACGCCAATGCCGTCGAGGTCGTAAAGCAGGTAAAAAAAAGCATTGAGAGCCTCAAAAACCGGCTGCCCGGCGGTATCGAGGTTATCTGGGTAGCCGATTCGGGCGCATACGTTCAGGCATCGGCCGATAATGCGGTCGATAACATCTGGCAGGGAATTCTGCTGACCGCGATTCTGATGTTTTTCTTTCTCTACAACATCAGTTCAACGATTACTGTAGCCATAACCATGCCACTTACGGTCATTGCGGGCATCTGCTTCATCGCATCGATGGGCTACAGCCTCAATACCGTGACTTTGATGTCACTCGGTCTTTCGGTCGGCATACTCGTTACCAACGCCATTGTTGTTCTTGAGAGTATCGTTGCAAGGATTGCGGCGGGCCAGAACAGCGAAAATGCTGCCATTGAAGGCAGCAGTGAGATTGTGGCGGCCGTTATCGCCAGTGCCGGCACTAACATTGTCGTTCTTTTTCCGATCAGCCTTATGAAGGGGCAGATCGGGCAATTTTTCATTCCGTTTGCGCTGACCATGGTCGGGGTTACGGCCATTTCGCTGTTTCTGTCGTTCACGCTGACGCCGGCCCTCGCCGCCCGAATCATCAGACCCGCCAGCGATAAGGATTCACCGCTCAAAAGACTTGAAAAATTCTGGAATCACAACTTTGCCCGTTTTACCGCGTTCGTTGTCGGCATAGTCAGGAAACTCGCCGAAAAGCGCTGGCGGGCCGCCACGTTCATTCTGCTGACTCTGCTGCTGCTCGGGCATGCCCTGTATCTTGTTCCGGCAGTCGGTTTTGCCTTTCTGCCGGTGGCCGATCGCGGCGAAATCATTGTTAAGCTTGAGTTTCCGACAACTTTTTCACTGGCAGCAACCATTGAAAAGACAGAATCGATCGAGCAGACGCTTGCAGATGTGCCTGAACTGAAACATCGACTGACAACGGTCGGAAAAATCGACGGCACGGTCGGCCAGACTTCTGAAGGCGTTTACCTGGCTCAGATTTTCTGCAAATTCAGCGAAAAGAATCAGCGCGAGCTCGACATTCACAGTCTGCGCAGCATGATCACGGACCGGCTCGATAAAGTACCCGATGTCATGGTCAGCACGACTCTGCCTGATCAGACTGGAGCCGGTGCCGAGCTCAAGCTGGTAATCAACGGCAATGACTTCGCGGTTCTAAACGGTATTGTCACCGATCTTGCTGCCAGAGCCAGAAAAACCGGCTGGCTGGAAGAAATCGACACATCGGTAAGATCAGGCAAGAACGAGCTGCGGATTAAGCCGCAGCGGGCCGTTCTTGGCGATCTCAAAGTCCCGGCAACCCACCTGGGTATGGCTCTAAGAACCAACCTCGAAGGGGCAAAGGCCGGTATTTTCAAAAGTGAGGCGCGCTCTTACGACATTCGCGTCAAACTCAGCGAAAAAGAGGGATTGAATCAGATCAATGAGCTCGAAATGCCCGGCCCGGCAGGGCACCCGGTGATTCTGCGCAACTTCGCCAGTATCGAGCAGAAACAGGCGCCGGTTCTGATCACCAGGCGCAACAAAAGCCGCGTCGTGATGTTTTATGCCAACCCGGCCACTGGCACCCCATTAGGCCGGGCCGCCGATCAGCTTGTCAGCTTGATTACTGCCGAGAAGCCCTTGCCGGCGGGTTATTCACACTCTTTTTTCGGAAAGGTCGAAGCTATGCACGAGGGCATGGCTGACTTTGTCGAAGTCGGTATCATTGCGTTTTTTCTCACCTATCTGCTGCTTGCTGCAATTCTAAATTCTTTTACCCGGCCGCTTATAATTCTGGTCACCATTCCGCTTGGTCTGATCGGGTGTATATGGGCACTTTACCTGTCCGGAGAACCAATTTCGATGATGGTGCTGCTTGGCGGCGTCATGCTTATCGGTATTGTCGTCAACAATGCCATTCTCATCATGGACCGGGTTCAGCTCAATCTTGAGGCCGGGCAAAGCCCGCATCAGGCAATGTTTGCGGCCATAGAGAACGAAATGCGTGCGGTTACCATGATTACACTGGCGGCGGTAGCCGGCATGCTGCCGATGGCGCTCGATAACAGCCTGGGCAGTGAATTACGCAGCGGCATTGGCATGGCCTCGATTGGCGGCATAGCCATTTCTGCGGTGCTGACGGTGCTGGTGATTCCGGTTTTCTACTGCCTGACGAACCCGGACAAAAAGCCTTAAAAGACAAGAAAGCTTAACTCAGGCAGTCTGCAGAGTGGTAATGGCGCGATGCAGTGCTTCCATGACCGGTTTAACTTCGGCCTTGTCGACGGCGTAGCTTAGCCTGATACGGTCATGCTGCTCGACAGTCGGCACGATATTTCCGAGAGTGCGGGCAAAGGCGGCAGCCAGCTGGCTGTTGCCGGCAAGACCGCAACCAACCAGTGTTATCGTGGTAAGGTTGGCAAAACATTCGACCTCGTCGGCGTTCATCCGGGCGGCGTGTTCCCAGCAGAAAGGGATCGCCGAAAAGGCATCGCTGCGCCTGAAACCAAGGCGAAAGCTTCCCTTCAGCTCGTTATAAGGTTTGAATTGCTGCACTGAAGGCTTGAATGGCTGGGTTGCCAGGTCTTCAAGCAAAACTGCGTCGGGCTGAGCAATCCCGTGCATGCGCATATAAACAAGCTTGTTGTCGCAGGTTATGCTTTTAACCGCTATTTGATCATCACCATCCGGGCCGACAACGCTGCCTTCGGCATTTGAAAAGCTCGAACGGACATGAATGCGTATCTGGCAGTCACGGGCACTCGAAATGGCGCGCGGGTGCAGAATGCCATTACCAAACCCGGCCAGCATCAACATCTCATCATAACTGAGGTGCCATACTTTTCTGGCATCGGGGATGATGCGCGGGTCGGCCGTATAAATACCATCTTCATCGGTATATTTTTCGCAGACTTTCTGGCCCAGCTCGCGCGCCAGAATGACAGCCGTGAGATCAGAACCGCCGCGCCCAAGGGTCGTAAGGTCGCCATCGCCGGTAATACCCTGAAAACCAGCTACCACAGCAACTGAGCCCGGTTCGAGAAATTCAGCCAGCTGTTTGATCCGGCCAATTCTGACAATATTGTAGTCTTCGCCCTGCATTTCTGAAAACAACTGCAGATTGAAGGCATTGAAAGAGCGTGAACGCACGCCAAGATCTTTTATAGCCGCAGCTGCGAGTGACGCGCTGACCATTTCGCCGGTCGCCATTATATGATCGAGCTCGCGCCTCTCCGGCACGGGCGTAACCTTGCCCATCAGCGAAATCAGATCATCAGTGGTGTCGCCCATAGCCGAAACCACAACGACCATGCGGTGACCGCGTCTGGCCTTTTCAGCAATGCGTTCGGCCACCTTTTTTATGCGCTCGACCGAGCCCATGGATGAACCGCCAAACTTCTGTATAAGAACTTCGCCGTTGGCAAACATGTGTTTTAAGCCTGCCTTATGTAACGGAAACAGGCTTTCAGACCTGCCAGTTTAACCTGGCCGGCAATCTGCCCGAGCGCTCTTTCAAGATTATCGCGGGTCGTGCGACTGGTGATGAGAATAACCGCGTACCCTGCGGTATCAGAGGTTTCCCGTGAAACGGCGACGGCGGTCTGATGAATTTTTTCGATCTCGATACCGTTGCGGTTGAGCATTTGCAGCAGCTGTGCCATGGTGTCGGTCAGATTGACGATGTTGAAGCGCAGATAAAAATGGTCGGCAAAGGGTTCTATTCGCTCGGGAGCGGTAAGATCAACCTTCTGGGTGCGACCTCCATCATAAAGATCAGAAAGAATACCGCGCACCTGAATTTCAGGTGAAGTGCCAGGGCATGAATAAACCTGAGTCAAACCATCACTGGTGCGAACATAGATCATTTCTGAACCGCCACGGACCTGCGCCAGCAAATACCTTGTCGGAATCATGCAGGGCTCGACCAGAGCCTTGATAGTGCCTTCCTGGTGCCTGGCAATGCCCAGCAGTCTGATTGAAAAGCCTAATTCTGCGGCAATTCTGACATCATCGAGAGATAAAGTACTTATGCCGGTGGTGAATATATCTTCAGGCCGCAGCAGGCGCCCGAAAATACTGGCAATCTGCAATACCAGGCGGTTTCTGCTGACCATGCCGTGCAGATTCTGGCTGGGGTTGCCGCCGGCCAGTTTTTCCCACTGGGCCTCGTGAATCGCCTGTTCGAGGGTTTTGCCCTCTTTTTCCATGCGCGACAGCACGAAACTGGTGACAGAATCGTTCTGCACCATTATTTTTTCGGGTCTGGCAACCGCATACTCAGAACAGATAACCCGCTGAAAGGGAAAAGTCCCGCCGATGGCGGGGCTGAAAAAAGTCTGGCGGTGTTTTCCCTCGAGCAGACGCCTGATTGCCAGCTCCGCATCGGTAGTAATGACGTTTTCAGGCAGTTTTTTTACATGACTGCCACCGGTAAAATGAATACCGGTCTGAATTGCTGCGAAAAAATCGCCTGAATCGAGAGCCATCCACGGTTTCTCGGCATTTTCACGGCCCAGCACCGGAAATTTCAGCGCCTCTTCACGCCCGAGACTGCTGAGGATCTCCTGTAAACGTCTTTTCCATTCAGGCAGGTTGATAAACCCGGCGCTTTTCATTTCAGCCGTGAACTCCTTCACCACTAGCATTCTCAACCGCTTCCATGAAAGCTTCGGAAAGAGTCGGGTGCGGGTGGATCATGCGGCTGAAGGCGTGATTATCGATGCCGAACTGGGCCATCATCGTGGCTTCGTTGATGATATTGCTGGCTTCCGGGCCCCAGATGACCGCTCCGAGAAGTTTGCCGTCGTTGCCGATCAGGGTCTTGATCTGCCCATCGCCTTCGCCGGCAGTAAGTGCTTTGCCATTAGCCGAAAACAGGCTGCGACCGGTTTTATATTCAATGCCCTTTTCTTTCAGGGCATCTTCGCTCTGACCGACCCAGGCAATTTCGGGGTGGGTGTAAACACATGACGGAACGAGTGAATAATCGGCCGCCACTTTCTCACCCTGCCACTGAGCAGCGAGAATCATGGCATCATAAGAGGCTTTATGAGCCAGCATCGGGCCTTTGATTGCATCGCCGATCGCAAAGACGCCGGGTTCACTTGTCTGATAATCGTCGCCGGTTTTGAGCAGACCGCGTTCGGTTTCGATCTGCACGTCGGTTTCGTGCATGAAACTCATGTTAACGCGGCGGCCGACAGCTATCAGAACCTTGTCGAATTCGCGCTCGGTGCCATCGATTACCGCGAGTGCCCGGCCGTTCTTTTCGGTCAGCAAATCGACCTTTTTGCCGGTCATGATTTCCATGCCTGATTTTTTGAAAACCGGCAGCAGGCGCTTTGCGGTGGCATTATCGAGACCTGGCAGAATCTGCGGCATCATTTCGACCACGCAGACTTTGCTGCCAAATTCAGCGAATACCTGGCCGAGTTCGATGCCGATAACACCGCCACCGACTACAAGCAGGCTCTGCGGAATTTCTGCCGTATGAAGTGCCTCGTTGCTTGTCCAGAAAATGCTGCGGTTGGCCGGAAAAACCGCCGGAGCAGCCGGAACCGAACCAACTGCCAGGCAAATCTTATTGCCCTGAATCGCCTCTTCGTGACCGGCAATTTTTACCACCCGGTTTTTATAAAGCTTTCCGAGACCTCTGAACAGAGTAACACCGCTTTTTTCGAGCATCTTGATGATGCCCTGGCGCAGCTGTGCCGTGATTTTATTCTTGCGTTCGAGAACTTTTGACCAGTCAAAACCCGGATTTTCGCAGCTGAGACCAAAATCAGCCGCGCTCTTCAGCAGGTGCAGTGCGCGTGAAGACGCCAGCAGCGCCTTCGTCGGTATGCAACCCCAGTTAAGGCAGGTGCCGCCGAATTCGCTGTCGTTGTCGACGATGGCCACTTTCCAGCCTTTGCGGGCCATGCGTGCTGCCAGAGGGTAACCACCAGGACCGCCGCCAAGAATGATAAGATCAAAAGTCTGCATGATTATTCTCCGATACTGATGAGAGCAGCGCCCTTTTCGACGGGTTTGCCGTTCTCGATGAGAATTTTTACCACTTTTCCGGCTTTGTCAGACTTGATTTCATTCATCATCTTCATCGCTTCGACGATGCAGATTGTCTGGCCGGCTTTGACTACGTCGCCTTCCTTTATAAAAGGCTGTGAATCAGGTGATGGAGATCTGTAAAAGGTGCCGGTCATCGGCGAAACAACGGTTTTCAGGTTGTCAGCAGCGGCTGGTTTTTCGGCGACTGGCGCTTTTTCCGGTTGTTTCTTGATTGCCGGTGCCTCGATATGCATCATTGGCATCGGCATAACAGCGGTCTGTGGCTGAACAACATGATGTGCAGCAACAGAATGCTTTTTAAGGCTGAGTTTAAGATCAGAAGTTTCGAGTTCGATCTCGGCAAGGCGGTTTTCGCCCATGAATTTGATTATATTCACGACCTGATCAATGACCTGGCCCTGTTTATCTGTGGCAACCCTGACGGTTTTTTCCTTCGCAACTGCTTTTGGCATTTTTTTCTCCATGGTGATGAGAGTGAGGCGAGTATACCAGATAGGCAAAACATGGGCAATACGGTATATTTGTGTAAGTTCTGGTTTGTTTTTTGACGTCTGTTTTTGCACATTGGCTATAATTATGTTGTACATAATTAATTAAAAGAAATAGTCTTATTATTCTTTAGGCTCGGTGGAAACTGTGGAAAACCCGTGTACAACTTTTCAGGTCGTTATTAGCTGATGTGGAAAAAGTTGTTGAAAGCCTTTGAAGTTTTTCACTGTTTGTTAACATATTTTTATGTTTGTGGTTTTCCACGATTTTTCCACATAATTTCCACATTGTTTTCCAGATCATTATCAGAACATTGATGCTAAAAAACCTTGCGGATAAGGCTTTTGTCTGCTATTATTCAAGCATCCCAACAAACGCAGAATAACCCGTTTTACGTGGCTATTGCTTTCTCAGGTTATCTAAATTTGTTGTACACAAAGCTGTGAGGTCATTGTACATGATATCGTCGCTCGATACGCTCTGGAATAAAATCACCACAGAGATCCAGGCTGATGGAAGCACTAAAAACAAGGCAAGTTCAAAGATTTTCCTCAGTTCCATCACGCCGGCAGCTATTGAAGGCGACCATCTGGTCATGGAAGCCGCAAACGATTTCTGCCGCGACCTCGCAGAAAAGCGTTATGCCGATGTAATTACCCGCATTCTCAGCGGCGAAAAGCCGGCTCTCAAATATCGTCTGGTGACTAAAGCCGGCCGGCCGGCAGCAGGCAAACCTCAGCAGCCGACAATTCCGGCAATCAGAACCGATGATGAACCACTAAAATCTGCTAAAACAGTTCCGGCCAGATATGACGGCATGTTTAACAGCAAGTATTCATTTGATTCGTTTGTCGTCGGCAAGAGCAATCAGTTTGCCTACGCAGTCTGCCAGGCAGTAGCTAAAAACCCCGGCAGCCTTCATAACCCGGTATTCATTTACAGCGGCGTTGGCCTTGGAAAGACCCATCTGATTCAGGCAATCGGCCAGGAACTGCTTAAAAACAACCCAAAAGCCAAGATTGCCTATCTTTCTTCAGAAGTTTTCACCAACGAATTCATCGATTCGCTGAAAGATAAAAAAGCCGAAGCGTTTCGCTCGAAATATCGCAAAATTGACCTGCTTCTGATCGATGACGTGCAGTTTTTTGCCGGCAAAGAACAGACCCAGGAAGAATTTTTTCACACGTTCAATGAACTGTTTCAACAGAAAAAGCAGATCGTTCTCACCTCTGATTCGGCTCCAAGCAAGATTCAGCGCGGTGGTGAATCACTCGAAGAACGCCTGGCCTCAAGATTTGGTATGGGTGTGGTTGTAGATATTCAGCCACCAGACCTCGAAATGCGTGCCGCTATTTTTAAAAAATTCGCCAGCCAGTCAATGGTAGAAGTGTCAGACGAGATCATCATGTATATGGCTCAGAACGTCGTATCGCATATTCGCGATCTTGAGGGCGCCTTCAACAGCGTTCTCGCCTTTGCCGGCATCATGCGAAAACCGGTCAGCAAGGATATGGTCGACCAGGTGCTCAAAGACGTTCTGCGTGAAAACGCCGGTGGCAAGATCAGTATTCCCTGGATTCAGAAGCGCGTCGCCGAATTTTACGATATTTCTGAAAGCGAACTGACCGGGAAAAGGCGTTCGCAGAATCTCGTGCTTCCGAGGCAGGTTGCCATGCGCCTGTGTCAGATTTTTACCGATGCCTCACTCAATCAGATTGGTGACAAATTCGGTGGCCGTGACCACACAACCGTAATGCATTCCTGTGAAAAAGTTAACCGTAAGCTCAAACAGGAAAAGGCGTTTTCCGAAGAATTCGAGCGTGTCAGACGCTTTGTCGACCCCGATAAGCAATAAATATTGCCGGCCCGTTTAAAAACGCTACGAGAGGTGTTTTTAAGCTAATTTCCGACTGTTGTTACTACTTGAAAAAAAAGTCATTTTAGAGTAGTATATTACACCCTCTCTTCTTCCCTGAGAGGGAATTGACTGACAACAGCCAGAGGGCCAATGGAAACCTTCAAGCAGACTGCAGCAAACCGGAGAGTCGGCGGCACGAAACCCGCGAGCTTCTCTCTGATCAAAGCCTTGTCAGGCATGCGCGAAGCCACATTTCGTGCGTCTGAGAACCGCCAGCGCTTTGTGCTGACGGCAAAAGAGCTGGTTACGCTTGGCAAACTCATCAACGCCTGGAAAGACGTTGTTGGTCTGCAGCTGGCCGCCAAAACCTGCCCGACCCGTCTGATCAAGGGCCGCCTCTATCTTGCGGTAGCCGACAGCCAGTGGATGCAGACACTGGTGTTTCTCAAAGCCAGAATTATCGAGAAGCTTAATGAGCTTTTCCCCGAGATGAAAATCGGAGAAGTGGTCGGCAAGCCGGGGGTAATACCGCCGGAAGTCGAAAAGATGGTTAAAGAAGCCACCTGGCCCGACTGGCAGAGCGAAGATGAAGTGCCAATGGCAGAGTTAAAGGATCAGGAATTGTCAGAACAGATGCGTCGTTGTCAGCAGAAGCTGAACGCCAGACTAAAGGGTCTAGAAGAACGCGGCTATAAACTGTGTGTGTTGTGCCGTGCCGCAGTAACCCGCTCGAAAAACGGTGTCTGTGCGATGTGTGTTTATAAAACTCGCGAAGACAACCTTTTAAAGGCCAGGGTGCTGATTTCAGAAATGCCCTGGCTGACGCTTGAAGAAGTTTGCGAATTCGAAAGCGGCCTTACCATCGTTGAGTTCGAAGCAATTCGTGCCGAACTGCTCGATGAAAGCCTGAATCTGATTCAGGAGCTGGCGGCCGATCTTTCGCTGAATTACGACGAAGAAACTGCAGCCCGCATGCGCAAAGAAATGGTGCGCAGCATGATGCTTTTCAGCGGCTGTATGCCCGATGAAGTAGACTTTGAACATCTGCATAACCAGGAGGTGCCTGATGAACGCTGGCACGCTTACCTGGCAATCAAACCCGGAGAACCAGAATGCTGATTCATATCGGTCAAAATGAGTTCGTTGATTTCAAGACCTGTGAATTGATCATCAATCTGCAGACTGTCGATGAAGCCACGCGCCGGCGTGTGGTCGAGACTCTGCCGAAGCTTGAAGATGCGGGCGAATACCGGGCAGCCATCAAAACCATCGATGGTCGCTGGATCGGTTCGACCCTTTCCCCCGAAGCACTTGCACAACGCGGAGTCTGTCACCCCTTTCAGCAGGCAGAATACCTGAAGGCTGAATGGAAGATGAGTTCCCAGTATCGATATTAAAGGAGCGACGCAATGACTGATCAGGAAAACCCTGTTGTAATGCAGCAGGAACCGCCCGAAAATTTTGAGCAGCCAGCCGAACACAGCCATGAGAATGGCAACGGCAATGCCGAATATTCAGCGCGCAACATTAGAGTCCTTGAGGGGCTGGAAGCGGTTCGCAAGAGACCGGGCATGTATATTGGCGGCACCGGCCTCGATGGTCTGCACCACCTTGTCTGGGAAATCGTTGACAACAGTATTGACGAAGCTCTTGCCGGGCATGCCAGCACCGTTCACGTCACCATGCACGAAGATGGCTCGATTTCGGTTCTCGATGATGGCCGCGGGATTCCGGTCGACGTGCATGAACAGACTGGCAAATCAGCCCTCGAAGTTATTCTTACCGTTCTGCACTCAGGCGGTAAGTTCGACAAAAACAGCTACAAATACAGTGGCGGTCTTCATGGCGTCGGCATTTCGGTCGTTAACGCTCTGTCAGAGTGGCTAGAAGTAACGATCTGGCGCGATGGCGGCATCTTTCAGCAGACTTTCCGTCGCGGCGTCGTTGCCGGTGAGATGATTACCAGCGAAGGTGCCAGCCGCACCGGTACCAAGATCCGCTTCAAACCAGACGCAGAGGTTTTCGAAAGCACCGAATTCAGCTTCGATATTCTGTCAAAGCGCCTGCGCGAACTGGCGTTTCTCAATCGCGGCGTCAAAATCGTTCTGCGGCAGAAGTCAACGCTCAAGTGTCACCTGTTCGAATATGTCGGTGGCATCGCGAGTTTTGTCGAATTTCTCAACGAGACCAAGAACCCGCTTTTCCGAGATGTAATCAGCTTTTCCAAAGAAAAAGACGGCATCGAAATCGATGTGGCCATGTCGTATAACGACGGTTATGCCGAGCAGTTCTTTGCTTTTGTTAACAATATCAATACCATCGATGGCGGCACGCATGTCGTAGGCTATAGAAACGCCCTGACCAAGGTTTTTAACCGCTATCTCAAAGAAAATCCTGACCTGCTCGGTAAAGAAAAGAGCAAGGGTAATGAGATCAAGCTCACTACCGAAGATACCCGCGAGGGTCTGATCGGCGTTCTTTCGATTCGCGTGCCAGAACCGCAGTTTGAAGGCCAGACGAAGGGCAAGCTTGGCAACCCTGAAGTCAGGGCGGTTGTCGACCAGGTGGTCAGCGATGTTCTCTATGATTATTTCGAGCACAACCCCGGTGTTGCCCGCCCGGTCATGGACAAAATTCTGACTTCGATGCGTGCCAGACTGGCCGCCCAGAAAGCCAGAGAACTTACCCGGCGCAAAACCGCTCTCGAAGGCGGTTCTCTGCCCGGCAAACTCGCTGACTGCTCAGAACGCGATCCGGCCAAATGCGAACTGTTCATCGTCGAAGGTAACTCAGCAGGTGGCTCGGCGAAGCAGGGCCGCGACCGGCGCACTCAGGCAATTCTGCCCCTGCGCGGCAAGATTCTCAATGTCGAAAAGACCCGCCTCGAAAGGGTTATCGGCAGCGAAACGATTCAGGACCTGATCAACGCCATCGGTACCAATGTCGGGGCCGAAGATTTCGATATCAATAAAACCCGCTATCATAAGCTGGTAATCATGACAGATGCCGACGTCGACGGCGCACATATCAGAACCCTGCTGCTGACATTCTTCTTCAGATATATGCCCGAACTGATTCACAAAGGCTATCTCTATATCGCTCAGCCGCCGCTTTATAAGCTGAAAAAAGGCAAGGTAGAGAAATATGCTTTCAGTGATGACGAAAAAGACAAGATCGTTCAGGAAGAATTCGGCGGCATGGACAAGGTCGTTCTGCAGCGCTACAAAGGTCTTGGCGAAATGAACCCGGATCAGCTCTGGGAAACCACCATGAACCCCGAAACCCGCCTTCTCAAAAAGGTTCGCGCCGATGACGAAACTGAAGCAGACCGCATTTTCTCGGTATTGATGGGCGACAAGGTCGAACCGCGTCGCGATTTCATTACCGTATACGCCAAACAGGTCAAAAACCTGGATATCTGATTAAGGGGCTTTCATAATGGATAACATCAACGAAAATATTCCTGTCGAGGAAACTGGCGGTATCGAAACTCCTCCTCCTCCTCCGCCGCCACCAACGACAGGCATCAGACATATCAATATCGAAGACGATATGAAGGCTTCATACATCGATTACGCGATGAGCGTAATCGTCGGCCGCGCTCTGCCAGACGTCAGAGATGGCCTGAAGCCGGTTCACCGCCGCGTGCTCTATGCCATGTTCGACCAGGGTATCACCAGCAAGAAACCTTTCGTCAAATCAGCCCGCACCGTCGGGGAAGTTCTTGGTAAATATCACCCGCACGGCGACTCAGCTGTTTATGACACCCTCGTTCGCATGGCCCAGGATTTCAGCTTGCGTTACCCGCTGATCAACGGTCACGGTAACTTTGGTTCAGTTGACGGCGATGAAGCAGCGGCAATGCGTTATACCGAAGCCCGTCTCGAAGCTCTGGCAGAAGAAATGCTCAAAGACATCGAGATGGAAACGGTTGAATGGATGCCAAACTTCGACGGTTCTCTTAACGAGCCGATCGTTCTGCCCAGCAAGTTTCCGAACCTGCTGGTCAACGGTTCATCTGGTATCGCGGTTGGTATGGCGACCAACATGCCGTCTCATAACCTTTCAGAGGTCATTGACGGCCTGATTCAGCTGATCAACAACCCCGAAGTAACTATCGATGAGCTGATGAACCATATTCCCGGCCCGGATTTCCCGACCGGCGGTATCATCATGGGTACCGATGGCATCGAATCAGCCTTCAAAACCGGCCGCGGCAGTATCGTCGTTCGCTCAGTCGTCGAAATTGAAGAATTCAACAAGGGCCGCGACCGCATCGTCGTTACCGAACTGCCTTATCAGGTCAACAAAGCCCGCCTGGTCAAATCAATTGCCGATCTGATCAAGGAAAAGAAGATCGATGGCATTACCGACCTGCGCGATGAGTCGAGCCGCGAAGGTATGCGCGTCTGTATCGAACTGCGCAAGGGCGTTAATACAGATGTCATTCTCAACCAGCTGTACAAGCATACTCAGATGCAGAGCAGTTTCGGCGTAATCAATCTGGTTCTCGTCGACAACCGCCCGCTCGTTCTCAACCTCAAGCAGATGATGGAACATTACGTCAATCACTGCCGCGAGGTCATTCGCCGCAGAACCGTGTTCCAGCTGCGCAAGGCCGAAGAGAAAGCACACATTCTCGAAGGTTTGACGATCGCTCTCGACAATCTCGATGCGGTTATCGAGCTGATCAAGTCAGCAAAAGATCCGAATGAAGCCAAACAAGGCCTCATGGATACCTTCATGCTCTCTGATAAACAGTCACAGGCGATTCTTGAAATGCGACTGCAGAGACTGACAGGCCTCGAACGCGACAAGATCATCGCCGAATATCACGATACTTTGGCTCTGATCCAGAAGCTCAAAGGCATTCTCGAATCAGACGAGAAGGTCAGAGAAATCATCAAAGAAGAACTGCTCGATATCAAAGCCCGCTTTGGCGATGCCCGCCGCAGCAAGATCACAAGATCTTCAGCCGAAAAACTCAATGTCGAAGATCTGATGCAGGAAGAAGATATCATCATCACCCTGACCAAGAACGGTTATGTCAAACGCATGTCGCCGAGCGTTTTCAGGCAGATCAGCCGTGGCAGCAAGGGCAGCAACGTCATGGGCGTCAAAGACGAAGATGTCGTCGAACATATGTTCCTGGCCACGACACATTCATATCTGCTGGTATTCACCTCGATCGGTAAAGTACACTGGATCAAGGGCTACCAGATACCCGAAGGTGGTCGCCAGGCAAGCGGCCGCGCCATGGTCAACCTGCTGCAGTTCGAAGAAAGCGAAACCCTCACCGCCATTCTGCCGATCAAGAAGTTCGACGATGTGCGCCGCCTGTTCATGGTAACCCGCAAAGGCATTTCGAAAATGGTCATGCTGTCAGCGTTTGCCAGACCGATGGCCCGCGGCATCATTGCGCTCAAGCTCGATGAAGGCGATGAACTGATTGGTGTAAAACCGATCAATGGTGGCGAACAGGTGGTAATTGCGACCCGCAACGGCTATGCCATACGTTTCCCTGAGAGTGAAGTGCGCGTCATGGGAAGAACTGCCCGTGGGGTCAAGGCCATCACTTTCAGAGACAAGAATGATGAAGTTATCGGCATGGAAGTTTTCAGCCGCAAGAAAGACGACGACGGCGAGCTGCATGTTGCCGTAGTGCCGTCTGTTGAAGGTGATATCACCGTGGCGGCCGAGGCAGAAATGCCGGTTGATGAGACCGATGAAGTTGTCGACGAAGTTATCGATGAAGTGATCGAAGACGAAATCATCGATGATGCTCCTGACGGCGAAACTGCTCCGCCAGTCGAAGATGACGGCCGCTATGAAGGCAGGCTGCTGACCGTTTCGGCGCTTGGTTTCGGCAAAAAGACCGATGTCAACAACTACCGCGTTACCCACCGCGGTGGCAAAGGCGTCATCAACCTCAAGATCATGGAAAAGACCGGCGAAGTTCTTGCAATCAAACGCATGTTCGAGGGCGATGAGCTGATGGTCGTCACTACCAACGGTAAAGTCGTGCGCCTGAACGCCGATTCGATAAGAAATACTGGTAGAGCCGCTTCCGGTGTTAAGCTGATAACTCTCGATGGCGATGACAGGCTGATTTCTGTTGTCAGAATTCCGTCGAAAGAAGAAGCTGCCGACTGATAAAACCGGGCTGCCTCTCTGAATCAGGGAGGCAGCCACTTCATTTCAATTTCTGGCAAGGTAACAAGGTTCATGAACGAAGAAAAAGTGCCGGTCAAACGTAAACGTGTGCGGTTTTCGACAGAAATCATGTTCATTCTATCGGTAGTGTTCTGCGTGGCTCTGTCGATAACCTATCTGGTTCGCTACAACAACATTCGCACACTTCTGCAGCGCGAGGCTGAGCTGCGGGAACGCATCGAAGCCCTCGAACGCGAAAACCGTCATCTCAAGCAGAACCTCGAAATGCTTTCTACCCCCGAAGGCATCGAAAGACTGGCGCGTGAAAGACTTGGCCTGGTTAAACCCGAAGAACTCGTGATTTATACAATCAACGAAAAGAACGAACAGGGCGGTCAGGCTGCGCCGCCCCCTCAGATGAAGCCTCAAACCCAGGCTTCGCCCGCAGCTGAAACTCCCTGAAATTCCAGTTTTCCTTTTTTATTCCCGCGATCCACGAATACGGATCGCGGGAATTTTAATTTTCCGGGTTTCAGAGGTTTTTCCAGACCATCTGAACCGGTTCACCGTCCCACCGGGAAAAATTCTACTTCTGATGTGCAGTTATCAATAACACAGTGGCGCTGCAAAAAGCGGATTGTACATTGTTGAGATTCGTCAGACAAAACCGCCGAAAAAGTGTTGATTTTGATCGGTACCTGTGCTATCTTTATGAGGCACTGGAGGAATGGCCGAGTGGTCTAAGGCGGCGGTCTTGAAAACCGCAGGGTGAAAGCTCCGTGGGTTCGAATCCTACTTCCTCCGATTGCATCTCTGGAGAGATGGGTGAGTGGCTTAAACCAACAGTTTGCTAAACTGTCGTACTGGGTAACTGGTACCGGGGGTTCAAATCCCCCTCTCTCCGAAGCGAATTTGCGCCCGTAGCTCAGTTTGGATAGAGCACCAGATTGCGGATCTGGTGGCCAGAGGTTCGAGTCCTCTCGGGCGCGTTGCTCTTTTCTGAGGGTTTTAATTTTCCCTCAATCGGAAAGGTGGCTGAGTTGGTCTAAGGCACACGCCTGGAAAGCGTGAGTGGGGGCAACTCCACCGCGGGTTCGAATCCCGCCCTTTCCGTTGTCGTGCTAGATGGGGGGCTCGGGGTCCCTTATCCACCGCAAATCCCCGCCAGGCGGATCGAATTCCTGACAGAGGGCATTGTTGGTGGCAACGGCCAGTTCTAGAAGCATCGAAGGACGGGTTCCACACGGCGAAAGTCCGTGAACTCCGCCAGGATCGGAAGGTAGCAACGGTAAACGATCGCTTTCGGGTGATGTGGCAGCGCCTGTCCGGAGCCTATAGTTCAGGATACGTACCATTGACGTATGTTCGAAGTCAGGTGCACGACTTCTCTCCCATTCCAGACATGGGGCTTTTTTTTTAGCTGTTAATCTGTTAACCTGTTGCAGGTGAGCAAGATTGCCCGTGAACGGAGAACCAGATGACTGCACCAGCCCGTCAGAACCTGTATCGCAAATATCGCCCCCAGCGTTTTTCTGAACTGTCGGGCCAGGAACACATCTCACGCACCATTCAGTCTGCGGTGGCCTCTGATCGTATTTCCCACGCTTATATGTTTTCCGGGCCGCGTGGCACCGGCAAAACCTCGGCCGCTCGCCTGCTTGCCAAGATTCTCAACTGCACTGACCTGCAGAAAGACGCCCGTGGTCTGCCCGACTGCTGCCGCGTCTGCCATAACTGCCGGCGTATCGAAGAGATGAATTTCATGGATATCATCGAGATCGACGCGGCCAGTAACAACAGTGTCGAAGATATCAGGCAGATGCGTGAGAAGGTAAAATACCGCCCGGCCGAGGGCAAATACAAGATTTATATCATCGACGAAGTGCACATGCTCTCGGGCTCTGCATTCAATGCCTTTCTCAAGACGCTTGAAGAGCCGCCTCCGAACGTGCTTTTCGTTCTGGCCACTACCGACCCCCAGAAAGTGCCGGCCACCATTATTTCGCGCTGCCAGTGCTTCGATTTTCATTCTGTGTCGCGGCGCACCATCCAGACTCGCCTTGAAGAGATCGTTAAGCTGGAAAACGCCGATGGCGGCTTTCCGGCTTTTGAGCCTGAAGCACTTTCGATGATCGCTGAATGCGCCGAAGGCGGCTTTCGCGACGCACTCAGTCTGCTCGATCAGATTTCGGCCTCGGCTTCGAGTGAACTGATAACCCTCGATCAGGTTCTTGAAATGACGCGGCGCCTGAGCTATTCGACGCTCAAGATCATTGCCGGCGCAATTTTCGCGCATGACCTCGCCGCTCTGGTGAAGCAGCTGAACGATCTGTACTTTCGCGGTTACGAGCCGCAGACCATCGGCCGCGATCTGCTCGAATATCTGCGGCGCTGCATGATACTGCGCATCGACCCTGAGGCGAACCAGGTTCTCGATCTTCCGGCCGAACAGGCCGCCGAACTCAGAAACCAGATCGGCCAGCTGTCGGCACGTTATCTGATCGGTGCAGTTACCCGGGTTGAAAGAGCTCTGATGACTATCAGAAGCTCGCTTCAGGCGAGGGTGCTGCTTGAGTCCGAATTGATCCGCCTCGGTCTCGGCGACGAGATTTTTGCTTCTGAAGCGCTTGAAAAAAGGGTTGAGCAACTTGAACAAAAGCTGGCCGCAGTTAAAAGGTTGGCAGGTCAACCTGGCGCCGCTGGTATAGCCCGTGGCGGCCGACCGGTACCTGCAATGGTTCCGGCCGCTCAGCCGGCTTCGGTTCCATCTGCGCGCCCGACGCTGGTGTCGTCGCAGTCGTCTTCTGCGCCAAGGCCGACGCATCTGCCGGACAATGTGGTGCCGATGACGACGGTAACGTCGAAAAATACCGACCCCTTCGCGGAATTTCGCAACGCAGTTGGCAGCAGATCCAATGTTTGCCAGGCTCTGCTGGTAAATGCCCGCTTCAAAAAGCCCGAAAACGGGGTGCTTGAAATTCTGCTGGAGCAGACATTTGCTGCCGGCAAGCTTAAGGAAGAGAAGAATCACGCAATTCTTCTCGAAGCTGCAAAAGCAGTGTACGGTAATATTGATACCGTGAGAATCGGCATGGCCGGGGCTCAGGGGGCGTCTGGTGAAGAAACCCCGCCTGTACGGTTGAGTCATGTTGAGCAGATAGCAAAAATCGATGAGCAGGCACGGCAGAAAATGCTGCAAAAACCGTCTGTTGCCGACGCTCTGGAAGTTTTTGGCGGTGAAATAATCAGCATCGACGATTGATTGTTAAAAAACTGATAATAGAGTGCGAAAAATCTGTGGGTAACCGCAGATTTTTTTTATCTGGTAAATTATGCACCTTTTAAAAGCCGCATTTTAAGCCAGGAGCACCACCTAAAAATCTTGCGGCAGACTGTACTCTGTTTTGGCGTGGAAAATGTGGAAAACTTTGGGGAAAAGCATTACAAGCGATGTTAATGCTGTGGAAAAATAAAAAAGCTACCCTCTTGACAATAAGTATTTATGGGCATTTCAGAGGTTCGTTGAAAAAAACATTGCAAAAATAAAAATCGGTTTTGTCAAGATGGTGTACATAATTTTTTAGCATCTTGTACGGTTTACATAACTATGTACCCCGTGTCACTGTGGTGTTAATTAAAAAACTTTTCTTGCCTCTTTACGGTATAGATTGAAGAAGACTCCCGGGGCAATCGCACCTGATATTGTTTCTGACCCGGTTGGAAAAGTTGTGACTGTTATGCCAGAGTTGCGACATAAGCTCAAAATTTCAGATCTGCACCGGAATAACGAATTATGGCCGGTGGGCATGTTGTATTGAGAACTGATTTTCTGATTTGTGTCGCCCAGTCTGGTGTTTTTTGTTTCTGGCTGTATAATTAAAAAATGTTTCGCTCGTATGCGTAAGTCTTTAAAAATTTGCCTTATTCCGGGCCAGGCCCGTTAAATTCTGGAGCCAACCTTGAAAAAAATTAAAATGTTGCTGCTGGTGATGTTTGTGGTGGCTGTCTTTTGTCTGCAACCGGGGTCTGCGGTTGCTAAAGACTGTGAGTTTGATTTTTACTACCAGTGTATCGAAAAGGTTGTGCAGATAAATGACCCTGAACCCGAGGGCTGGTGGGGGCATACCAAAAGCTTTCTCAAGGGCGGCGTCAATCTCGTTAAGAAAACCTGGGAAAAGGCTGTAACCCGCAATTATGCGCCGGGTGAAGGCACTAAACGCTGGTATTCAGACAACAAAAACATTGCCTACGATGTAAAACGTGTCAAGGTGACCAGCGAAGAACAGCTTCTGCAACTGATGGGGGCTAAAAGCGAATCTGAACTTTCAGATGGCCAGAAAGCTCTGCTGGCTGTCTACCGCCATTCAAAATCGCAGAACGTCAAAGATCGCATGAAATATAATTTCCGGTCATCGATCAACGTTATTCTCTCTGATACAACCGGTTTTGATGATCCTGGCAAATATCCAGAAATTAAAGATGATTTCTGGCCCTACTCAAGCGGTCCGACCATACAGATGTCAAGCAATCGCTACAGCTGGCCTGGCTCAGACGTCAATGCCAGATCGACCTTTGTGCATGAATTTGCCCATTCATTTGACCGCACCATCAAAGAATTCATTCATCCATACGGCAAAGACGGTTCTCACTATGCCAACGAATTGTCAAAGCCCCGCAGCGCTTTTGTCGAAGGCTGGGCCGAATTCAACGAAATGCTCGATTCCGAGGAAAAAGCCACCCAGATGCGAAACAACATCAGTCTGGTCAAGGTTGAAAGTAAAGAAAAAGCCGGCGATTACACCAACGTCGAACCAGAAACACTGACCGGCGAGCAGCTGATGTGTGTCGAAGGTATCAACGCCGTAATCATGCACCGCATGGCCACCGAAATCGATGGCGGTAAAGACAAGGTTTTTGACGCCTTTCTGAAAACCCGTTGGAAACTGTTTCGCAGCCTCAAATCGCTGACACTTGAATTTGCAAAAAAGAACCCCGGCGACATCGAAAAGATGGCGAAAATCATCGATGAACAAACTCTTGGAAAACTCTCTGACAAAGAAATGATGGAATACATCGGCAAATCAGATGCCGCCAAAGCCTGGCTTAAGGCCCGCGCCGAAGCAAAAGACGCCGAAGAGAACGTCACTGCTGCTTCTGGTATCGAAGCCACCAATACCGGCAGACCTGCCGATATCAAGGTTAAGACCGAAACTGCCAATCCTTTCAGCGTTAAATAACTAAAGACTGGCGGTGCAAGTCGCCGCCCAGATTATACGAAAAGCGCAAGGCCCGCTGCCGGCAAAAACTGGTGGCGGGCTTTTTGCTCAATGGGCCATTTTGTATTTTTGTTTTAACAGAACTTTGTGATAAAATTCCCTAGTTAAATCTGTTCGATTGAGAGGTGCTTGATGCGCAATCCTTTTGCCAGGCTGATTACAGCGGCAACGCTGATTTATACCACCCTGTGTGCCCCGGCTGGTGCATTTGAAAGCTATCTGTATCTTGGCTATAAAGATGCCGGCAAAGTGTATCGTCTTTCAACCGGTGACCAGAACCAGCTGCCAACCGGGTTTATTTTTGCGTGCGATCCGGGCGCAGAGGCATTTATGGTCGATAAATTGCGCAATTACCGCTTTGTAAATCTTGTGCGCGAAGGTGAATTCACCAGAACGCCCGGTTATATTTACAGGCAGGTTTTTGATGGGCTGGCCGTAGACGCAGATCGTGGCAGACACGGGCATTCACAGCACCAGGACCAGAGAAGCAGTCTCGTTGCCGGTGCTGATGGTCAGCCGGTTTTTCGGCCAGCGGGGGCCCCATTCAGTGCCGGGCCGGGGCACCCGGTAGGCGATGGCATCGCACGAACGGGTTTGTCTGAAGGCGAATATGCACCCGTCGAAGGTCGTAACTGGTATAAATTACCTAATGGCAGCTGGTATCAGACCTGGTTTCCTGTTGAACAGCCGGCTTCTGAGTCATACAAGATTTTTTACGACTGCTGGCAGGAGCAGAACTTTTTCTGCCAGGAATCAATCTGGCGTGGATTCGTTCCGGGCAGGGTATTTGAACGAAAAGCCGGCAAGGGAATCAGCCGAAGGTTTTTCAGGGCCGCAGTCGACGGTGCCATGGAAATACTTCCTGAGGTCGACAACCAGGCAGCAATGGAAAGTGTTCCGGGATTTGCGTGTTACCACGATCGCTCGGGTACAATCGGTGAAGGCAGTCTGCTGGTTCACACCTGGACGGGTAAAGATGCTGGTGCCTTCTTTATTAATGGTGAGCCAAGCATTTTTCAGCCGACTATAGCCTCGAAAGCACCATTGTCACGCTTTGTCGGCATGAATGTTTCTGGCAGTTCAAGACGCATCTATGTAGTCGGAACCGATGTTCTGCACGACTGGTTACGCGAAAACAACATTGAGCAGACGGGTTCTGAATGTTCGCTGGCAGTTTTCTGCAATGTCGAAGAGGGTCGCCAGACAAGAGCTTTTATTTATTCAGCTCCAGAGAAGAAGATTTACTGCTTCAGTCTCAATGAAAACGGTATTTCAAAGGCAAGCTACTTAAAAACTATTGTTCCTGAGCTCCCGGTACAGGCAATGCATGCTGACAGTTCCGGCAATCTTTATATTGCCGGTGTGGAGCTGTCTCCATCCGAGCTTGTTACTCCAGCTGACTTTGCTGACGGGTTTGAAAGTCTGCAGATCAACGAAGAAGCCGGAATGCTTGGTGAGACGATCAGCGAAGACGAATTTCAGAAAAAGCTTAATATCAAAGGCGATCTGACAGGTCGTATTGTCTTTTCTCAGACGGGTAATGCTGTTCTGATGATGGTTTACGAGGGTGACAGCGTGCCGGTTACCATTGGCCGCGCGTTTCTCAATAAAAAATATATGGCCCGGGAGTTCAGTTTTAAAAACCAGACCCTCAAGGGCCTGCATCTGCCGCCGGCAGAATTGCTGCGTTTGACAGAAAAACCCGGAAATACCCTTGCAGAGCTGCAGGGAAATGTTCCGGGTTTTCCTGACGAATTCGTTCAGCCTGAAAAGCTGCTGATTTCAGTGCATGAAGAATGATCGCCGCTAGGCGAGACTCTTCAGCATTTCTTCGAGTTCTGGGTCGTCGAATGGCTCGTCCTGTGATTCTTTGATCATGAACACGAGCTTTTTCAGTTCGAGATCGGTCATCTTGCCGCGATCCTTGGCCGGTATGCGTTCGGCTTCTTCCTGCAGCATCTTTTTGATGAACTTTTCGCGTGTCGGCTTGTCGGCGATTACCTGATAGATCTTCTCGGCGAGCACTGCCGGGTCAACCATCTTATAGGTGCCGTCCTGAACCTGCTTGGAGATTTCCTGCAGGCGCTGCATGTGTAAAAGCTGCTGCTGCTGCAGAATTTTGAGGTTGTTCTGCGCCGGGCTCCCGATCGGAGCGTGCCCAGCCCGTGAAGTGGTCTCTGATTTGTCTTTCAGAGCTTCATCAAACGAACTTTTTTTGTCAACAGACTCTTTGGCCTTGGGTTTGGTAGTTATAATTATTCTCTTACCAGGCCCCTGAATGGAATCAACCATATTAAACTCCCTTGTAACTTCCTTGTTAAAAAGGCATATTTTTCCCTTATCCCAATTTAATTATCGTCACTTTTGCTTAAAAGTTTATAGATGATTTTTCCGGGGCACCCTTTTTTTTTTGCCGCCATCTGCCGATAGTCCTTGCAGATTATATTTTCGGAGGCACATACCATGCAGAAAGGCATGATTAAAAGCGCTTTTCTCTCATCTCTGTTAATGCTCGGCTCGTGCATGCCGGGTCAGGCAGCCGCCGATTTTAACAGCCATTTCTCAGCCGGGGAAACCGCCTTCGCGGCCCGCAATTTTACCGCCGCTGCCGAGAATTTTGCGCAGGCTCTCAAATATGTGCCTGAAGATCTGCGTTCAAGATTTCGTTATGGCCAGGCGCTGTTCTCGTTGAATAAATATTCTGAAAGCCACAGCCAGTTTCAGGCGGTTTTGCAGAACTCACCGAGCAATATCATTGCCAGGGTATACCTGGCCGAAAACCTGGTGCGCCTTAACCGGCCGGTAGAAGCGCGAACGCACCTCGAGTGGATTCTCAGAGTGCAGCCGGGGCACGAACGTGCCCAGCAACTGCTTCAGGAAATTGGAGCGGCCCCGGTTAATAATGCCTCAGTAATTGCAGTGCCCCAGAATAAGCAGATCGCTGTTGCGCCGGTAAAAGCAAAAAACCAGAAACAGGCGATTCAGACAGTCAGGGCCGCTCAGACTTCGCCCCAGAATCTGCAGTCGCTGCCGGTCGCGCCAAAAAACCAGGCTGCCGCTGCAAAAGCTGTCGTTCCGGTCGAAAAGGCGGCAGCACCTGCAGGAGTTGCCGCACCGCAGGTTCAGCAGTTTGCACCGCAGGCTTTTGTTGACGGCCGTATGGTAAATGTGCAAAAACCGGCTGCCGTTGCCCGTCAGGCACCCTTGCCCGCTAAAAAGGATGTTGCCGCATTCGATCTTGAATCATACCTCGTTCTGGCAAAGGATTCACTACTCGTCAACCTTGAACAGGCAAGATACCAGCTTGAAAGCGACGATACCCGTGCTGCCGCAGTCAGCCTGATGAAAGCCGAAGAACTCGCCCGTGCCGCCAAAGATTCACGTCGCTTTCTCGAAGTTCAGATTCTCAACAGTCTGGTTCTCGTCTACAACCGCGACTTTCCCGGCTTCGGTCAGCATCTGATGCAGCTGAAATCGGTGCTTTCACCCGAGTCCTACAAGTCTTTTCTCGATATCTACAATCAGGGCGCGGCTCTGAAAGACCCGGTAGATCAGGCAAGACTGGTGGCCGGTATTGCCATGGGTGCCGGGCACCATGCAGTAGCTACACGTTTGTTGCGCGAAGCCTTCACTAAGTTCCCCAACGATGCACTTATCGGCAGCATGCTTGCTGACGCGCAGATGCAGAATCTCGATTACAAAGGCGCCGAAGCTACGCTTTCGCAGCTTGCCCGCAGCGATGCAAACAATGGCGAAGTCTGGTTCAATCTCGCCAGATTCTATCTTACTGCCGACTACCGCCCTGAACAGGTGCGCACCTACGCCAACCATGCCGCAAAACTGCGCCCAGATGATGCAAGAAACGGCATTCTGCTCGCCCTGCTCGATTATTCCGAGGGCCGCATCAAAGAAGGTGTCGCCCGTATCAGAAGCCTGTTGCCCGCGGTGAATGACCCGGCCCTCAAGGGCATCTGCGAACGGATTATTACCGATGGCGAGACTGCCGGCCATGAAAAAATCAATTTTGTCAGTGTTCTCGCCCTGCCCGGTGCCAGACACGCACACCAGAGCAGCTTCAGAATGCTTGGCGAAGATTATCTGAAACAGGGTTCATTCTTCACCGCAATGAAGCATTTCAGAAAAGCTGGTGATAACGCTGAAATAGGCAGAACCTGGCTCGGCCTGTCTTCGGCTCTGCATACCGCCGGTGAATCGGCCATGGCCGCCACCACGGCCGGTTATGGTCTCAAGGCTCTGCACCATGAACTCGCCGCCAACCCCGGTAATGGTCGTGCCAACCTCTATATTGCTCTTTACCATTACGAGAGAGGCGATAAAGTGGCGGCCCGCCAGGCCATCGAACGCGGTCTTGCCTCACAGAACTGCGAGCGCTCGACCCGCACCCGCCTGACTGCTATTCTCAACGCCATTTCTTCCTGATTATCTGACTGTGACTGAAACTGGGGGCTGTTTCACAAAACTGGTGAAGCAGCCTCCTTTTGTTTATAGGCAGGCTTTCTGGTTAAGACCGGGTTGTCTGATCAATAGTTTTCATTTAATGAAGCAAAAGTGGCAGAGAGCAGCTTTAATGAGCTTTTATCCAGTCGAGAAAATAAACATGAATTTGAGCGGTTACAAAATTTTTTGAAAAAATCGGGAATAAATTTGCGCCAGCCTTGTTTTTATTTTTGAAAGCAGAATTACATGATCGATTACCGGCAACATAACCAGAAATTCGAGGCACTGATACGACAGTACCAGGGGCTGGCCTTTACCGTTGCCTACAGCGTTCTTCTCGATGCCCAGGAAAGCCTCGATCTGGTGCAGAATGCTTTTGTGAAGGCTTTGCATGAGCCACGTTTTCTCGAAGAAGGCTTTAATCAGAAAAGCTGGCTGGTAAAGGTTGTAAGAAACGATGCTCTCAACCTGAAAAAAAGCTGGTGGCGAAAACTCAGGCTGCTGGCCGATTTTCGCGAATTTGACCGGCCTGATGCTTCGCCTGAACTTTGCGAGCTGTTTGCCCGCGAACAGAGCATCGTCAGACTGAAAGAGGCCTTGCAGAAACTTTCTGACGACGAGCGCGAAATTGTCGCCCTGCGCTTTGCAGCCGGTTGCTCATACGAACAGATCGCCGAACAGCTGGGCATAAAGATCGGCACCGTGATGTCGAGGCTGGCACGCGTGAAGGAAAAAATTGCCGGAATTATGGGAGATGACTATTGTGACTGAAAAAAATACCTTGACCGAAGATCTGGCAACGGTTGAGCGACTGGCAGGGTCACCGCCGATCTGCGAAGCTGTTATCGAGTCGGTTCGCAGCCGGGCAACGGCCGAAATGGCCTGGCAACAGCTGGTCGGGTTTTTGGCGACCATGGCAGCAGCTCTGGTGATTCTTCTGCTCACATTTGCTTTTGGCGGTCAGCTGTCTGGTTTTGTCAGCTTTTTTGTGTCAGACCAGTCGGTTTTTGCTGCGTATGGCCTTGTTTCCAGCCAGACCGCAAATTTTTTCTCATGGCAGGAATTCGCTCAGATAATTGTCATGGCTGCACCGCTTCTCGCTCTTTATCTGTTGCCGGTGCTCGGCGCCATGGCTTTTGCCTGTTGCGAAGTTCATATAGAAAATAAAGCTGTTAACAGGGAGTCGCAAAAATGAAAGCTGTTTTAAAAAAGTGTTTTGGCCTCATGGTCAGATTTTTTATGTGGGTTTTTGGTCTGCCTGGTTCTTTTCTCAGGTGGTATTTTTCATGCCGCATGGCCGTCAGGGTTGTGCTTACTGTAGTGATAATGCTGTTGCTGACGGCAGCGATTTCAGCCGGCAGTGTTTATCTGATGTTTCACCGGCATGTCACGGTGCCGTTTGAGGCGATGGGGCTTTCTGACGACTATCGGCCGGGGTTCTGGCTCAACGCGCATCACACCAGATCGGTCAGAAGGTTTGCCTATGGGCAGAAGCCCGAAGATGACCCATGGGAAAAGGATTACCCGCTGTTTCCGAAAAAAAATCAGATTATGGATGCTGAGGTCGCTTCTGCGAGCATACCAGACCTGCCGGCTCTGAAGAAATATATGGATTTCTGCGATATACATGGCGATTTTAATGAACTTGCCAGCTATAGCAGCAACAGCAGCGGATTTTTTTATGATTTTGCGGCAATGCCGGAAGATGTAAGAAGCAGGCTTGATAAAAGGGTTACGGATCTGCTCGATATCAGATACGAAGATTTTCTCGATCTGGCGAGTCTGACCGATGCCCAGAAGAAGCGTGCGCTCTTTGATTTTGAAAGGGGTTATTACAGGTATCCGGCCACACAGAATGTAAGCATGTATTTAGCCTGGAAAAGAACGCAGAACTCGGAATTCGATGCCGGAAAAGCGTTTTCGGCGCTTCTCAGGTATCAACCGCTGGAAAAGGCGCTGATATCTGAACACATACTGTGGTCAGAGAATATTGCAGATTATATCGGTTACTCTATTTACATTCTCTGCAGAGGCGGTCATCTTAAGCCCGAAGAAGCGGTGCAGATGATCAGGGCTTTTGACGAGGTAACCGCGAGAACCTTGAACATTACCTCTGACGAGGCCCTGGCGCAGATGCTCAACCAGGCAAAAACCCGTTTGCTCTACCTTTACCGGCTTTCACCGCTTGGCACCTGGCTGCTGAACAGCATTTACCCTGACCCGCTCGAAATATGCCGCAAGAGATTCAAGCTTTTTACCATTGTTCCGACGGTTGCGGCTGAAAAAGAGTTTCACGAACTTCCCTGGAATTTTCTCGGGCTTTTTGATTTCAGAAGGCCGGATGCTGTAGAAATCATGATTTACGAAGCCCGAAGCCTGTTTAAATATAAAGTATTCAGGGCGATTCTGCAGCAGGAACTCGCGCAGATTGCCGGACTCGATAGCCCGTTTCCCGACCCTTATACGGGCAGACCTCTTTGCCGGGGCGAAAGAAACGGCCGGCCGGAGTTCTACAGCTGTGGCCCGAACCAGAAAGACGATGGCATGACCGGCGACGATATTTTTTACGAAAAATAAAACCCTCCAGCAGATTCTAAGTTTAAGAGTTGCATTTTGTACGAATTTCTCATTATAATCTGCTGTTAAGATTCCAGTACTCCGGAGGATTCCCGATAATGGCCAAAACAATACTTGTGGCTGAAGACTCCTTGATGTTGCGCAAGGTAGCTTGTTTCCCCCTTGAAAAAGCGGGTTACAAGGTGCTTGAAGCCAACAATGGTATCGAAGCCATTGAAGCAATGTCAAAGAACGAAGTCGACATCATCATCACCGACCTGAACATGCCGGGCATGGACGGCTTCGAGCTGATCACCCAGGTCAAAGAAAACGAAAAATTCAAACACATCCCCATAATCATTCTGACTACCGAAGGTAAAAAAGAAATGGTTATGAAGGGGCTGACTCTCGGAGCCAATTCGTTTCTGCAGAAGCCGATCAAGCCCGATCTGATGCTGCAGGAAGTCGAGCGCCTGCTCAGTAAATCAACAAAGGGGGCCTGAAATAATGGCGAGTTCAGCAGTATTACTTGAACAGTTGAAGAATTCAGACCCCGGTCTGCGCCGCAAGGCAGTTCGCGAACTGGTTAGGTTTCCGGAACAGAAAGAAGTTGTAGAGGCTCTTTGTGAGGCCCTGGGCGACCCAAACAAGGGTGTTCAGAACATTACCATCGAAGCTCTGTCTTCGATGATGCATGAAAACACTGTTCACGGTCTCATCAGTGTGGTAAAAAGCTCAGATTTGAATACCCGAAATGCCGGTATGACCATTCTGCGCAATCTTGGCCCGATGGCGATTCCGCCGCTGGTCAAGGCCATCGAAGCGTCAGAAGATGTTGACGAAATCATTCAGATTCTCGTCATTCTCGGCGACATTCATTCGCCGCTGGCCACCGATACCGTTCTCAAATACATCGGCCATGCCGATGACAACGTCAAAACCACTGCTGTGGAGTCTCTGGGCAAAATCCAGGACCCGAAAGCCGTTGACGTTCTCATCGAAACCTATAAAAATTCAGACATTCTCAAATACTCGATCGTCGAAGCCCTGGGCAACATCTCAGTGGAAAAGGCAATGCCGATTCTTCTCGGCGCCCTCGACTCCGGTGACATTCTCGAGTATTTCACTGCTATCGGTGCCATGGGCTCCATGGAAGCACCGGCCGGCGTTGAGCACCTCTTCAAGAAACTGGTTAAAGAAGAAGACAGCGGCACCCGCCGCCTGATTTTCAAATCTCTGGCCATGATCGAAGAAGCCAATCACGGTGCAGTCAAGAAGCTGGATCAGGCAGCCATCAAGCCGATTCTGCTCGGCCTGCTCGAAAATCAGGATGCCGCCGAATACCGTTTTCTCGTAAGAGTTGCCGCTTCGCTCAACGATGAAGCCTATGCCGGCGCTCTTCTCAATGCTCTGCAGTGCTCAGAAAGCGAAATCGCTGATATCGCCTTCGAAGGCATCGTCAATATCGGTAAAAAGGCTGTAAAACCGGCTCTCGAAAAGATTGGCCGCGTTGAACCGCCGGTTGCCGTTCGCATTCTGCAGTTCCTCGAAAAATTCCCGGCCCCCGAAACTCCGGTCGCTATCTCGTTGTTCGTCAACAATCCTGACGATCTTTTGAGACAGGCGCTTGCCAGAACTCTCGGCGCCAACCCCTCTGACACCTCCTTTGTCAGCCTCAAAGAGATGCTCAACGATGTTGACGAGACCGTGCGCCGCAATGCCGTCGCCGGTATCGCCCGCATGCTCAGCTATGATGGTGCTCTGACCGCCCTGATCAACAAATTCAAGGACATCAACGGTCACGTTCGCCGCGAAGCCTGTCTGGCCATGGCCCACTCGACTTCAGCCCAGCTGGTTGAGCCTCTGTTCGGCGTAGTGACCACCGAGCCCTACGGCGACGTCAGAGAAGCTGCTGCCACCGTTCTGGCTATGCGCAAAGATCCGGCGATCACCAAGCGCCTGCTCGAAATGCTCGACAGCGATAACTCACGCATCCGCGAAACCATTTCGCGCACCATCTGGCAGTGCGGTTCAACCCTCGCCGTCGACTCTCTGATTCAGAAGCTCAACGACAAGGAATGGCGCGTTGTCGTCAATTCCTGCTATTCGCTTGAGAATATGAAAGATCTCAAATCGATCTTCCCGCTCAAGGAACTGCTCAAGAACGCTGACTGGCAGATCAGAATCGCAGCCCTGTCAGCTCTGAGATCTTTCCGCAGCAAAGAACTGAAACAGTTTTTCGTGCCGCTGCTCGCCGATGAAAATCCGCAGGTTGCCAAACTCGCCGTTGTCGCCCTCAGCGAACTCGGCGACAAGTCTCTCGATATCGACCTGCAGAAGCATATCAAGCACAGCCGCTGGGAAGTCAGATACCAGATCGTCAAGGCCCTCGGCACCATCAAGAGCCAGAGCAGCGTCAGCACTCTCGCCCAGATGGTCGAAAAGGACGAAAGCAACGCGGTGCGCGCCCGTGCCATTCTTGCCCTCTCGAAGATTGGTGACAAGAAAGCCGGCGAAACCGTATTCAAAGTGCTTGAAAGCAATGACCAGAACCTGGTTATCGCTGCCATCAAGTATTTCAAAGACAATGGCGAATCGAACGTCAGCGGTCTCGAAGCTAAAATCAGAGAAATTTTCCTGCGCGATACCTGGGTGAAAAACTATTTCATCAATACTTTCGCGCAGAACCAGTCAGAATTTCTCGAAAAGATCCTCAAATCTGTCGTTGCACCGCGCCAGGCCAGACTGATCGACCGTCTCAAAGCGCTGCCGGCCGATGAAAAGGGCATGAACACAGAAGAAGCTCTGATTCTGCGCGAAATCATCGCCAGCAAATGCGGCGTCGAAGTCAATGACAAAAAGGCCCTCGAACAGAAACTGGCCCGCAATCTCGGCCGCTTCTTCATCACTTCGTGGATCGAATATTATCATTGCCTCAGATACGGTGCCGAAGAAGGCAGCGACCTGGTTACCAGTCTCTATGACTCGATCACCAACCCGACAACTGAATTCTTTGGTGAAGCCAAACAGAGCAGTGTCATGGTTTCGACCATTCTGCCCGAACTGATCGAAAATCGTGTCAGAGAAGGCGTCAGCGAAATCAGAGTTCTCTGCATCGGTTCTTCATTCGGCCCCGAAGCCTATTCGGTCGCCATGAGCGTGCTCGAAGACCTGCATTCTGACAAAGCCAAAGTGCGCGTTGTCGGCACCGATATTTCGCACATCTGTCTGAATACCGCCAAACGCGGTATCTACAAGCGCGAAATGTTCCGGGCTGTCGACCAGAAATACACCGATCTGTATTTCGAAGACGACCGCGGCGACCTGCGCGTTAAAGATCAGGTGAAGAACCTGGTCGAATTCAAGTTCGCCAACGCCGTGAATGCCGAAGCCATGGAAGAACTCGGTGAATTCGACGTGGTAATCTGCCGCAACCTGTTCTCAGACTTCTCACAGAAGGCAAAAGAACGCATGGCCGAAAATATATACAATATTCTCGTGCCGGGCGGCGTGCTGCTCATCGGCGGCAAAGAAACCCTCTACAACGTTACCAAAGCTTTCAGACTGCAGACTTTCGACAAGGTCGTAGCCTACCGCAAGCTGTAAGACGTCACTGACAGAAGCCTGTCGACCGGTAACCGGTCGGCAGGCTTTTTTCTTTCTGCATGGTCTGCCACAATTGAATTAAACTTCTGGATTCCGGGTCTACGCCCGGAATGACGAATTTTATATCCTTCATTCCAGCGCCGGCGGGAATCTTGTTCTGATTAGCATATGAGCATTTTAGGGCGGTTGCTTATTTGTTGTTCGGGCGGTTGTGCTTTGGGTGTAATTTCTGGTACAGTGCTCTGAGAAAATTATTGTACGAGGTTTTAATCATGAGAAATTGCAGATTTAGCTTACTTTGGCTGGTTCTGGCAGTGTCACTGCTGCTGACCGGGTGTTTCGGCGAAGACAGTAAAGGCAGTACCGGCACGATTCTGCCGGCTTCCTACGTTACCCTGAGTGGCAGTGTTGCCTTGCCTGAAACCCTCGAATCAACATTGCTCGCTGCCATCGTTAACAATACTGACAGTCTGGTCAGAAACGCTTCTTCTGCCGCTGTGGTTTATGTCAACGGTAATCAGGTCGCCAGTTTTACGCTTAACTCGGCAGCCGGTACCAGTTGGCCGCTGCAACTGTTCAATGTGCTTCAGGACCCGACCGGGCAGTATAAAATCCAGGTGATTATCGGGAAAATCGCTCTAAAAAGCAACATTGTCGACGCGGAGAAAGCAAATTTCCCGGTTAATCTCGAAACAACAGCGGCAGCTTTGCTGGCTGAAGCCGCGAATAAACCACAAAGCCAGATGCTTGCCAGTTATCCGGCGATTGTCAGCGGCTTGAAGGCAGATCTGCAGGCCGCTATGCAGAAAAGCGCCACTGAACTGGGCGCCAGTCTGCTGGTATCAAATCTGGTGAAACAGGCACTTGCCACCTACAGCGCTCATATCACGGCTCTTGGTGACTTTAACAGCAATGGCAAGCTTGTCTATCTGCAGCCGAAAAATGACCTCGATGGCGACGGTGTGATCGATCTGCAGATCGTGCAGGTTGGTGGCGGCCAGCGCCTCAGGTTTTATACAGCCCTTGCAAATGCAACTTCGCTGCTTGAAAATACTGCCGATCTGGCCGCTTACAACGATACAAAACTGCTGCAGGACTTTGCCGGCAGCCAGACGAGCGAAAACAACACCTTTGCCGCCACCGATAAGGACTTTTCGCTGGGTCTGTTTATTAAAAGATCAGCGGCCGGCGATCAGTATTTAAAATTGCTTGTTCAGACGCATAGATCTCGATGCCGAAGGGGTTTTTCGCGGGGTAGCTGCTGAATACAGCTATATCACGACGACTACAACAGCGATCAAAACCGGCAGTAAAATTTTCATGCTTACGGGCGGTTCAGCGGTCGAGGGCGGGGTTCTGGCCTCAGATTTTCTGACCGACGGAATACCGACAGAAAACAATCTATCGTATGTCAGTGTTCAGGCCGGGCTGGGCAGCTCAAATGGCAGTCAGATGCTGGTCGCGCATGTGGATGGCAAAAATGAGCTGTCTGCTCTCTCAAGCGCGTATAAAATTACGACTGGCCTGTATTTTGCAAATACCGGCGCGGCTCTTGAAGAGTTCAGTGCCGGCCGTACTCTTCAGGTTGGTGACGTTTTTGCTGCCTGGTTTCCGACCGGCAAAAATTACGCCCTGTTCAAAATCAAGCAGATTGATGCCAACAGCATTACCGTCGATTACAAGGTGAACTCAACCCCGAACGAGCCGCGCTTCTGATGATGGATAATTGCATGACCTTATGCCGCATACGAGTTCAAGGGTCGGCAGTTTGTGCGTCATTCCTGCGCAGGCAGGGATCTAAGCTTTTGACAATCTTGAATTGATAGATTATGAGTATGCATGAAGCTCGCTGCTATAAGAAGGAAAAGAACAAAGCTGCCTGTCAGCTTTGCCCGAATCATTGCCTGATCGCCGAAGGAGGCGTGGGCAGTTGCCTGAGTCGCGGCGTTATCGCCGGCAGACTTATAGCTTTTACCTATGGCCGGGTGGTTTCTGCAAGCATTGACCCGGTCGAAAAGAAGCCGCTCTACCACCTTTGCCCTGGCCGGCCGATCTTTTCAACAGGTTCTTATGGCTGCAACCTGCACTGCCGGTTTTGCCAGAACGCCGATATTTCGCAGAAAAAACAGCCGACTGTCGAGCTGTTGCCGCAGCAGCTGGTGGCTGAGGCGTCTGCGGTTACCGGCAACATTGGCGTGGCATTTACCTACAACGAGCCGGGAATCTGGTATGAATACATTCTCGATTGCGCGCCACTGTTGCATCAGGCTGGCCTGATGGCTGTCATGGTTACCAATGGTTACCTCAACCCAGAGCCATGGCTCGATCTCTGCCGGGTCATCGACGCGATGAACATCGATCTGAAGGCTTTTAATACTGATTTTTATCAGAAAGTCTGTGGCGGCCGACTCGATACGGTGAAAGACAATATCAGAACTGCGGTTGAGAGCGGCGTGCACGTCGAATTGACGAATCTGGTTGTCACCGGCCTCAATGACGACCCGGCCGAGTTTACTGCACTTGTCGACTGGGTTGCAGCTATCTCTGATACCCTGCCTCTGCATATTTCGCGGTATTTTCCGCGTTATCATGAAACGGCGCCGCCAACTGCAGCTGCGACAATAGAGCGGTTCGTCGAAATTGCCCGCAGAAAGCTGAAATACGTCTATCCGGGCAATCTGCCCGGCGATCAGAACACCCGTTGCCCGCAGTGTGGCGCAACCTGGGTGAGTCGCAACAATTATCAGATTGTGGTAACCTGCAGTTCAGAAGTCTGTGCCTGTGGTCATAAGCTGCCATTTATTCAGAAAAGCCGGTTTAACCGACAATGAAAGGATAGATCATGTCAGAAGCGAATCAACGCCAGTTTGACTGGGGCCCGCCCGCTAACGCCGGTGATGGTGTCAAAGAATGGCTTATTTATTTCGCCATTATCATTCTTCTTGGCGTCGGCGTCTGGGTTCTGCTCGACATAAACGGCGCCAAAGCGCCTGCATCCGTGGCGGCCACGAAGGCTGCTCCCGCTTCTTCTTCAATGAATGTTAATGTGTCTGCCGGTAAGGCCGGATCTACGCAACCTATAGCCGCAAAAGTTCAGGTTGCAGCGCCTCCGAAATTTTTTGTGCAGCTTGGTGCCTTTACTGATGAAGCTTCGGCGCAGGAAGTTTTCAATCAACTTACTACCGACGGTTTTGCTCCGACCCTGGCTCCACCTGACGACCAGTATGAAATTCACCGGGTTCTGGTCGGCCCCTTTAATACCGAAAGAGAAGCCGAGGAAAAGGCCGAAGCCCTCAACGCGCTCGGCCTGCACTGTTTCGTTTCCGAGGGCCCCTGAAGCTTTGCTGTAGTTTTTAATAATGGTTTCGGCGCAAAGTGTGATAGAATCTCTTTGAAAAATTGGTGATCGATACTACCAACAGGGAGGGCTGCACTTTGGCTATCAGGACTTCACAGGATACCGCAGTTGCTGCAGGGTTTCTCTCGCCCTTTATGCTGCTTTTCGGGACTTTTCTGATTTTCCCGATATTTTATTCGTTTTACCTGAGCTTCTTCGGCTCACCAACCGACTACAGCCTGAGTAATCTCGAATTTGTCGGCCTCGCCAACTACAAGCGCATCATGACTGATTTTCAGTTCTGGTGGTCGCTCGGCGTAACGGCCCTTTACGGGGTTATCAGCATTCCGCTCGGGATCTGTGCCTCACTGGCTCTGGCGCTGCTGCTCGACAATAAACTGTTCGGCAAGAGCTTTTTCAGAAGCGCCTTCTTTCTGCCCAACGTGCTCGACATGCTGGTCGTCGGCGTCATCTGGACCCTGATTTACGCCCCGAAATTCGGCGCTCTGGCCCAGATCACCACCTGGCTGATGGGTGAAAACAACTTTTTCAATACCACCGGCCTGCTCGGCAGCCCTTATACTGCTCTTCTCGCCGTCGTTATCGCGATGGTGCTGAAGGGTGCCGGTTTTGGCATGGTGCTGTTTCTCGCCGCCCTGCAGAATATCCCTGAAGCGGTTTACGAAGCCGCCGATATCGATGGTGCCTCTGAATGGCAGAAATTCACCAAGATTACCGTGCCGCTGCTGCGCCCGATCATCATTTTTATGGTGATTACCGGCGTTATCGGTTCGCTGAACGCCTTTACCGAGATCTACGCTATGACCTCCGGCGGCCCACAGGTGGTTATGGGCGGTGAGACCGTCGGTTCGACCTCGGTGGCTGGCTACTATCTGTTCAAACAGTTTGATTCTGGTAATTACGGCTACGCGGCTGCGATTTCTTATATGCTGCTGATCATCACTCTGGGTATTACCTGGCTGCAGCAGCGGATTGCGACCCGTAACGATGCTATGGAGGCGAAAAAATGAGCAAAGATCTGCACCCCGGAAGAGTTTTCGCTTTCATGATTCTGCTGGCCATCATGATTACCCTGTCTTATGTCATCTCGGGCCAGCTGTTCAAGTTTGGCGCCATGGTTTTTTCTGCCTTCACCACCGGTGAAGGAGCCGAAAGTGCCATGAAAGCCGGTGAACTGATGCTGAAACTGACGCCGGTTCACAATGGCCTCGCAATAATCGTTTCGATTGTTCTCACCATCTGTGTGGTGCAGCGCTTTCTTAGAACGAAAAACGAGATGCGTGGCGCCTTTCTCAAACGCATGTTTCTGTATGAAGCCCTGGCAGTCGGTGTTGTCGTGGTGCTGTTCCCGTTTTTCTGGATGCTCTGCACCTCGTTCAAACCCTCGGGCCAGGAACTGGTAATCAGCAAAACCAACCCGTTCGACATCGTGCCGTCTGAGCCGACCCTCGACAACTTCAGACGCGTGCTCAAGACTGACGCCGCTTCAGTAGCGGCGGGCGCCCTCGATCCAATCGAGAACAAAAAGAATTTCGGCACCTACTTTCTCAACAGCCTGCTGGTGGCCACAACCGCCGCTTTCCTCGTAACCCTGTTCGCTTCGATGGGCGCTTACGTGTTCTCGAAGAAAGAACTGCCCTATAAGCAGCAGATGTTCATGCTGCTGCTCGCCACGATGATGATTCCGGGCATGATGTTCATGGTGCCGCAGTTCTTCATGGTCTGCAAAATGGGCCTGTTCGGAACCAAATGGGCTATGTTTCTGCCGCATCTCGCCTCGGTATTCGGCATTTTCATGCTGAAACAGTTCATGGACACGATCCCCGATTCGCTTATCGAAGCTGCCCAGATCGACGGCGCTTCTGAATGGCAGGTTTTCAGAGTCGTCATCGTGCCGCTGGCACTGCCGATCATTCTCACCCTGTTTCTGCTGACTTTCCTGTTCCACTGGTCAAACTTCCTGTGGCAACTGATCGTCACCAACTTCGAAAACCCGCTCAGCATCACCCTGCCGGTTGGTCTGGCACTGTTCAGAGGCCAGTATACCTCTGAACTTGGTCTGATCATGTCGGCTTCATGCTTCTCGATCGTGCCGATTGCAGTGCTGTTCCTGTTCGCACAGCGCTACTTCATCGAAGGCATGACTCAGGGCGCGGTCAAGGAATAAGGGGAAGCAGCTATGAAAGAAAGAAACCTGATCATAATTGCAGTAATCGCTTATCTGGCGCTGGTTTTCGTCGGCTGGGACGACTCGATAGCCACCAGCCCGGACGGTAGAACCATTCTCACTTTCTGGCACACCTACAACGACCAGGAAGAAGTGATTTTGCGCGAAATCATCAAGAAATGGGAAACCGGCAACCCGAAGTTCACTATCCGCCCGGTTCGCATTCCGTTCGACGGGCACAAACCGAAGCTGCGCACCGCGCTGACGGTTGGGCAGGGCCCAGATATGGCCCGTGTTGACTGGTCGTTTGTCTGTGAACTGGCCCGCAAAAATGCGGTAGTCGACCTCGGAACCCTCGGATTCGAAACTATCAGAGCCCAGTATCTGCCGGCCGCCATCGGTTCATGCAATGTCGGTGGCAAGTTCTACGGCCTGCCCGATCAGAGCAACTGTGTCGCGATGTTTTACAACCGCCAGATGTTCAGAGATGCCGGGCTGCTGCCACCTCAGGCGGAGACTGACAGCGCAGCTGCTGCGCCAGCCGACGAATTTGCCAATGTTCTGCCGAAAACCTGGGAAGAATTCATCGAATTCGGCAAAAAGCTGACTGATGAATCGAAGGGCCAGTATGCCTTTGCGATGCTCAACACCCTGTGGTGGAACCTGACTTTTCTCAACACCTATGGTGCCAGAATCGTTTCTGAAGACGGCACGAAATGTCTTATCGATTCAGACGCTGCGGTTGGTGCCGTCGAGATGATGGCCAGCCTGTTCGCGAAGCACAAAATCGAGGCCGGCGCCTGGCGCCCCGGTGCGATTACCCCGGAACAGGGCTTTGTTAACGGCAAATACGCGATGATCATGATGGGGCCCTGGAACCTTGCTAAATTCAAGAACGCCAAGATGGATTTCGGCGTCGGCCTGATTCCGGCCGGCCCGGCCGGCACTTCGACGAATGTTGGCGGCACCGACGTGGTTATTTTTAAGGGTTCGAAGTATGCCGAAGCCTGCTACAGCTTTCTGACCTTCTTCACCAATGCAGAAAACCAGGTGCGCTGGTGCACGGCGCTCAATCAACTGCCGATCAATCTGGGTGCCTACGATCTGGTCAAGTTCGAAGACCAGCACCTGATGACCTTCATGGAACAGATGAAACACGCCGGCCCGAACCCGGTCGTTAAAGACTTCGGCCTGCTCGAAGACCTGGTGAACCCTGAGATTGAAGCGGTTCTCTCAGGCCAGAAAAACGCCAAAGAGGCACTCGGAAGCGCTGCAAAGAAAGTTCAGGAGCGCCTGCTCGACAGTTAACGATCTGCGCAAGGTTGATTAAAACGTTTCACGCGGCTCTCTGAAAGTTCAGAGGCCGCGTGAAGCGTTTATAGGGGTAATCGGCAATTTAGCCAGCTTATATAAGAGCGTATTGAATTTTTATATCGATTCGTCCGGCGCGGCCTATTATCACTGATTTCGGGTCTTGTCGATTTATTCAGTTTTCTTGAATTCATATGTGAGCGGACTAGTAATTTTTGATCCAATCATCATCCGCTTCCGGCGATGACGAAGTCCCGGAAATTTCATCGGGGGTAGAGATCGGATCCAGCGAAGCAGTGTGGCTGCCAGCCCAGCCTCCGCCGGGGTAACGGATCGACCATTGGCCGTTTAAAGTGCCGACAGGCTGGCCACCGGAGTAAGAGCCGCTGACATAGCGCCCATCACTATAAACAAGGCTATAGGTTCCTTCTGGCAGGTTATTTTGATAGTTAACCTGTTCGTCGTAGGAATTACCGGCATGTTCAGACCATGTTCCTGACCTGATCCCCTGGGTGTAGGCACCGGTTATTGTCCAGGAGCCGTCAGCGAGTGCGTATGAAACTTCACCGTTGAGAATTCCGGCGCTGAAGTTATTCTCGGTAGTTGAATAAAGCTCGGTAACGTTTTTGAATATTTTTTGAACCCACTTGCCGGTTTTAAGATTGCCCGAGTATTCGCCATGCTCCGTTTTAACAGTTGACTCGTATTCAAGATACAGAGAATGGGTGGCAATACCGTTGCGCTGGCCTCCCACGAAAGTTTCAATATCATAACTGCGGGTTGCGAATTCGAATCCTATGGTTCTGATGCCAGTCGCAAACGAGTCGATAAAGAGATCCTGATATATATAACCCGTGTCGGTAGCCACTGTCGTGAACTGCGCTGCGCCCGAAGGGGTTTTGTCTATTTTGATGCGATAATCCTGCATAGATTCTTCTGCGTAATCCTTCAAATTCAGCCAACTGATGGGTTGCCCTCCGTCTGCGAATTCAATCTGATGGACAAAGCTTTTGTAGTTGCTCACTTCATAGGAATGTGCAAATTTATTCCAGACACCGGTTCTGATATTGTTTTTAAAAGCGCCTTCCAGAAGTAGTTTTCCGTCTATATAATCATAGTGCTTCACCACTCCGTCTTTTACCGGCACAATGCTGAATGCGTCAGGGACAGGTTCAACCGTTCTGGCACGTTCTGGCAGATTGCCCTTTTCAAAGCCACTGATGCTGATCTGCCAGGTTTCGCTGCCGGCAGAGTTGGTGGCTTTCCAGATACCTTCTTCTTCCGGGGCTACCAGCACCGCATACGTTGCAATCGAGAAATCGCCGCACTTATCATAAACCTTGAATTCAAATTCATGTGGCCCCGGGAGCAGTCTGAACGGCGTATACCACTTATCGAACTGCTCTTCATGGCCGGAAAACATGTTCTCGTCGTTATTCAGCGGCAAGCTTAAGATCAGATCTGTCTGAACAGGATAAGGAGTCATGGTATAGCCACTTGTAAGTGTTTCAGAGGCCAGGGTGAATATCAGAAACGGCGGGTTGTCATCGATCGAAACTTCGACTTTGCTCAGGCCCTTGTTCAAACCTTTTAAATCATCCATTGACAACTTGATGCTGTCGGTGCCTGTAGTTGTGCATATATGCGGGTAGTAACCGCCGGCAGACCAGGGCCAGTCTCTGATTTCGTTTTTAAGATTTACCGCCCCGGTTACCTTAAGGGTCGGGGTAGCATTGGCCGAAAAAGTTCGCGAAGCTATGACCAGAGGGCCAAACGGTTCGAAAGTGCTGCCCCATTCGCCGATGTTGTAGCTCCAGGCCTGCACAATGGCTTTAAGTTCACCCTGCATACCCATTGACAGGGCTGCGTCAACCTGACAGGGCTTGTCGGTAGAGATGGTCGCTTCAGACTTGATGTATGGTTTCAGGGTCAGTTCGGGGCCGGCCAGGCCGCCGACTTTGAGTGAATTTTTCATTTCAATTGCGGCTTCATTGGTGAAAGTGCCCTGAAGCTTTGCCTCAAAGATCGGGGTATTTTTGACGCGCCATAATAACTGGCCATTCCAGCCGCTTTCGCTGAAATAATTTACGCCCGATCTGAAATCGACACGCATTTTGGTGCCGGCTTTAAGTTCGGCCTCGGCTTTTAGACTCATTTTCCAGGAAGCGGTTATTCACGCCCCCAGGTGCCTGGCACCGGCCCAACGAAGAATGGAATCTCGCTGTGGGGAAGCAGAGTGCCTTCAAGCGCTGGCAGTTCAACAGCAGCTGATGCAAGAAGCTTTAGATAGACATCACAGGTGGCATAACCATCGACGCGTATTTCAAACTGGGTAATACTGCCAAAGCTGGTCGAAAAGTCGACTACCACATCCGGATCAAGCTCGAAATTATCAATCTCAAGCGAAAGGTCACCCAGTGAAGGATCGGCGGAAATCGGCCGGGTCAGGCCGGCTCTAAGCGACTGGCGCATGCCGCCGCGGCGCAGATACATGATTTTAGACTGATACAGCGGGTCTGACGGGCTGAGCAGCCGCTCTGACATTGCAGGCAGCTGCGACATTTTCCCTTTGAAGACGTATTTGCATGTTTCAAAAACTTCTTCCATTGAGGCTCCAGAAGTCGGGACCTGATAGGTGCCCGGGGCGACCGTGCCGGGTTGGGTCGGGCCGGTGGGCGGGCCAGATGGGCCAGTTGGCATGAACATCCCGACAATTTTAACGCAAAGCGGCTTGTTGTCATGAACACCGGTTATTATCGAATTCATGCCAAGAGCAATGGTTTCGGTTATTTCGAGCTGCAGCATCTTGCTGTTTTCGTCATAAGAAAGAATTTTAACTTTTGCCAGGGCGGCTGAGCCAATCTCAAAGGTGTTGGTGGCGAGCTTCCAGTTTGAGTAAATGATTGGGTCAGCGGCACCGACCGGGGTAGCCTCGATTAAAGTCGACCAGGCTAATGTGTGCCCTTCAGAGGCGATTGCAGCTACCTGAAATGAATAAGTCTGGTTATTAACGAAATTTTCGAACAGCAGGATTTTTTCTGAAGTGGAAACCATGGGCGCTGTCTGGGTAGCGAGCGCCGTGCCGGTGGCATAATAAACCTTGTAACTTGCTGCGGCGTCGAGGCCGTCCCAGCCCAGGGCTATGGAACCGCTGCCGACCTGTGCCCACAATCCGAAATTGTTGTTCTGCTGCTGCTCGGTGGCAACGCCGGTGTTCGGGTCGACAAAAAACAGCCGGTTGCCGGCTGCCGGATCTTTTATCGAGCAGAGAATTTTACCGGTGCCAATCTTGTCGTATTCAAGGTAAGAAATGGCGGCCGAAGCGATATCGATTGAAGAAATCTCAAAAACACTGTTCCAGGTCAGACCGCTGGCAGTGATCCCCGACGAGAGATCTGTGTTTTCTTTGCCGTTCCAGCGCACCAACGCCGGTTTCCCGGCAAATGACCCGGCGATGACGATTGATCCATCGCCTGGAAGAATCTGGCTTCCCTGCGGAATAAATCCATTTGTTCCGGTATTATGAAGGTAGTTTAGAAGAGTTCCGTCCGTGGTGGAAAATTTGCTGAAGGCGGCGTTGCTTTTTGTCTGGTTTTGCCATAAAACAAGCGCATAGTCGCCGGTGCCCTGCCGCAAAACATTCACCGGCAGCATACCAGCTCCTGAAAGCTGGGTTCCCTGCCAGAACTGTTCTGAGGTCTTCAGCCATGAGTTCAGGCCCTGACCGCTGACCGTGGCATCGGGCGTCGAAATTGTGATCTGCGTATATTTTGTCGAATCGAAGGTGAGCGAGTTGTTGGTAATGCTATCGAGAACCTTTGTGTAAACGTTTTCGTCGGGGTTTGCAAGCAGAGTTGCCGCCGCATTGGCAGCGTTGGTGACCAGGTTTGGCTTTGCAATTTTGATAAGTTCGGGGTCGGCAGCAATTGCAAGCATGGCGTTGGCGAGAATGTCTGACTGGTGCAGCGAGCCCTTTGGGCTGACGGTTATGGTGTTGTCGCCGGGAAAAAGATCGGAAGCGCCATGAAACAGCGATTTGCCGCCGATATTGCCGCCGTCGATCGTTATTTCGCCGATGGCCGAACCTTCGGGCAGCCCGGTGAAGCTTGTGGTGGCTGATCCGTCAGATTGAACGGCCGCGGTTTTAAGAAAGGTGACGGTCGGGTTCTTTGTATCGCCGGGTTGCAGCAGGGTAATGCGGAAAGTGACTTTTGCCCCGGTATCAGCAGCCCTGATAACCGGGCTCAGGCTGGCGCGCCCCGGTATGACGATGTTGAAGGCAACGTTTGCAGATCCGTTTTCAGGTCCGTTGATCAGATTTTCGCCATCACTCTGCAGATCGTGCAGATCAAAAAACGAACAGCCGCACAAAATACCAGTCAGAAAAAGAATGAAGAAAACAGACCACCTGGCAACCTGATTAGAAAATTTAGCCATACCTCTAACCCCCCTGTGAACCATGTTTATTTACAGCTGTAAGAAGGGCCCGGTTCTAAAGCATGGTCAGTCAGGCCGGCTGCCATAATTTAAAGCTGGTTGGCTTGTTTTTGTGTGTGTCTGCTCTCTCTCTCAACAGTTATCAGCTGAGTTTATTATAACTCTACTGGCAAATAAATTGTGGGTATTATAAAAAAACACCCGACCCCTGTCAGCGGCATGGTTTAAGTGGCAACCTAAGTTGATCCCGGGTCTGAACCGGATGCAAATCAAACGAGGGGGCCAACTGCGTTGTGAGTGGTTTTGTGAAAAATTACGCAATGGTTTGTCGGGTATTTTGAAGATAGATCTGAAAAATTTGAAAAAAAATCTGGTTTGTTGGTACGTACCCCGGCTGGCAGGCGATCAAAATTGTTTGCTGATGTTTGCGGTTGTTGGTCTAAGCCGCATAAATAAAGCTAAACAAAACATCATCTTTGTTCGAAAAGGTTTATGGATTTGTTTGCCTCCTTATTTTTCAGTCCGGGACCAGTTCCCGGATTTTTTTTATAAAAGAAAAGCCGTTTCACCCAGAGGCGAAACGGCCGTGCGATTCAGAATTGTGGCAATCAGTTGCGGAAAAAAGATTTTACCGCATCTTCAAAGCCAGACTGGTAGCTGAGATTAAAGCCAAGCGATGGTTTGGTCATCAGCTTGAACTGAGCGGGGGTGAATTCTCCGAACCCGACTTTCAAACTGGCGGGACCCGCCGAAAGTTCGGCTTCATGCATCGTGTAAGAGTCAGGGATAAACTCGTTCAAAGGCTTGCCGACATTTTCGAGCTGGGCGGCAATATCGAGACAGAGTTTTTTCGCAGCTTTCACGATGGTTCGCATATCGGCATATTTAAGCTTATAGGCGCTGACCGCCCATACCGAGGCATTTACCCCGACCCAGAAGCCGATAGAATATTTGGAAGCATCCTGAATGATTTCGTTGATCGGCCTTTCGACAAGTGAGCCATGGGCACCATTGTCGAGCACCGAAATCATTTCGTAAGTTGCTGGATCAAAGGTGAACCAGGCCGGCATGGCCCGGCCGGCGACTATCGGTGCATTCAGAGCCATGATGACGCCTTTCCCGTCATCTGCAGCTTTCTGAAGAAGACCGATGGCGTTTTCAGAAACCAGTTTTTCGTCGAGGCTTTCGATCAGGGTGCTGACTTCTTCGGGGCCGGCGATAAAGATTTTTGGGTCTTTTGCCATTTTCCAGCGGCTCAGCAGACCGCCGCCGCCCATTACCTGCTCTTCAAGCATGGCATTGGTGGTGCCCATGAAGAAGTTGAAAGCCCGCACCGCCTTTTCTTCGCCCTGAACCACCGGGTTGATCTGGCGCAGATCGAAAAGGGCTCTGATGCCGTTTTTTTCACCACTGAGAGTGAGAATTATGGCGCGCATGCGTTTGGCCGGCCTGGCAGCTCTGACGCCGGTTACGGCGGCGGCTTCAGCTTCGGCGGCACTGTGCAGAGCGAGAAACTGGAAAATGCGGCTGTGAGTGAACCAGCGAATTGCCGACCGGGTACCGGGGGCTGTTTCGCTTTTTTTCGCAGCAAACTGCCGGGTCAGCTCTTCTGAAGCGCTGGCGGTGATATCGGGCTGGCACAGAGCGATGCTTTTGAAGGTATCGACGATACTGGTTTCGCTGGTGACCGGCCGCCTGAAGGTCAGAATTTCTTCGTCATATCTGATTTCGACGATTTCTTCGACGACTTCATTTTCGGCCAGTGAAACCGGTTGCGCCTGGTTTTCCAGTTTCCCGGCCGTGGTTTCTGCCGAAACGTAAAGAGTCTGGCCATTATCGGGCGAATAATAGAAGACATCGATCGGGCCAGCCGAGCAGTCTGCCGGTTTAAGCCCGGGGCTCTCGAACAGGGTGAGAAGGCTCTCACCGGCATCATCACTTTCGCCACCGAGCGCCGAGCCCATTGCCCCCATCATACCGGCCTGACCGGCATTTCTCGGTTTTACCTTGAGGCTGATGTTCAGGCTTACGCTGAGGGCGCTTTCAGAGGATTCTTCGTCACGGACTGCTTCTATTTCATCATTCAGCTCGGCAGCATCTTTGAAGAAAGGTATTACCAGACGTTTTTGCCCAACCGGCAAAACCGGCAGGACTTCAACTTCCGATTGCCAGCCGGTCAGCTTGTGAAGAGCGGCTTTGCCGGAATCGGTGAGCACGGCTGCCATGGGCTTATCGTCGATAATAGCGCCGTTGGCTTTGTAATACAGTCTGGCGATTTCAAGCAGATCGGCCGGAACACCCCAGTTTTGCATGAGAACCGCTTCTGGCGCATAAACCGGGCGATTGAGGCTGGTGTCGGCCGGAACGCAGCTAAACTGCTGCATTCTGGCGATAAATTCGGCTTCGCTCATCTTCAAAAGCGCCTGCAGACTGTCGCTCATGGCGGTTTTGAAATCAGGAACCGGTAATGCCAGCCCGTCGATTTCGGCAGCAGAGGCCGTATTTACGGAATTGCCCGTGCCTTTTGCGTCTTTTGCACCGGCTGCAACCTGCTGGCGTTCGTAGGCTGCTGCGGCTTGCTTTTTCCAGCCGCGGGCAACCCTTTCTGCATGCACCTTTTCGGTGAGGGCTGCGATTTCGTTGCGGCGCTGCGGGTCGATCTGAAACATATCGCTGCCGGCCAGCAGATAATCGTCGATTTTGCCTTCGCCTGTGAGTTTTGCCTGATAATCGAGCTTGAAAAGCTCTGATTTCACGAGTGGCTGCGGCTTTTCTTCATCGTCGTCGGCGTAATTGATGCGATAAATCAGGCGGCGTGAGCGGCCGTCAGCAACCACTATCTGATTGTCGGGCCCGAACAGGTATTCTTTGCTGTCGGCTTCATAGTGGCAGACAACCTCGCCAAAATGCAGCTGTAAAAGCTCTTCGGCAGAGATTTCTGTGCCGTTGCCATCTTTTTCGTCATTCAGGGTGAGATCGAAAAGAGCCACGCCATTGCTGATGCTGTAGGCATTGATGTCGAGGCTGATTTTATCACCGCCGGCGGTTAGTACCGGTTTTTCGCGGCTGATGGCCTTATCGCCGGCGGCGAGCAGTTGTTCGTTGCCGGCCAGGTCAAGTCTCAGGCTGCCTTTGACCTGTTTTGCCAGGTTAGTCGGCAGAACGTAGGCCTGCTTCAGATAATTGTTCGAGCCGGGCAGGAACAGGACCGGTTTGTGCCAGCCGTGCGGAACCAGTGTGGTGCGCGGCGATGGTGCGAGAACCAGTTCACCGAAGCGTGTGGGCAGTATTAAAGACAGGCGCTCGACCGGGTTTAGATCGAGCAGAGATTGAGATTGAGAGGTCATCTGCAGCGAAAAAGTGCGCAGAGTCAGGTGCTGAACTGGTTCTGGCAGCGATGAATCTTCAAAACCGTTCAGCGTAAGCTTGAATGTGTCAGCAATGGCGGCGGCCGGCTTCTGCGGCAGGCCGGCGTTTTGTGTTTCTGACGCCACTGCGGCGAAAGTGCCGATTACCGGCAGGTGAACGTGTCCATAAGTTGTGTCGTAATAGCTGATAGCCGCTTTTTTAAGAGTTTCGATCGTGTCGAATTCAAAGATCAGGTAGCCTTCGACCGGCTCGCCCGGGTTAATCTGCAGACTTTCGTCGTCGGGAAGCACCAGCGGGTCTTCGCTCAGCCAGGAAAGATCAGAGATCGGGGCGGCCGGCAGATCATTGAGGCGGGCAAAAAAGTGACTGCGTACATCCGGGATAACATAGGGCAAGCGGGTTTTGGCAGTTTTTCCGGGTTCTGGTGTCTGGCCGACAAAATTGGCCGGGTGAGCCTGCGAGCCCGAATTAACCGTGGTTTCCTGTTCGGGCAGAATGTTCTCGAGACGGATTCTGAAAGCGGCGCACGGAATACCGATACCTCTGAATTTTGCCAGCAGCAGTAATTCGACGACTTTCAGGCGCATCGCCTGATTCTGGCTTTCGGCATTGATTGGCAGACGGCTGGTGATGATGGTTTCGTCGCGGGTTTTGCTGTTGCCATAAAGATTCTGGCTGAGGTCGAGGTTGTAACGCTGCAGAGATGGCGGCAGTTCGGCAAAACTAATTTTAAGGCCGTTGACCGCAGCTTTTGAGGTTACTGGTGGCAATGGCAGGGGGAATTTGTCGCTGCCGCTCATCAAAATTGTCTGGCCATTGTTTTCGCGGCGGCTGAAAACCAGTTGCACCGGCAGGCGTGGTTCGGCGGCTGCAGAAGCGATATCGATGCGTTTCCCGAAAGCTTCGATGGCGGTTTTTACTGCATCAAGATCGGTAGATACAGCTGACTGGCCATTGCACATACGGGCTGCGGTTTCGAAAGGCTCTTTATTGCGTTCGTCAACCATGCCGATCAGGGTCGTATTGATGCCGGCATCTTTGATGCTGCCGAGCAGAGCCTGGTATTCAACTTCGTTGCCGCTGAGATCGAGACCGGCGTCGGTTATCAGAAGCAGATATTTGCGGTCGGTTGGTATCTCTTTAAGCATTCTGAATGCGGTCTGCAGGGTTTCGAGAGTTGCCGTGCCGCCACCGGCTTCGATTGGCGCAAGGCTGGCAAGCAGTTGTGCCCGGTCGCCGGTGAATACCTGAACGACGTTCTGATACAGGCTGTAGGTGGTTATCTGGGCAATGGCATCTTCGGGCAGCTGTCTGATCAGGTCGCGCAGAATGGCTTTGGCTTTTTCGAGGCGGTAGTCGCAGCCCTCTTCTTCGGGAGGCATATTCATCGAGCCGCTGACGTCGAGAACGATGCTGATGACCGGCGCGTCGGCATTGCCCCTGACTCCGGGGCGTTTATAGACCATTTCGTGCTCGCGCCCGAGAATCGAGGCGACCTGCGCGAAAACTTTGCCGATGTTGTCTTTGTCAGCCTTGTGATAGAAGCCGCCCGAAAGTGTCGCCAGTCTTTTCAGGGTCGCGTCGTCTGGTTTGGCGCCAAAGCCGATGGTAAACACCGGTATTTCGGCTTCTTTAACTGCGGCGAACATTTCTTCAGGCCTGGTTTTACTGCCGGGGCCGGTATCGTTGTGGTTGGCATCGAAACCGTCGGTAAACAGCAATACTGCCGGGCGGCTGCGGTCTTTGCATCGGCTCAGTCCCAGCATCACACTGTCATTCAGGCAGGTAGCGCCATCGGCTTTGATCGATTTGAGGGCTTTGAGCAGAGCAGACCGGTCTTTGGCGGCGATTTCCTTCGCTTTTGTGTCGAAATCGACGAGAGTTATTTCGCTGTCGGGCGGCAGCAGTCTGATGAACTGGTCGACCGAATCGAGCGCCAGCTTCATGTCTTTCTTCATCGATCCCGACGAATCAAGCAGTATTGTCAGACTCAAAGGCGTGGCAACCGTGCCGGCCGAAATCACTTCAGCCTTGACGCCACTTTCTGAGGCTTCGAGATCTTCTTTGCTTACCTGACCCTGCCATTGCGGGGTGGCAAAGCGTATCTGCACCTGATCATCACCGAGTAGGCGCGCAGATCTGATGCGCATTTCCCTGTGCAGAATGCTGGAAGGGGTGGCGGTGCCTGCAGCAGCTTCATTTTCTGCGGGCGTTTCAGGGGCTGGTGCCTGTGGCCAGTTTTCGACAATGGTTACTTTTCCGGGCTGCACTGGAATCATATGTGCCTGCAGCGAACTGACGGTGTCGGCCGGGTGCTGCAGCCGGTAGAAGCCTGGTGGCAGCGGGATCATGACGTCGCCGTCGGCGGTAACCGACCCGGAAAATTCATTGTCAGACCCGGAAAAATCTGGGTGATCGACCTCAGCGACGGCAATCAGGTTCTGGTTGCCGGGCTTTCTGATTTGAATGGCGCCGGTTTGTTCACTGTATTGAATCGAGGGGATTTCGCCAAGATCGATCAGTCGCAACTGGCCGCTTACCGGGGTTTCAGTGCCGGTAAGCTGCATCTGCCACTTGCCTGGCAGTGGATTAAGACCGTCAACGACGCTGGTGGCGCCGTCGTGCGCAAATGCCTGTCTGTCGACTACTGCTTTCCATTCGGCCTGACCGGCTTTAACCGTTGCTTCACCAGTTATTTTTACCGCACCAGAAGCTGTCTGAACGCTGATAAAGTCAACCGCAATGGCAAGCTGGCGGTTGCCGGGGTGGTCGAAAGTGAAGCTGATGGTTTCATTGTCTTTGTCTATTTTGAAAGGCATCGGTTGTTCTGGCGTTAGAACAGCTGCTGCAAGGCCAGAGACAAATGCAAGAATGAAAAGAATGACTGAAACAGTGATTTTGCGCATGGTTTTCCTTCCTTGTAGTCACTTATCCTCAGTTTGTTTGTATTTATTCTTTATACTCCTTTGTTTTGGCGAAGGCAAACAAACAATGCCGGCGCGAAATTTTTTTTAAAAAGTTCAGATCTGCCGGTACGTACATTCGATTCTGCATATCTGTCGATGTCTGTCCTTGTTTGCTGATGTCTGTTAAAGCCGCATAAATAAAGCTAAACAAAACATCACTTTTGCTCGAAAGGGTTTATGGATTTGTTTGCCTCCTTATTTTTCAGTCCGGGAATACTCCCGGATTTTTTTTTGCGCCACGGATGGCGCAACACACGCGGAGGCCAGGATGGCCGGGAGTCGTGTCGCGCATGCACGGATGGCGCAACACACGCGGAGGCCAGGATGGCCGGGAGTCGTGTCGCAGATTCGGCAGAAAAAAAAAGCGGCCCACAGGTGGCTGCAGGCCGAGAAGTGCGATTTTGGAGAGATTCAAGAGCTAAGTTTCAAAATATTCATTTAAAATCAGGCAGTGCTGAGGAGTTGTTGAAAATTTAGTCCTTCTGCCAGTTTTTTACATAGCTGTTCGCGGCAGCGGTTGAACCTTTCGAACATGCTCATGGCTCTGGCTTCGTCGCTGTAGACTTTCCAGTGCCCGCACATTCTGAAGTTCTGACCGCGGTGTTCGATAAAACCCATGACGTCATCGACCGGGTAACCGAGAAACAGCCCGATTTCATGGGGGAATTCAACGCTCGCGCCGATGCGTTTTTTGAGAAAATCGATGCAGGCTTTGAGGTCGCTGCTGACCGGGTAGCCTTCGCGCTGCAGGAATTGCCTGATTCTCGGGGTCTGCAGCAGTCTCTGCAGAAGAAGGTGGCGATAAACGAGCAACAGATTGCGCTGTACGCAGTCGCACAGTCTTTCTACAAAGATTCCGTGCCCATTGAGCAGGTCGTTGAGTTGTCTGATTTCGCTGTTCAGGTCGACACCCCGCGGGTTTTTACGGGAAACCAGGCTTGCCGGTTTGATTCCTGTAAGGGTTGGTGCGCAATGGAAGGTGATTGTGTGAGCCAGGTCTTGCGAGATGTTCATGCAGCCTTTTCCTGTTTTGCTTCCCTGAGTTTGGTTAGCTGTCGCTAACTGATGATAGGTTAGCGGCAGCTAACTCCAAAGTCAAGAGAAAATAAAAAGATTTTGCCGCCGCCGGGCAAAACCTTCTGTAATTGGCTGTTTTGGCTGGTTATTTTTTCAGATGTTTGCTGACGTGGCTTTTGATTTTTTCGAAAGATTCATCGCTGATGACATGTTCGATACGGCAGGCGTCTTCTGCAGCTACCTGGGGACTGACCCCAAGAGCCTGCAGATAGTTGGCGAGCAGGCGGTGGCGTTCGTAAATTCTTTCGGCCATGTTGCGGCCTTCTTGTGTCAATTCGATGTGGCCGGCATTATCGATACTTATCAGTTTTTCATTTTTGAGCAGCGACATGGCACGGCTGACGCTTGGCTTGCTGAACTGCATGTGATGAGCAACATCTATCGCCCGCACTTTCCCGTTCTGTGCGAGAATGAGAATTGCTTCGAGGTAGTTCTCTCTCGATTCGTGGGTTTTCATGCCCTGCTCCTTCGCCTGTGCCGGCGGGCCGTTTCCGGTATTTCACCACGTTTACAGCCAAATCACAAGCTTTTCCTGCCCGGCCGAAGGTTCGATTCCGTCCAGCGCCATTTAACTTGAATTTGTGCCGTATTCTGTGTTAGTCTTGGCCTGTTGCGCCCATAGCTCAGTTGGATAGAGCGTCTGCCTCCGGAGCAGAAGGCCAGGGGTTCGAATCCCTTTGGGCGCGTTTTTGCTTTTAGGGCAAATTCTGTGTCAGTCTGCCTTGAGGCAACTTTTAAGCTCTTCATGTGACAGACCGGTGATTTTCATGATGAATTCATCGTTCATGTTTTCGCTTTTGAGAGCTCTGGCAATTTCTCTGGCTTTTTCATTCTTGCCTTCGATCTTGCCTTCAGCCCGGCCTTCTTTTAAGTAGGCGTTGCGCAGGAGAATCTCGTCGATTCTGGCGCGCTCGCGGTCTTCCATGCGGATGCGCATGGCTTCGTCGGCGTGCAGTTTTGTGTGTTCAGTAAGTGCCATGGCCATCTCCTCTTCGTCAGGAAATACTTTGGTCAGGTCCAGCCTCATTCTAGCATAGGCCTTGGAAAACTTCATCAGGTGCAGCCACTTTTCGAATGGACTCTGCAGTTCATGGGGTTTTTTCCGGTTAAATCTGGTCAGATCGATGTAGTGCAGCGACATTGTCGGTGGTAAAGTCAGAGAATTGTCTGTGTTGCGGAATTCGAAGACTTCCTGAACCCGTGTTGATTCTTTAAACAGATTGAAGCCAAGAATCGAAATGCTTATAGCCGGCGTCAGTTCATTGAATTCTTCGCCTTTTTTTGCCTGGGCCGCATACAAACCCGCCACATAAAAGGCGGTGCGCTGAATGTAACCTTTGCGCTGCCAGACCTGAGCTTCAACCTCATACCAGTTGTTCTTTTCGTCTCTTACCTTGATATCGACGACGCTTTTCCTGCTGTCGACGAAGCGTGCCGGGTTAAACGGGTTGAGGTAATGAATTTCGGCGATCCGGTCGGCGCCCTCAAGATGCAGAAGTGCATTCAGAAGACTGCGAAGAATTTTTTCGTGCCCCGGCTGGTTAAAGATCCACTGAAATGCAAGATCGTTGAGCATAGAATAGGTTTTCACGGGCTGCTCCCTGATTTTTAAATTCAGAAGCAGGGAATTTTGTGCGCTGCTTCCACAGATAAATCAAATGAAAACCGGAAAAGGGAAAACTTTTTTGCAGACTTAATAATTTTCCAATTGCTGACAAATTTACAGTTTGGAGTGTGGATCACAGATTTAAATTTTATTGGGCCATGTGCTGTGTCGGGAAAAGGGCCTGGGCTGGTGAACCTGTAGCTGACTTCTGAAGCCTGTTTGTCGGGTTTGCTTTATTTCTGAAAATTGGGTATGCTTAAGATGTGATTTTTTTCTGTCACTGTTTTTTTATCACCGATAACAGGAAAATACCATGTACGCCGCCAGAAATGCTCGGGTTTTACTCTTTCACCTGAATCAGAAAGCCTTTTATTCTGATCTGCCCGGGAAATGCGCCGCGATTGCCCTGCGAGTAGCCACGTTCGAGGTTCTGTCCGGGGTTAAAGCTCTGTTTCCGGTACAGTTCAAGCCTCCGTGGTGTTGAAGCGGTAAGCTTTGAAAGACCGCCGTTCTGTCACGTTTTTCGCATTCCAGAAAACTTGATTATCAAACCCTTATTGTCGGGAGTTTGATGCCCATACAGTTCAGTTGGTCCTGTCTGCGAACTCGCCGCAGAGTCTAGCGGCCTTTTCCCAAATTAAGCCTGGTGGTTTGCTACACCCTGATTACTGAAAGGTTTCTCAGATGAAAAAAAATGATTGTCGCTCGACTATTAAAAGCTTCGCATTGCTGCTGCTCGGTTCGTGTATCTGTGCGCTGGCTGTTAACGGCATTCTCGTACCGAAGCAGTTTCTGTCTGGCGGGCTGACAGGCGTTACGCTTTTTATTAACCGGATGGTTCCGTCATTGCCGGTTTCGGGGCTGTATTTTGCGTTCAATATTCCGCTGTTTATTTTTGGTTGCCGACTGCTTGGCGGCCATTTCTTCATGCTTTCGTTCGCCGGAACCGCTTTTTACACCCTTGCGATCGGGCTGATCGACTTTCGCATTGCCGTCAACGACATGATGCTGTCGGCGATTCTTGCGGGTCTGATCAACGGGGTTGGTTCCGGAATGATTCTGCGCTCGCGTGGCTCGGCCGGTGGCACCGATATTCTTTCGGTTCTTCTCGCCAGTCGTTTCGGAATCAAGCTTGGCACGACCCTGCTGACTTTCAATGTCATCGTGCTGACCTTTGTCGTGGTCTTTTTCAGTATCGATGAGGCATTGTTTACCCTGGTGTTCATGTTCGTGTCGTCGCGGATGGTCGATCTCGTGATTTACGGCTTGTCGCAGCGCAAGGCGGTTACAATCGTGTCTGAGCGCTGGCAGGAAATCAACGGTGCCATTCTCGACGAGATGCAGCGCGGTACTACTCTGATCGCTGCCAGCGGCGGGTTTTCGCAGCAGCCGGTAAATATGATCTATACGGTGGTTTCGCGGCGTGAACTGCATCAGCTCAAGGAAGTCGTGCTGCGCGAAGACCCGGGCGCTTTTCTCGTGGTTAACGAGACGAGCGAAGTCATCGGCAACCGCATCGGAAACCAGCCGCAGTGGTAACAGGCGGCAATCTCATCGATAAAAGCTTAGCTCCCTGTTTGTGACTGTTCCGGTTATAAACGCAGGGATGACGCGAAGATCGTCGATTTTGCATGTTCAATGCTGACAGAGACCACCAGGTTTTTTAACTTATCTGCAAATAAAAGTTCTTATCATAAATAGAATGGAGACCCGTTATGAACAACACCCGACCCGACCTGAAATGGCTCTTCAACCAGCACAAGAACCCCGACCTGACGCTTTGCCAGAAACTGTTTTCGCCCGAAGTCGCTCGCAAGGCCAGGCGCTTTCATCGCCAGATTCCTGGGTTCAAAATGTCTCCTTTGCTGGCCCTGCCACAGCTGGCGCAGATGTTCGGTGTCGGCGGCATCTGGGTTAAAGATGAGTCTGAAAGGCTGCAGCTGAACTCGTTCAAGGTTCTTGGCGGTTCATACGCGGTTTACAAATACATCAAAAGTCTTCTGAAGGCAGATGAAGAACTGACTTATGCCGAACTCACGTCGACCGAGGTCCGCCAGCAACTCGGAAAAATCACTTTTGCCACCGCCACTGACGGCAATCACGGTCGCGGCATCGCCTGGGCCGCCGAAAAGCTGGGGCACGACTGTGTTGTCTATGTGCATGCCGAAACTTCAAGGCCGCGGATTGAAGCGATTCGCGGCTATGGCGCCACCGTTAAAATCATTGCCGGCAACTACGACGACGCTGTGCGCCAGATCGTTGTCGATGCCGAAAAAAACGGCTGGGCGGTTATTTCTGACACTTCCTGGGATGGCTATACCGAGATTCCGACCTGGATCATGCAGGGCTACACAACGATGATGGCCGAGATTCAGGAACAGTTTTCGGGCCAGGGCATCACCCGCCCGACGCATGTTTTCGTGCAGGCCGGCGTCGGAGCTCTGGCGGCAGCGGTAATCGGCTACTATCATGCGCTGTTTCCCGGTGATGCGCCCCGTTGCGTGGTCGTCGAGCCTGAAGCTGCCGACTGTCTGTTCCGTTCAATCGAAGCCGGCGACGAAAAGCCGCGCACTATCGACGGAAAGCTCGATACCATCATGGCCGGTCTCGCCTGCGGGGAGCCGAGTCCCGTAGCCTGGGAAATTCTCAGGCAGGCTGCCTGCTGCTTTGTGACCTGCCCAGACTACGTTGCGGCAAAGGGCATGCGTATTTACGCGACACCGCTCGCCGGCGACCCATTCATCGTGTCTGGCGAATCTGGCGCGGTCACGCTTGGCGCGCTCGTTTCAATTCTGCGCGAGAACTGCGTGGGCGAGCTGCGCGACTTTCTCAAAATCAATCACGACTCGCAGATCCTCTTCATCAATACCGAGGGCAACACCGACCCGGTTCATTTCAGGCAGATTATCTGGGAAGGGGCGAACCCGGTGCCGCGCGAATACTGGACCGACTCTGCAGCCTGATAAGACCCGCCGCCAGGCCGGGGGAAGGGCTCTGGCGGCATCTTGGCCTTTTCAGCTTTTTTTGAATCCCATTTATCTGTGAAAAATCGCATGCCCCGAAGATTTCTACTCTGGTATACTTGGCATAGTCTGTTGAAAAGGGGATGATTATTCTGCGAAATCCTGAATTTGTAGGGCTTGCCTGGGTTTTTTTGCTGCTGGCCGGGGTTCTCTACTGGAAAAGGGGCGTGGTTTTGCGGCGTGCCAGAGCAATTACCCTTACCCCAACTGCCAGAATAGTTTCTTTACTAGATGGTCCGAGGGAGCAACGGATGGTCGAAGTCAAAGGCAAGCTGGTGGCGGCCTGCCCATTGTTTAAAGCACCCTATTCCGGCCGGGAATGCGTTTTCTATCATGCGATCAGACAGGATCTGATCGAAAAAGCTTCGCAAAGGATAGATCGCAGAAGAAATCGAACTGAGTACGGTTATCTGACCATCGAAGAATTCAGGAGCGAAGCATGTTTTTTTATCGACGACGGCTCTGCCAGGATCGCTGTTGACCCGAAAGGTCTTAAGATCTACGGGCACCGGGTGGTTGGCGGTGACACTTCAATTATCAACCCCGAAGAAGACGAGCTGTTCGGGCCGAAAATGGTGAGAAAAAGCTCTTCCGATACCGTCAGAGAAGAGCAGATTCTTGCGCCCGATCGCAGGGTTTATCTGCTCGGCGAACTCGTCTTTGACGCAAACGGCCCATGCATATGTGCTCCGAAAGATGCGAATACAACTTCTCTGCTTTCAATTCGCACCGAAGAAACCATTCTTGAAGAACTCGGCGACAAAGCGCGCAATTACGCGATCGGCATCACTGTAACTCTGCTGATAGCAGCAGGCACGTTTGCTTTTTCCTGGTAATTACCTGTTTGCTTGTTTCGCCATGTCTGTCCGTGATTACGGCTATCTGCCTCTTAAATGCTTATACAGGTGCTGCTGTCGCTTTGCAAACTTGACGTCACAATTTGTGATCTCAAGATTTATGCTGATGTTGAAAAAGCTTTTCAGTTGTTACCACAAAAAATTACCACAATAAAAACGAAATGCCCGACGATGACTGCGGTTTAATTTTGCTTTGTCAGGCTTAAAGCCAATTTTCAAGCTCTGTCAGTCTGTTGCTCAGCTCTCCGTACAAGATGCCGTGTTCTGTAAAAACTCTCGGTTTGTGTCGAAAGTGGCTGCCAGTCGGTAAGGTCACAATTTGCGACCTTAAAATCTTTTATATTTAAGCAAGTTTGCGAGTAATAAAAAACCCGCTTGTTCAGCGGGCTTTTCGTATCTTAAAGAATCTCTTTGATTCTCTGTTCACAGTCTAAGGCGGGAAGTGAACTGTCGCCGAATACTCTTTCTGTGGCGTGGTTTGCGTTTTTGATTTTCGAGAGTTATGCCAAAAAGTTATACTATTTTGTGTCTCGCGCTCAATTTTTCCCCACCGATTTTTTCCCGGCAGGTGAATCATTTTTCTGGCTTAAATCCGATTTGCGGTTTTTTCTTTGCTCTGGGGTTTAGCATTGAGTTAATGGTTGCGAAGATCAGTTTGATGTCTGCGCTGTTGCCTCTAACTGTTTTTTCCAGTTCATGCAGCTTTCGCGCAATTTCTTCGTGACTGGCGATAAGTTTTCTGAGCTTAACAAAAGCTCTCGTCACCTGAATGCTTACCTCAACGGCGCGTTCGCTTTTCAGAACACTCGAAAGCATTACAACGCCATGCTCGGTAAAGGCCATAGGCAATACAGAACTGTGTTTCAGAGATTCCCGTAACCGGTCACAAATTGTGACCAGTTCGTCACGCTCTTCGGTAGAGAGTTCAAACATGAAATCGTCAGGAAATCTTGCGATGTTTCTTTTTACTGCCTGCTTCAAAGCCTTTGTCTTGACTTCATACAGCTCTGCCAAGTCAGAATCGAGCATGACTCTCTGGCCACGAATAGAATAAATCTTGCTCTCTATCGCGTCAGGCGCTGCTGTTAAGGCAGGTTTACTCATTCTCTCGCTCCCTTTGTGCGCGGCAACAATTTCGGTAAGAATATGCCGCCGATCTGCCGGTAAGTCAAATAGAAATTGTGGCGACCTCTGCCAAAGTCAAGTATTCATGCGGCACCGACAAAACCTGACAGCTCGCTAAAATAGAGAAGATGCTCCGGCCTAAGGGTGG